>Ga0157368_1000775_pt1 | contig 14580 bp, 13 predicted proteins | sample AttbisABBM3_FD_113146 | JGI IMG/M metagenome (GOLD analysis project Ga0157368, IMG submission 113146) | Fungus gardens microbial communities from leaf cutter ant in Botucatu, State of São Paulo, Brazil - Atta bisphaerica ABBM3 | ecosystem: Host-associated > Fungi > Mycelium > Unclassified ...
ATGTGTGCACCATGTGTACACCATGAGGAAGCCATGCTGTTAACATGTTCCTTGACATCACTCTATCTCTAGACTCTTCCCAATCCTTCTAGACCCTAAGTCCTTCCAGACTGCTTTAGACTACTCTAGGCCTTATGATGTAATGTCATGTGCCTTCTCTCTCTCATCATAGACTAATAATATAACTACTGTTCTATCTATATCTTATCTTACTAAAGTCTGTTTACTCTTTCATCTTATAATAAAAAACTCTAGTATGAACATGCCAGATAGATGCATATTACTAAGCTTGGTGGAATGATGAATGTAGCAGAAATCTATTATTGTATCAGACATCTAGAAGAATATCAAATTGGACCAAGTATAAGAATACTGTCAAAATAGCTGAATACACTTTTCTTGATAACAAAATTCAAGAAATTGTAATGACCAATATGAGGCTATGAGACCTAATAAATTAGGTCAAAAAATACAAACTACTGGCTATTGAAGCAATTAAGTACAATAGTCATCTATGCAATAAATTAAAAGAATTATGGCAAATGTTCCATCAATCTTATAATATAGCTCAAAATAGACCTATAAGTCTATGTTTTTTGGAAGAGGTTCTGTTGTATCCAAATATGGAATGGTCTCCTTTCCCCAAAGTAAAATTCATTAATGTTATTAGTAAATGTAATAACTTATCTATCTCAGGCCCTGACCACATCTTATGGAGCCACTTGAAAATATTAATCAAAGATAACAAATACATCATGAACTTTGTCAACATTGCTAATTCTTACATCAATCTTAACTATTCACCATCTCATTTCAAGAAGTCAATATCAATTATCATTCTGAAGCCAAATAAATCTTCATACAATACTTCTAAAACTTTCTGGCCTATAGTTCTTCTCAATACAGTTGGAAAGTTGATTAAAAAAGTCATTAGCAATAGAATTCAGGTCTACTCTATTGTTTCAAACTTATACATATAAGATGGCTCAGAAACCTTTATACAAGCACTACTGTCTTTGATATTACTTAATTTTTTTCTTTTCTTAATCACCAACTTCTTCTGCTGATTTTGAATAAAGCTGGTTTTGATTTTTGAATTTCTTCCTTTTTTCTGATTATTTAATTAACAGACAAATGCAATATGTATAGAACAGTTTTGTTTTACCTTTCTTTAAAGCTAATATAGGTGTAGGTCAAGGTTCTGTTCTTTCTTCCATTCTTTCTGCTATTTATATTGCTCCCATTTTCACATTTTCGAAAAAAGAACTAAATCTCTTTTACTTCTTATTCCAATTTCCATCCTCTTCTTTGTAGATAATGATCTCCTTATTTCTCAAGAGGAAAGCTATAAAAAGTCAAACATGAACCTCTTTTGCAGATATAATATTATTTTGTCTGTTTTTACCCAGTTTGGCCTCATCATCAAGTATGGCAATTCAGAAGTCTTCTACTTTTCAAGGTTAACAAAAAATATTTATTCTTCTTCTTTAGACCTCTGTTCATTGGAAGATTCTCTACTCTATCTGAAAGATACATAGAAATACCTTGGTTTCTTCTTCAATATTGGGAAACTCAAATAAAGGATTATCTCCTATACACAAATAACTCTTATACAGGACTTATGTCTTATCCATTGTCTTATATGGTTCATAGTTGTGGTATTTCAAAGGAGCACTATTATTTCATTTGCTCAAGGAACTCAAGAAAATACAAAGAAGAGTAGCCTTATGGATTATAGAAGTATTCCATGCCTTTTCTACTTGGGATGTTGAGGCTATAGCTAGCCTCATTCCAATTTAGTTTCACCTTGATAAAATCATTGGTCAGTTATAGCTGTACATAACATCTCTTTCCAAACAACATGCCATTATTTCATTACTCAATGACCAACACTTCAAGAAGACCACATCTCATCATATAGCAATATCTCTCCTCACACCTAAGCAATGGGCAAAAATCAGAAGCCCTATTATAGACATTAACAATCTTTTTCTGATCGATTTTCTTTCACTTCAGTTAATCACAAAGACATATTAATCACAAAGACACAGACACATTAAGAACTCACTGTAATAGACTTGATAATGTCTATAAAGATTCTCTCAATAATCAAAACACTATACTTATCATCACAGATGCAAGTGTCAAAAACAATGTAGCCACCTTAGTATCTCACATTTGAAAGGGCCATAGCATCATCAACAAATATGTCTATCATACAATGAACATCAACTTCACAGAAGCTGAACTCTTTGCCATTGGATGCAGAATAGACAAAGCTACAAAATTACATGATGCCTCAAAAACAGTCATCATCACAGATGCTATCCCAGCTGTGAAGCAGATTTTTGACACTTCAATTCACCCCTATCAAATTCATTTGATTGCAATATCAAAGAGTCTTAGGGAATTTTTCAACAGAAATCCTCACAATTCAATCTCATTTTGGGACTGTCCTGACAGCATCAAATGGTCTCCGCATGTATTGGTTGACAATGAGTTGAAACACATCAAAATCAATCATATCTTACCAAGTAGGATGTTGTGGGAGTTCAGCAGAAAAGAAGATTGTGATTCTATCATTCGCAGATGGCAGATGATTTTTCAAGCCTTCGATTACAAAGGAAGAAACTTCCTTGACTTAAACAACGACAAAGGAGAACACATTCGTCCAACGTATACAAAAGGAGGAGCTTGGCTGAAACACTTTGGCCTTTCAAATTCATTATGCGCATGGATCACGAGATTGATCACAAATCACACATCTATAGGTGAATACAGGCTCAGGTTCTTCCCCAAAGAATCTATAGCTTGTCCTTTTAGTAACTACCCCATCAAAACGAGGAGGTGTCTGCAATACACCAAGTGTTGGAACCCTAGTAGGGAATCTATCATGGATATACTGTTCTTAGAGTTCAATTCTGAAGCCTTTTGCTTTCAGGATAGCATCTCAGCTTAGTTTTACTTTGCTATTTTTCTACTCTTTGGTTTCATTTTCTTTCCATTTTCTTTTTGTCTTTTCCTTTTTTGTCTTTCTTTCTTTCTCTCATTTTCGTATGTAAGTAGTTACGTTGCGTAGCTACCACAGTCTACCTTCGCGTCCCGTGTAATAAATTGTTGAATTAAAAAAAAAGACTGAACACTTAAGTCGACCACAGTGAATATATGATTTTTAATGTCAGCGTAAGGGCGCTACACAATCGATCAACACGTCCATCTTTCCGAATTGCTTTCCGGAACATCTCATCCTCGGCCATGGTTCGCGAATGCGGAAGACACAGTCTCAGCAGTTTCGCGCTCAATAGTGCAGTTTGTGCGCATCGAAGTGTGTATCTATATCATGGGACTTGTTCCATGTTGGCCTCCCATAACCTGATCTTGAAATCACAAAAGCCTTGACGTTCCTGTTGAGCATAGTCATCTAAGTTCAGATGAGGACGACTGTTCCCAGCAGGCGCAGGATAAGAAATGGTGATAGTGCCTGAGAGTTAATCAAGTAATCATCAAGAATGCTTCCAGTCTATGTGTGGTTTGATTGTGAAAACCCCTTCTGAATTAGACTTTCGGGCAGGGTATTTTGGGAATCGAGTCCTTGTGTATGGACCACTCAGTCACTTACAAAATGGACTTCTGGAGTTCGTCAATCGATATCTGCTTGACAGCAACTATGAACGGTGCTTCTATGGCCGGGTCAGACGATGACTGGTTATGGAGGAATATTTACCTCTTATATAAGTCAGCCTATCTGTGCGGTTGACTTTTCAACCCCGGGAACCACTAAAATCGACTCGGAGCTTAATCGGGTTCCATTTCCTCCGGCTCTTGTGGAGGATGGGCTCGGTTTTTTATTCTCATAAAGCACGTCCTAATGGCACCAATGCGGACTAAGTCCGCATCTTAAATCTCACAGGACCTCGTTCGGTGTTACAACCTTGATCTCTCCTTATCAATATGACCGATAAAATTCGACCAGATGCCCGCACGATGGATCAAGAAATAGAAAGCCAGGTGAAATTGTCTCCTGTTGCTGCACGAAATCGACAAAAAACACCATTGCCAAGATTCCAGCTCTTTCTTGTTCTTTTAATACAGTTTTCAGAACCCACCACTGCTACTGTTATCTACCCTTTCCTGAACCAGTTTGTTAGAGACACCGGAATCACCCAAGGAGATGATAGGGAAACAGGGTATTATGCTGGTGTTATCGTGAGTCTCTCCTACATTTTGGCCAGCAGTACACGAGCTAATCAATTTATCATATCTCCATCATGAAATTTGTACGCTAGGAATCGGCTTTCTTCCTCACAGAAGCTGCCACAGTGTTCCAGTGGGGATGGTTATCTGACCGTTTTGGAAGAAAGCCTATTCTACTACTTGGACCTTTGGGTCTGGGCTCCGCAATATTGATTTTCGGATATTCTACGTCTTTTTGGCCAATGGTATTGTCGCGGTGCATTCAAGGCATTTTCAATGGCAGCATCGGTGAGTACTCTGAGTTCTGCCCAGCTTGAAAGGAGTATTCAAGGACCTCACCAGGTGTTTCGAAAACAATCATTGTTGAGGTCAGTAGCAATCAATTTATCTATCTGGGCGAATTGTGACACTGGTCTTCAGTTAAGCGATTCGACCAACATGGGCGACGCTCTCTCCATGATGCCACTTATGTGGAGTTCTGGCGTGACGATAGGGTATAAGCAATTATTTTAAGTTCTTGTCATTTTAGCATTGACATCCCTCAAAGCCCATTAATCGGTGGCGTCTTTAGCAAACCAGCCACACGATGGCCGAACTTTTTCGGAAGTTTTGCTCTCTTCAGAGAGCATCCGTATCTCTTGCCATGTCTGACTGCAGCAATCATATCCTTCTCCACATGTCTTGTAGGGTTTCTAGGGTTAAAAGAAGTAGGTATTTGGCACTAGCTGGGCTCCTTATAAAACAATTGATATTTGTAACTGAGCAGACAAACCCCTATCTATGCAGAGACTCTGGAAATACCGGTGATAATGAGCGAGGGCGAAGATTGGAAGTCAGTTCATCTGATACTCTCCAAGACCATAACGACAACCCGAACTACGGAACGATCATCTCGGCCCGCTTCTCTTCACCCACATTGTCCGAGGCCTCCGTGGACTCATGTCAAAACTTTGCGGATCCCAATGACAATAAAAACGCTACCCTGCGTTCTCTTCTCAGATCTAGAACTATGAAGCTTATAGTCGCCAATTTCATCTGCTTTGCCTTTACGGAACGTTGTTACTACGACCTTACACCACTGTTTTACTCTACCTCTATAGAGACCGGTGGACTAGGTCTTAGTCCATATTACATCGGTTTGATCATGAGCATCTGGGGCTTCTGTAATGCTTGCTTCCAGATAAACGTGGTCGGCAGACTTATTAGGAACTATGGGGGGGCTTCGGTTTACAAGTTCGGATACGTCTGCTACCTTATGTCGCTTCTAACTTTCCCTGTTTCGGCTTGCCTTGCGCGTAGAAATGGAGGAGTTGGATTTGGAGCTTGGACCGTAATTCTGATTCAGCTATTTTTCCAATTTTTTTCGTATATGAGCTATAGTTCGTATCATCATCTTCTCATCTTCTTGTGCACATGCATCTACTTACCAGGTTATCTGCAGCCTCCCTACAAGTTGTTGCTGCAGAGACAGCTCCAAAACAGTTGATGGGCTCCATCAATGGTTTCTTGCAGATGTCAGGTTGCGCGATGCGCACATTCGCTCCAACTTTTGCTTCCTCCCTGTTTTCATTTTCCATTAGATCACAGATCCTCGGTGGATACTTGGTATATGTGGCCATATATTCTATCCTCCTTGTTGGCATTTGCTTTAGTAGAGCATTGCCCGATACCAGGCGCAAATGCATAGGAAAATCCGTGTAATGTATCCAAGATTGTGAACGTATCTGGAACGTGACTGTATATATTGTTTCTTTTTATCTATTTCTATCTGCACATATCTATATTTGGTTCAACAGGGACTTTTGTGTTTTGTTTATTCTGTTCATATTCCAACCTTCTGTTTTAGTCAGAAAACTTAATAATGATGCTGATAGCTCGTTAGGACATGTGGCCAACGCATACAAGATTCTCATAATCATTAGAGAGACCAAGTAGCTTTTCTTCGTCTGGACCAAGATTCTGGTCAAGTGGTTGTACCGGCATTTTAGTCAGTATAGCGGTTCAAGACCTACTCAAAATATCTAAGTCTTGAATACTGCTACAGTTGTTCATATCATTTGGATTACCTTGTATCAACGGCGCTTTGCCTCTTGCAAGTGGTGCTAAATTGATGCATGTAGCAAGACAGTGGTTGACAAATAATTTGTGGTTTTCCTGGAAAATGGAAGGTCCCATTGTTTTTCAAGTCATACCAGGCTCAACACTTTGTCATCAAGTTACTGATAACTCAACATTATCTATCAACATTATCCTGATCTTCTAATATGGGACATCCAATGGAGTTAGGTACTATTAAATGATTTTTATATTATACATTTATTGAGGAACCAGTTTGCCATACAAGTCATTTTCAAGTTCAGACCTCTGATGATTGTTGGAAGAAACAGATACACAGCAGCATGGTGCAGTGTGAACAACTGATGACCACTTACCAATAGTAAGATTGTTTGTGGAGAGCTTGCAATGTGAGCAATATAAGACAAGTAGGATAACTTGAACTAGTTAATGATGGTATATCTACTGAGGTTTATGTGCCTATAGGACAAGCATATTACTAACATAATTGATATATAAATATATGACACTTGAGTGATGTTGTGTTAGGAACTTGAACAAGAGCAGCTAAAGTGAACATAACTTAGTATTTGTAGTACAAAACTCAATGCATTTATATGTACCTAGGGTAAACACAACTAGATATGAGTGAATTAAAGAATAGAATGTATAGGAGTATTTCTATACTTAGTCTTTGTAGCATAAAACTGAGGTGAGACTGTATGATATAATGTCAGGCATGGTTCACACTAGGAGATAAAAGCCTACAAGGTTGGTACAGTGATGTAGGCTTTCCAGAACAACCTTGGCTTTAGATTATGTGCTGTACTGTCTGTCTGCCATGTGGTTGTAACTTCAGGAGATTGAACAAAGTCTGAAGGAAGTGAGTATTGATAAAGGTGTGTTGCTGTAAAACACTAGAGATTAAACTCAACTTGAATATTCAATTATTAGAGTAGCAAATTACAGCGTAACTACTAGTTTTATATACAAGTATGATTTATAGGAGATACTCAGGGGTTTCAGTAAGAACAACCTTAGTATACAAAACAGTACAAGAACTAAGGTATACATTATGCTATATAGTTTACTATATAGCAAAGTAGTACTGAATAGTATCCATAAAAATAACAGATAAAACATAAAACCTAGCACAAGTAGAGAAGTCTGAGTATTCCTCAAAACCTTAGTAATATCAATATAAGTTCACTAATCCAACACTCCCCTTCAAACTATGGTAAGACCAAGTTTATAAGAAAAATATTTGACTTTTGCTAAGGGAAGAATCTTGATGAAGACATTGGCCACTATATCTTCAGTAGGACAATATATGAGCCAAATCTTGCTTTCCTCAATAATCCAGTGAATAAAATAATATCAGACATTGATATACTTTGTACATGCATGGTATTGGTGGTCTTTTATACAAGTGTAATAGCAGATTTGTTGCCCAAAAATATATTTGAAGATCTATAGAATAAGGGAATGAAGCCAAATTGCTTTTTTAGCTATGTAGGTTACATTTACATATTCAAATTCTGTAGTTAACAGTGTTACAATTTTCTGATGCTTTGCACTCCAAAAGATAGTACCACTATTTATAATCAAGGTATATCCAGATGTAGTACAGTGATCTTCTACTATATTGCTATCTACATCTATAAATCTAGCCAAATTCTCCCCAGCTCCTCTATTTTTTGATATGGAATATTGACTATATATGTGATTTCAACTGTTGACTTAGGAGATTAATCAGAAGTAAGATATAGGATAGGATCCATTGATGTGTTAATCAGTTTTACATTCTCATGTCCAAAATTATAGAGTAAAGCATTAATATATGACTATTAGGATATTATCAGCTTACTGGTCTTATAGTCTCCTCTTAGCAAATTTTTTTATCATATTCTTCATATAGTTTACTAACTTGATTGAGGCTGCCACAATTATGTAGTTATCAATGTAGATAAGAATAATGGTGAGTTTATAACATATAATATTGAAGAATACACTCTAGTTAACATTTCACAATATGTGAAACTAAGACTATCTACAATGATTTCACATAATTGCTAGTACTAATAGCAGCCAAGTTGTTTTAAACCATACAACATCTTCTTTAGATAACAGACTTTGTGAGAATGGTCAGGATTGATAAAACCTAGAGGCTACTGCATATAAATACACTTTTTTCCAGTGAATTTATCATTTATAAAAGCTTCTTTGATATTAATCTAATGAATTTCCATATCTTAAGCAGCTACAATAGCAAGAATAATATTGATGGATATGAGCTTAGCAATAGGTGTGAAGGTGTCAAAGTAATCAACACTAGAGACTTGAGAGAATTTCTAGACCACCAAATGAGCCTTGTTGTCAGAGCTGAGAACATTAGACTTGACTTTTTCTATTTTTTTTTCATTTTCTTTTCATTTTCATTTTTACTTCTTTTATTTAAGAGTTAGGGTTTAGCATAACAGTCACACCTGTCACAAACTAGTGTCATGCAAGTTACATGATACATGACACAGTCATACAAATCATGTGGTCATGATGGAAGAATATAAAAGGTTCTAAGATGATAACATCATATAGCATGTCTCATATATATTGACCTTAAGAATAATGCATGGTCATTTAGGGTAGGCTAAAGTAGTAGAGCATGAGCCAACAGTCATTAGTATATAAGGTAGATAACTTGTACCTAGAAACTCTATCAAGTTATCTTGTAATTAATCCAATCCAAGGTTTATTCTTTTGACTTTAACTCTAAGTCTTGAGACATAACACTTGTAATATATATACTAGTTAGACAGGAGAAGTTTAACAATTTGTTTGTACCAAAGCCCACTGGTGCATTCCAGATATATTATCTTGTATAAATATGCTAGCTAGTCTTTTTTTAAGTAGAAGCCTTATGCTATGGTATTCACTTGTGATCTGTACATACAAAGAAACAGCAAGTGTTATTTAGACCTTGTCTAGTATAGAACGACTTCCTTAAGTCAAAATAGCATATATTTTTCTTAAAATAGTAGTCAATCATTAAATAATCAGTAGATAGTATCAGATGAGACAAGAAGAGGGTCTACTAGCACCTACAGAGATTGAGTTAAGCAGCAAGTATGAGTCTAAGAGTGAGACCAGCACTATATCTGCTCTATTCCTTTACACTTCTTCACTACTAATACCACTTCCACCACCATCATCACTCTCACCGTTATCACCACTACTATAATATAATACAAGTCAACACAGCTCAATCAACTATAAACAAATTATTTAGCAACAGCAGAAGTAGTTTGTGGTGATATAGGTGTAAATTCAGGCCCTGCTAGCAGCAATAGGAGGAGGAGAAGCTCAATCCAGAGCCCAATGTAAAAGTGGCTAAGCCACCAATATTCAGTGGAGAAGCAAGAAACATAGCAGGATTCATTATAGTATTTAAGTTATTCTTGAAGATGAAGATAAGGAAAGCAGCAGTAGAGGAGCAAATCCAGTGAGTATTATTGTATATGTAGAGAGGGTCAGTGGATGTATGGAAGGAGAACATATTAAAAGACCTGGAATTGGAGAAAGTAGAATTTGAGTCAGCAGAAGAGTTTTTGTTGGAATTAAAAAAGAAATTTGGAGAAGAGGATGAGAAATTAGTTAAAGTAGTAGAACTCAAAAGAGTGGAACAAGGAGAGAGAACTATAAAAGAATTTATGCAAGAGTTTGATAGAGCAGCTAGAGAAAGTGAGTATGGGGAAAGAGCATTGGTGGAGAAATTTAAAAGAGAGATAAATGGAGTAATCAGAAGGAAGTTGATAGAGGCAGAAAGAATGCCAATGAGCATTGAACAGTAGTATAAACATGTCACTAATTTAGATAGACACTAGAAAGAAAGCAAGAAAGAAAAAGAAAGATTGAAAGAAGAAAGAGGAAATGGAACCTAGGAATAGAGAAGGAAAGAAATGGGAAGTAACCAAGAGGGTTTCTGAATGCCTCTACTCCAAATATGGCCAGAAAGATAGGAGATATAGCATGGACCAGTAGGACCTACCCCTATAGAAGGGGTAAAAAGAATGAATACAGTAGTAGTCCAGAATCACTAGCATGGATAGAGAGAAAAAATGAGAAGGGACCTCTATGAAATGAATGTAGACAGAGAGAGAAACTGTTATAGCTGTGGAGAATTTGGCCACCTTGTGTAGAATTGTAGAAGACAGGAAATTGTGGGCCAAGGAATGAGGGTAGAATATGAGGACAATCAGAGTACAAGGAATAATTTAAATGGAGAAGAAAACCTAATAGTTCTTGGTTAGGTTCTAATAGTAATGGATAATACATTCTGCTGCAATCTAGACAATAAGGACATGTTGACAGAAGTTACTGTAAAGATAGGGCTGGAAAGAATCAACACACAGGAAGGGGTGACAGTAGAAGTGTTGTTGAATAGTAGAGCAACAGAGCTAGTAATGAGTTCTAAGTTTGCCAGAAAGCAGAGATTCAAACTGAAGAAAATAAAAAAACCCATATATGTAAGGAATGTGGATAGTTCCTTCAACAAGGAGGGGCCTATAAAACATACAGTGGAAGTAAATATTTATTATTAGGAGTATAGAGAGAGAACAGAGATTGATGTAATTGGAAGACAAAAGTGGAGTGTAATTTTGGGAATGCTATGGCTTGCTCACTATAACCCTGAGATTGATTGGAGGATGGGAGAAGTAAAGATGACAAGATGTCCAGAAGAATGTGGAAAAAAGTAGAGACCAAAGCAGAGAAAGTCTGGGTGGCAGAAACAAAAGGAGGAAGAGAAAAAGAAACAAGAGGAAAAGAAACAAGAAGAGAGGGAACAAGAGAAAGAGAAAGAAAAGAAAACTGAATAGGGAAAGAACAATGGAAGTAAAGAAGGTGGCAGAAGAGTGGTAAATTTGGGATGAGGAGGAAAAAATAGCAAAATCAGAAGAAGAAGCAAAAGGACTGGTACCAGAATATTTTCACCAGTGGATCTTTGTTTTTAGAAAGAAACAAAGTAAAAGGATGCCTACAAGAAAGCCATGGGATCATGTCATAGAAACAAAAGAGAGATTTGTACTAAGGAAAGAAAAGGTGTATCTGCTATTTAGGAAGGAAATGGAAGAGATGCACAAGTTCATATTGGAACAATTGAGAAAGGAGTATATTGAACTTTCAAAGTTACCTCAAATAGCACCAGTGTTTTTTGTAAGAAATAAAGATGGAAAAAAGAATATGGTGCAGGGCTACTATTATTTAAATGAAGGGACAATCAGAAATAATTATCCTTTACTCTTAATTTCAGACATTATGGAGAATATATGCACTAAAAAGATATTTATGAAAATAGACTTATGATAAGGGTATAATAATGTACAGATAAAAGAGGAAAACGAGTGGAAGGTGGCATTTACAATGCTGGAGGGATCATTTGAACCAATGGTAATGTTTTTTGGATTTACAAACTCCCTAACAATTTCAAACAATAATGAATGAGATCCTTAGAGACTTGATCAATACTGGGAAAGTAACAAGCTTCATTAATGATGTAATAGTAGAAATAGAGGAAGAAGAGGAGCATAATGAGATAGTGGAGGAAGTAATAAAGGGACTAGCAGAAAATGACCTATATATGAAACCAGAGAAGTGTAAGTGGAAGGTAAGTAAAGTAAAATTCTTGGAAGTAGTAATAGGATTAGAGGGAATTAAGATAGAGAAAGTGAAAGTGAAAGATGTATTGGACTGGCCAACTCTGAAAGGAGTTAAAGACATACAAAAGTTTTTGGGGCTCACTAATTATTATCAGTGATTCATGAAGGATTTTGCAATGATAGCTAGACCTTTACATAATTTGGTGAAAAAGGATCAGAAGTGGAATTGGATGGAAAAACAGGAGAAACCATTTTAGGAGTTGAAGGAGAGGTTTACAAAGGAACCAGTATTATTAGTATCAGACTTAGATAAAAAAGATGAGAATGGAAGTTAATGCATCAGATTATACAATGGGAAGAGTTCTATCTATGGAGTGTGAAGATGGAAGATGGATACCAGTAGCATTTCTTTCAAATTTGCTCAATGAGACAGAAAGGAATTATGAAATTTATAACAAGGAGATGTTGGTGGTTATAAGAGGGTTAGAAAAATAGAGACATCTTTTGGAGAGTACAAAATTCAAATTCAAGGTTTGGACAGATCATAAGAATTTGGAGTGCTTTATGAAGACACAGAAGTTGAACTGAAGACAAGCTCAATAGGCATTGTATCTGTCAAGATTTTATTCTACTCTAAAGCATGTGCCAGACACAAAAATGGGGAAAGCAGATAGACTAAGTAGAAGACTAGACTAGAAAATAGGTATATAAAAGAACAATGAATTTGTAGATTAGCAGAGGTAGTGATAGAAAGACCTGAAGTAGACATAATAGAAAAATAAAAATAGCTAGAATTAAAGACAAAGAGGTAGTAAAGATAGTAGAAGAAATGAAAAAGGCAAGAGTTAAAATATTACAAGGGGATAAGTGGCAGATAGAAGGGAATCTAGTATTAAAAAAAGAAAAGGTATATGTGCCAAAAGATGAGAAGTTGAGGGTGGAAATAATCCAGTTATATCATAAGGTGCTAGTAGTAGAACATGAAGAGAGATGGAAAGTAATAGAGTTAGTGATAAGAAATTATTAGTAGCCAGGAGTGACAAGAGATGTAGGGCAATATATAGAGGGATGTAATATGTATCAGCAAATGAAGAATAGAACAGAAGCACCAGCAGGAAAGCTAAAGCTAAGTGAGGTACTAAAGAAACCATGGACTCATCTAATAGTTTATTTTATTATCAAGTTATTACTAGTAGCTGAGAAAGATGCAATTCTGGTAGTTTGTGATAGGTTGTCCAATTTGTAGCAACAACAGAAGAAACATTGGTAGAAAGACTGGCATGATTATTTAGAGACAATATATGGAAGTTATATGGATTGCCTAAGAGTATAGTGTCAAATAAGAGACTACAGTTTGTAGCAGAGATGTTATGACTTAAGCTTTGAGTTTAAGCAAAAGACACACTCTTGTATTGAGTAACACAAGAGAACTTGATAGAGTTCCTAAGTACAAACATCTATCTTATATACAAACTACTGATAGTCCATGCTACACTCCTTTAGCCCTATCCTAATGACCATGTGTTTACCTTAAGGTCAATATGTGTTAACTATACTATATAATGTTATCTTCTCTAAAACCTTTTATGTTGTTCCATCATGTCATGTGAGCATGTGACTTGTGTGACTGTAATGTGTCATGTTTTTGTCTTTTTTTTTTTTTTAAAAATCATCAATTTATTACACAGCGTGTGAAGGCAGACCGTGGTAGCTACTTTTGTAACTATGTACATAGGAAGCAAACACAAATGAAATTTAGAAAGACAAGAGAAAAAGAAAAAGAGAGGAAACAAGGTGTAAGAACTACTTGAAGAATAAAATGAGAAAAGAGAAAAGACTAAGATCTACGTAGACAAATATATTAACTGTTTATAAATGCGAAGGCATTAGGATTAGTGATCAAGAACATAGCAAAATGGCTCAGTGTGTCTCTTCTTGGGTTCCAATACCCATTAAATCTTTTACACTCATAAAGGATGTATCTCCTCAATTTGATGGGGTAGTTGTTGCATGGGCACGAAAAGTCCATGTTTGGTAAAAATCTGAGGCGGTATTCCCCAATAGGTGCGTGGTTTGTGATCGCTCTAGTAGCATGGGCACAGAGAGAGTTAGAGTGGCCGAAAGATTGAAGCCAGAGTCTGCCTTTGATGTACGATGGTTCGATAGGGTTTAAATCATCGTCTAAGAGGTCCAGAAAGTGATTTCCTTTACTGTCTGATGCTTGGAACGTCATCTTCCATTGTTTAATGATATCGTCACTGTCAGTTTTCTTGCAAAAATCCCATGAGGTCTTGCAAGAGTAAGAGGGGGTCAGGTAGAAAGACTTTGAATCTTTGTCGACATCATGATGAAATCTCCACTTGAGGTGACTTGGACATTCCCAAAATTCTATAGTGTTGTTGGGATTAGAGTTGAAGAATTCTTGCAACTCGCGAAGAATTGCAATGGAGTGGAGTTGATATGGATGGGAATCGCTGTCGAAAATTTTCTTAGCGGTGTGAATGGAATCAGTTACGACGATGATCTTCAAGATATTTTCCTTAGAGCAGGCTTGGTTGATGCTGCATCTTATGGTGAATAATTCAGCTTCAGTACTTGTAACAAACGAAGCATAATGGATGGTTTTGGTGAGGGGACTATTCATTGAGTGAATGTGCGATACCGATGTAGCAATGTC
>Ga0157368_1000776_pt1 | contig 14576 bp, 6 predicted proteins | sample AttbisABBM3_FD_113146 | JGI IMG/M metagenome (GOLD analysis project Ga0157368, IMG submission 113146) | Fungus gardens microbial communities from leaf cutter ant in Botucatu, State of São Paulo, Brazil - Atta bisphaerica ABBM3 | ecosystem: Host-associated > Fungi > Mycelium > Unclassified ...
AAATAAATATAAGAGTAGTCTCTAATTAATATGATATATCACATGATATGATGTCATAGAGCATGTAATAATAATCACATAAAGTAAAATAATGATATTAAGACACATTGCTATAATATGTTCTAGCCCTCTAATTACCACTAGCATTTCTTTGTCATAGATTTCATAATTTCTTTCCATCTCATTTAGAGATTATGACAAATAAGCTACTAGCCTTTATTATCTATCTTCATATTCCATTGATGAAACTCCTTTAATTGTATAATCCAATACATTAACTTCCATCTTTATTTTATTTAAATCTGGTGCATCTAATACTATTTTTTGGTAAATCTCTCCTTCACCTCTCTGAATGCCTTCTTCTTTTTCTCTATTCAGTCCCACTTCTGATCTTTTTACCAAGTTATATAATAGTCTAGCTACAGATACAAAATCTTGGACAAACTACCTATAGTAATTGGCAAGTTTTAAAAAATTCTGAATATTCTTGACTCCTTTGATATTATCACTTGGGCCTAAGTGTTAAGAAAAAAGCATACTTATACATTGAGTAACACACTTGATAGAATTCCTACTGTAGAGTAGTTTACTTCATATACCTTTAAGATTTGGTCTGTGCATATCTAACCTACCCTAAAGCTATAACTGTCAAAGGACCTATCTTTAATCAAAGTTCAAGCATCTAAGTACTGCTGAGCTCTGTGGTCTTTCCATTCCTTCATAGTCAACACTTCTTCTCCACTGAATCCTGTAGTCCTCCTTAGATATTATATGCTAAGTTCACTCATTCCAAAGACTGTCATCTATGGTAGTGATGTCTTATTTTCCAACAAAAGCCTGTTTTCCATAATAGCTTTACTTTTATAATATATCCTCTGTAGCAGTATTGTAATCAATTCTGAACTTCTCAAGTACTTGGTCTTTTATAATAGAGATACTTCTATTAAACTCAGTATTTCATGGTGTTATATGTCAAGTCTACTCATTCCAAAGATACATCTCCATGGTGGTGTTGTTATTATAATATCTCTAACACAAGCCTGTCTTCTATGACAGCCATCCTTCTTGTAACACATTCCTGTAGTATTAATACAACAACTTAGGTATCCAGTCTTCTACAATAGGGATACTCCTATAAAACTCAGTCTTTTCCAGCAGAGTTCTTCTATCTAACCCCTGTTAATGTTTCACCACTGAAACCTTGACTTGAGACTGTATATTGAAATCTCTGAGCATTTCCTAACTATCTGACTTGTATATAAGACTAGTAGTTACACTGCAATTTGCTAATCTGATAATCAATGAAGATAAACTTTTATTGAGCTCAATCCCCAGTATTCAATGCTAACACACCAATATCAGTACTCACCCTCCTTTCAGACTTCATCCAATTCCCAGAAATTGTAACTATGAAACAAACAGATAATGTAGTATATAAGCTAAAGCCAAGATTGTTCTGACAAGTCTATATCATTGAGCTCCTAGCAAAGAGTTTTAAATACTCTATGTATCTCCAAACCAACCTTGCTAACTTTTGCCCTCTGGTATGAACTACACCTAACACATAGTAGAATTTCCCTATCAATCTCTTTCAGTATCTTATCACTCAAACTTCCACTCAAGGCTATACTTTGAAATCTTTGAGTATCTCTTATAATTTATACTTGTATATAAGACTAGTTATACTGTAATTTACTAGTCTGATAATATATTATTCAAGTTGAACTCAATTTCCAGTATTACTCAGCAATACACTAATATTAGCTTTCACTTTTCAGATTTTATTTCATCTTCTGAAGTCACATATATTACAAAATGAACTACTCACTTGTTTGTGATATCTAAATCTTGGGTGTACTCTCAGAGGTTTAGAAGTAATTTAGAAGTTCAATAATGATGACAATGATGATTAAGATCAATACAGATGTCAATGATAATAAGAGATAATTATTGATAATTATTGATCAAAACTGATATTGTTAAGTCTGAGGTCTAATCCTCAGATACAAAAGTATTTATACAAAATAATCATAGTTTTTGTACAAGCTGTTTCCACTACATGATCAAAACTAATACTTGGTAGAGCTATTATCTGTCATAGCAAATATCAAGCTAATTTTAAAATATAACTAATTATGTCACTACATTAATATATATGTATCTCTATAAATACTGATATATAAATGATGTACTATATTATTAGAAAATATTTAATAACTGCTTTCCAATGTACCTTTGATTGTGGGAATCTGTTTAGTTGTTTCTGAGATAATAGCCAATGAAACTTGTAGTTACTGATGGTCTGATATCTCAGTAATCTATTGTCACTTATATACATCCCATATATGTATAGATAGCCATCATTTAGGGCTTTCTAGTGCAACTTGGTTTGTAAAAATTAATCTACTAGTTGTGAAAATACAAGCTGAATAAAGTTTGTAACAACATTTATATAGCAGATAGACAGTGCAATATATAAGCTGAGGCCAAGGTTATTCTGGTAAGCCTACATCACTATGTACTTAGTACAGATTTCCATATCTATTACAACTCTAAGCCAATCTTATAAGCTTTTGCCTCTCAGTATAAATCATACTTAACATCAGATTACTACTTCTTATTATCAAACTTCAAGTTGCAATCCTTAAGATTCTAGTACTATCCTGCTCTAATCATCACTGTTATGAGCTTTTTCTCTTTCTTAGTAATTCTTTTAGACACTTCTATCTAGGTTTCTGACTACTTGGTTACTATTATTCTCTGGTTATGTCAGCACTGTTCTGCCAAATTGAAATGTATCCTTAGTAGTATTTAGAATAGTTGTCATCTCTAGAAGTCCTCATTTTGTTGTTGTAAAAGTCCATATAAACACTATGGGCACTACTAGTTATGCTAATAATAGCTAAGTTCTTCTAATAATATTCTATCAAGTCATATGACTGTAGGACTGTGACTGTGACACTTATGTGACATATGTCACGCATTTTGACACTTGTGACTATCATACCTCTTAGCTAAGTTCAAAGAAGGAAATAAGAAAACTACATTATAAAAGATAAGAGAAATTATAAAAGACTAAAAAGATGGAAAACAATCAAGTCCACTTAGAATATTTCTGACATTTGGAAGTCAGCCAGTCTAATACCACCTTCACCTTTTCCTTCTCTATTTTTATTTCTTCCAGTCCAATTACTACCCCTAAAACCTCTACTTCTCTAATCTTTCACTTGTACTTCTCATACAAATCATTTTTTACCAACCTTTTCACTACTTCTTCAACTACTTTGTCATGCTCTTTTTTCCTCTATGTTCCTACTATTACATTATTAATAAAACTTATCACTTCTATAGTATTGATCAAGTTCTCTAGGATCATGTTTATTATTGTTTAAAATGTTGCTGGAAAATTAGTAAGTACAAAGAACATTACTGTGGGCTCAAATGACCCTTCCAGAGTCATGAACATAGCTTTCCACTCATCTCTCTCCTTGATTCATACATTATTATAACCTTATCATAAATCTAGCTTAGTAAATACTTTCTTTATACCAATATTTTCTACAATGTCTGAAATCAAAGACAAAGGGTAGTTGTTTTTTACAGTCAATTTATCTAGATATTGATAATCCTGTACCATACACTTCTTACTGTCCTTCTTTGCTATAAAGAATACTGGTACTGTTTGAGGTGATTTCAAGAGTCTGATGTATTCTTTCTTTAATTGTTCATCTATGAACTTGTGCACCTCTTCTCTCTCTTCTCTTAACAACAGATATACCTTTTCCTTTCTTGGCACAAACCCTTCATTTATATTTATTGCATAATCTCACATTTTTCTTGTCAGCATCCTCTTACTTGCTTTTTTCTAAGAATATGGATTCACTTGTAAAACTTTAGAGATACCAATTTCTTGGCTTCTTTCTCTTTATTCCAAATCTCCCATTCTTATGTTACTTTTTTCACTTCCATTGTTCTCTCCTTTTTTGGTTTATTCTTCTTTTTATTCCTTCTTCTATTCTTTCTCTTCTCACTTTCTTTCTTCTTTCTCTTTCTTCTTCTCTTATTTCTGCTTTTGCCACCCTAGTTTTCCCTACTTCATTCTCCACTGCTTCTCACATTCTTTTGAACACCTCATCATATTTACTTCTTCTATCTTCCAAACAATCTCAAGATTATAGTATGCTAGCCATGGCACTTCAATAAATTACACTCTACTTCTAACCACTGATCATATCTATTTCTGTTCTTTCTCTATATTACTTCTCTATGTTCCTTAAAATTGATATAGCAGATGTTGAAAAATGTGAAAATTATAAAAGAAATGCAAGAGAAATTAGAAAAGTTAAAGAAGAAGATTTCTATCAGCCCCTTCTTATTGAATATTCCATCCACATTTCTTACATAGATCAGTCTCCTAATTTTCTTTAACTTAAATTCTTGTTTTCTTACAAACTCTGAACTCATGACCAATCTTGTTGTACTACTATCCAATAATACCTCTACTATCATTTAAATTTTTGTTATTGTTCTGATAGCTTATTTGTCTCCCCTGCCCAATTGTCCTTTGATTCCTACAGTGTTTTGTGATATAACCAAATTCTCTACAGTTATAACAATTCCTTCTTCTATCCACATCCATAGTATATATGTCTTATCTAGATGCAAACTCTGCCTACTATTGTTAGGGGTTTACTATGACCATATTTGTCCTCACCACTCCTTTTATTAAAGTAGGTGCCAACAGGACCTGCTTTATCTCTTATCTCCTTAAGGCTGTGGCAAATGTTACCTAGTTGCCCTTCAGCTATCTTTGTCAATTTGTCATTCCCACCACCAAATTATTTTTTCCCCAAATATCTGCTAATCCTCCCTGCACATATATTAAAACCCATTATATCTACTTCTCTACTGAAACCTTTCTTATCCTCATTTTAATGTATAACTTCTATGCTATTACAAAACCCACTACCTTGCTAGCTTCTTCATCAAAGGCTGGTGAGGTTGGTAGTGTCAGAGTTATAAACAAGGAACTTAATTTTAATTCCATTTTCTTTCTCTTTTATTTATTTTATTTTGGTTTTTATTTTCATTATTTTTAAACTTAGGCAAAGAATGTGATGTGATGTTCATATGTCAAAAAGCATGACACTAGTCACAAGGTAGTCACATATATTACAAAGAAGATCACAAAAGATTCTGGAATAGACGACATCATACAGTATGGCAAGAACATGTTAGTCTTATGGAAGATATATAAACTTTAGAATAGGTTAGTTATAGTGTGCTTGTACCTATTGAGCTCTCTTATATCACTCAATACAAGAGTGTGTCTTTCATCTTAACATTAAGACTTAAGTCATAATAGGTAGCTTGGCTACTTTAGCATTAAATCCAGCATTGGGTCTTAAAGCTACTGTCTATTTCTTTCCTGCTTACCCTTCTTTTCTTACTACTACTAATACTACTATTTATGCTTGCATTGCTGTAATTTTCTCATCTCTCTATCTCAACTAAAGCAAAATATGATCTAGAGTACTATGTTAAGTCATGTTGTATACTGGAGGTGAATCAATAGGTGTAGGTAATAATAATAGTAGTGGTAGTGTGGAAAGTGAGGATATATAAAGAGGCAAGATGAAGTCAGTACTAGTCTTCTCTCCTCTTCTGAATTGCATTTCAAAATAGACTCAATCTCTATAAGTGTTAGTGGGCTTTCTTTTTGTCCTGCCTCACTGTTTAAAAACTATCTAAACTACCAACTACTGCTCTAAATGAAATGTGAATGATTTTGACCTAAGAAGATTATTTTACTCTAAACAAAATCTCAAGAATACCTGCCATTCTCCTGCATAAACAGATCACAAAGGAACACTGCAGCACAAATTTACTATGCAAAGAAAACTATTTATCATGTCTATACAAGATTATACATTTACAAAGTACCAGTAGGCTTTAGTGCAAGATAAATAACTAGGCATCTCCTGTTTAGCTAATACATCCCTTAAGCCTAGGGTCTGGTTATCTTTCTTGACCTAAAAGTAGTATTGCTTCCAGCAAAGAATAATAAGAGAGTTAGATAAAAGAGAGTAGAGAAGACCCTGAGTTAGGTAGTCTCAAAAGTAGAATCAAGTTCTAATATTTTGATTCAAGACTAAGAGTTAAGTCAAGAACCTTGTATTAGATTAATACAAGAAAACTCAATAGAGTTCCTAGTACAGAATGTTTATCTTATATATACTAGCTAGTAGTCTATGCAAGACTAATACTAACTTACTATAAGGTTATATATACTATATAAGATCGACATGCTATTAATATATTATATAACATTATTATTCTAGAATCTTCTACATTCTTCCATGTGATATCACACTATAACTCTAACCCTAAGTCCCAAGTAAGAAAATAAATAGAAATGAAAAAGTCTACTGTTTTCAATTCTAACACTATATCTTTACTAGTTGTACTGGTCACATATTTTAGAAGAGCTACTTATAATAATGTGTGGAGAGTCCACCAGAAGACAGGGAGGTGTGTTATTACCAATACTAGAAGATAGTATTAGTTTGCATCAATTTTTAGAATAAGATTTTATAGTATAACTACTGACTTATATACTAAGTATTCTATCTAAGATAGTTATCTAGAAATGAATCACACAGACAACTAGCTAGTTTATATAAGGTAGATACTCTGTACTATGAGTTCTCTTGTGTTAATCCAATACAAGATTCTTTTTTTGACTAGTTACTCAGTTTTAAGTTATAACATGAAATTCCATTACTTTATCTGGTACAAGAATATTAGACACATTCTCCCAAGAGTTGGCTTCTAACCCAAAACTCTTCTACTTGATCAGATATTAATATTTTCTGCAATGTTAGTGGCTATCTAGAACTTGTTCTACTTTCTATTCTTCTTCTTCATTTATAATGATTGAGTTCAGCAGAGGAAGTGCATATCAACCTGGTATTGGGTCTGTGAAAGCAGCAGTTAGCTTAATACAAGGTTTCTATTATAATCCTGAGCTTTGCAACTTAGGCAAAGACTTGAGTAAGGAGTAAGAAGATGATCAGTTGGTAAAACATAAAATACAGAACTATATCTACTACTATATATCTATAAACCATAAGGGATAAGTAAGGCATCCTTGTAAAAGCAATGAATGAAGAATAAGGAAAATATGAGAATGTTTCTACTACTATATGAGACACTGACTAGTATAACATATGAAGAATGCAAGGTACAGTAACTATGAGTCAAGATGAAATAAACCCCAACACATGTCCAAAGTATGTCTCACATAAGACAAACAGTAAAATATAAGGTTTTGTAACAGTTTCTCTTTGGTCTTAATACTTTGAGACTTAAGTCATAACAAAGATGATTACTAGTCTTCCCACAAAACTTCATAGAGTTGATAGATGATGAACTATTATCTATAGAGTCTTTTATTACCATTGTTACATCCTAATCTGACCACATCCATCTCAACTTATAGATAATACCTACCAATCCATCTGTACTTCCAGGTTTAAACCTCTTCTGGTGCAAATTAGATCATCTTTCTCCATTCCAAGTTAATTACCCTTGGACTTTCTTGGTGGACTTCCAATAACTCCATGAATCTTCACCCCAATATTCAAGGACTATCTAGACCTAGGGTAACTCACTTACAGTCTCCATTCCTAGATAACTTCCTTAGGTAAAGTACTGTTATAACTTAAGTTCTTAGAGTTAGATGAAAAACATTGAATAACTCAATGAAGTTCCAAATACAAACTAACCTATCTTATATACTACAGACTGTGGTCTGTGCACACACTACAACTGACCTACCCTAAAGTACATGTACTTGCTATAAGGCCAACATGTTGCTATGCTGTATGACATTATCTGTTTCAGAACCTTTTATAATCTTCTCTGTATCATATGATAGTGTGACCATGACTATAACATCTGTGACAACACTGTGACAGGTTTCACACTTTTGTCTAAGTTTAAAATTAAAAGAAAAGAAAAGAAACTCAAAAGATAAAATAAAGAAATAAAATAAAATCAAGTTTATCGTTCCCTACTCTGACATATAAGGTCAATATACTGCTACTATACTATATGATATCATCAATTCCTACAACCTTCTTTGTATTATATGATTGTGTGACCTGTGACTATGATATATGTTATGTCTCTATTATACTTTGTGACTTGTGTGATTATCACACTCTTTATCTAAGTCCAAAAAATAAAGAAGAAAAAGAAAACCAAAATTCAAATAATCAGAACAAAAATATAAAAGAGAAAGAAAATAAATAAGAATCAAGTCTATTGTTTACAACTCTGACAAATACTGTCAAGATGTAGTTCTTTCTTCAAGCAGATATTCTCAGTAATAGGAGGATTGGATCAAGTACAGAAACTTATCCAGAGACAGATGTGGTTATTTATAAGAGTGAGTAAAATACCTGGTATTATGCTGGAAAATGCTTTTTCACAAAAAAAACATACTCTCATTAGGTTTTTGAGCATTTAAGACCTCTTTAAAGACATTGGTGAGAAACCTTAATGTTCTTAGGTGATGTCTCAGCCTCTTTCAAGTTTGTATCTGCTCAAAAAATAGTGTGTTAGCTATTAAACAAACTAGATCTTAGAATACAAGATTTTTAGAAATAGAGAATGCCACAAACAGAACTCATAAAAGACTAGTTATGAAGGACAGGTACTCATGAGCATGTCTAGGACTTTGTTGTGGTAACCAATAATCAAAACAATCAATAGCACACTAAGTAGTCTTATAGAGTATAAAAGAAAAAGAGAAATTAAATCAAATAAAATAGATAAAAGGAAAATAAAATCAAAATAAAATATAAAAGTTCAAGTATTTTATGACAGACCTTTACAGATGTCTATATAGCAAGACAAGGTAGGAACATAAGTGATCAGAAATAGAAGGCTTCTGAAATAGGCTCACAAGTAGGAACAATTAGTAGAAACAACCAAAAAGAAAGAAAATCAGTACTTGCAAGTAGAAAAAGGCCATTAGGCTAGTATTGAGTTGAGAATGGAGAGAAAACTATGTGCTTCCAAGATCTCAAAAGGCTTTTTTATTATTTTAGGTTATATTCTCTATTTCCATTCTCTGTATTTTTAGAATAGTACATAAGCCATGAGTGGAGGAGAACAGAATAGAGAACCTCCATCTGAAATCCCTCACTTGTAAGCAGTTTAATTGCTATTTCTCAAAATTTCTCAAGTGAGTATTGTTAGTACTAAACTATTACTTTCAAACAAGTCTCACAGAGTTCTAGCATCCTAGGAAAGGCTAGCAAGATATGTATTAGTTGATATCATCAGTCATAAGATTTGACTTGAGAGGTGTCTTCAGAGTGCATCACCTAAGATAGATAGTGTTGTTATAAGCTCTGAAAGAGCTATACAATCTATTCACTAGATTTTCCAAGAAAGCTTATTACATAGTGTAAGGTTCACTATTTAGAAGTATGCTAGCAAGAGAATGTGTTCACAAGTGGATGTTCTTCATTCTTTTCTTTTAATAATCTTTCTAACAATATCCTTTTTTATTCACAAGTACTCTTTCAGAAGTTATATGTTCTTTTATTTTATTATATTCTTGTTTTTATCTCTTTTACAAATTCCTGATACTAATATTATCCCCTTTGAATTTTTCAGCATGCAGTTAAGAGCTAATATTGCATAGTTCTTGATGCATCCTAGTTTCTTTTCTATTCTGCTTGATCTGTGTCATCACATTGCAGATCAAGCTAGAGAACTCATCTATAGATCTGCAACTTAATCTTGGATGACAACCTTGGCCTCAACTTATATATTTTGTCACTGTCTGTCACAGTCATAATTTCAGATGACTAAGGAAGTAAGAATTGAGTTTAGGAGAAAGTGAGTTGTCTAGTCAATGGAGTGAGACTTAGTCATTGTTAATTTCCATACTGGGGACTACAGAGTATCTACTTGTTCTTAGATACTATTTCTGTAGTTGGGAACTATGGCTGATGAAATGGTAGTATAGAGAATAAATATAAAGATATTATAAAGACAGTTTCTAAGATTTAGGACAACTGGGAGTTTAGGTAATGAGTTTCTAAGAAATGAAACACAAGAGGTTAATCTATGTGCAAACAAGCACAGATATAGAAGTACACCTATAATTTGTTGGAGTCTTATCTGGAGGTAAGAAAGCAAATGTCTCAGATGTCTCAGAAGTCAGTCTATGACAAGTACTTAATATATAAGCTAGTAGTTACACTGTAAATTCTTATTCCATAAATTAACCAAAACTGATACTATCTTCCAGTATTGGTAACAACACACCTCACCACCTTCTAGTGGACTTGTCTTCCACAAGATATTAAGTAAGACTACCAAAATATGTGATCAGTTCAACTAGTAGAAATATAGTATATAAGCTGAAACCAAAGGTCATTTAACATCTGTATTCTGTATTCTGGATAACTCTTACTTACTCATTTGTCTTCTGAGGAATTGCTACAGATCTCAGATAACAAGGTATAAACCACATCTAACCATCATGAAAAAAGACTAGAGTGATATATATCCAGAGCTTATATCTTCAACCTATTTGTCTTTCAGATATCTTGACATCTAAAATAGTGAGTATGGTAACAGATCATGAGTACTACTCTCTTTTGCTAGTTGATCTTGGGGTTGTAAAACTTTAACTACATAAATATAAGAATGAGGTCTTGCTTGTCTAGGCTTGAGATTACAAGGAGAGTCTGCTCTGCATAGATTTTATACTCAAGAACAATGTCTACTATCTCTGATATCTAGCTTACCTTATTGGAAGTTCCATCCACTGGTATGGATCTGGACAGTTAGTAGGTGTTTAGGCAGTGTTTGTTAACAAATATTTACAAAGATACTGGTGGATCTGGAGTTAACAGGAGCTCATATTAGAACAACTAGGCAAAGACCATAGTGTTTTAGTAGGGTTTACAACTTCAGGGAAAGCTAAGTTATATTGAGATGACTAATGACTAAGTAGTATCTACCTTCAGGAAAACCTAAGAAAATAGAATGAGGTCTCCTAAAGGTAGATTAGATATTGTTTACACCTTGTTATCCAAGATCCAGTAGGACATCTTAGAAGTCCAGATAAGTATTCAATATGTTATCTGAGAATGCAGAAGTCAGGTTGAAATAACCCTTGGCTTCAGCTTGTGTACAATGTCTCTACTAGCCATACTGGTTGTATATTTTGGAATGAAACTTGGAAACTTAGTAGATAAAGAACCACTGGAAAGTAGCAAGGTATATTATTGCCAATACTGGAAGTAGGTGTCAGTTTTAGTTAATTTTCAGAATAAGCTAGTATAGTAAAAACTACCAGGTTATATACTAGTTAGCATACCTAAGATAGCTATCTGGAATGTAAACTGCTAAGTGAGTTACCCTAAATATTAGTAATTCTCAGATGTCAGGTGATAGAGTCCATGGAATTAACAAAGGCCCAGCAAGGATATCCAAGGTGAACTGGAGGTGTGTGATCCATACTGGAAGAGATTGGGAAGTGCAGATAAGAAAGAGGGGATTATCTGTGGGTTGGGATGTGATTAGTTAATATCCTAAATATTTCTACTATAATATCAAAATGATGGTGCATAGATGATCAGAAATCTGAGTCAAAATATCTAGAAAATTATCCAGAAAGACATAGCATAGTCAAGGTGACAGAGAGTTATATAATAGTAGTCTAGGAAGTCTTCTGAGAACACCAGATATAACTGCAGGATTAGAAATCTATAGTAACAAAGTTTACATAACTGGTGGTGGGATTTGGGAGTATAAAGTGGTAGTGAAGGCTATGGAGAAGGCTGTGAGATATAGAGAAGTAGTAATGGCCATAGAAAAGCCTGCAGGGTTTGCAATTGAGAGGACTTGCTTAGCTGGGTATAGTAAAAAGTTAGGTTCTCTTATAGCTCACACAAAGAAGGACTGGGAGATGTCAGTAGTTTCAAGCAAGATAGGGAGATACAGCAAAGTTCTGTAGATATCAAAAGTGCTGATAGTATGACATAAAAAAAAGCTTTTTCTCCCATCTGGGATGATAGACTGAAAATAAGGAGGCAAAGGGAATGTATCTAATCAATTACTATTTTTAGTGTATTTTTCTATTGATAATATAGTGAACCTATTATTTAGTGACCAAGATGCATATATCACTAGTTGCTCTATACAAAATCCTTATTAATTAAATTCTCATACAAATCCTCATGTATTGTGAGCTCTAATTGTTATCTTACTTTAATGTCCTTCAATGTGTTCAAGTTCTCCATCAGTTTCTCTCATTGCTTAATAGTTAATTGCTAGATGTCTAATCTTGATAGGCACTCATGTAGTTCAGATTTCCACAATAGTAATACCCTCTAGCTAGTATAGAGTAGGGTTTCCTGATAGTATTTATGGCTGGTATAGGAGCACTGAGATAATAAAGGATAGCTAATAAGAGACAGAGATAACTGAAGAACTCTGGAGTTCTGGAATCAAAGAAAAGGATGGGGATAGTTTTCTGGATAGACTACAATGCTTTGCTGGCTTGACTATCTGTCATGCAACATCAAACTATGTGAGGAAGTCTGTGTTAGAACAACTAAGAGCAGAAGCATAAAATAGTGCTTCAAGCTTCAGAAAAACCTAAGTCTATTGACAAGTACTACCTATTACATGACTCATCTCTAGAGAACCTAAGAGAACAAAATAAGGTTTCCTGAAAGCAATAGTTATTCTAAGTACTTTTACCAGTCTATAGCAATTAGGTGGAACACTGCTAACATAAAGCTAGAATGATTGCACCAGATGGTTAGAAGCACTGATAAAAATATTGAGAACTATGTTTAGAATTGGAAGAAACTCATCTGATGGTGACTAAGAACATAGTAGGGCAAAGGTATGAACAGGAGTGGCTACTAAGAAAGGACAGTGTGAACCATATGACAAACTATATATATTTTGAGCTTGAATATCAGAGTTGACATTGGATTTGGTGGTTCCCTTACAGTCTATGTCTTCTGATCTTTCTACCAGCAGAGCTGTAATTGTTATAACTCAAAGACCTTAGAGTAGGTCAAAGAGAAAGAACTTTGTATTGTCAATATAGTTTCTAGTAAAAACTTATCTATCTTATATATGCTAGGCTACTAGTCCATGCTACAGTACCATTAATCTACCCTAATAGCTATGTGTTATATATAAGGTTAATATATGTTAAACATATTATAGTAATGTTGTTTCTTTTTAGAACTTTTTACCATGTTCCATTATAATACATGATCATGTGACAATTTGTAACTGTGAAATATGATATCATGTTAATTTTAACCTCTAAGTTTCTGGAATAAAAATAAAAGGAAAATAAAATAAAAATTGTTAAGTCCACCATCTTTGACTCTGATAGTGATCTAGTTCTAGATTACTATCTGAAGTTTACAGGAAAATTTGACCACTATAGTACATAGACCTGTATAACTAGCTTCTAAAATTAGAGTTTGGAACTTATTTAGATAATCCTCTATTATGTAGCTCTCTTGGTAGTATGTTGTTTCTTCCAGTTGGTTGATAATCTCAGTAACAGTATTGATGAGAAAGAAATACTTCTGAAAGAGTTGTTCAAATGTTTGTTAATATGTACTAGAAGAGATTATATAAGAAATATTTGCTTCAGAGGTAAATTGTATAGAGCTATATACTACTTTCACATAGTACTATCATTAATTATATCAAGATCGAAGTATGTAGACTTAGTTTTTTTTCTTTATTTTCTTTCTCATTTTATTTTGCTTTCAATTTATTTTTCATTTTTTCTATTTTTAGAACTCTGGGATTAGGGTTAGAATTGATCAGTTACATGGTCACACCAGTCACATCTGATGGTGTGGTCACAACATTGATCATGGAACTTAAGAGAAGATTCTGGAACAAAATGATGTCATACAACATAGACACCACATGTTGGCCTCATGCTTTATACATGGTCATTTAGGGTAGGGTGCACAGTAGCTAGCACAGACCATCTGTAGGAGTATATAAGGTAGACTATTTTGTAAAAGGCTTTCTATCGAGTTTTCTTGTGTCTTCTCAATACAAGAGTTTGACCTCTGAATCCACTCTAAGGTTCTAAGGTTATAACAAATTAGTCTTACTCTATACAGCTTTCATGTGTTTATTATACATACTGTGTAAGGATAACATATTATAACAATATATCTTAATATCATTATTTTACTTTATGTGATTATTATTACATGCTCTATGACATCATATCATGTGATATATCATATTAATTAGAGACTACTCTTATATTTATTTGGCCTAATCTATATTTGACTCATAAATAAGGGTTGAGTCAAGAACAGACTAATAGTTATTTTTATTCTACTTTTATCTATGTTTTTCTTTCTCAGTTCTATTTTCTTTTATATTTATTTTCTTATTTGGGACTTAGAGTTAGGGTTAGTGTGTAATGTCAGATGCAGTCACAGGTCACATGGTCACATAACACAGAGAAGGTTATAGAAGGTTCT
>Ga0157368_1000777_pt1 | contig 14559 bp, 14 predicted proteins | sample AttbisABBM3_FD_113146 | JGI IMG/M metagenome (GOLD analysis project Ga0157368, IMG submission 113146) | Fungus gardens microbial communities from leaf cutter ant in Botucatu, State of São Paulo, Brazil - Atta bisphaerica ABBM3 | ecosystem: Host-associated > Fungi > Mycelium > Unclassified ...
GCAATGCAGCGAGGGCTCCTTGTCGAGTTCTCTTGTAATCCCCACTACTAGATAGCCTACTAAGAGCTTTGCTGAAGTAAGCAAACTACGAGTGCCGTTACGGTGAGTGGTTGCTACAACATATGACTAGTGTTAACTAGTAGAGATATAGTATATAAGCTAAAGCTAAAGGTTGTTTGACATCTATGTTCCATACATTCTAAATAAAGTATCATTACTCACCTGTCTTTCAAAGATCTACTATAGGTTTCAGATACTGAGATATGAACCACATCTAACAAGAATTATCATAACATAAACAAATAAGATAATATTTCCTCTTTAGTCTCTATATCACACTGTTTGGCTAGATATTACATAACATTCAACATTCAAAGACTACCTGTGATGTTTTTTAGTCTTAATTCTAAGTATTACAGTTTTAAGCTTCTAATTGTAAATAGCCAAGTTGGGTGAAGTCCTTTGGACTTATATTACTATATATATATATATTATTATTAATGTCAAGATGCTGTTAGAGGGATGAAACTTGCTTTGAGCAGATATCTGTGATCAGTTGTACAGAAGGAAGGTTGGATTAAGTATAAAAACTTATCTAGAAGGTTGGACAACATACTAGATTGTGGATCAAGCTTGGAAGTTTATTCACAGATTAGTGATGTAATCTTAGATGATGACCTCAGCCCTAACTTATATGTTGTGCCCACTATCTATTATATGATTGTAATTTCAGATGATGAGGTATCAGGAAGAACTAACCAATATCTTAGTCAGAGAAGTGAGAGAAGATGTTAGAAGATTCTTAGGGGGTTTGTAGTCAGGTCTTAGTTGAATCTTAGTCAATTTCCAGACTGGGTATTACAGAGTATCTACTTGGTCTTAAATACTAAGTCTGTATGTTATGATCATTATGATCTCTATCTCATGTTCTACAGATGTTTACCTCATGGTTGACATGTTCTAAATACATGTTAGGGTTTGTTTCATCCTTGACTCATATTTACTGTAATCTACTGTACCTCACTTAATCTTCATGTTCTATCAGTCAGTGCCTTATGTAATAGTAAAAACTTTATTATGTTATCCTCATTCTTCTCTCATTGTTTCCTCAAGAACACCTGACCTATTCCTCATGGTCATTAGGTATATGTACAGTCCTATATCCTTATGCTTTACCAATTGATCATCTTCTCTACTCTTACTCCAAGTTTTTGCCTAAGTTGCAACCTGAGCCAAGCTTAGGATTGTAACACTGTAGTTGGAACTGTGGCTAGAGAATAGTAGTGTAGGGGATAACTAAGGAAATATTATAGAGATGGCTTCTAGGATATAGGATGACTAAGAGTCTAGGTGATGAGTTGCCAGGAGATGAAATATGAGAGGCTGATCCATATACAAACAAGCATGGATACAGAAGTATACCTAGGTATGATTAGAGTTCTAACTAGAAGTCAGGAAGTGGAAGTCTCAGAAGTATCAGAAGTCAGTCTATAACAATTAAGAACAAACTCTGCCATTACCAGATAGCCAAGTATTCTATTTATAATCTATAAACATTCTTGAGTACTGCTCTAGCCTCTAATTTGTTCTTTCTATCTGCCTGTCTATTTAAGAGTAGGACATTATTGACAACTTGATTTCTACTCACTCATATTTGTTATATTTTTCTGTAGCCATTTCTTGATTATTGTTTTTGAAATGAGTACTAGTATCTAAGGCTAGTAGATACAATAATTGAATTGACTTGGTAATCTGAACTTGAACAACTTGCTTTTCTATCTCTCTCCTCTCTAAAAGTCATAACTATATAATGTGTAGTTGGTATAACACATAAGTTAAAGCCAAGATCATTATCTGTACCTGTTTCATCTATGCTCTCCCATGCTCTTTCTGTATACTTTTGCTCCAAGTGCAAACCACACATTATAGGAATTATACATGAAGTAAGCACATGGTGCAGTAAATATGAGGCACAAGATGAAATGAACCCTAACACATGTTGAACATGTACAATAATACATAAGGTGAATGTCTGCAGAACATGAGGCAATAGCTATAATTATTGCCTTTCCCATCCATTATTCCAGGGTGCATTATTTTTCTGCACTAGTCTCATTTGAAATCTTCAGATGCCTCAACTTTGAGTTTCTCTTTGGTCTTAAGTTCCTTCTGCACCACCAAAGAATTGCCTGAAACTAGTTTCCAATGCTTCTCAAACCTTCCCGTGACTACTGTGATGACTATGGAATAAGTCATAGAGAGTAATCAGGAAAAGAATCTTGGAGACTGATTTCTTTTGTATGCAAGTATTTGCAAATATCATCTATCAAGATCAACCTAGCCACCATGCCACGAAGATTGGGACGAATTGGCGACTGGTCCATTGACAACGATCACGATGAAGAATCTGGAGATGAAAATGACAAGAGGGAAAGCTGGTTCGCTGGGGGAGAAAGAAGGCAGGTTATCACTTACATCTACTCTCCTAAACCCTCAGCTCAGTCCCGTATGTACCACACATAGCGGCATCTCCATACAGAATCCAGATCGTCAACGAGATGGTGAGTCTCAGACGAGGGGTGGATATTTGGTCAGAGAACTTCTCCAACGTGCAGCAGAGTCAGTGGCATCCACTGGTAACTCGCAAGTGGGACTAATTAGATCTAGGGGTGGTGCTGTCGCACCGGAGCCTCGGTCTATGGGAGGATTTCGTGTGTTTTCCGGCGGGGGACATACCCTTGGAAGCGATGAGATGGACTCGACTTTCATCCCCGATCCAGATGGGCAAGTGGAGGAAGGTATACATCCGACTTTATATTATCCCCCCACAGATACATAATCAACTGCTGCACAGACGAAGTGGTGACTCGAACGATCACGCTGTGGAAAGATGGATTCCAGGTTGAAGATGGAGACCTTATGCGTTACGATGACCCCAATAATGTTCAGATACTTGAGAGTATCAATGCTGGGTGCGTGTTTCGTATGCCCTCGCTCTCACCATGATTCGCTTCTTTACTGGAATTAGCGCGGCCCCAATACACCTCCTTAATGTCCGACCTGGACAGCCCGTTGAGCTCCGCATTAATCCTCGGCAGCAAGAGTTGTACGACCCCCCTCCCGGTGTCCGAATGTTCGGAGGATCTGGACAGCGCCTCGGAGCTCCTGTTCTCGAGCTTGTGTCAAGCAGCAGTCCTAGTTCCATGGTCGGTTCATTTCCAGTGCCTGCTGCCACCATCACGCCACCACCGACATCGAGCCAGGGAGCTGGCATACCGAATCGGTTGGCGGTGGATTTATCTCAGCCGACCACGAGCATTCAAGTGCGATTGGCTGATGGGACTCGGTGCGAACTTAGCACTTTCTAGTCGAAAAACTAGTTTTCTGACACGCCCCGCGTCTGCAGTATCGTATGTCGAATGAATCTTACACATACTATCGGCGATATCAGAAGTTTTGTCAATGCGTGCGTGTCCATGTACTGATCCAGAATTGGACTCATCACTGCTGTTCAGGTCACGCCTCGAGAATGCGTCCAGGCCATATACCATTGGAACAACGTTCCCAAATCGTGTTTTGGAGGACAATACAGAGACAATTGAAAATGCAGGATTAGCAAACAGTGTTGTAGTCCAAAGGTGGACCTAGACAGTTGATAACAACGATTTATATGCTCAACGGTTGAAGCAGAGTGACACTTCGTGCTGAAGCCTTGTGCAAAAAGCTCATACATTTCGGGACCAGCCTTTGGGCGCGTGCTTCATCGAACAGACTTCAGAAAACATGCTATTGAGGAAGTTGGGAAGAAGATCGAAACTACGCGCTCAACTATTCACTTCAGACACACACTCCCACTGTCCTTTGAGATTCTCTTTCCACAGAGTGACTTTACCATCCCCACAGCTTACAGAGAGAAGATTACCGGACAGACTCCACGAAACACGCCAGACAGTGTCAGGAAATTTTCCAGCTGGTGGAGGAGCGCCACTTGCTGAGGCAAGGTTTGAGGAAGGATCAAGGGCAGTCTTCACCCAGGGAGAAGTGGGGGAATCCTTCGTCCAAATCAGTACAGATTTGTCTTGGGAAGCAGTGGCAATATAGGAACGAGGGAGGCCAATGTTTGGGGCCCAAGCTACGTCTCGAACCCAATCTGTGTGACCTTCGAGCACTTCTTCTTCGACCCACGACTGAGATTCTGCACGATATCCCCAAATCTTCACAAGATTATCGCAACCTGCACTAGCAAAACGTATGACAGAAGGCGTCAGCGCTGACGGAGGCTGACCCAGTGTAGCAGGTGCTTGTTGAGGTGTAATGAGAGAGCCAGGAAGCACAGGAGGGGACCAGGAGACAGCGTTGCATCCGATAGCATGGCCGTTGAAGATATCCGCATCCCACTGACCATCACCTACATGGTGTGTACAATGTAATGTATCAATGACGTGTTCCCCGACCGGGACTGAGGGAAGAACTCACTTTTGAAGGTCAACACGGAGAGTTTTCCATCCGAGGAAGCACAAGCGAGGATGGGGCCCAACTCATGAGGTGCCCAAGAGACAGAGTTGACTATTACATACCATAAGTAAAAGTAATCATCATACGTATATATAAGAATCACACACCTGAGGCAGTATGTAGACTGTGCTCGCCTATCTTGATCCATCCGCTTTGAGGAACTCGTTCTTTCCAGATTAAGACTTTGCCGTCATAAGAACAAGAAGCCAAGACTTGACCAAATTTTGGATGGATCCAGGCAACCTGCCAGACGGGGCCTGTATGTCTGTGAAAAAAAAGATGTGAAGGGAGCAAAGAGGCTGCTACTAAATACTGACCCCTTTAGCGTCTGACCAGCCGAAGAGTGCTGAATCTCGCCATTACTGACGTCAAAAACTTTCACAGTTCGATCAGAAGAACAGGTTGCAAGACGCTTTCCGTAGTAATCGAGCTGTGCATCATGCTATGCGTCGAATGAGCACTGAGGACAAACACGAAGTATGAAACGACATACAATCATGTCCTCATGGGACGTCTCAATTGGCATAGAATCTGACATCGTCGCCATTGTGAACTGACTAGTCAGTCTTGTTGGACAAAAGCAAAAGTGTAATACTGCAGAAGTGTAATATATTACACTCACAGAGTTCCCACGTTTGTGGTCCCATTGATTTTGTTGCATCATCAACTTATGCTTATACTCAATCACGGATCTCGCTGCACTCTTCAAAAATCTACAACTTGGTGGTAAGGCGCGGCCAACGGTGTCCTCGCCCTAGGATGATGATGATAATACACGTTTGGCATTATCTATGTGATGCGATGCGTGAACTTCATGACGTCGAACATTCTCACTGGTTCTCCATACTACTCAGTGTGGTTTATCATCCATGTAAGTTAACACTGCCAATTGCTGTATGAACACCCTTGGTGCGACAACGAGTATACACAGGACGAGAGATACATTCCGAGGCCAAAACATGAGCTATCGCCAATACGTATACTTGCTACGTGCCCGTCATAGGGCGCAGTACTAGTACGCAAGATGACGACAAAATACAAAATGGCTCAACGATAACCGAAGTGCTTGGCCGAGCGCATAGTGAATCCATCAAGTAAAATGAAGAGGTAAGGGAAGGGAAACATGTGCGTACTGCCCAATACTAGGACTGCCCCTGTTGATTGGTGAGTTCTTCATGTATTAGAAACTTGAGTCGTCGCTGGGTCTTTGGTGCCTTCCGCCCCCCTGTCTGCCTAGTGTCATGCGCGGTTCAGAAAGCAGTCGACTATGAAACAATGAAGAAAGCCCACTTTTGTTCTTGACAGACAAAGCTATCGGGAGCACCTTCCCAGTCGTCCAGCACATACTTCCCTGCAAGTAATGTCTTGACCCCTTCCTCTCTTTCAAACAAGTCTCTCGCAAGCTGGGTATGCGCTACACCTGCATACGTGGTGAGACACCGAGGATTGATCAGTATCCTTGCGGGCCTGAACACAGAATTAGGTATAATGATCTTCAAGTCTCCAAGAGGCGGAAGATCTACCCCTCCTTCCTCTTGCGGCATGGCATCATAATCCGATCCAGCATTTGCATCCGGGTCGTCCTTTTTCCGGTCCGCTAATCCTCCGTCATTGACTTCCTCCAGATCTGCCTCTGCTCCGACATTCACTACTTGAATCTCGTCGCGGTGCTTGATCTGGGCCAGTTCTGGAATTCGATGGTCGGCAGGCTGGGCTAGTACATCTCTTTTCCTACGCCTTCCGGTTGTGGCCCCATTTGCTCTGTCATCTGCTTCCATAGCGTCAAGAGCCGTTCGCACCCAGAGGTCCCTGCAGAACCACGTCTGACTACTGTCAAGACATGGTGCATCCTCATCTCTTGTTGGAAGGTTATCAGCTGTGCTGAGGTTCTGGAATTCGGTCCCGGCACGATATGAGATGCCCTGATAATAGGACTTGGTTGGATCAACAACGTGGGTCCCTGACTCACAGCAAAATACTTGGAAAGGAAGATGCTGATTGTAGCGCAGAATGCCTTGTTTATCTCTTGGCGGCACCGCATCTCCTTTTGACGACGAGCGAGACTGGCGGAACTGGTCACCGTCAATGTCCCGTGTCCGCCATCTATTAGTAGAGAGAGAAAAGTGAGTATGAATAAATGAAAGCCGATATCAATGGATGTACCTATCGGAGAAAATAAAATAGCCATTGTTTTCCGCCCAGTCCATTCCACACACCATAGCCGCTTGATTGGCAAAACTAATTTTGATGGTCTCCAATATATCATTTGGACAAGTAAATCCTTTGAGCCACACAACTCTCGAGAAGGTGATGCCCCTCCGTTGCTTCAGTTCGTGCAATGGTTCCAGTACAAGGTTTCTCATATAAGCCTCTTCGAGCGGATAGTATGCCGCAGTGGGATCTGCTGTCATGCCAGGTACACGCCGGATGCGAAATGGGACGTTCAGGAGAGTGAGGACAGCCTCACAAAGATCGACAAGAGTTTCCGTAGCGTCGGTAGAGTCGTAGTCGAGCATAGACACGAAAATATTGAAACTGCCTAGGCGTCGGGCCATCTGTACAATGACGGCTAGCTGATCGACGAGGAAATGGTCGGCAGAGTGGATGGCGATGGCGATGTAATATAAATGGTCCTCGCCAATGAGGTCTTCATAAGCCAACTGATTTTGACCAAATGGACGTGCCAGAGTTGGGCATAGTGCCGCCACCCAGCCGTTTAGGGATAATAGCTCGTCAATGGCACTGAACACATGTTGGGCATCTCTGGACCCTGTATCCTTGTTCGTGATACTGATGTACCTGGATTAGCTGAGCAGCCAGAAAATCCCGTTTGCCACGTACAAGGGTAATTGTAGCCTCGTCCAATAATCCAGTATTCCTTCATAAACAAGGCCATTAAAGATATCTTCTCGCTCGTCTCTCCCAAGGCGAGCCTGTAGAAACGAATGCTTTTGTACATTGAGAGACTTGTCCGGGCGTGTAGCACGTTCAATGAAGTTATGTTCCTTGATCTGGTGGGACTGGCTAGATCTGGTGGGAGCTGAGGAAGAGAAGAAGATGAAGCGGACGAGAAAACTTAGGCCAAGAAGCGCAGCGACGCGCAAAAGGCCATTGAAACGACGGGAGGCTGGCATAGTCAACAAAAGACTTTTGCTCTAGGCTGGGAACGCCAACGTCGAGAAAAGCATCATTGACACTAGTTCAAACACAGCAAGTTCCCACACAACAGCAGCAATCGTACAGGGTCAGGATGTGGACTCTGCATTGTCAAGATGAACGACTCAGACTGACAACAAAATAAAATTCAACATCTATGCTATGCACTACAAGGAATTGAACTATTACACATTAAAAGACGATGATATGAAAGTCGACGGAAATCATTCTTTCAGACCAACCAGGACCATACCACCAACCCCTGCCAAAAGACTCAAGACTGCAAGTATCTTCTTCCCAATCTTCCCATGATGACGATGATGGTAATGATATTGAGAATGTTCATCGTCCAGTTCGGCAGTTCCTGTACTGTTGGCCTCTCCAGCTGGATGTTGACCGGTACTCATACGGCGAGGAGATTTCGTCCGATTGGGAGAAGCACGCTCCTCATCCTCCGCAGAAAGGACGTCATGCAAGTGGCCATGGCCATGATGACTATACCCTTCGACATCACCAAATACAAAATCCCCTGCTATCATCTCTACAGTAGAAACGTATATGAGCATTCCAGCTGAGACTGCGGACATGAGTCCTTGAATAAGGTACATCCGAGCTAAGTATCCAAGAAAAAGATGGCATCAAGATCCTTGATATGACGACGGATCATTCATTTGACTTACCTAGTTCAATACCCTGTTTTTGCTTTCGGACTTTGAATGCAATCATTCCTAAACCCAGCCCAGTGGGTGTCGTAATGGCGAACAAAACCGCCAGTGAACATTTCAACCATCCTTCACCCCGCTTCCCACCAATCGTCCTTTTCACATTCTTGACGAACCTATAGCAGCCATGCGCTTCGAGCTTACTGGTATTTTCGGTCTCAGATTCTTCATCTGATTTACTGTCCAATGGAGGGGGAGGAGGAAGCGCGGCTATACGGATGCCAAGCGATAAGCCTTCGAAGAGTTGATGAAATACAACAGCCGTTGTCAACGACGCTGAGAAATTTTGAGCATCAGTAGATATCAACAGACAAAATAGACTCACTAAAATCGGCACCGGTCGTGATGGCTAGTGTCAATCCAATCACAATAGAGTGAATCATGATGCCTAACTGAAGGATAAGTAGCCCGACCACCTGCCGTCTCCTTCCAATCGTGGGTTTCTCCTCCTGAATTTTATCTTCTTTTCGGGAGTTTCTTATTCTCAACCCTTCTCCTTCAATGAGGCTACTTGATCTTGATGGGACCCTGGAGGTCGCATCCTTATATAGGGGTGTATGAGAATGTATACTAGCCGCAGAGTCCGAGCAAGCACATCCATGGCCAACAACGCATGCACATCCACGCATCGTTATGATCCGAGGTGAGTTGGTCAGAACCTCTATGGGGACCATGCTCGTAGAATCGATTACAGGCAACAGAGCATGGTGCGGATGACGATTGATTGGTGTATGTGGTGAGTTGAGATGGTGAATTGACTGCGTGCGAAGTGGTTGCAAAAGAGGTGTTGTCTCGTCGGCTCTGTATGGTTGCACGTGAGGAATGCACGCTTGTTGCGAAGTAGAATTGGGGGGTTGACATGTTCCAGGAACGGCAAGCGTGGGCACCGAGGAAAAATATTTGAGCGTAGAACGCGGCGATCTTTGAGTCGATGGAGGAATTGGAGTGGGTGGTAATGATGATTCTTCTTGGAGATATTTGACATAAGATGTAGACAGATCTGGAGTCTCAAGGTCAGAGATGTCTACAGGGATGGTGAAAATGAGTACGCACACTCAATGAGAAATATCGACAGCAGTGATGCAAGGCTGCAGAGCAATGAGCCAGGTGGCAACAAGTGACATCAATCAACGAACATGATGAGACCCGTGTGCTTTCCAATATGGTGGAAATGTTCTCCGACCTGCGGCTTTTTCAGGTCTTCAAAAGAGTCCTGAAGGAGGTGAATAAAGGCAGTGGCCAAGATAACTCCTGGTACATCTCAGTCAGACTGCTGTGAAAAGAACAAAAGACAAAGATAACTTGCCCGTGCCAAAATGCTTGCCTATGAAGAAGACAACATGTGGGATTCTGAGAAAAGGAATCGACGCAGATATGCCAGGAAAAGAGACGGCTGTAAATGAAAAGGTTGGTAATGGTATTGTCTGTGATTGAAGCCTGCTCACCCAAGAGAGAAATGACCAGAATGATAACCATGATTTGAAAACGGGGCTCTGGTTGGCCGTTATCAGCGGCGTCCAAAAAGACGGGGGGAAGCACAAGAGCCATGGTGTGGAGCACACTCTCACACACCACTATGAAATCTGCCGGGGACCACCCCAGTCAGCACGTGATCAGTTATTGAATTGAATTATGATTTATCGACAAACATGAGATACCGAATAAGTGATCTACATTTCGTCGTCCTTCGTCAGGTGAATAGACATCATTGCCAATGCTCGCTTTGACTCATTCTGACAACGGATAACTGCAGCAATCGAATCTAGCTCAGCTTCCTTTCCTCGACTTTCTTCCACAACCCAAGCATCCGGATTTACGAGTCCTCGTCCCAGCCTCTGTTTGGCTAGTGCAGTGTAACCCACTTCACTTGGGTGTCTCGCGAACTGATCCAAGCGCCGCTGCTCTGGCGACATTCGACTGAGGACATGAGCCGGAGGGCCCTTCCGTAACCGTCTACAAAGCGAACGAGTCATTTCGCCACGGATTTCTCGAGCTCGTTCCTTGGTCTTGTTTCGGATGCGCTCTCTGCGAGCTTCTTTCATTTGATCAAGCAGAGCCTGGGAAAAGGGTGTCTTGGCGCGTCTGGTCCCGCGTTCATAGGCCTGGGAGATCAGCGTCAGTTGCTCTTTATATGGTTTCGCTGATTCGCGAGTACGTCAATGAAAAGACGATGGCTCATAACAAAGAACATACTCCATTCATCATAGTATCCAGCAAAGATAGTCTCCCCACATTTAGATGGTGGGAGGGATTTGATAGCCTCAGCCTCTATGTTACAATCACATCGAATGTCGGCAATGGTCCTGAGATACATCTGGTGCCTGTCGTTTCGCCGAGCATGAGACTCGATCCGGTAGCGTATCATCTTCGATAGCTTCACAGGTTGATGGATCATGCGAGGAAGTGGCTTGTGGTAGATGGATGGGGAGAACGAGGCACCAGTCAGTATTGGACGGTAACGCATCTTTGCACGCCAAACCTGACACCAAGGTTGGTCAGTGGCCACTGAAGAAATGAATACAGGAAGGGTCAGACAAGATCTTTGGCCAGGAGGTATTTCCAGTATTCCTTTTCGCAACGGACATCAATCAAACGAGAGTACCGCAGGAGAACACTTTGTAGGTGTGTATTTCCTGCATTGGCACGTTGAAAAGTCTCAAGATACTGAAAGGAGAGCGTGAGATGAAGCAAGAATAAGAATAAACGAGACAGTAGACCTTGTAACCCTGGCGAAGAGCACGTCGTGTGTGTTCGACGCCTGTTAAGAAACGGTCCTCTCTCCATAGTAGTCGCATGCGAAACAGAATCTGGTCTTTCAAAACTGTAATTCAGCAAAGATGAAAAGGCTCATGGAGAAGCAACGACGAACGGCATCGGTCGGTGCATGTTTGAGAAGACTTTTGTACAGCCTCAGTGTCGGAAAACGGTGTGTTGATATATTCCAGAATGGTGTCCGTGGTCTGGCTCGGTGAAGAGGTTTGAGTAGTTGACGAATGGAATTGCGAGTGGACGCCATAGGGAGACAAATGGGACTTGAGACTAAGCAAATTGTTGAAGTAAACATTTGTTGATGCTAGCGCTGCACAAGGATAGATCCATTACAAAGCAGTAGATGACGATGAGTATGACCTAATTGTTTTCGCTATGACAACTCAGTGGTTCACAATAGCCATCTACTCAGATGAGTACCTACTTGCTGCCCCCTGCAATCTGCTCCGGTAGTCTAGTCTATTATAGTCTCGACCATTCTCTTCAACGAGAGTTTCAACAAAACTATGGATGCGCAGAGGTCTCATGGAAGCTGGGACAAGCTGCAGTGATACAATATCAAGCGTTTATGACACCTGTTAAACGGCACTTTGAACACACTTGAACACCACAGAATGAGAACCTGAGTCTCCAAAGCCGTCCCCTCAATCAATCACCTCCTGTGATAGTAGTTGTCAACACCCAGGTAGAGTCAGGCGCGTGTATGTGCGTTGGGATGGATCAATTTCATCGATGAGTGTTGATCAAAGAGGACTGGTCAACTGTCCATCGACACTGGCGCCCTTGGTCTTCTATTTCATCATTAGAAAAATGAAAGCATCTTCAGTTATGATGATGACAGTTCGTATATGGGACGCAGATTTCCGCGTCTCCTCGCAAGAGCAGTTATGTTTTTCAAAGAATAGATCCGAGGGAGGCTAAATGCCTTGAAGACGAGGATCACGCCAGAAATAAAGAGAGAAAATGTTTGGCTTTCTTCATTCCAGAACCTTCCGCATCAGTACCCTTGACTATAATTGAAGAAGGAAAAAGGATTAAGAGAAGTAACCTGAGGACCCAGATATCAGGAGCACATTACATTGTATACTATACATTACGGACAATAAACATACAACTCATCGGATTTTGTTAATAATCGTCATCATTTGGACTCCTTCAAGACGTAACATTCTCCTCTTCTTCTGGATCATCTTCTGGATCATACATCTCCGCATCCCGATCCAACCCTCTCTCTGGTCCCTTCTTTCCCTTGTCACTAGTGGCAGCAATACCTCCATCATTCTCCTCTTCAGCATCCGTTTTCTGCTTCTTCCTTTGTCGTTTAGGTGCCACACCTCCTTCTCCGTCTGCGGCACCTGTAGCAACAGCCTTCTTGGATCTACGTTTTTTCCTGCCGTCTGCGTTAGCTTCGGTCTCGAGGTCAATTGTGCCACCGGCGCTCGGATCGGGCACCGCCTCAACGATTTCCTTCAAGAAGTCGAACATTTCCGTCGTTTCAACAGCATGTTTACTATATTCACGCGATGACATGTAATGGGAGATTGTAGCGATAGGACCAGCGAGCAATAAACCATGAAGGAAACGAGCAACAGACAGGACCCAGAGACCAACCGGGGCATGAGAGAATGAGAAAGCAACTATATAAGCCAAGGATGAGCTGGCAAGCAGTATACATGTGCTTACAGATGATATGCTTCAATTTTTTTTGAACCGCGATCGGTAGTGACTTTACCCGATTCTTCAATCAAGAGCGCCAGGAATAACTCAAGAGCCTTGGCTGCAACCCCCGATGACAATTAATTTCAGATTAAGAATTTCATTTGGAAAGAGAAAAGTGGCAAATCTACACACATATAACTATGGGTGTTGCTTGAGCAACTTTGCCCACTTCTTCGTCCTTTTGCATTATTTTTTTAATTCGCGCCTGAATTGCGAGGAATAAATCAGAAATCAGAAAATTACAGACAATCATAGCCATACAACAGGGAACTTGGTCTGCTTGTTCTTGTTCTTCATGGGTTGTTTCGGCCGATCAGTAAGAACAAGAAGAAGAGGAGGAGGAGAGGAGAGAGGAGAGGAGAGTGGGATAGCGGGTCCTGGGTGGCTGTGCCGCAATAATCGCATTGTCAGACGCTGTCATCTACTTTAGAGCATACGCATACCATTCCAAGACTTCATACTCTTGGCTTCTCGATATTCGCGACAATGAAGAACATCTGGTAAAGGACGATTAGTGGAACAAAAGTAACTTGAGAGTATAGCAACATCCTCTGGTCTACTAAATGACCCTGACTGAGTTAGCCAAATGCGACAGATTATCAACGAAGATATGGTCATGAAACCTAGTCATCCGATCGTTATGGCTCCTATATCGACCGCTCTTTTGGCTGGAAATGGTCAAGTATCGAACCCCTGTTTGGCGCACAGTTTAACGGCTTTTGGTTTTTGAACATATGGGTATGGTGTTCATAGATTCGAACTTCTGTATTTGCCCGAATTCCCAGCACCCACGAACCTCTGTCGTCGACCGTATTCAAGGTCGCAGGGCGTAAGGGCAGTTGGAAACTGACTCAGCTTCGATGTTGCACCCTTAATCATGCCTGTCATAATTCAAGGCCTGCCCATTGCAAATTCAGCACCCTGCGTTTAAGATAAACTTCATCTTTCAGGTGGCTCATTGGTTGTGGCTCCGCATAATGCACCTTCCACCAACCTCATTTCAAACTTCAGTTCACTCTGCGAATTCAAGGTCGAGACCATCTATATCGAGTAAAGGGCTGCCTATTCATGATGTGGAAAAAACATCAGTCATTCCTGGGAAATACAGCAAGAATGCTCGTATGTCGTCACTGCCATGTCCAATTGTCACATACTGTGTCAATGAAATTGTTTTTTTTCAGTAAAACTTGAGCTAGCATTGTCATAATGTTATGAAGTCCCAAGTTCATATCCTCTATTGTATGAAACTCTAGTAAACAACATATCTTCCATATATATTCACTCTATGGAGTAGACTGCCCAAGTTGCATACAAGTATCTTTTCTGCCAATCACATAACTGTAAGATGTTCCTCAAAATTTCAATGAATATCAATTGATGTGCCATCCAAATAACAATCCTATTACAGATAACAATAACTTTCATGATGAATACATGAGGTACCTCTGTCAAAGATGAATCACACTCATTGAATGAGTCCACAGATGCCACACAGAAGACAGATCAGGTGGGATACTTATTCAAAGAGGAACCAGATGATTTGAGATGGAGTATGCAACTTAGACAAAGACTTGAGTGTTGTAACAACTACTCGTCACTCAAGGACAAATGATCTCACAACGAGCAAAGCTCTCCAATGGGCTATTAAGTAAAGAGTAGGGATTACAAGAGAACTCAA
>Ga0157368_1000780_pt1 | contig 14524 bp, 12 predicted proteins | sample AttbisABBM3_FD_113146 | JGI IMG/M metagenome (GOLD analysis project Ga0157368, IMG submission 113146) | Fungus gardens microbial communities from leaf cutter ant in Botucatu, State of São Paulo, Brazil - Atta bisphaerica ABBM3 | ecosystem: Host-associated > Fungi > Mycelium > Unclassified ...
TAGGGTTAGAGTGACAAGATCATGCTGTTACAACAGCAGGTCACATCAGATGACATGGTCACAAGTCACATGATACATAGAAGGACATAGAAGGTTCTGGAAGGATGATGTCATACAACATGTAAAACACATGTTGACCTTAAGACATACACATAGTTGTTTAGGGTAGGCTAGAAATAGCTCACACAGACCATTAGATATTTGTATATAAGGTAGACAATTCTGTACAGAGTTCTCTATCGAGTTCTCTTGTGTTAATCCAATACAAGGTTCATCCTTTTGACCAACTCTAAGGTCTTAAGTTTGTAACACCATGTATATATATAGTGGATAATATAGTAAGGGCTCCTTGTTGAGTTCTCTTGTAATCCCCACTACTAGATAGCCTACTGAGAGCTTTGCTGAAGTCAGCATACTATGAGTGCTGTTCCAGCGAGTGGTTGCTACAACACTAGACATTTGCAAACTATATGATTAGGATCTCTATAGCAATAATAATCCTATGAAGATATTGGACAAGGTTTGTATATGTTATATGCTAACTCCACCTGTTCTGAAAAGCATCCTCTGTAGTGGTGATGTCTTCTTTAAATCCCAGTGAAAGCCTATCTTCCATGATAGCTATTCTTTTTACAACATGTTTCTGTAGTAGTAATATAATAACTCTAAACCTATTACAAACTTCATTTAACCTGTATTTCTACAACCAGTAGACTGATTTTCACAAATTAAATTGCACTAGAAAATTCCAAATGAGGGCTATCTGCACATATACTAGATGTACAAAAGTAACAACAAACAACTGAGATATTAGGCAATCGGTAACTGTAAAATTTTCATTGGCTATTATCTCAATAATGGCTAGACAGATTCATATGATTGAACTTGTGTTGGAAAGTGCTCATCAAACATTTTCTGATGATATATGGTATTTTCTATGACAAATGACAGCCCCACCAGGTATGAGTTTTGATTATATGATGGAAATAGCTTGCACATAGACCATCACTATTTTGTCTAAGTACTTCTATGTTTAAGAATTAGATCTCAGACTTAACAATATCAATTATCACCATCACTTCTAAATCTCTGAGAGTACATCCAAGGTTCAGATATTACAAACAAGTGAGTAGTTCATTTTGTAATAGGAATATTAAGACTTGCAGATCTTAGAGTCGGGTTACAAGACTTATAAGGATATTGTTAGTAAAATGTTCTGAGGTGCATTGGCACTCAGCTACTTTTCTTAGGCAGTACTGAAAAATGTTTAGAACTTTGTTAGTATAGATAGGGCTTATAGAATAATTGCTTAGAGCAGATATTGGTTAAGAAGTAAGGAAAGAGAATAAAAAAAAAATGGAGTGGGTAATCTGAGACTACCAGACTAGTAATGATTTGAGGTCCTAGTAGACTCTATTCTACTATTAGAATACCTAGGCAGAGTCTGCAGGATGTACAGAGTTTTTTTTTAGAAAAACCTAAGTTTTATTGGCAGAGCATTCTAATAACATAGCTTATCTTCAGAAGAACCCAATAAAACAAAGTAAGATTTCTGGAGGTAACAGATATTCTATATATTTTTGATAGAAGCTTCTAAAATGTTAGTCAGAAAAAAAAAAGAGGTTATTAGGGAATTTCTCTATCAACAAACTCTATGGACTTTCACTCAGGATTTTTATTTACAAACTTTGCAAAATTTGGTTTCTCATGCTGAGAGTTTCCACCTATAACCACCTACCACTCTATACATTAGTTCTGATCTAATTCCCAATGCTGTGGACATCCCCAAGTTGTTTACAGTTACATCAGGTATACTACTTACTTCTCTCTATTTCACACTTCTGTGAATTGTCAACTCTAATAAACCCCATGGTATTCTACTGATCTTGCTACATATCTTTAATCTTCTTTTCTATACTTTTGGGGTTTGCACTCTACTGTTATTACTAGGTTAGTCTCTTTATTTCTATCAGTTTCTAATTACTTAAGTACTATCATTCTATGCTCAGATAGTCAGATCTCTGGCACATTAGAATGGACTAGACAGTATTTAGAGTAGTTATCACTTTCAAGAAATTTATTCTCTTAGGATTTCCTGGAGATAAGCTATGTAATTACTTAGCTAGTGTTAGAGCAACTGGGTGGAAGAGTAAAGTACTTCAAATCTCCAGGAAATCCTAAGTCTATTGTACAAGAAACTACTGAACTATACATTCACCTCTAGGAAATCCTAAGAGAACAGAATAGAGATTTCTAAAGGTGATGACTACTCTATATAATAATAAGTCTATTCTAATGTGTTAGAATTACGATTACATAAGCAAGGAATGATGATACTTAAGTAATCAAGAACAGTTTAGAATGGAGAAACTAAAATGGAAGAGAGCCAGAGTACTTAGCAGATAATTCCATAGCATGAAAAATTAGATAAGTAAATAAGAAAAGGGATCACAGAACACAAAACAGCTAAAAAATGCAGAAGAGAAAAGTCTCAGAAGAGCCAGTTCCCTTACAACTAGTTAATAAACTTATGATTTTCTAGAGATTATGAACTTCATATAACTTCACATACTTTATCCAATTGCCCTAACAAGAATTACTATTAGTGATAGATAAAGAGAAGCAGATGATAAACAAGACTACACTCAGTAGAGATCAATAGCAAAGAATAGCAGGGTTGACTAAACAAACCCTATAGGGTTGGTAGTAGTATTCAGTGTTTCAGAGGAGAAAGAAGCTTTGTGGACTTTAGCAGTGTTTTTTGAGAGAGAATCTACTATCTTGCTGAAATTCAAGTTTGTAACATCACTTAGATTTGCAGGATTGCTCTTTTCTCAAGTTTCTAGTCAAAACTAGACCTCTTTTCCCTTGGGTTCTCAGCCAAAACCCTACCACAATGCTGTTAGATCTCTACTTATTCTCTTATAACTACTGACCCACTTTTTCCAGCCATCTGTTATATACTCATCCAAATACATCTGATAAATCTAACTGTATTATGGATAACACTTACCTAGTATCTGATTTGCTTCAAATATCAGTGAAAGAGGATTATAATCTTTATGGAACTCCAGACTCTATTTCTGAGAATTTTAGTGTATCTAGAGTAGTTACTTGTTTCCTCTGATCCTTGGATATAATATTAGCTACTGAGTACTAGTATTGAAGATGTATAGGTGTCATATTCAAGAACAGTAAACTTGTTCCTTTTCTGTTTCTTGTAAGGGAACTAGCTCTTCCAAGACTTTTCTCTTCTACATTTTTGAACTAATCTGTTGTGTATTATCTGGGAATGTAAAACACAGAAGTTGGAACAACCTTTAGCTTCAGCTTGTGTGTTGCACCTCTATGAGTCATACTGGTCATATATTTCAGATAAGATATTTAGGATATGATGGGTAGCTAAGTCTACTAGAAGGTGGGAGGTATGTTGTTACTAACATCAGAAGTTGGTGGTAGTTTTAGTTGATTTTCAGGATGAGGCTTTACAGTGTAAACTACTAGCTTACATACTAAGTATACTATCTAGGATATTTATTTATAATGGAGACTGCTAAGCATTATTCTGGTTTCTAGTGATTCTTGAATATTAAAAATGGAAATCTATGGAGTTAGCAAGGGTCCAGTGAGAATATCCAAGGTAGAATGAAAACAAGTGATTCATACTGGAAGAGATTAGGAAGTGCAGATAAGGAAGAGGTGTTATCTGTTGTGGCAACCACTTATCACAAGGACAAATGATCACACAAACGGTAAATCTCTTAGAATAGATATCAAGTGGGAATTTCACAAGAGAACTTGACAAGGAGCCTCTTCTTAATTAGAGTCTTATTTATACAAAAGGTTCATGGTCCGTGCTACTAATAATTAACCCTGCCCTTATGTCCATGCTCCTTCCTCATGTTTGCCTCAAGGCCACCATGTTGTGTACATATGCCCTGACATTATCTTCCAGATCCTTCTACCACATTCTAGGCCTTATGACATCATGTCATGTGACTGCGATGTCACATGCCTCTTCATTGTCACTAAAAGGAACAGAAATTCAAAAGAAAAGAAATATAAAATCAAGAAAAATAGATACAAGAAAAAGAAAAATGTTAATGTCCAAAGTGTTCCATAACATTATCCATAGGTTGGAACAGATGTGGCCAGATCAGGATGTGATACTGGATACTACTCTACTCTGATTGTTGCTGCCATAGGCTTACTTCCTTTCTTAGTAAATATTCTAGATACTTTTATTAGGGTTCCTGACCATCCAGTTACTATCATTCCTTAGTTATGTCAGCACTGTTCCACCAGATTAGAATATATTCTAGGGGTATTTAGAATAGTTATTATTCCCAAGAGTTCTTATTATGTTTTCTTAGGACTTTCTGGAGGTGTAGGCTGGCTTTGGCTGGTCTCTAGACTTTTAGAGGGACTGTCAGCATCTAACTGACAGAATTCTGAGGCAATAACAGGTTTGTAATGCCTTTAAATGTTCTGGGCTGCACATACACTACACTGACAAAGCCAGCAAGTTTCTATACCTTGGCTGGAAGGTCTGGGTAATCTTGTGAGACTTTATCATGCTGGAGATAGAGCATTGCAATTATTGTTCTTTAACAAGGAATACCTAGTAAGCATAAGTCATCAGCTTGCATTGATTATGTCTCTGCCCTTTATACACATCACCTGTCACTACTACCAATTGAATGGCTTAGTGAGGTCTCCAGATTAGTATTGGGAAGCCAGAAACAACACTTTTTTGCTGAAAATCTGACCAAACTTGGTCATTTAGAAGAAGTAAAAGTTGTAACAAGGTTTCTGTAGATGAACCTGTAGAAGGATCATTATTGAATAATTCTTGATAGGTTGTTGCTGGCCTCTTGAGGCATATGTGCACACTTATCTTGGATTATTATTGTTCATCCACCCTGTGCACTTCTTGTAGTCTTCTTTCAAGGTTGAAGTGGGCTTGGTCTTTCTAGGCTCTTTGAGGTCTTGAGGAGGGGCATGTTTTAATTAGTTAATAATATACTTAGGACTTCCTGGAGTTGTGAAAGTCTGTGAAACCCCATGAACCCTGCTAGTCATTTTAACAGTGTCTTTAGTGTATCTTGCCAGCTGATATGTCATATATTTATAGACACAATGAGTGGATAGGTGATGTTACAGAGCAATATCCTTTCAATGGGCAGCTCTAACTACCAAGCTTATATGGTTCAATTATTAAAGAAGTTAGAAGATATCAACCAAGGATGGAGATAACTAGCCACAGGTCTACTTTTAGGGTGTGGGAACTCCTGACCTAGATGGCTTGACTAGTCATTGCCTGATAGGCTCTCCATGTTGGAGGAAACAAGACAGCAAGTATGGCAGCAGTGTAGACAACTAGCATTTGGCAGCTATTTACCAATAGTGTTGGTTTGATAATACTGGATGTCTTTTTATTGTCTTTTGTTCAGTATTTGGACTCATTTCAATAGTGTCTCGTATCACCAGTAGTTACTACTTCTCGTTTTTCTCTTCTCGGTCTTGTAGGACTTAGTGATAGCAAAGCCTCATGTACATAACTATTTGGGGAATATATCTTCTATCTCTTGGGTGAACAACAATCATACCTTTTTAGACAACTCAGCAGTCTCCTCGACTACAACTTCCTTCGAACTCGTAAGTCCTTCCCACACAATGATGAGGGGTGATAATTATAAAATTCTGAAGGCTTTGAGACTTTTTGTGTTAAACGTTTCCGAACATGAGAACTGTTACGAAACCTCTACAGACCAGTGTTTGGAAGGACGAAGTTCATGAGTGACAAGATACTAGATACAAACGTAGTCGTATCGCCTCACGTGACCCGCGTCCCTCCTGTCCCAAAGAACTATCTGTGGCACATCGATGAAACAGAAAGGCATCCAAAGACCTTCAAGAAGGTAATGGTATGTAAAGTTTGTTCTTTATTCCACAAATCTTGGGCAAAATTTCTTTTTCGAGCGTGCATGATTGTTTTCAAGAGATTTCCGGATAGGAGCTTGGAGTATGTTCGGGAAATGGGACAGTTGCAATCATCAAGCAAATAGGGAATATATACATCCAAAACCAGAGAAAATAGACAAACGAATGGCAACAGCGAATGCCGACTACCTAATACAAGAAAGAAATACATACATACAAGGAACGGTGTGGGACGAATCATGCTTATAAGAGGTTGCATTAGTGGAGAAAGACATCGGCAAAGAAAGAAAGGTGGTCAAGTCGCGGAGCAGAGCAACATCCAAAACACAAGAAGTAATTCTCCATAAATCGGACTTCATCTCAGTGCCTCAAAACGCAATAAAAGCGCCGGCCTGTATACTAGTCTGCACCCCAGCCTTCACAAAACTTTGTACCATAGCAAGTCTCTTGTCCTCCCACGCCCTCAACGCCTTCAGCAACTGCACAACCTTATCTCTCTTCCCTTGTCTCACATCATTAATGCTCACATTACCCATCTTCACATCATTGTCCAACAAGAAATCAAACAACCTAAACAACCCGTCAAGCTTATCGTCATTCGCATCAACAGGAAATGCTGAATCTGGAACAGGCGGAGAAGCAGGTTTTCCCTTGATTGATTCTGCTAATCGTAGGAGCGCAAGGCCTGAGTAGAGTGATCCTGTTGGATCAGCTATTTGGAGTTGGGATGGAAGATGTGAATTAGCCCAATCAACAAGAGAAACTTCATTCGCCGGTGGTTGGTGATTCGAAGTGACAGTGGAACGAACTGATGTCGCTCGTCTCATCTCCCGTGACGGTCGCGGAGGTGCAGGTCCGGCATCGAGTTTCGCAGAGCCCGTAATAGCCGATGTTATTGTGGGATTGCCATGATCTTTGAACGGAGATAAGGGGCCTGTGTCGGTATCCTTGTTAGCGAAGAAAGATTCCCAACGACGGCTGTCCTCGCCGTCTGCGGCAGGGTTGCCAGATGTAGACCCAAGTCCCATTAGGACTTGTGCATCGCGTGTTGACAACTGATGAGGATTTTCCCGACGGAGCGCTTTTTGCATTGCCGCGCGAGCTGTTGGAGAGGGCGGACGGGGTGCTGGATTCATGGCCTGTGCTACTGTGAGAGATATCGTTGGTATATTGCACGACGATACAACAGGTTCTGTCAAAAGTCAGCAAAAAGAGGGCATACACACTATAAATGGACCGACTTGAGTAATCCCGATCAATAGTCGCCTTCATGATCGCCTTCATCCAGTCCCTTACAATCGCCTTCTCGTCCGAACTGAAATAATGCGTCTTATCGTGATCATGATCAATCCGGAATCCATATCGCCCAGGATCAACGTTCTCATCCACAGAAACCTTATATCCGATGATATGGATGTACCCCTTGATCTTCGTTTCCTACATACGCGCCGTCAATTTTGAATACCGAACAAAACGCTGATGCTAGACACGAATACGGAAACTGACTTACTGCTTTACTGTCACTTTTCAGACAATACATGTGCGGACCTTTAAGCACAAAGTACCTGCTCTTCCACGAATTATACCGATCCCCTCTCTTTCTCATCCAGCCAACGTGGTCTGGTTCCCCTATTTGATCAAGAATACTCTGGCCAGGCTTCACTAGCCCCGACGAGGCCACTGCTGTGGCCGTGACCGGGGCCGTAATGCCGTCACCACCAATCACAGTTGACAAGGGACGTTTGCGCAAAACAGCTGACTCTCTCTCCTTGACCGGCCTCATCTTCTCTTGCTTGAGCAAAATATCACTACCGAAATCTAGAGACGGTTTGATCGGTGACTTTGGAGTTGAGGGGCGTTGTGAATGAGAAGAGGATTTGCGCATACTGTTAGAACCAAGTCGAGAGAGACCGAAAATGAATGTTTTTTCCTGTGTCTCTTCCAGGTTCGCACTACAGAACACAAGGGATAAGTACAAAAATCCAGTGAAAAGCTACTTAGTCAAATAAAACTCACCTTGATGGAGGTGGTTTCCTTCCTTTGACTGTCAATGGTCCAGTAAACGCCCCACCAAAAATGCTCAATCTCTCTCCTCCAGATTTGTGACTACCATCGGCACTCTTCTTTCCTTTCGCATGTCGGCCACTCAAAGAATTTCCCTTTCCCTCTTTCTCCTTCTCTTTATTTCCCGCCTCAAGAGTAGATATAAGACTGGGAGACGCCGTAGGCGACATATCCTTTGAATGTCTCGACGAGCTCACAGACTCATGCGATCTTCCAAACAGTCTCCTTCGTGTACTTGATTTAGGAGCTGTTTCGCCATCGGATACGTGTCCTCCGCTCTCAACCGCATCTAATCTTGATCCTACGGCGTCAGCAGTGAAGGTACCTGCGGTAACAGACGTTTTGAGTGCACCATCTGAAGGTGAAAGAGTAAGATGTGCCGGGCGAAGTTTCTACAAACAAAAATCAAGAACTAACACGATAAGGGGCGTCAAACGAAACGTACGAGGTGACCCGAGTTATCAGAGATTCCCAATCCGATACCATTTGTATTACCAACCTCTCCACCTGCTTTGCCCGTAGCAACAAGATCCTGCGGTGGGCTATCTTCTAACGATTTCGTTAGACTACTACCAAACCCACCCATACTACCACCCGATTGTTGTAGTCCGCCACTCTGAGACTGATACGCCGTTGCACCAGATCCGTTCAGGCCATGTCCAGTGAATCCAAGTGGACTCCCTGATGAACTCTGTATACTCCCCGAATGCTGATGCCCGAGTGTTCCTTGCATAGGGACAGAACCAGTGAAAGAATGGTGAGAATGACTTTGACTTTGTTGTCGGGAGTGGCCTTGGGATTGTGGTGTGATAGGAGTGTGTAAAACAAGAGGTGGGCCTTCTACTCTCGCTACATCATGATCGGAATAAGATATAGATAGTGGACGACGCAGTTCAGCAATAGCGTTTGATATTCTAACACGTTTTCCGAAAGCCATTATCCCAATTTCGGTTTTGAGGAGGTTAGCGTCGAGTTCGAGAAGGACGTCTCCCGTGATTTCTTGTTCTATCACAAGAAAAAGGAATGCTTGAGTGCAGTCCAAGTATTAATAGTCTAGGGAAGGATAACATACCAACAAATTTATCGCAAACATCCTGGTCAAAGCCTTTGATCTTCAGCCACTCAACAACGTCCTCAAGCACCCAATCTGATGGATGGGCTTTCTCTTTCTTCATCTTCTCGTCTGCCACAGGTGGAGTCGGTAGCATAGGTATGGGCTCGGATGAAGGCGAAGTGGCAGAAAGTGGGGGCGAAACCAAAGGTATGACAGTTTTAGCAGCCGCAGCCACAGCCGTAACGGCAGTAACCCCTGTAGCAGTACTGTCGACAGTTTTCGTAGTCGTAGCAGTCGCACTCGTTGTAGTCGAATCAACGTGATGAATCGAAATGACCGAAGTTGACGAGCCTGAAGGGAATGTTGGCTCAGGAGAAGATGCAGGAATCGACAAAACGTCATGATGCAATGAGCTGATATGTGATTTTGCTGAAGCGATACTTGCATGCTTGGATTGGACAGTAGCAGTGATGGAAGGAGACATTTCTTGGGGAAGCGGCGGCAAAGACGGCGGCACTTCAACAGGAGATGGAAGCGTAGATGTTGAGGTATTGGTAAATCCTTGTAGCGAAAGTGTGATTGTATGAGCATGCTCCGCACTGGACGCAAGGCCCTCTGGCTTGGCATCTCTACTGTTTCGCGTACTTGTTGGTATGGAGGACATCGAATGCTTCACGTTTGGGTGAGGTTTAGAATTCTCCATTGCATGAGACAAACCAGCAGCTACAGGGGATTGCGATGGAAGAGAGGTTGCCGGGAAAGATGTCTGTGTTGCTGTAACGACCTCCAACTGCGTTTCGTCTTTCAGTGGAGAAAGGCTCTTGCTTCTGCTTGAAGCACTAGCTCCATCCACGTCCAGGACATTCTCATCCTCTTCCTCCGGAATGCCTGAGAATGCAGGTATCGTAGTTCGAGTCATAAATCCTTCATGCTCTATTTCATCTTCACTTTCGTCGCTCACCTCCACCTCGATAGGTGGAACTACAAGGCGACGTTCAGTCAATTTGTCTCGCCCACCCATCATGACTTCCAACTTCTTTGCCTCTTCAACAGCTTTCCTAGCCTTTTCTGCTAGCCTCATTCGGGCACCCTTTTGCCAACCTAGAACATCCTCCCCGTTATCGTCACCAATACCACAATCTAGATCACTTAAGTCAAGATCGGTGTCAGTGTCAGTGCCCCTGTCAGTGCCCCTGTCATCCCGAGAACTGGCAAAGCTAAAACTGCGATCACCGTCATTGTCACCACGATTGCGGCTAAGTTGTTCAATAGCCTTCTGAACATCTGTAAGTGTGGCTTTCATCACCTCATCACCGACTGGAAGAGGATCGGGTTCGTTCGTGACATCAAAATCATGATGGCTGTCATTGAGGAAGTGTGTGTAGGTGGCCTTTGAGACAGGAGCGATGATGTGATTTGTACCCGTCTCTGTCCGCAAGTAACCTGGCTCCGATTGTTCAGGTAGGGTATCTATCGTTTTTTGTTCCAAATGGACGACGCCAGAGTTGGTACCATCACCCGAAGAGAAAGAGAAAGGTGTAGGAGGAGCCGGGGTCGTGTAGCTCACTGGAAACAAGCCCATCTTCCCGGATAAGCTGCGACCCTAGACAATGTATATATGTATCAGGATACGTGAATGTGATAATGCCATAAACCTAGCCGCGAGCACCAAGAAGCTCGACATACCTGCCACCAGCCATCTCCATAGAGTTCGTCCTTTTCGACTATTTCAATCCTCTCTCCAGCGCTGAATGCTACCTCATCTTCATTCTCCGGTATAAAGTTGTGTAGTGCGTATACGTATTCGGGCATGGGAAAAGCAGACCAATATGACGCAGGCGTGTGCAGCAATCGTCCTTGCTACAGCCGAACTGCTATAAAGCGAGGAAAACCTGGCAAGGAGTAAAAGAGACAATTAGGACTCTTCAGCGATGAACAGAAACAGGAGGATGATGGCAATTATCAGGTTTCGGTCAGGGCACGTGGCTCTCATCTCCTTTACCCCAACGTGGAGTTCTTCATTAGCAGAACACAATGTTTCCTGCTTATCATCCGCTCATTGACGGCTGCCGCCGTCAAACCCAATATCGGCTTGAATCAATATACTTTCTGTCAGAGAGCTCGAGGCTTAAGCAGGAGACGTAGAAAGCTCAGGGGCTGCAAGTTCCTTAGTCAAGAATACCTCTGTTTGGATCCAAAATTTGGGTGTCTTATTCCCAGACTGTATTGGCTGCCATCATTGACATTCCCCAATCGTAGAACCCAATCGATGAAAGCCGTATCACTCTTCGTTTCGAATGAGCACATTAATGTTCATCTGGTACAAACACAGTATTGCTGCACGAATGGGTGTGAATTCCACCATCTCCACCATCTCCTTCATTTATCAATACATGAGAAAAACAGAATAGGTATAGAACATTGCTGTAAACAACTCCCTTTATTCCTCTGACAATACACCCAATGGGAGCCTCACTATTGCAGTCTTCTCTTCTGCAAGTAAGTTGGCGATTCCGATATAGAAGGCAATCAAGCCAGTGATAATTCCCCAGACGCCACCGGCTTTGTTGACACTAGACCGAGATTCAATTAGCCATTCGCTCCGATAATAATTGCTGAGACACTTACGACGCCTTTCCGTTCATCGAACCAATGGACAACAACAACAAAGCAATAGAGAGAGACGACAACAAAGCCGTTAGTGCGATGTTCCTCCTCAAGACAGGCAGACTATCAAATTTACTGATCAGCATTGGCTTGTCAGTTATCCAGAAGAAGAGAGCGTACATAAATAAGACAGTGATGATGAACCATGTAATCAGATATAGGGCCATCGCCTGGTTAAATTCGTCCATGTTCCCACCAAATGATTCTATGACTCCAGATCCAGGGATAAAGATCGTCGCGTAAGACATCCAGAACGCTCCATAACACGAGAATGCTAAACGAAATATCGTAAGCCCAAACCATAACAGTTATATCCGGAATTCAAGAATCCTTACCAACCGCTCCAAAAGAATTACCATTTGGGACTTCCCACATTCCAGCCACAAATTGCGTAAGGCCTCCAGCAAAAAGGGCCATACCAATGACCACGTTTGCCGTTTGGACACCTCGAGTATGGACATTGAACATGGATAATAGGAATGTTGTTGCTGCAAAGGCGAATAACCCTCTGAAAAATACTACGGTCAGTAGTTCATCAATTGATTATTGAAACAGAACCACATAGGTGCCGGATTAGCCATCCGTCTTGTTGGTCTATGCTTGGTATGTCCTCCATTACTATACTCAAAGGTTTGATCATTGCGACTGTCTTTTTCAACATCCTTTATGCTTCCTTCGGACATTCTCAAAACTCGTTGTGTGGACCTCAAAGGGTCAGCCCAGGAAACACCAAAAGCAATAGGAGAAGGAAAGGGGTACGAGTGAACCTTAGGTGTTTCAATCACATTTCCCAGAGAACTATACTTATATCATTCCATCTCTCTTTTGAGACCCATCCCTCTCACACGAAATGTCGCCAAGAATACATGTTGTTGTCAACTAATTACCTTACACTGCAGGTACGAAAACACCCATAGTAAAATAGCACTAAATTAGTCTCATGTCCAATGTAGCATTATCTTCTCCCAAGTGCGTCCGCTCACATGAACAATGATAGGAGTAGATTTTTCCCAGATCCTTTAAACTCTATCAAGATGCAGATTATGATCCTCTGTCGTAAATTATCTTTCGACAGTCGTCAATTTTGACCCCTGTATTCTAGTTGTGATTCGTTGTATTTATTTCTCATGCAACATACCGGCAGAGTGAAGCTTTCAGCAACTCCCAGGAGTATGCAAAATATAAATATATCTCATTCGTCTGTGGCATCCTCTAATCTCAATAAGGAAGACCCCACAAAATTACTCCATCGAGGCTAGCTATCATTGATTTGTCAGCTATCCTACGCGGCCCGTTTTAGAGGATAGAAATTACGTTCCAGTGACACTGAAAAGGAGCTATGTAATTAAGTCCCTTTTGTTCTCTTCTCTATGCGTTCCAACAGATCTTCTGGACCGCAATAACGTTGTGGTACCAAGGTTTTGAAACAGATGCGAAAACTGAAGTCATTTCTGCCAAGCCAAGCTCTGATGTAGCGACAAGTAAGGACGCTTACTCATTGACAGAAGCTTCCCGTGCACTAAGAATGTTTTGTTTCAAGAGTGTTCCTTACATATCGTCGTTCGTTCCCAGGCACCGTATCAGGTGATGACTGGTCAAGATAGGTTAGAAGATGTTCATAAGATGATGCACAATTACTGCAATGAGTTGCTCAAGTGTCATCTATTTACACATTTATATTAGTGTAGCCTACATACTGCTGATCTTACATATGTTATATCTTTGTTCTCCACCAACAGTGGTCATCAGTTATCCACACTACACCATGTTGTTGTGTACTATATCTACTAGCCTTGTATAAAAGTAGTATGAAAAGAAGAAACTCAGGAGTTTCAGAGTATAGTCCTAAGCAGAGATTTTAGTGGTAAAACACTGAAAGAGGTCAAATAGTAGAACTTTGCTTTGGAAGACTGAGTACTTGTAAGGTTTGGAATGGAGTATAATACTACTACAGAAAATATGTTATTGTCACATACCATCTGAGCATATCTGATATATATCTGATATATCTGACTACATCATAGATAATGATTACCATCAATTGATGACTTGACAAGTAGGAGTGTTGAAGTGTGATATATTTGTGTCATCTACTTCTGCAAATGTTTTGGGTGGAGTAGAGCTTAGGTAATCATTATAGTCAGATATATTAAATATTATGTAATCATGTGACAGTGACAGACTTGTGATAGTTATAACAGTTATGCTAAACTCTAACTCTAAGTTTCAATTAATAATATAAATAAAAATAAAATAGAGTTTACTGTCTTTGGTTTCTCATTGGTTATAATATCTTACTATGTTCTCTTGGAATTTGTGAACCACTGACTTTGTCTCTTTCAATACAAACTTCATTTAACTAGTAAACTTCAAGATACTCCAGAACTCTATCAAGTTCTCTTGTGTTAACCCTAATACAAGGTTTTTTTCTTAACTTCACTTTATAAGTGTTATAAGACGAGAGTGTGGACAGACTTTGGCTAGGGTTAGGGTTAGCCGGATATAGATAGATAGTATTATTATTAGTCTACAACGGATGGAGAGCACATGACTGGGAAGTCATGTGACAGAGTCTAGAATGGTCTGGAAAGACTAACGGTCTAGAAAGATTGAGAGGAGTTTAGATTGGAGTTAGGGTTCAGAGTAACGTCAAGGGACATGGGTTCCTCATGGTGTACACATGGTGTGCATATGTACAGTAGAGATTAAGAGTATGACATCAGAGCACATGTAAGAAGCATGGTGGCCTTAAGGAAAACACATGTGGATGAGTAATGAACATGAGGTAGCAGCATA
>Ga0157368_1000781_pt1 | contig 14506 bp, 17 predicted proteins | sample AttbisABBM3_FD_113146 | JGI IMG/M metagenome (GOLD analysis project Ga0157368, IMG submission 113146) | Fungus gardens microbial communities from leaf cutter ant in Botucatu, State of São Paulo, Brazil - Atta bisphaerica ABBM3 | ecosystem: Host-associated > Fungi > Mycelium > Unclassified ...
GCTGCGCCACATGTAGTCTCAGTCAGCACCTCATGTAGAAGGTGTTGTTATCTGACTTTATCCTTGTGGTCTCCTCATGTTTTAAACCTCGTGTATGTCGTATTACTGAACTATGGACTCGCATAAATAGCGTAGATACATTCATGTGTCCTTATGCTTTACTAATTATACAATTCCCTTATCCTTCCTCAAGTCTTTGCCTTAGTTGCAACCTGAGCTCAAGCTTAAGGTCGTTACACCAAGTTTCTTTTGATTTTCTTTTTTATTTTATTTTATTTTCTCTTATTTTCCATTTTGGGAACTAGGGTTAGAGTTTAGCATGACATCACAATCACATTGTCACACATCAGTCACATCAGATAATATAGCCATAGTAATGGTCAAATGATGAAAGGTTCAAAAAATAATGATATTATACAATGTATACAATATATATTGACCTCATAGCTAACATATAGTCTTTAGAATGGACTAAATATAGTAGAGCATGAACCATTGCTAGTGAGTATATATAAGTAGATAGTAGCACAGACCATGAGGATTTTGTATATATAGAACTCTAATTTAGCAAAGACTCCTTGTCGAGTTCTCTTGTGATTTTCCCCACTTGATTGCCTACTGAGAGCTTTACTTGCTTGTGTAGCTATTGGACTTTGTGTCTAGTGGTTGCCACAACAGTAGGCACAGTTCACCTTGTTTAGTTTTAAGTCTTGAAGGATTAGTCTTGAAGTTAGCCTTGCAACACTATGTAAATTGACAGTAGTGTTTAGTTTTGTATAGACCATTACATTTAACATATCTTGATTCTTGGATTTTGCATGAGAAAGTAACATGACTCCACTTCTAACAGTTCTTGTACTGTAGGACTCCCTGATTCATGTTAGCCCTACAAATAGTAGTAATGTAACTTCCTATATTAAAGTATCTATTAATGAGACCTTTAGCATTGTGTCAAGTTCACAAACAATGGACTTAGTTTTTCTCTATTTTATTTTTTCATTTTCATTTCATTTTATTTTCTTATTTTTCTATTTTTAGAACATAGGGTTAGGGTTAAGTCATGAGATGTGGAGAATAAAGTAGAAGGATCTAGAACAAGTAACATCATACAACATGGATACCACATGTTGACCTTATATACTACACATGGTTGTTTAGGGTAGGGTGCACAGTAGTTAGCACAGACCATCAGTAGTAGTATATAAGGTAGACTAGTTTGTAAAGGGATCTCTATTGAGTTCTCTTGCGTTACTCAATACAAGAGTTGTTCTTTTGTTCAGCCCTAAGGACTCTAGATCATAACACATTGCTATCACTTTGGACATCCCAAATGTCCAGCCAAATAATTGCTATATCAGACTTCAGAGATACTTTGATAATGCAAGATCTTAAAGTGATTGCAATATTGTTGAAGATATGGTTGCTCTTGATAATAGATTTAACTACATCTGCTGAAATAAGTGTTAGTGTTTTCTAATAGGTAAGAGATACCTATAATTTTCAAGTATGATTTAGATTGGGGTAGTCAAGGTATGTTGATTGAGTTCACATTTTTAACATATTTCTCAATTGTTTGAAGATCAAGAGGGGAAGCAACTTTGTTAGTGACAATGGTTATATCTGCTTGATCTGATCATACAAAGTCTGCCATGACTTTAGATTTGATGTTTTTTAGTGCTCTATTGAGATTAGTGATGTGAGCACTAGACTCCTTCATGAATTTTGTCTTGTTCTCATTGCTCATAGGAACAATGATCTGCTTCCTAGGTGGACCCTTCATCATTATACTAATTCTCGGCTTGGGCTTACCTTTACCATTGATAATTTTTTGAATGTTTTTAATTTTTTTTGCCCTTAAGTTTGGGAATGTTTCTTTGATTTTGAGAACTTCCCTTGTACTGGTGGTTGAAAAAAACACTTGCACATATGATTTTCTTATGTCCTTTTTCTCAGTCGGTTGATTATTCTTTTTGAAAAATTTAGAAATTTCGTTGACTTCTTTGGGCATTTTGGCCGGAATCGGAGGAGGCAGTTTGACAAAACTAGCAGGCTTGTCCGTTTTCTTTTCACTCCTGTTGTTTGTCTTGATTTCACTAAGTCTTGGAGTGAACTGAGCTGCAACTTTCTGTCTGAAGGAACAATTATTTTTATCAGCAATAAGTGAGTCCCATCCTGAATTGTAAATGGCAGAAATGAAATTCCAGGCGGCCTATACCATTAAGGTCTGGAACATCATTTGCTTTGTTTTTCTCGACTTTCTTGTTTTCAATATACTTAGTCATGCAATGCAAAGACTCCTTGATGTTCTTGGAGTCTGAAGGGAGATGCTCGAGTGCACCATGAAGCGAAATAGAATGGAAATTTCCATCCCATGAGTCTTGTTCAGTCGCCTGATTTACATCATAAGGTAACAACTGTATGTCGATGACGTCCTGCGAGGGACACGTGTTAGTATTATTATTGTTAACACCCTCACCTCGTGGTTTGGGTGTGCTCTTGAGGGCCGGTGCCTCATTTGAAACATGTTATGATCCCCTCTGGGGATGATTGTCAGTTGCCGTACTGACAGATTCGCCTACCTCAACATTTCCCTCATAAGACAGTTGAGAACTGTCAACTGGGTCCCGGACATCTTCATCCGGAAGATTGTTATTTCTTTCCATTTTTTCATGGTATGGAGAAGAAGATGCATTGGAGAGAATTGAAGACTCCCTCGAATTCATCTTGCTGGAGGAAGCAGATCTTCCCCTAATAATGTTGCTATTGATGTCCATGTCCATATAAAATGGTAATTTGGCCATTGTGGAAGGTTTTGAACTAGTAGCTGAAGTGGAAAAATGTATATTCGCTAATTCTCTTATGAGTGCTACCATACAAGATGGTGGTAAGAGAGAAAGAAGCGATGTTTATTCAACACTTTGTGTGATGCTGAATACATTCTAATAAGCACATTATATAAGAAACCCAAGTACTGAGAAACTTAAGTACTGCTACTGTAGTCTCTGCACGTTGTCAAATCCATCACGGGATTCCTCGTCATGGATGAATCAAGAATTTGTATCCCACTCGACGTGTGTTTGTAGGTTTGGCGTGCTGCTATAAAAATTCTTTTTACCCCATTCCTGGATCCTATCGAACTTCCTGCACGTATGGACAGTATCATCTCTCTGATCACCAACACCAAGTGTTTCATTCCATTGCCACACGATGGGTGTAACGTCAGAGAAGCACATCAGACTTTGCCTAATGGCACCGATACAATGACGTATATGAATTTTCGAGAGATGTTGTATCTCCGGGTAATCATCAGGAAAAGCATATTGTCTCACCATGTCCTACTTATAAATAAGAATATACTGGAACGAGCTATAGGATCCGCTCACCAAGCAATGCAGTACATGGAACACGTCTAGTGAGGTTAACCAATATCCTTCTTGATCGGGGATAGACCACGTAACATTATCTAATTTACGAGTGACTGAGGCAGGAATCTTCGAACCTGCCCCTGAGGACTATTGGTGAGTCCAATGTTGGGATATACCAATAATCGACTCACACATGTGAAGTTCCTCCCAAGCCCTGTTGACCTCAGGCGATGGTGGTTTTTCGTAGATCGGGACTTCGTATGCTAGTCCCCTTGTAAATCGTCGTTGTTCGTATTCAATATAATCTTCCGCAGGTGCTTGTAGAGACGTGATGGTCAGCTATCGAGTTGTGCCGCTCATATCCATATCACATACAGTATGTAAGCTGTGCAAACGGCAGCGATCTTATACACTTCAGTTTACATGTACAGAGCAACAACCCATTCAGAAGAAAAGATGCGATAAGTGAGCCGATGAAAACACGGTTCAGAATATTTCTTTTCAAAGGTAGGGACGCCAGAGCGGACTCTAGTTCTTCTTGAGACGATAACGGTGAATAATCGGAACCAATAGGCCTCCCGGAGGTGGAAAAGAGCATAGCACGAAATAAGTGTTGAATGTTAATCTTGTCCTCGACAAGGGTTATATTCGCAATTTATTGTGGCTATGGGCCCAGGGCTGTTCTCTCTCGCACTGCAAAATGCCTATGCTGACGGAATGCAACTGGGGGTTAGGCCATGTTGAAATAGCATCGGACCTTCGCCCATGGGCGATAGAACTTTCCGGGTATCTTGGGTCCCGCCTCCTGTTCTATTCACTTTGATTGTTCGAAAGGATGACTGATTCCATCTCTTGATTTCCCATACTCATCAAGCTCTATGTGCTAAGATTGGAACGCACGTTGGTCGTCGATTGACGATCTATTGGGTCTGGCGTTTTCACCAAAACTAATGTAGTCTGTTTCTGCTCTCGGATTTTTTTGGAGCTCACATGAGAGTAACAATGACGGTGATACAAAAAACTGCTTCGAGGGAATCCTCAACAAAACAGCTTGAACACCGTAGGTATGCTACATACTTTGCATACTTTTCCAACATAAAATCTAGATCACCATCATATAAAAAATGCGATTCAGCCAGTCTCAAATACTTCTCAAGAAAAATATGCAATTTTTCTTGATCCACGCAATTTGCCACATCCATGACATTGTACCTAACAGTGCCATCAAGTCACACTTGACGTGTACCTGGAACTGTTTTGGGTTCATCTCAAATAGCTTGTCTGGAAGTTGGGACTGTTATCTGCTTCGCTTCTTCCCCAGTCGAGCAAGATGTCCTTGTCATTTAAGGAGCGCCTTCGTCGCGTCTCGCTTATCTTTGCGTGAGTAACTTGCTACAGAATACTATGCCGAGTCCACCCTGGTATGACACCTTTCCTTCCTCTAGCTGCGGGACTGCGTTATTCTCTGACGGTGAGTTCCAAAACAATCAGTAAGTTTCAAGAAGCAATTACTGATCTAATAAAGGTTATGCCAATGGTGTCATCTCGGCTGGTGAGCATCCTAATGGTCTCACTAGGTGTTCAACCTATAGCTCACTTCTATCGTAAAGTCAACACGAGTGAGTTAAGCCTCCTGACCTGAATCGCCTAAAACGCCAGCGGTTGATCTCAACATCGGGCAGTCCTCACCCGCATTTATGGCTCCAGGCTCGAAGAGCACAACTATGGGACTACAGTCCGAAGTGTGGCATTTGCGGGGACGGTAGTTGGAATGGTTATTTTCGGTTCGTGAGGCTTGATTTCTAACGGCAATTTCTGACATTGTCCCCCAAGGCTATCTTTCTGATAAAATCGGGAGAAAGTTTGGGATGGTAAGTGAAGAACAGTCATGCTTCCGATATCCCGTTCTGAGGTTGTCATCAGATGAGTGCTACCGGTATCGTTGCTCTGTTTTCCTGTCTTTCAGCCGCATCGAAGGGTGCGCAAGGGAGCCTGAGTGGGATGTTGGCGATGCTCAGTGCTATGCGGTACGCCCAAAGACAAATCCACCATCCCCCGTTCAATTGTCCTCTACCAGCTTTCTGTTAGGTATTGGAATTGGTGCTGAGTATCCTTGTGGATCAGTCTCCGCATCCGAACAGTCCGAACAACCCGGAATCAACAAACGCGCCCAACACCGGTGGTTAGCTTTGGCTACAAGTGAGAGCATTACATCCCACTCCAAATGATACTAATTATAGAATACGGAATATTCAGATACTATGATCGATTCTGGATTCGTGGTCGCAGCGTTTGTACCATTAGTACTCTTCTGGATGTACATTGGCACCTTTCAAATGCTGCGAACCGCCGCGGCTAACATCGTTCCACAGTTTCGGTGACAACCATCTACGTGCTGTATGGCGTATGTCTTTGGGTTTGGGTGTTGTCCCTGCCCTCTTGGTCTTCCTTTGGCGACTGAACATGGACGAGCCCGAACGCTTCAAGAAAGATTCAATGAGGGATACCAAAATTCCATATTTCTTGGTGTTGAAGCGGTACTGGGTATCACTTCTGGCCATATCGTTCACTTGGTATGTGCCTTAAGGATACTCACTGAGAGCACTGCTCAAAATCCGTATCTAGGTTTCTCTACGATTTCATTGTGTGAGTGCGCAGTTGGTCGGAAGTCGCCCAGGTGCTGATTGAGCTACTGGGACACAGCTACCCAGTTCGTTTCAAGATTTGTATGTAGGTCGTACTTGGTTACTGAAAACATTTGGATAGTTCGGGATTTATTCTTCTACCATCATCGATCGGTGAATCTTCCAAGTATCTCTTCTGTGTAATTTTATTCAGAATGTCCCCAGCGTTACTGGCGGAAGCCAGTCATTGACTATTGTATTTGGATGGAATGTTGTGATCAAGTATGTGTCTTCCGGGGCTTGTCATGTTGAATATCCTCGTTGAAAAATAATCAGCTTGTTCAATATCCCAGGCAAGGTCACAGTTTTGTTTGATCTCCTGGTGTCTCTGACATTTCATGTCGCTAGGAACTCTCGGTGGAGCATTTATCGTTGATTATTTGGGTGCCAAGTACACCATGGTTAGTATCAAGTTGTAATTTGAAAATCTAGATATCGGACTGATCATGGATTGGAATAGATAACAGGTCTTGTCCTTCAGGCAATCGTTGGTTTCATTATGAGCGGACTCTATAAACAGTAAACTTTCAATGAAATCCGAAATCTTCAACACTGACTCGCTACAAAAAATTAGATTGACTGCTCCTGGTCATATCGGAGCATTTGCAGTATGTTTTTTTGTGTAATCGGATTTCTAGATGTCAACGAATGACAGGTTGTTTATGGTATCTTCTTATCGCTCGGAGAAATGGGTGTGTCTTTGCTGATGTACGCTGACGTCTCCAAAAGTTGTTAATTGAATTTAGGTCCTGGCAACTGTACAATAATTTTAGCAAGTAAGACAAGTCCTACAGCTGTTCGAGGTCAGTTTTATGGGATAGCTGCTGCTGTTGGGAAAATAGGTGCCTTCATTGGCACTTGGGGTAAGATTTCATCGGTTGGCTGGAAGATACATACAGTCCTAATACGAGCACCTTGCATTTTCCAGCCTTCCCCCCTATGATCGATGGTAATAATTTATTGAAATAAATCTCAGTGTTCAAGTGGAGCGCTCACTTTGATCAAGCTTTTGGAGGACCTGAGTCTTTGGAAGGCAACACAGGTCCGTTCTGGGTAGGCAGTGGTGAGTTAATATGTCTCTTGTCTTGCTTCGTGAAGTGTCGATGGCATTAGGTCTGGCTATCTTGAGTGCTTTTGTGGTTTTACTTTTCGTGAAACCATTGACGACCGATGGTATGATTCAGGAAGATGGAGAGGTGAATCCCCCTCAACTAAGAACTCTCGGACTTCGACATTTCTTTAAATCTTTTTCCAGTTCCGTCGTTACTTGGAGGAACATGGCTACGACACGTCGAGTATGGGTTTCGTTGACAGTGCTACATCGTCAGTGTACGAGAAAAATATATAGATCACTTAATGGGACCCGGAAGAACTTGGAGGATTTCCTATGCTTATGTAGTTTTATGACGATGCATGTGTGCGGCTGGCGTCTGTATTGCAACATCGATCTTATCATGGTCACGGTGTCTTCAAGACTTTGCATTGCAACAATTATCTATCATAGTAAGTAACTCTGTTTGCTTGGTCTTTTTTCCCCAGTCCACTCCTGAAAACCAAGTCAATTTTACCGAGAAGTGGCATACCGTAGTTGTACTGTGCATTGGCCTGAGGGTAAAGCCCTCGCTAAGCAGGGCATTCGATGGACAGTGCTGCTAGCCTGTCTAACCTACTCCCCTCTCCTTAAGTTGGAAAGTTGGAAAACTTTGAGCTATGTCATCAATACCTCGAAGATAGGCCAAGTCTTCTTAATCAAGATTAGAATGGAGAGCGAAAACGGCTTCGCGACAAACACATATACATATAATGGTGTTCAGGGGATAACAATGGGGTTCCCAAGCAAGCATGTGGCCCGAGGCCTCCTGGGATGCCACAAAGTAAACGAGCGACAACCCAATTCTTTAACTTAGACCAAAGCACCAATCATCTGATTCGGATCTTCAATATAGGCCCTCCAACACTCAACAAATGCGGCCAACTCGGCACCTTCAACTACACGATGATCTGCGCTCCAGCTGATAGGCAGTTTCAGCCTTCGCTTACCAATTTGAGCAGATTCGTCCCAACATTCTTCGCTGACGTCCATCACCCACTCTGCTCGTCCAATCGCACAAATCGCCACACCACCTCCTGGAACTAGGATAGGGCTCGCAAAGATGCCCTTTCCGATACTCCCAACATTGCTCACAGTGATAGTTCCACCTCGCCGAGGCATCTCTTTCGGAGTAAGACCGCAAGGAGTCTGTCGTCCTGTCAAGAAAACCAAAATAGTTAGTTTCGGTTGTTGACAAAGACCGTACAATGGAACACACCAAGGTGCTGTAGGTGCTTAAGTTTAGATTGGATGTCGTACACGGAGTTGGTGTTGACGCCAGTAAGGGTAGGCGTGTAGAGGCCAGTCGGAGTACTCAGTGCCACGGTGATATCTGTTCCAGGGCGTACAGTGAGAGTCGGCTTAACCTTGTCCTGAAGATTCTGTGTGATACTGCTACGGAACAGCGGCCACTCTATCATAGCAAGTGAAAGAGATTTCAGGAGAAGAGGAAGGAATGTAATTTTGGTAAATTGATGAGACACGGGAACAATTTCTTGGTCTGAGGTAGAGTACAAAGCGGAAGGATTGACAGCAAGGTGTTCTTTTTTCTGAGCGGAAGGTGGGAGATAACGAGAGGGTATCTTCGAGTTGAGGGATGACAGAACTTTATGCAGATCCGTAACGTCCAATGTTGTAGAATAGCCAAAATGGGGTATCTCAAGACTCTGGAGCGGCCTGGTGATCAGAATAGCCAAAGACGGGCGAGGCCTCTTGACTTACCTTGTCCATCGCCTTCCACATATTGTACCTAGTTCTGTTAAGTTCTACGATAATGTCCTGTTGCTGAGCAGAAGGAGCGGTCGTAGATGGTTCTGAAGCGGGGTATAATCCAGACTGGACCAAATGCGCGTCGATATCAACCTTTTCAATGCGACCATCCCGGCCAGAACCGGGTGCCAGGAGTCCAATATCCACATTTTTGGATCGCGCATAATGGCGTACCGAAGGCATGGCGAGAACGTCCTGAGTTTGCCGTCCAGAGTCAATTGTCTGCAATGTTGACTGCTTCGAAGGGCTTGTTGCTGTAAGAACATAGTTTGGGTCAAGAGGGTGTAACCGCTTGAGATTTTGAGGCATACTCTCTCGCAAAGTTGTAAAAGCCTTTTCCGACGAGAAGGATGGAACCGATTGGGGCTCCAAGGCTTGTTGATCTATAGTTTCGCCAGCACCTTCTACAGCTTCTTGGTCAATTTCTATAATACAGAGGCCTTCCCCTACTTTCGCAATATGGCCCTCTTGCACAAGAATTTCCTTGAGCACGCCGTCGAATGGAGATGTGATCTCTACGCTCGCCTTGTCGGACTGGACCTCACAAAGAGGGTCGAACGTAGCAACAGTGGCAGAAGGCTTTACGGTCCTAACACCCATCATGAGAAAAAGTGACATAGCTTGTCGTCAACGAGGAATCCTCATACCACTTGATGATCTCACATTCTGTGATACCTTCCCCTATATCTGCAAGCTTGAACTTGTGAAGTTTCTTTGCGTAATTTGCCCAGGAAGAGTGAAAACTTCTATAAGCATATAAATTATATACACTATTTGATCTTCCTATGAGACGACAGAGAGGGTGTACCATGGCAAGAGGAAAGGAAAGGAAAGGATTGAAGAGTCGCCTGATAGCAAGACATCGGACCAAGCATCCAACCCTAACCCTTGATTAGACTTATACTTATGTTAACAAACTTCTCAACCAACAGGTCAACTAGATGATTACGATTGTGAAGATTTCAGGATGTGGCTACAGAGAACTTGAAGTGGTTGAAAGAACCATTCCGGTAATTTGAACTCTTCCGGTTACTTAAAATCACTCCGGTCTTAGCCACGTCGCAATGCCTCCAACCGTCCTACTTGCTATATTTCCCATTATCATTGTTTTACACTCCCTTGTGAAAGCGAGGCATTCGCGAACACAGAAAATTCCACTTTTTCACGAACGCGTTCTAGTTCTAGGTGCATCCTCAGGCATCGGAAAATCCATCGCCCATAAATACGCAAAGAGGGGAGCAAGAGTGTGTATTGTTGCTCGGCGTGGGGAGAAAGTTGAGGAGACAGTTCAAGTATGTAAAGCTGAGAGAGGTAGTAAGGACGGTGTGCTCGGTTGTGTGGCTGATTTCACTAATGTGGAAGACATGATTCGTGTAAGGAATCTGGTCACCGAAGGTGCGGCAAATGGTGAATCTGGACATGCTGGTAAAGTCTAACACACTATAAAAGAGTGGGAAGGGATAGACACACTCGTCGTTGTCGCTGGAGTCTCCGCACTCAAGCCTCTCCTGGCGATCGCTGGTCTAGACTCCATTAAAACTCAGGACCAACCAGAAGACTTTGATCCTCCTCAGGCAGATATGGAGGCCATACGAAGGGTTGTTGACATTACTGCTGCAGCTACGAAAGCGAACTACTTCGGGCCTCTCATTGCTGCCGTGTCTTTCGTGAGTTCCAGGCACATATATATATATATATTGGATTGCTAGTGAACCTTCCATAGATACCTATGCTGATCAGAACTTCCAAAGCTCCTTCAATTTTGCACGTGTCTTCTCTGGCTTCAGTTATCGCGGCTCCCACTCGAGCATTATATGCCTCAACAAAGTCTGCTTCGCTTCTTCTCTATCAATCGCTCGCCATCGAACACCCTGGAATAAGGTTTTCACTGATCATGCCTTCAACCGTTGAAGGCGACTTCCGCGCCTCGGCTGTTGATGGTGGCTCCGTTCGTGAGAAGGACCCTAATAAAAGTGGGCTTAAACGAGAGGCGGTCGCGGAACGATGTATCCAGGCTGTGGATAACAACGAGAAGACGGTATTCATACCTGGCTATATGAGACTTGCACATCTCCTTTACTGGATAGCACCGCGTTTCATAGAAAGGCAGGCAAGAGTAAAGTATGGCTTCAACGACTGAAATAACTGAAGCGGTGCGTCCGATAGCTCCTCTAGAAACGACATGATGTTGCTGATACCTCCGCTGTGTAATACAATCTGAGTAAATGGATATGCAATATCAAACTTTTGCTCGCCCTCATCTAAGTTAAGGAATTTGACAATTTTGACCAAGTTTGCTCAAGTTCGAAGATTGAAGGAAAATATCACTTTCTCTCAATCAAGGCAGTACTAGCACTACTGGGAATTTTCCAACTAGAAGAGAGCCCCGCAGTGCAAAATCACGCCGCCTTAAATGCATAATCAGTCCCTGGCAGCTGATACTATTTGTTATGATTCGTCCCTAAGAAATCGACCCCCCCTCCCAAAAAAAAAAAGAAAAGATCTGTGGTGATAATGATGCTACAGAAGTAATAGATTTCCCCCCATTGTCAGACCTCCACTACAGCCTTGATCTTTGACACCGGTCAAGTCCCCTCTTTTAAGAAAGCCTACTCACTGAAGTCCGATCATTGGGAATTATAAAACCACTTTTGCCATTCCTATCTCATTTCTTTTACTACGACGTTTATTCATCGGAACCAGTCGGACTCATCCAGGCTACTTCAAGTTGATCATGGCAAAATCACGTGAAAGTCAGTATTTTTTCTCTCAAGCACAAGTAATTTATCGCGCAATGGCAAAGCATCCAAAAAAGAAACAACGACTCGACTCTGGCTCCCTACCTGCAACAAAAACCCCGGGTTCTTCATTGGAAAAACCATCTCAAAAGCAGAAAGTGAAGCCTTTGATTCAGCCTCTGGGCTCGGAGGCTACTCTTGCGAGACTACTTGACGAAGAGAGCAAAGATGATGAAGAAAGGAAACTTGAAAGTATGCTTTTTGGAGTACCCTACATTCCGTCTGGGAACATTGGTTCCTCGATGCACGCAGCCGAAAGTGATCTCGTATTTGATATTGACAAGGACAGGCAAGACGACGACGGTGGCAGGCCAATGGCCGGCTTACTCGACTCAGATGTAAGCTGCCACTCTTCTTGATCATGGAACACATAATTTATTCCTTGGATATAGCTATTCTTTGTGGACGATGGGCCCGCAGACCAGACACTCTTACCTAAATCGAAATCCGGTCCTGATTCCCCTTCCAATGGCACTGCATCTGACGCTGAATCCGATTCGCAACCTCCTTCGTCATCTTCCCCCCCGATTTCGAAATCTTCATCGCTGAAACCTCATATACGAACTAAACGATCTGCTTGGACAGATCCATCCACTTCTCCGCACCGCATCTCTTTGCTTTCTGGCTCCGCTCGTCTCAGAAAGTTGCGACATTTTGTTGATGAAGATCAAATCACAGAAAAGGACTATGAGAGCCGGTTACGCGCTCAATTCGAACGTATCAATCCTGAACCTACATGGGCAAAGCGTGCTAGGAAGCAAAATCGCGAGGAACGTGAATCACGAGGTGTAGGCGATGAAGGAGGAGTTGGAACTGGAGAGGCAGAGGATGTGGATGGGACAGAGAAAAAGAGTCTTTTCACTTCGACATCTGGGACCCTCAATACCGCTGAGAGGAGACGTGAAGGTTCAGTCATTCTTCCTTCAGGAATTCTTTCTATTTCCCGCCTTAGAGACGCAAACATATCTACACAAGACACCGCATCTGGTGAAGTGAAGGTTGTTGCGTTCCATCCAAACGACAGGGTACCTATCCTCTGCGTTGGCACCTCAGATCGTCGTGTGCGGTTATATAATGTACGTACAGCTATCAGGGCGTAAATAGTAATTCAAATTGAAACCAACTTTTTAGGTTGATGGGCACACTTCGCCCTTACTTCAAACATTGCATACTCCCTCCCTTCCACTAACATCATCTACCTCCGTACTCTTCCATCCTTCTGGCTCCTCTCTCCTAATCTCAGGTCCTCGTCCATATTTTTACACACATGACCTCCAGACAGGTACCACGACAAAACATGAACGAGGATTATGGGGCACCACTTTCGCCAACAGTCATACTTCTATCAGTCTTGGTACAAAACGATCTCGGAATGCCCGAGGTAGCGGCGTTGAATTCATACATTCAACCAGCTTCTCACCTTCAGGCAATATTCTTGCAGTAGCGGCCGGTAAAGGTGCTCGGGTACATCTTGTCGATTGGAGATCTGGTGCTGGGCAAGTCATAGGCACAGTCAATTGTTCGTTAGGTGGAGGTAATATCGCCGGGATGTGGTGGTTTGACGGTTCGTCGTCTTCGAAGGCATTGGGGGATGAAACTATAGGGCCAAGAACACATCTCGCATTATTAACATCCGATGCTGAGGTGTATATGTGGGATGTCGGTGAGCGGAGATGTGTGAGACGATGGACAGACGAAGGAGGGTTTAGAGGTGCTGGACGAGTCCTAGCTGGTACGCAGACTGGGAATGCACATTTGGCCATCGGGTATGTCATGTTCCAGTATGTCACAATTTTTTTGACGATGAAGAAATCTTCGCATAGGTCATCTTCGGGACTCATTAATATTTATGATCCCACTTCCTATTCTCTCTACCCATCTGAGACATCCAAAACGCCGAAACCGATCAAGTCAATAGGGAACCTTACAACCGCAATTTCTAGTCTCAAGTTTAACCACGATGCACAATTATTGGCTATGGCTAGTAGGGAAAAGAAAGACTCCATGCGTCTTGTATGTAATCTTACCTTTCCAGATATTGATGATGCTAAAGCTATTATCACAGATCCATATTCCCTCGTTAACATGTTTCTCGAACTGGCCAACCCAAAGTACACCTCTCGGGATTGTTACGACAGTCGACTTTTCTCCCAAGAGTGAGTACATTGCTATCGGAAACAAGCGAGGACGAGTACTGCTGTATCAATTGAGCGAGTACAGTGCTGGGATTGCCTAGTTGATGCGTTTCATAAATACTTTTTCTCAATTGGACACAAAGGATGTCTGAGAAATGACCTGACGTTGTCATTTTGTGTGATGTGTTGAGCCTGTTTGTGGACACACTCTGAGATAAACAGGCCAGAATGAAAAATTATGCATGATATTGTTATGGGACGCTTTGAACATGAACAATTTTTATTTTCTTTTTCTTTTATTTTCTGACTTTATAGGGATTTTGTTTTCTTTTTCTTTTTCTTTTCTTTTGGATGATGAAGAGGCACATGATATTGAAGTCACATGACAGGTCACATGATGTGATAAGCCTAGAACATGGTAGAAAGAACTAGAAGATGATGTCAGGGCACATAGAGTACACATAGTAGCCTTGAGTAAGATATGAGGCAGATATGAGGATAAAGCATGGACATAAGGGCAGGGTTAAATATTAGTAGCACAGACCATGAACCTTTTGTATAAATAGGACTCTAATTAAGAAGAGGCTCTTTGTCGAGTTCTCTTGTGAAATTCCCACATTATAACTCTACTGAGAGATTTACTCGTTAGTGAGATCATTTGTCA
>Ga0157368_1000782_pt1 | contig 14496 bp, 11 predicted proteins | sample AttbisABBM3_FD_113146 | JGI IMG/M metagenome (GOLD analysis project Ga0157368, IMG submission 113146) | Fungus gardens microbial communities from leaf cutter ant in Botucatu, State of São Paulo, Brazil - Atta bisphaerica ABBM3 | ecosystem: Host-associated > Fungi > Mycelium > Unclassified ...
CGCCTGAGCGATAGCCTATTCCCGGCGTGAAACATTCTCAGCGAGGATCAAAGATGCGTACACCTCATCTGGTGCCGCTTTCAAAGCAGGCACAGGCGATCCTGAAGCAGATAAAACAGTTTTGTGGTGATAAGCATGAGCTGATTTTTATTGGCGATCATGATCCGCGTAAACCAATGAGTGAAAACACCGTAAACAGTGCGCTACGGGTGATGGGATATGATACTAAGGTCGAGGTTTGCGGCCACGGCTTCCGCACAATGGCCTGTAGTTCGTTAATTGAGTCAGGGCTATGGTCGAAGGATGCGGTGGAGCGGCAGATGAGCCATATGGAACGCAATTCGGTGCGGGCGGCGTATATCCATAAAGCGGAACATCTGGATGAACGCAAGCTGATGTTGCAGTGGTGGGCGGATTTTTTGGATGCAAACCGGGAGAAGGGGATTACGCCGTTTGACTATGCGAAGATCAACCGGGGTAATGGAGAGTGAGTTGCTCATTATACCTGTTTAATTAAACCTAGTCGGCCAGCCTTACTGGAGAGGCTGGTTGGTGATTTTACTGGGGGTATTGCAGTTAGAGGCTCTCCACAGGCCCATGAAGGTAGATGTACTGCCAGAACGAATCATTGCATGTTCAAAAGTCTTTGTTGATTAATTCTTATTTATCTCTCTTTTACGCGATCATAATATTCGATGATTTGCAGTGCCACGGCAGCAATTTGCACCGCTTCCTCCCTACTGCTACCGGCAGCTTTACCACCAAAACGATCATGGAGGACGGCTTGATGAAACTCACCCACCTCTTCTCCGAGAATAGCTCCCCAGATAAAAGGGTCTTGATTACGGTCTGCCCCCCATTTGTCATCCTGCCGATGCATTTCTGCTAATACGTCAGATAGGGCTTTAGTGTCTTGATGTTTACCTTTCATGTTTCCCTTACGAATCTGCTATTTTAAGGCCATCATTAACATTAAATATGTGCAGAGTCCATTAATTCGATACATCTCATTTTGTGAATGAGCGTTGAGTTTGCTATAAACGTAGCAACCAAGAAAAATAAAAGTGGATAATTTTGTTCATTACCTTTCAAAGCAAAAAGTTAAGGGCTATTTGCGAGAGTATGCACGAGGCAAATGAGATTTTTGGTGACAAACTGGCATCAAGACTGCGCTCGCGACTTTCCGACCTTTCCGTGACGGACAACATATTACTGTTGCCAGTGGGTTCGCCGGAGGTACGCTTTGAGGATGGGGAAGAGTGTATTACAATTACTCTTTTCGCTGATGTAAAAATGGGATTTGTCTGTGGGCATACAATTCAGCCCAGAAATCAAGACAATACAATTGACTGGTCTCGAGTCAGCCGGGTACGGTTAGTGTTCATAGGTGACGTGAAATGATGGTAACGCAGGACTTCCAGCCTGACTGGGTATCTCCACCCGGTGATACGATTATAGATCTAATGGATGAACATGGGCTTTCTGGTGAAGAAGTGAGTAAGAGAGTTGGGTTGTCTCTTGTCCGGGGTCAGCAACTTCTCGAAGGAAAAATCCGACTCAATGAGTCTCTAGCCTGCAAACTTGAGGAGCTATTCAGTGTATCGACAGACTTCTGGATCAAGCGCGAAGACGCTTATCGCCAGCAAATTGAATACCTCGAGAAAGTGAATAGTGATTGGCTCGAATCATTGCCCGTACGTGATATGATGGAGTTTGGTTGGATCCCCAAAACTACAACTCGGGAAAGTAAATTCAGGCACTGCCTGTCATTTTTCGGAATTAATTCCGTGAATGATTTTTTTTATAAAATTCAGTCAGATGCTCCTATGGTCGCTTTTCGTAAATCTCTTAATCTGGCAACCGAGCCTGTGGCCGATTTGGTGTGGCTGACTAGGGCTGCACAACTTACCGCAAACCAAGACTGTGCAGTATGGGATAAAGAGGTGCTGTTAGCGTTATTGCCAGAACTGCGCAAAGCCACAAATGAACCCGACATGGGGATTTTTATTCCTTACATTCGCGGCCTTCTCGCTACTGCTGGAGTTTCTCTTGTTGTGTTGCCAACGCCAAGGGGATGTCGGGCAAGTGGTGCTACCTGCTTTTTTACACCAGACCGTGCTACCCTGGTCATGAGTTTCCGTTATCTGACCGATGACCATTTTTGGTTTACGCTGTTTCATGAGATTGGGCATCTTATCTTGCATGAAGCTGTCCGAGTTCGCGTAGAAGGTAAAGATGGTCTTTCGACGAAAGAGGAAAAGGAAGCTGATAAATTTGCCGTTGATGTTCTTATCCCAGAAGAATACCGGCAGCAGCTTGGTCGCTATGGTGTCCGGCACTGGAAAGAGATCATCCGGTTAGCTAGGAAAATGGGGGTATCCAAAGGGATCGTGCTGGGATATTTGCAGCACGAAGGTAATATACCCTTTTCTCACCTTAATCGGTTTAAAGTGAGATTCCGTAAAGAATATATCGTCTGATATTAGCCGCCGAAATAGACATAACGGTCAGGTGATTTCTGCCAGTTGCACAATGCATCTTCAATGACCTGCATTCTCAGGTAGGGTGCAGGAATAATTGCCGCAAGGTCAGCCAGTTTTTCATTCAATACATCTATTGTGTCACCAGCAGTCCGGCTATTGCTGAAAAGTAGTCGGCTTCCTTGGAGGGGACCTGTTGCCCCATTCAGAAAGGCATGACCTGGTTCTGCCTCCAGAAGTCCAGTTTTCTTGAGCATAGTTAGGTAATCAAATTTTGCGGTTCGTCCAAATGAGATCACAGCATTCAGCCCTGAATACAATAGTTCGAATAAAGCTTCGGGTGAAGATGAAAAACTCCTGGCCTCTGCAAACCTAGCCTCATGACTGTGTGTGGCACCAATAAATCCGATATAAGAGCGAAAAACCGCAGGTATTGAACGACGAGAGTGATATTTCTTCGTTTCATATTTCCGGTGGTTACCATATTGCCTTAGGCTGCTGTTTGCTGTCAGCTCATCAGAGACGCTGGCAAACCATTGTTCAAAAGCAGCAAAGTCATCAGTTATCGTATCCCATGTCCACGTTTGTGTACCGAGCCCACTGTATATATCTCGACACAAAATCCAGCCGGTTTTGTTACTCTTGCCGAAATGTGTGGCAAGGAAAACCAGCCAGCAGGCTTCGTCATAATTGTTTTCACGAAGATGAAGGCAGGCAGCACGGAGAGGATCAAAAACATCAGAATTCGGCTCTTTTCGTAACGGAGTCATATAATCAGTCCGTAATGCAAGAGTTTCCACATAGCGTATACGTCGTATACTGTCGATAATCTGACAGGCTAAAACATCAAAGCAGGCGGGAGAACTTAGGCCATTTAGGTTGTGTTCATTGCGACTGAAATTTTGCAAACTAACAACCAACTGACTGATTTGATTGTGTCTTTTCATTGTAATTTCCCATCAAAAATAAATCGATATTCCTGATTTTTCATTGCAGCCAACTCTTGGAAGGCTAGTTCTTTGTAGTTGGATGTACGTGAACGTAACAAAAAATGGATTTTTAAAATACGCAGTAAATCCTTCCAATAGTCATTCAAGAAAGTAGCGTCAATATCAAACTCCTTATTCTCTCGAAGAGCTTTTTCTGCCTCAAGCAGGGGTAAGATATCATCTAAGGAATGCATTTCAGGCATCGATCCCATGACTGGTAGAGTGCTCATGAACCCCTCTTTCTGAAGTGCCTCCACTTTTTCTAAATCTTTTTTATAGAGATGTAGACTGGATACGAAGTGATGATAGTGGCCCAATTCACATCCTATCAAGCGGGCGACTAATTCCTGTAGCATCGTGAAAGCAAATACATCATGGGGCAGTCCCATAAAGGCATCGTTAGAACGCATACAAATAAATAGATGCAGCTCCTCACGTCTGACAATAAACTGCATAGATATTGTACAAGGAATATCTACGTATTCTCGCTGTTCAGTTTTTGAGGGTACCAAGTCTGAAGCATCGAAAAGTTGTATTACTGCACGTCTGGTGGTTTTTTTCTCCTGCAAAAGGTTGATGACATTTTTCAGCTGATTATATAAACCATGCATATTAAACAACCGCGGACCATAACCACCATGTATTTTGCCGTCTGACTCAGCGGATTCAGCGTAACGTGGTATGAAGTGTTTGATAAACTCGAGATCGTTCTGAGTTGAGAGGTACCACAGTAATTCACCTAAGCAACTAATTAGTTTTCCTCGGGATTCTGTTCTACTTATTCTTCGCCGAGGGTCGGTAAGGACAAGATAGGCACCAAGAATCTCTAGAGTTGATCCTTTTGTAGGATCGTTACTGAGTCCATCTGCCAAGATAGCTTGATGAACATCGTTTATCAGATCGTCGACACACTCAGCCGTTACCAAAAGGGTCATTTTCTGCCTTTTCCTGTATGGTTGTAACAAACCATTACCACCTGTACGGCATATAGTCAATATAGTATCAATATCAACATGGTTAACAGGCTAAGTCAGACTTAGCGTTCTTACATGATAATGTGACATACAAATATAGCGGGAAAGCCTTGGGCTAATCTGATGATGGTTATTGAATTATTTTCACGCTGGTTTCTAGGCTTGATGAGGTTGTTTTAGTAGATGCGACACTGACGGGGAAAAGCCCTCATGAAAAAATAAAGATGAGGCTATAAGGCATCACTGCCAATATAGCCAAGACCAGTATTCGTGGGTCATTTTTTCATCTTTATTAATAATCACTCTGATTAATTGAAATATGTTTGGCTAATTGAACCAAACATGTCATTTGTTTCAACTATATTAATATTAAGTTTTTTCATTAGTTCAGAGTGAAAACTAACTATTTTAGAAAATGTCTGTTGTTTTTCTAAAGGAGGTACAGGTATCCTGAGTGCAGATAAGGTACCCTGGCTAATATTCTGAATATTAGCTCCCTGGCCCCCGCTTAACATTTGCCGTTTCATTGAAGGTGTACGGAAGAGAAAGTTAAGATACTCTGCCGTTATTGCAGACTTTTCTATTCTGTATCGAATGCAAAATCCACTAAATGTGACTTTCTCTTTATTTGGATAAATAGTAAGACATCTTCCGACCAAGGCTTTATTACCATTAGAACGTACAAAGACGATATCACCATCTTTCAAAAGATAATCATCTGAAGGGATAGTATTTAATTCAATTTCATCGATATTATCCATACAGGTAATCGTTGCTAGTGATTTGAAATTGCCAACTCCCAGGCACTTCAGTACAGAGCCTGACTCACCTTTCGTAAAATTCATTCCATTTTTAAATGAACCATATTCTAACAAAGAAGCCACATCCCATCTCTTCGGGTTTGCAACAGGATCACCAAACATCTCCAAAAACGTGGCACGCAAAAAATCATCAGCGAGTTTGACACCTCGATTGCATTTTTGACGTATACTATCGACTTTTTCAAAAATAGCAGCGATACGTTTTTGTTCATTAAGAGGGGGAATTGGTACATTTAACCCTTTAAGAAAAGGGAGAGTAATTCCTTTAACTGTTGCGCCTTTTCCTTCACTCTCTATTAAACTACTTTGAGATTCCAACCATCGAAAAAGATAGTCTCTATCCACAACATTATTGTCTTTAATAGACAAGGCTTTCAAATCTTGATTAATCGCTAAATCAATAGTATTAATTGCAACTTTACCTAATGCCATGCGTGTAGGAATTATTATATTTCCTGCTGGAATAACGTTAGTTGCTGAGTTTTTCGCCCCTAAAAGAGTGATTGAATCAAGCGTAGAGTCAAGAGTATTTTTTTTAAAATCCTTGACCGAAGCCCATGGGATTTCACCATTCCAATACTCAGAATTACTTTTATCAGGAGTACCACCACCTTTAATATCAACAAGTTCCCCTAATGGTATCATAGGCCAACTCACAGCATCCCCTCCAGCTCATCCAGATCCGCCAAAATATTTTTCTCCAAAGCCTTTAACCGCTTCAATATCACCTTCGGATCTTCATATTCCTTCGCCTGATACACCACTTCTTTATAACGATTAATAGAGAGATCGTATTTCTGCGCGGCAATATCCGCTTTCGGCACCACAAACGCTGCCTGAGTGCGATCTTTAAAATCAACGCCAGCACCAATCCCTTCCGGATACTGCTGTTTCAGCCACGAGGCTAATTTCTCGCCCATAAAGTTATCAACCGGTAGCCCGCGCAAAATACGGTAATGCTTCCAGCTTGCTAATAAATGCGGCAAATCGTTGTATTTTATTGGGTTACGCTTGTCATCCAGGCTGTAGCCGTCGTTTTGTAGATCGTAGAACCAGACCTCATCCGTCTGGCCGCCTTTGGTAAAGATCAGGATCGCCGTTGCCACGCCAGCGTAAGGCTTAAATACACCGGAAGGCAGATTGATCACCGCTTCCAGCTGGTTATCTTCCACCAGCGTTTTCCGCAGCGACTGATGCGCCTTACTGGAGCCAAACAGCACACCCTGCGGCACGATAGTGGCACTGCGACCGCCCACTTTCAGCATTTGCAGAATCCGCGCCAGGAAGAGCAGCTCAGTTTTTTTGGTTTTCACCATGGCCGACAGCGTGGAGTCGATATCTTCCTCGTCCAGTGAACCAGTAAACGGCGGGTTCGCCAGAATCAGGTTGAAGGCGTTTTTACTGGCCTGCGGGAAATTGGTGCTGAAGCTCTGGCTCATGGTGTCCTGATAATGAATATCCGGCTCTTCCACTCCGTGCATAATCAGGTTCATGGCAGCGATACGCAGCATGGTGGTATCGAAGTCGTAACCATGGAACATGTTGTTATCCACATGGTCACGCCACGGCGTCAGCAGATCGCCAGTAAAGATCTTTTGCTCTTCCAGTTCGCCGCGTTCATTGGTGCCAATCTCGGTATGAATGGATTCCAGCGAGCTGTATTTTTCCAGCAGGTACTCATAGCTGGTTGCCAGAAAACCACCGGTGCCACAGGCCGGATCGCAAATCGTCTCGCTGCGGGCGGGATTCGGCTCCATCATTTCAACTAGCGTGCGGATAATGTGGCGCGGCGTGCGGAACTGACCGTTGATTCCGGCGGTGGTTAGCTTGCTTAATAGGTATTCGTAGAGATCGCCTTTGGTGTCGCCACGATCCAGCGGCAGGTTTTTGATCACCTCCACGGCTTTGGTCAGCAGTGACGGTTTAACAATCTCCAGGCGAGCATCTTTCATAAAGTTGCCCAGCAGCGTCACCTTTGACGCATCAGCCTGGCCGAGCTGGCGGAAATGCTGGAATACGCCATCGCGCACTACTTCCATCATCTCATCCGAGCCAAGGTTGCTGTAGTGGCTGAAGCGGAACTCCTGCTGCTCAGGCGCAAAGCGTGGTTTAAAATCAACGCCTGCGATTTGCTTACGCTTCTCGTCCCGTTGTTCCTGGGTATCCAGCATCCTGGAGTACATCAGGTAGGTGATCTGTTCGATAACGGTCAGCGGGTTTGTGATACCACCTACCCAGAAATCTTCCCACAGCCCGTCGATTTTACCTTTTAAGTCACCGGTGATCATTGTTAACGTCTATACCCTGTTATAAATACAAAAGCCCCGCTGACGGGGCTTGTCATGTGTGTATTATACCGTCGCTGCGTCGGTCACAACACCCAGCTCTTCGACTATCTTTTGCAACCGGACGATCTGCTCTAGATCCGGGAATACGCCAGTAACGCCTTCGTTGTGGATATGCGTAAACGGCTGTTCAAAGAGTTGCCGCATTTCAATGGTGCCGTAATCGCGGATATGGTTTTTCAGCAATGACAGGAAGCGCAGTTGCTGGCTGGTCAGGCTGTTGTCAGCGGCGAACTGGGCAAAGCGCACTTCAACCGCATCGCTGTCCATCCCGATAATGGTACGCAAAAGTTTATCCAGGCTGGCGGTCGCTTGCGGGTAGAACTCTTTCAGTGCCCGGATATCAACGTTAGGGTTCTGGATCAGCACCAGCTTAGCCAGTTCATCCAGCTCGCTTTGCGTCACCGGCTCGCCGTTGCGGATTTTCTTCAGCACCGGATTTTGCTGGAACAGCGGCTCCAGCGCTCCCTGAACCTGCTGACGATACAGTTTGAAATCAATTGAGCGGATGTTGGTTTTGCGGGTTTCCGTCTGGATTAGGTTCGCATCTTCGGTAATATCCACCTGTATCGAACCAAATTTTGGCGTCGCATCTTTCTCCATCAGGTGCATTATACCGCGCAGATGAATGCGGATATCCTCCAGCTCTTCCAGGCTGGCTTGCTTCCACCAGCCTAAATCACGAAGTTGATTAATCCGTTGTCCCTGTTGCTGCACCTGAGTCAGATGCGGCGGCAGACGTTCCACTTTCTCGATGATGACCGGCCAGAGCACATCCAACTCTTCCGGGTTGGTATAACGGGCAGTTTGCGCCGCCAGAATATCCATATCAAAGCGCATGGCATCGCTTTGCCCGCGAACGTCCAGCCACTGCATCAGAGGGGCCAGGACAGATAGCAGATCCTGCTGTGTTTTCGGGGAAAGCTGGCGCAGCACTTTTTCATCGCTGTACTGCGCTTTTTGCTGCCACTTTTCCTGCACAGCAATCGACTTTTCATCCAGCGCGTTGATTTGCTCGCGGAGCTGGTGAGCGACTAAATCCACCGCCTGTTTGTCGAACTTACGCTGCGCAGCGGCCCCCAGCATAACCCACGCTTCGAAGCGTTTTTGCGCCAGCGATTTAGTAGCTGTGACTTCGGCCTCTTCGGTATGCAGCTCGTGATACTCAAAATTGCCCCAGTGATCGAAGATGCGGAATTTCTGTTTATCCAGCGGTTTGCCGTTTTCATCATTGCCGTATAGCCCCGAACAGAGGCGTGTACCACGGCCAATCATCTGCCAGAACTTCACTTTCGATTTGACCGGTTTGGCAAAGACCAGATTCACAATTTCCGGGACATCAATACCGGTATCGAGCATGTCAACGGAGATAGCGATGGTTAGCTCTTTGTTAGTGCTTTCATCCAGCCCTTTAAAATCGTCAATCAGTTGCTCAGCGCGGGGATCGTAGTTGTCGATGACCTGACAGAAGCGTCCGGCAAACTGCGGGTACATGTCGTCGAACAATTCATTTAACAACAGCGCGTGTTTGTGGTTCCGGGCGAAAATGATGGTTTTACCTGGCAACTGGCCGTCCTGATCTTTCAGGCCATTTTCCATCAGGTTACGCAGGATATAGCGGTTGGTGTCTTTGTTGTAGATCGCCTCATCCAGCGCCTTACCATCAAACTCCAGCGTATTGGGATCGATACCCTGTTCTTCCAGTTCGCGGATTTGTGCGTCGCTTAATTTCTCCCGTTTGATGCCTTCGCGCAGGAATTCAGTTGTGTGCGTGACAACCTCATAGGGAACCAGATTGTTATCGGCGATGGCATCTTCCAGGCTGTAGTTGGCGGTAGGGATACGTCCTTCACAACCAAACAGGCCGAAAGTGGTTTTGCTCACCATGTCGATTGGCGTAGCTGTCAGGCCAATCTGGAGGGCATCAAAATACTTAAACAGATCGCCGTATACGTTGTAGATAGAGCGGTGGGATTCGTCGGCAATGATCAGATCGAAATAACCAACATCAAAATGATCCATGATTTTCATCATGCCGGGATAGGTGGCGATATAGATCCTGGCGTTCTGCCTGTCTGCTTTTTTGGATTTACCGACCACATACAGCGGCTCATTGGTGAACTGATTGAAGGCATTCGCCGCCTGTTTACGTAGCTCTTTGCGGTCGCAAAGAAACAGGACACGTTTTACCCAGCGGGCATCAATCATCAGTTTGCTTAGTGCAATTGCCACGCGGGTTTTACCTGTACCGGTAGCCTGTACAATTAACGATTGTCGATACTTATTGGTAAACCGTTCGCTGACGCGGGCGATGGTTTCAAGCTGATACAAACGTCCGGCAACGGCCTTACCTTCGTTATCTTTAACGTGCGGGACACTATTCAGCGGCAGACGGGTTTCACGTTGCTGAATAAGATATTGCAGGCTTTCCATGCTGTAGAAGCCAAATACCCGGCGCGGAGGATAGCCATGAGTTTTATGGTCGTCCCACAGCCAGATGTCGTAGCCGTTGGTGTAGAAAATGACCGGACGCTGACCATATTCTTTTTCCAGCCAGTCTGCATACAGTCGGGCCTGAATTCGTCCTTGTTCGGCATTGACGCTGGTTTTTTTTGCTTCCACCACCGCCAGCGGTTTATGCGCTTCATCCCACAAGACATAATCCGCGTAACCGTCGCCGGTTGCAGTAGGTTGTTCTTTAACCGGGTATTCCTGCGTAACCTGATCGGTATTCTTAAGTTCTTCACCTACATTCCAGTCAGCAGCAAGCAGACGAGAATCAATCAGACGGCGGCGGGTTTCCGCTTCATCAATAGAGAGGATATCGGCAACATGCTGGTTACGCGCTCTGGCTTCATTCAGGCGCTGAGTGAGGTGTTCGGCCTTTTCCTGCTCCTGTTGTAATGCGCGTTGTAATGCCAATTCGCGCTCACGGCTTTCATCTTGAGCCCTGATTGCATCTTCCAGACGTTTTTCATCTGCACGACCTGAAGATTGCGTTAACGGAGGGAGAGAAAATTTGGGGCAGTTATCAACATTACCGTGGGCGTAACGAACATATAGCCAAACCCCCAGTAAATACGCTTCCTTTAACAGCCAGTAAGTATCTTTAGCTTTGATACGTCCGCCGTGCGCGGCGCGGTTGCCGTGGATACGCAGCGCATCCATTTTCATGATAATGGCTTCCGGCATCATGCTGGTGAAGACATCGGCGTTCATTAAATCATACAGATTTGCTTTGATGCCTTCAGGCAGCCGTTCCTGACGATATAACCAACGCACCATCAATTCGGTGTAGTTGCGAAGCTTAACCAGACTGCTTTCCGGGTCGGTATGAACGTAACGTTCCGCCATACACGCGAGTTCCGCCAGTTCGGGCCACTGGCTGCGCAACATTTCAAAGTTGAGAGACTGCTCCATCAATCATCGCCTTATGTCGTGAATACAACAGGATTTCTGGAAAGAATATCACACTAAATTGGCTGGCGAAGTGAGTCGGATGACATAGAGTGGCTATGAACTAACTGACGTAACAACTTTAATGAGATCAAGTATCTATTAATTACAGTCAATAGCGTAATTTTTTTATACCGTGGGCAAAGAACAGCCCTAAACACAGTAACGTTTCAGGAGCATTTCACCATTATGACTACTCTGGTTTTTTCCTATTCTCATGCGGATGAAGCATAATGCAATGAGCTAGAGAAACATCTGTCCCCGCTGAAGCGAATGGGGAATATCATCACATGGCACGATCGCCGAATCGTTCCTGGTCAAGTGTTTGAACATCAGATCGACCACTATTTTTCGCAGGCAGATATTATCCTATTGCTAATTAGCAGTGATTTCATCGCTTCTGACTATTGTTATCTGGTGGAGATGACCAACGCACTGGAGCGGCACAAAAAGGCGAGGCGTGGGTCATTCCGGTGATTTTAAGAGAGTGAGTCTGGCATCAGTTGCCATTCGGCAGCATCATGGCAGCGACAATCGACGATAGCCCGGCTTCGCATCACTCTGCTTTTATGTGGATTTTGAATGTTGTATTTTACATACAAAAATACGAGAAAATGACAAAAGTCAGGATGCAATCAACTTCACTCAGGCTAACAAATCATAGACAGTTGATTCCTAGTAAAAATATATTATGCATATTTACATCTGTACGAACACCGGGAAAGATGAAATGAACAATAACGACAACGTTCCTGTAAACCCAGTTCTGCCGTCGGAGGAGCATGACGGTAATACTTATTCAGAGAATATTCCCCTACCCGGGCATCAAACCCATACTTTCAATCCTGCTGCAGCCATAGACACGCCACTATTCAGGGCTCTAAATCAACTGGGAAAATTATCATCTGCCCGTTCCCCAATCTTTACGTCACTGGCAGAGCTGAACAAATTTCCTGTCTTTCAAGCAATAAAAAAACAACAAACAATGCTGGATGCGATTAAGTTACCCGAGGTAATGAATGTGGTAGCCAACTCACAAGCATCCAGGATCATCGATAGAATTAACTCTTTCAACCACTCTTACGACCGCACCTTCAAATCACTTGCGAGGCAGGCAATTCCTGCCATGGATGTACTAAACCGGATAGTGCGAGATTACCGGATTGAATCCCGAATCAACTATCTTTTTAACTCCTGGCCCGCCTCTCCCTCAGGTCAACGCGCTAGACAGTTCATAGAACAATTGCAAAAAATAAACCAGCGAGCTCTACCGCTGGATAACATTTTCAGGGATGTTATCAAGCTAGGGAAACTGGAACCATCCCAGTACGAACTGGCGTTCCAGTACTGGGAAGAGGCATTTTCACGGCTCGCTCAGCAAGCTGAAGATAACGCGCCTTCGCCTCGGACTGAAATCCTATCCTCATATGACAACGGAGGTTCTTATGAGGAACAATCCTCGACAGCCGGTTTTTTGAGTCTTCTCAGCACCCAGGCACTGGTCGACGGATTCAAAAAATTACCTGTCCCCCTACAGGCATTCATTTGCTGGTTCTTTTATCAGGTAATTGTCAGCATGGTTGAGGACAGTATAAAAGCAGCTGTGCTTGATGGTATTAATGAAGTGAAAACTGAATTCACATCCCCTGCAAAGCCAAAGATATTACGCAAAAGTACTATTGTTGCCTCTCATCCGGACTTTAACTGGGAGCAGCTGAATCACTTCCGCCTTATCACCGGTACGAATGTCAGGCTCAGACTCTCGCCGACAATGAACAGCGAAACTGTTGAAATGCTTAATAAAGGCACGGTGGTTGCGATCATGGATACGCAGGGCAGACAATGGCTTTACGTTCAGGTCGATGTTGATGGAGAAAAAATCTACGGTTGGATAAACCGCTCTTACACCAGCAGACTCAGGAACTGAACAGAAAAAAACTTCTTAGACAGGAATAAGACGAAAATCGATATTCAGCACCTGCTAAATTAGCTGGCGGGATAAAATGCTTGGCTGTAGTCATTATCCATAACACCTGCGCTTGCAGATAACGGGTACTGAGACTGATATACTGAATGATTATGTAATGCTGTCTTACAAGGCTCAGGGCCTGCCAAAGCTAAAAATACTGACCGGCGAAAGTATAGAGTTCTACAGCAAAATAGAACAAAAAATAATTATTAATATTTAGTGTTCATCAATACTGAATCGCTAAGATTTGTCGCTAAAAAGCGCGCTTTCATCAAAACTTGGTTCTGTCTAGGATATAGCTGCCCGGATGGGTGAGAAAATGAATCATTAAATAATAACTTTTATTTTACCGGTTCATCACTCTAGCACGTGCTAATGCCTCATCGAGTCTGCTGTGTACATAGGCAGGTACTTGGGGCAGATGTGCCTCTATTTTGGATAATTCCCTAGTATGGTAGCAAATAGTGCGGCTAGAAAGATAAACAATCAGTTCAGCTGTTTCTGTAGGAAATAGTGTTACCAGTTCACTGTCACAGAGTTTGTAAAAAATATGGCTGTGCTAGCAGTAGATGTAAAGGTAATGGAAGGTTGTATTGTGCTCACCGCGCTACAGGAGAGCGAACTGATGCAGTATCTGCGGCAGGTGTGCAAACTGTCGGCGCGGAAACAAATGCAGGTACAGGAGTTTATTCAGGTTATATCTGGTAAACAGAAAGTCGTCTGAATAAGAAGCCGCTCCCGATATCGCATCGGGAGCGGTTAACTATTAGGACGCGATCACTTCCACCAGCCATCCGTTGCCCAGATCTCTTCGCTGTTGACCAAATTTATTTCCTTACAGGCCAGTGCCATATTACCTGCCTGAAAAAATTCATCGCTGGCTTAGAAATTATTCCGCTTTGATACAAAGTTAACGCGCCAGCAGTAAGTTTCTTAATCGAAATGCCTTGTATCCCCGGTCATTTGTTCCAACAACTGATGACCTTGCTCTGATACGCGATAACGTGGTCTCGATGAGCTTTCGTTATGAACAGCATCGACCACACCCTCATTCATCAGGTTGGTTACTATATTAGCAACATTGCTAAACCCTGGAATCCCCCTTGTAGCAAGAGTGCGATCCAGTATCATCCATGTCCAGTCTATGTCTTTTTCTGCCATGACTTTTAATACATTAAATTCGGTATACGTTATCTTCATTTCAGTGCATCCGGGTTGAATAAATCACCGTCTTTGAGTTTAAAAATCTTCCAGCGTTGCCGTATGGGCATTGTTCCACATATCATAACCTGCAACACCGTCTGGTTCACCTGCTTCCCACCCCAGGTTACAGTAACGCTGATATTCCCGACATTCATGAGTGTAGTAGTTTAAATCCACTTGCTCAGGGAGGATTTCTCCTTTCGCGATGCTTTCATTTTGCCTACTCCTGAAGCAGATAATCTTTCAGAGGAATTATAAA
>Ga0157368_1000783_pt1 | contig 14493 bp, 11 predicted proteins | sample AttbisABBM3_FD_113146 | JGI IMG/M metagenome (GOLD analysis project Ga0157368, IMG submission 113146) | Fungus gardens microbial communities from leaf cutter ant in Botucatu, State of São Paulo, Brazil - Atta bisphaerica ABBM3 | ecosystem: Host-associated > Fungi > Mycelium > Unclassified ...
GGCCTATGACATAATGACATGTGACTGGAAGTCACATGCCCTCTCTCTCTCATCATAGACTAATAATAATACTACTATCTATATCTTATCTCTGTCCTTACCAAAGTCTATCTACACTTTATCATCTTATAACAAGATATGTTGTTGCTAATACTAGAGATGGATGCTAGTTTTCAGAATAAGCTAGTATAGTGTAAACTACTAGATTATATATTAGGTATATTACCTAGAATAGTTATCTGGAATGGAAACTATTAAGTTATTCTGATTTCTAGTAATTCTTGGATGTTAGAAAATAAAGGTCTATAAAGTTAACCAAGACTGGTGAGAACATTCAAGGTGGAATAGAAAGATATGATCTGTTAAGACTTAAGCCTTTAGATAAAGATAAAAGACCACTTTTTTATTGAGTAATACAAAAGAACTTGATAGAGTTCTAAGTACAAACTAGTCTATCTTATATATCACAGACTGTGGTCTGTGTGCACACTACAACAAACCTATCCTAAAATATATGTACTTTCTATAAGACCAACATGTTGTTGCCATACTATATGACATTATCTATTCCAGAACCTTTTACAACCTTCTATGTGTCACATCTTTGTCATACTTTGTGACTTGTGTGACTGTCACACATGATGTCACATCACACTTTTATTTAAGTCCAAAATAAAGAAGAAAAAACTCAATAAATAAAATAAAATAAAATAAAAGAGAAATAGAATAAAATCAAGTCCATTATTTGCAACTCTGACATGATCTGCACTAGAAGAAAATGAGAAGTGTGGATAAGAGATAGTAGATGGGTTGGATAAATATAATCAAAAAACAGAATATGACAGTCTAGGAGGAATTGGAGGAGGGATCTTTGATATATTTGCTGGTTTGCCATTGTTTGTCTTTATAAAGGGGGTATTGCTCTTGTTGAACCAAGAAGAAATACATTATTGGAAAGTTCTGTTGTTGTCCTTGGCTATGAGTTTATCTCATCCAGATTCATAGATGACTATTATTAGTTCCCAAGCAGCAAATATATTACCTAATGGTCTTTGTTTAATAAAGATAGCAATTCTCTAAAGAGAACACATGATGTTCTTAGCATCATCATTTAAGAATTCATCAGTTCCAAATAGAGAGATAGGAGCAAAGTTACCATCCCACAAACATGAGTCAGCTGGTTGATCTGCCTGATACAGAATAACAGATGGTTTCAAATTGGGAGGAGATAACATAATGTTATTGTTGCTACCTTGAGGCATGTAAACAGGGTTGCTTAACACATTTTGTTCAAGAGGTATGTTGATTTGAGAGGGGTTAGGCTGCTCCCCCATCTCAAGTTGTTCAGCCCATGATATATTGTTGGACTGTGCTTGAATTTGTTCTGCATAATCCATGGAGGATGTGTAAGATTTCAACAGACATAGTTCTTTGTCTGTCATTGTTAGGTACAAGGGATCATCCTCTGGCAATGTTGTCTTCAATATTCATTGAAGGGAGCTCTTGGTGGGTATTGATGATGGTGGTGACTTGGTTTTGGTGGTTGTGTTGAGGTTGGAGAGTAGAAAAGTATTCACTAATTTTCTACTGGGTGCTACCATTTAAGATGGTGGTATGAGAGAAAGAAGCAATCTGACTACTTTTCAGTACACACTTCAGAATAATGATTATAAGTATCTTTGAGAACTTTCTGAACCCATTGTACATAAGATCCAGGCCAGGGTGAAGACTGAGAATGAATCATTGATAATACATACATGCAGTATAAAAAATCATGAACAAAAATATGAGGCAGCAAGGGTCAATGTCCTGAATAGGTTTCAATACTGCAATCTAATGCTAATCTAATGCTGAGCTTCAGATGTAATTTGATTCTAAGCTTTAATCGTTTACTCACCTGTTCGGCCTTGGTCAACAAAGACAAAGAAAGTTTAGAAGGCATTAAGACTTTGTAATTTTTCTTTGCTTTTTATGTCCGTCATTCCAGACCTTCCTGGAGATCCTGTCTTACGAAATTCCGACCAGGAGCGTTGGCTTAAAAGTCACGTTGGCAGATTATGCCATACGGATTCCGAGCGGTACGTTGACTTCAGGCTTGCTAGCTGTGGCAGCTTATATTCGGCTCAGCTTTCCAGGCAGTCAGCCAATTAGTTTCTCTGTAAGAGATTTGACAAGGCTAGAATCTCACGAGCAAGTTCTCTAGCAGTTTCGTCTAGCTTTACATTCACTCCTTGCTTCAGTTTCTGGGTATGCGAAAAGTCTGATGGTGTTCGCGTGTTACTGCTAGTTTTGACGAATCCTGCGACTGGTGAGCAAACGACTTTTATTGTGAGTACAGCATGTATACCGTAGTTCTTTACTTATAATTATAATCAATAGATTGATCGTCACAATACTTATCGCCAGCTGAGCGGTCTCTACTTCCCCCACCATGAAAATCCCATGAATCCGCTTATGGACACGCTGGTAGATGGTGAGCTTGTGGTCGACGTGGATTCACGTACAAAACAGGTCCCTTTGTTTTTCTCTAGGTTTTCAATCATTTCTGATGGTAATGTGTAGGAAACCTTGCGATATCTTGCCTTTGACTGCCTAGTCGCAGACAATCAGAATGTCATGTCCAAACCATTGGACAAACGTTGTGGTGTATGTCCTCTGCCCTTCTCCACTTGTGTGTGTGCCTCCCATTCACTCATATTCTTAGCGTCTGAATGCATGGTTTTTCAAACCTTACGAAAAAATGATGATTGATCATCCTCACATGGCTCAACAGCAGCCTTTTAAGTAACATTTTTCCTCTTGTCTCCATCTTGGGCTGAATCCGGTTTCCAGAATTCAAGTAAAACAAACAACTTTTTCTTATCATGTCCGAGCTGTATTCGATGGTATATCGTTGCTTCAACACGGAAACGACGGCCTCATTTATACATGTGTCAACACTCCTTATAGTCCTGGGACAGACAGCAACATGTAAGTTAACTCGTGTATATGGCCACCTCTCGCTGTTCTAACTGGTTCTTAACAAAGACTGAAGTGGAAACCGCCTTCGGAAAATTCGGTTGATTTCAAGCTCGTTCTACGCTTCCCACCACTTCCGCATGATTTAACAAAGCCTGATTTTCATGCCAAACCTTTGTTTTTGTTGCATGTATGGACCGGGGGTGACGGTCCTCAGAGCTATGAGCAGTTCGATGAGATGTATGTCGAGGACGAGGAGTGGGAACGGTTCGTCTCTCTCTCAATTCCCCGTCTTATGTGTGCGTTATTCACCATAGTCTTAGTCTCAAACAGAGTGGCGAGCAGATCGATGATCGAATTGTCGAAGTTCATTGGGAAGTTGACCATTCACGTTGGCGCATGATGCGATTCCGTAATGATAAACCCAATGGGAACCATCTCAGCATCGTCGGCAAAATCATTCAAAGTATTGCAGATGGAGTAGAGAAAGAAGCGGTAGGGCCTTCTTTCCTTTGAACACCATAACTCATAGTAACGTCCTTTCTTTGTTACTCTTTTCAGCTTCTCGAGCGCTCTGATGTGATCCGTAACGCTTGGAAGGCACGCCATGGCCAATTAGTTTCCGCACCCTCACATCAACACATGCCTCCTGCACCACCACCGATCCCGTCTTCGAGATCGATACCACCTCCACCACAATCATTGTCATCACGATCAATGCCACCAGAACCATATCTTGTACCTCGGGTGGAAATACGCTACGGACCTTTCGCTGAACCGATATGGAGTAAAGTCGCTGGACCATTTGTGATTGCTGGAATGCAGCGTTAAGCGTTCTTGACCGGTCCCTAGCGCTACAAGCCGTGCTTCTGGTCTTGCTTCTGGATTCCTATATTCCCTTGATCCTGTTCACGCTACCCGTGCTGGAAGCGTCATCATGCGTGTCTTTATCACAGTATATATAATTTTTAATCATGTATTACCCTACCCCAATCTCCCAACTTCCTTCTCATTACTTGTATGTTTACGCATTCCCTTGTACTTTGCTTATATCACTGACAAAATATGACATACATTTCCCACCACTGATGTGACTAGAAACACATAGCTATCACTCACTGGTGCGCCTTCGCAACATGATGCCGAGTGACTCATGCACTCGGCGGGGTCCTTGTCAAGTGATCAATCCTGTACACACACTCCTGTGGGTACCTCGAGATTATTTGGTTACAAATTTATCTGAATCTCACGTTCACTAGTGGACCGAGGATGTGTAACTGATGTAACTCCGATTAATGTGGCGCTGAGAAACACCATGAAGCCTCTTGTCAGCTCCCATGGTGGGATTGTACAGCCTCAAAATGCGATATGCTTTTCAGTCTGCAAGACCAACAAAAGGTGAATTCAGAAAGAAATCGTGACAAGTTTCGTGAGCATCGGCAGGTATGTTGAGAGCAATCTGGGTGACAAAGGGTGGGGCATAGTGAGAAAACGAAGAAAGAGTATATCTAATCGTTGCAGATGTGGAACGAGATGACGAGGTGAAATTCGAAATACGGGAGGCAATGGGGATTACAAGAGGCGGAAATATAAAAGAATAAATTTGATCAAAGCTGTCATCGCGATTCGCCGCAGACGTACTGCTGTACCTCTTTCTCAATCCCTTGAGAGGAGAAACGGCAGGGGCTATTCATGAAGATGAGAAGTATGTGCAAGAAGTATGAACATGTCGTGAAAATGAACTGAGTCAATGATGCAGTGAGTGAATAAGCAAGATTGCGGAAAAATGTGAAGAAAATTGCTGAAGAAATGATAAGAGATGATGCTTGAAATGGGTACGTGAATGCGGTGGGATACCATGACGGCGGAAGGGGTCGGAACCGTAAAGGAAGTTGGTAGGTTCCCATGGCTCAATTTAAGAAGTCTGGGGTGGAGGAAAGAGGTGAAATGGAAAAGTCAGCATAGTGACTAGGCAGTTCAACGCGCAGAGCATAGGTATCTACGAGGGTGAGCGAGCAAGCGAGAGCAGGGACTAGAGTGCGAGAAGGACTCCGTCTGAGCTGAGGGAGGGGGGACAGAGGAGAGTCGAAAAAGCCCATGTCCAGCCGCGAGGGGACATCCTCAAACAAGTTGTCGGATAATCCTGAGCCGGAGTCGACAGAAGAGTCCCGCCTGTGGGAGATACCTGGAATGATTGCAAGGGCTGCAAACCGCGCAGTGGGTAGAGCGGTCTGCATTGGGTAAAACGAGTAAGTGCTAGTTTTCAAGGAGATTCCGCTGGGAGTACCTCTGGAGCTTCTTCTGAGGCAGCTGAGACCCAAGGCAACTGCACAAGATTCAGTGGGTGTTGAACGCCGGCATGGATGGGGGAGCCACCACCAATGCTGTTTTCATCGAAGGGGACACTGTCAATGTCGGCAACATTGGGGCCACGCTGGCCGTCAGTGACCGTCCACCAAGCAATGTCGGCGAGAACTCGCCTGCCAGACGTCTCTGACGGCGCAGAGCGCCTGCAACGGCGAACGCGGGCGGAAGCAGAAGAGTAGGGGGCATGACGGACTGTTGGAGAGGAAGGAAAGCGACGAAGGGATGGCATTGTGAAGAACAGCGGCCGAGGGCAGGGCCTTGAGGGTTGAAGGCAGACACTAGATTTCTGCTTTTTTCTTTATATAAGAATAAAAAGCGTCACTCCCGTCACTCCCTATTTCCCTGTGGCCGGGCTCTCAATAATGAGACCAGCCACCAGCTCCGCACAAGGTCGTCCAGCATCACCTAGTCTTGCCTGCCCCATATGTCGGATTCAATACTCTAATCGCTTCAGCCCAGCGTTCTCCATGCCATGGCTGCTTTGCGGCGACCAAGGACGCCGAGTAGTATGACGGGTTATGGATCTTCACAGTCGTTCAGTTCGACGTTGCCAGCTCTTTTACTGACATACGCACGTGTCTTTGTGCTCGTGGACGGCATTACCGTCAAGCTCACACGTAAAGACGCGTTCGGACGCGTCGAAACTAAATTAATTAGCGCGTCAACTTCTTAGAGTTTCTTCTCGCTGGCGATCATAGGCCGGTCTCCTAAACTCACCATATATTACCCTCTTCTCGTCGGATTCATGCTACTGGCATAGGCAAAAGGCCTCATGAAGCTATTCAGTTTGCAGCCCCCCCAAACCAGAGGGAATGCCTGGCTTCCGAATTCGTCGATCCTCAGATCTCACCGTCAACCCATCAATTGGCTAGTGTATGATAGTTCGCGATCCCTACATACCACATCTATCATCATGAATTAGTTTTAGCTACACCCGAGACTAGAGTTGTTGCTGTGGTCGTTCTACTGTTTCCGAGACATCCCAGCCCTCTACTGTCAGCATTACGGATAGGGGTTCGATCATCTAATTCCAAGTTATGTCTTCTCGTTTCACATGCTGGACGTAATGAATCTTCATTTGGTACTGTGCCACTAATAGAAATCAAACTCTCCGATCCTGTACTGTATACCACCAGAAACACAAGCAAAACGCAACCGGGCGGCAGATTAAGGTTACAGCGGCACCAAACTACGTTTGTAGTAATCCTCCCATGCCAGATGAGAATTCATCAGCAGTGGCGTGGACCTGAGGTCTAGCAACAATCCTGAAGACTTCGCGAAGGCTACAGGCGCTGACCTGTCTGACACACCCACCAATAGCAATTGACGAGCCATAGGGAGACTGAGGAATAAACCCTACTATTTATTTTTATTTCTTCTGATCGACTTTGTGACATCCGTTGGGATTATCGGGGACAGCCTATTCATACCACTGGTGAAAGAAAGGATTTGTTGCAAATTGTCAGTCTTGTTACAAATCGTAGATTGAGACTTACAAGGATTTACACAAATAACTGTATACTCATGCAACGTCTCCTTTGAACATATGAATAGTTCGGATGTTTTGTTTGAGTTCGCTCGGATCGTGCGAACGAGTGTGAACTCGCTTTGGAACTGGAAATTTATCTCAGATGACCTGGTCATGATCAGATATATCTCGGCGGAGGCCTCATTATCAGCCAACCAGGTAACCATCAAATACCAGCTCACACCGTCGTTTCAAGCTGTCCTCCAAATTTGTCCGTTGTCCCGCATTGGTTACTCTATTGGTTACTCTCTGTCCTAAATTTCTCGTGTACAAGCTTACATAGACTTTACCTCATTGGGGGCTTCTAAAATGAAGCCCGGTGACGTTTGGGATATGAACATTTTGCGATAGATAAGACGAATCCTGAGTAGAAAGACCATCCAGTTTCGATATGGTAATTCAGGCACGCTGACGTCCTGCTGTTCGGACTTGTTCGCCATCACTACTGGCTCACCACCCGTTGCATGTCATATGCAACAAGAATGAGGAAATCCTGGTCTCACCCCATGTGTGAGCAGCAGCGCTTCAGTCTCCTGTGAAGCTTCCAAGGAATGAACAGTCCATCAACACGGTGGTTTGAGACGAGGCCAACCATGGATGGTGGCAAGTTTGTGTAAGTAATCACGGTGACCCGAGTGATATGATGCAGGGTAGACCATTTTGTGAACTTGGGTCCATATTCAATTGAATCCTGGAAATGTCGCAGCCCTTGCTGTTGAAGTTTGAATGAATTCTGGATCGCAACAGGCCCATTTTCAGAAGCTTTGAGAGAAATCTTAAATTTATGAAAAGCCACATATGATGCTGTCAATGAGAGATGAGTATATAAAAGGTATAGTATTTCAGGTTTGTTATATCCTTTGTTCCAATCATTGGATTAGGAATTTTGTAGCATAAGACTCATGTCAGAAAAAATGGTAGACTTAGTCTCTTCTTATTTTTCTCTCTTATCTTCTTTTCCTTTTATTTTTTGTTTGATTTTCTTATTTGGAGTAGTGACATGACATGACATGTGACTGTCAAAACTGTCACAAATTATATGATAGCTGTCACAGTTATAACATCACATGACAAAGAGAAACAATGATGTTATACAATATGGTTATTATATGTTTGTTACCAAGAAATAAGTCAAAAAAGAAACATTGTGTTGGCTGAGATGTATTATGACCTTAAGCTAGAGCTCAGGTTGCACTTGGGCAAAGTTTGAGAAAGAGTTGAGGGGAATAAATAGATAGTAAAGCATAAGGATACAGGATAGTATCTATGCTATATATATGTATTGTACATAAGGAAACAATGTGTAGTTCATAAAGTCTATGAGTCAGAATACATGAGGAGGCAGTAAGGAAACAGCAAGGCTAGAGTACCTACTATATGAGGTGCTAACTGAGACTACTTTAGTGCAGCCAATTGTGTTGTCATACCCTAAGCCCATCTCCATACTATATTTTTGAGATATCAATCATAACAAAAGATGTGATTTTACAAAGACAATCTATTATATTTCTCTCTATTTTATACTCTTATTACAAATCACTTTGATCTTATCTGGTTAACAGTCTAATGGACTGCCAAGCAATGCTGGGACCAACTATACAGTTTGTTATGATACACTTGAACACTAATATTTTTCTTTTTCTTTTATCTATTTTTCTTGATTTTATATTTCTTTTCTTTTTATTAACAATGAAGAAGCATGTGACTGCAGTCACATGACATGTTACACAATGTGAGGTCATAGGCCTAAACTTTGGGAGAAAGGACTAAAAGAATGATATCAGAGCACATATATACAGCATGGTGTCCTTATAGAAGATATAAGAATGAGGTATGGACAACGTATGGACTTTAGGGCAAGATTAAATTAGTGTTAGCACAGACCACCTGTAATTTATGTAAATAGAGTAGTAATTCAGCAGAGACTCCTTGTTGAGTTCTCTTATGATCACTACATTGATAGTCTACTAAGAGCTTTACTATCTTGTGTGATTATTGGACCTTGTGTCTAGTGGTTGCCACAACACAGTTCTACTGTTACAATTGATACCTTATGTCTTTAATCATGAACTACAGATATTGGGGTTACTTCATTATGATTCAATAATCAGCTGTACTACATGATTGTCTCAGTCAGTGCCTTATACAGTAGACAAGACTTTCTTATGTTTTCCTCATATACTATGACTCATTTGCCTTACCTATAATATATAGTCTTTAAATATATATAGCTGTAGATATATTCTTGTATCCTTATGCTTTACCAATTGACTCAATCCTTCATTCTCACTCAAGTCTTTGTCTAAGTTGCAACCTGAGCCAAGCTTAAGATCATAACATTTGGTAAAGTATTATCAGGCTCACCTTGTAAAAGGAGAGTGCATAGTGATTAGGCCACTGAAACATTTATGGTTTTAGACCATTGGGAAGACAAATTATGTTTGTGGCATAGCCCATAGATAGCAGGATAGATCAATGTCAAGGAAACAATATAAAGACATTATCAGAACAATTGGGATTATTGAGGATCACTGAAGAAGATGCCTTGGAAGAAACAACAGAATATACAGACAAAATGTCAGTAGCACCAGCACTAGCAATAGTATAGAATAAACAGGCAGTCATGCCAAAGAGTATAATCCCAGATCCAGGATGGTTTGACAGGGACAGAATGAAATTCAAAGACTGGTAGAGAGGAATCTAATTATTTCTCAAAAGTAACAGAATAACAGGAATAGACAACAGGATAACTGCAATCCTAGCCCAACTTAGAGAGGGTATAGCTAGCATTTATACTCAGAAGAAGCTAGATGAGTTTGAAGAAGAAATAGATATCCAGAATTGGAACAAGTTTGTTAAAGAACTCAAAACAATGTTCAGCAACAAAAGTAAAGCAGCAGATGCCAAATTGAAGATCAAAATATTCATACATAGCAAGAAGCATATTGCTGATTTCATAATTGAATTCGAAGTGTTAGCCATGAAGGCTGAAACAGATGACCTACACACTATATTTTTATTAAAGAAGAATGTTAGGACAGACATCATAAAGATGATACTAGAATACCCACCAATGGCAGCACTAGAGACACTCAGAGAGTAAAAGGTGGCAATTATCTCAGTAGGACAAGAATATAAATCTATAGAAAGCAGACAAGATTATAGAACTGGAACTGGAATAACATATGGAGAAAGAGGTATATCCATGGATATTGAGAAGGCTAAAGACAACTTCAACAAAGACAAAAAACAAAAGTGTTTCAATTGCAATGTATATGGACATATGGTAAAGAACTATAGGAAACCAAAGAGAGAATGAGATACAAGAAAGTATTATAAATGTGATAAGATAGGACATATTGCTAAAGACTGTAAGACAAGATAGAAGATAAAGAATAGGAGTGTTCAGAAAGAATCTGATGAAGAGAATGATGACAAGTAAGAGGATTTTGTCAGAGGTTCAGAGTAGGCATGATACAATGAACCTCTATATATAATAATTTCCAAAATCAATATATTATTCCAAATCAATGAAATAACAAAGAGAGAGAATTAAATGTGCAAACCAACATTAAGACAAAAAATAGAAAGAAATTACAGTTATATGCACTAGTAGATTCAGAATGCTCACACACTGGAATCAACAAACAGCTAGTAAAGGAAGAAAAGATCAAGACAGAACCAATGAACAGATTATTTAAGGTTTTCAACACAGATAAAACCAAGAATGGAGAAGTTATATGATATACACCACTGAAAGTTAAGATAAATAAACACAAGGAAAACATCAATGTAGCAGTTATGGATTTAAATGGTACAGACATGTTCTTAGGATATAACTGATTAGTCAAACATAATCTAGAAGTAAATTAGAACATGGAAAAGGTATGGTTTACAAGATGTCCAAGAATATGTAGGACACAATATCAGGATATATTATTCAAAACTAGGAGAATACAGCCAATAGATAACCAGAACAAAGAACACTAAGAAATAGAAAAGGAAACAGATCCAACAAACCTAAAGGATCTTCCAGATTACATTTGACTATTCACTTACTTATTCAACAAGAAGAAATTCAAGAAGTTACTGGAAAGAAGAGAATAGGACTACGAAATCAACTTAATGAAAGATGTACTAAAAGAATTAAATGTGAAGGCCTATGTGATGACCATCAAGAAAGAAAAAGCATTACACAAATAGTTAAATAAACAGTTATATGCAGGACTAATTGTGGAATTAAGCTCAAGATATATGGTATTATGTTTTTATATTCCAAAAAAGAACAGATCATTATGACTAGTACAGGATTACCAAAAGTTGAACCAACATATGATAAAGAACAAGACTCTACTACTCTTAATTGGGAAAGTAATCAACAAACTAAAGAAGGCAAAATACTTTAATAAGTTGGATCTCATCAGAGAATATAACAACATATGGATCAAAGAAGATGACAAATAGAAAGCAGCATTCTTAATAAACAAAGAATTATTCAAATCCAAGATAATATATTTTGGATTATACAACTCACCAGAAACATTTTAGAGGATGATAAATAGTATATTCCAGAAACTACTATACAAAGGAGTACTGGCAAATTATATGGACAACTTTGTGATATCTGCAAAAACAAGGAAGGAACTAGAAGAAAGGACAATACACTTTTTAAAGATGGCAAAGAAACATATTCTCTATTTCAAATGGTCAAAGTGTGATTTTAATACCAAGGAAAGTCCCATCCTAGGAGTAGTAGTCAGATGAGGAGAGGTTCAAATGGAAAACAACAAGATCAAAGCAATAAAGAAATGAAAAACTCTTACTAAGACAAAAGAAGTAGAAAGCTCCTTAGGGTTTGTAAACTTTTACTGACACTTTATCAAAAACTTCAGCCATACAGTGAAATCTCTCAATGAGCTCAAAGGAAAAAAGGAATGGAAATGGAAAGAGAAATATCAGAAGGCATTTGAAGAACTCATGAATAAAATCACAGGTCAACTGATACTTGTTCTACCAAAGAGAAAAGGAAAATTCAGAGTAGAAACAGATGTATCAGAACATGCAATTAAAGGAGTCTTATTCTAGAAACAGGAAGGAAAATAGAAACCTACTGCATTCCTATCAAGAACAATGCAACTAGCTGAAAGGAATTACAAGATCTACAACAATAAATTACTCACAATAGTAGAAGTCTTGACAAAATGGAGGCAATATCTACTGAATGCTATAGAGAAATTTGAAATCTGGATGGATCATAAAAATCTCAAGTATTTCTGAGAGCTATACAAGTTAAATGGAAGACAAGAAAGATGGTATTTGAAGTTGCAAGACTATGACTTCATACTACAATATATTCTGGAAAAGACAAATATAAAAGCAGATGTACTGTCAAGAAAAGACCAAGTGGATACAAAAGAGGACAACAAGGACATCAAATTGCTCAAGAAAGAGTTATGAACAAGAAGAGCAACTACAAAAGCAAAGATAATTATAATCAGAAGAAATCACATTATTAGAAGAAATCAGGAGAAATCAAATGAGAGAACAGGAAGTCCAAAAGAAATTGGAAAAAGATAAAGGCCAGGCATAAAAAGACAATAGAATGGCCTATATAGACAAGAAGATCTATTTTCCAAACAATTGGAAAATATGAGACCAAATCCTACAAGAAAATCACAAGCCAACAGATATAAAACATTCAGGATAACAACAAATGCCCAAGTTAATCAAGAGAAACTATTGGTGGCCAGGAATCAAGAACAATATCAAGAAATATGTTCAAGGATGTATCAAATGCCAACAGGACAAAGTACAGCACATGAAAAAAGCAAGAGAACTCCATCTACTAGAAACACCAGAAGAACCCTAACAAGAAATCAGCATCAATATCATAGAACCACTTCTGTTGTGGCAACCACTAATCATAAAGACTAATATTAGCACAACAAGTAAATCTCTTAGTGGGATATCATTTATTGTAGCAACCACTAGTCACAAAGACCAATAGGGCACAAACAATAAATCTCTTAGTAGAATATTGTTGTGAAGATTATAAAAGAACTTGATAAGGAGTCTTTGTTGAATTGCTACCCTATTTATATAAATTACAGGTGGTCTATGCTATTAATAATTAACCCTATCCTAAAGTCAATGTGTCATCCATGCTTTATCCTCATGTCTTCCATAAGAATACTATGTCATATACATGTGCCCTAACATCACCCTTCTTGCACCTTCTAACCCATTCTAGCCAAGTTTAGGCCTATAACCTCATATCATATGATATGTCATGTGACATCAGTCACATGCCTCTTCATTGTCAAAAAATTAAAATAAAATAAAAAGAAAAGAAATATTAAATCAAGGAAAATAGATAAAAGAAAAAGAAAAAGATTAATGTTTAAGTATACCATAACATCATTGTAGAAATCACAAGAGAACTCAACAAGAAGTTCTTACTGTATTCCTATACTATTCATACAAAGTCTTTATGGTCTGTGCTAGCAATAAATAACCCTACCCTATCCTAATGTCCATGCTTCTTCTGTGTATTAACCTCATGTCTACTACTATACTGTATACATATGCCTTAATATTATCCTTCTAGTCCTTTTCTCTAGAGCCTAGGCCTATGACCTCATATCATGTGATATGTCATGTGACCATAGTCATGTATCTCTTCATTGTCAATCAAAAATAAAAATAAAAATAAAAGAAAAATCAAAAGAAAAGAAATATTAAATCAAGAAAAAATAGATAAAAACAAAATAAATTTTTAAGTGTCCCAGCACACTATAACAACTTCCAAAATCAAATAACAAAGATAAAATAGTGGTTATAGTAGATTAGTTTATAAAAATGATTAGGCTCAAAGTGACAACAATAGCAGTATCATTAGAGGACATTATTAAAATCTATAAGAATAAGATCTGGAAACTATATGGAGTACTATAAAAGATTCTTAGCAATAAAGGACCTCAATTCATATCAAAGTTCCTAGCTTTGGCAAGCATACTATAGATGGAACTATGAAAGATTTAACTAAGACATTGGGAACCAAATGAACATTATCTATAGTATACCACTCTTAAACTAATAGTCAAACAGAATGAATTAACTAAGAGATCGAAGTATTTTTGTGACATTATGTGAACTACCAGCAAGATGACTGAACAGAATGGCTATCAGTAACAGAGTTCCAGTACAATGCCAAGAGACATGTGGCTACAGAATATACTTCTTAATTTTGGAAGACATTTATAGAAAGAGAACCTGATTATAAAGACAGAGTTGCTAAAATTGGAAGACTTTCTTGAAAGACTACAAGAAAGCTAGAAAGCAGCAAGGAAGTCTATAGAAACAGCAAAAAAAGCTATAAAGAAACAATTCAACAAGAAAAGGAGGAATCCTCAAAGATTGAAGGTTGGAGACAATGTGTGGTTGGAAGCTAAAAACATTCATTTGAATAGACCCTCAAAGAAGCTAGACCAGAAAAGATATGGACCTTTTAGGATTTCAAAGGATATTAGTTAAAGAGTGTTTTAACTAGAGTTTCCAGAAGAATGGATGATACATAACATATTTAATGAAGACTTGCTAACATGATGTAAGAAACCACATTTCAAAGGACAACATATAGA
>Ga0157368_1000784_pt1 | contig 14479 bp, 15 predicted proteins | sample AttbisABBM3_FD_113146 | JGI IMG/M metagenome (GOLD analysis project Ga0157368, IMG submission 113146) | Fungus gardens microbial communities from leaf cutter ant in Botucatu, State of São Paulo, Brazil - Atta bisphaerica ABBM3 | ecosystem: Host-associated > Fungi > Mycelium > Unclassified ...
ACTGATGGTCTGATATCTCAGTCATTTGTTGTCACTTTTGTGTATCCTACACATTTACGGATAGCCTTCATTTGGAGCTTTCCAGCACAACTTGGTTTGTGAAAATCAGTCCACTGGTTGTAGAAATACAAGCTGAATAAAGTTTGTGACATAGCCCACCAGAATTTGATTCAACTAGATGAGTTTATACCAAACAGTAAGCTGAACATTTAACCAATCAGCTCCCTAGAATTGGACTGTTATTACTCCAGTTCCCCATCTTATATTGACCTATCTCTTTCAGTCCCAGTTATGGATATCACCAGACATAGTGCTCACAATGAGAACTAATCTGACTACTTGGTCTTGCAAGATCTACAGATCCTGCCCTCTAGGAGGTCTATTACTAGACCTTGCATCCTGGCAGTAGTGTAATGCTCACTAGTCCTATGATATACACCAATTATAGAAACCAAGAACCCCAGTGGGGGCTATATAATATTACTACCACATGGTCACAAAGTTAAGATATTTACACTTGGAGGAAATTGAACTCTCAACCTTTTGAACACTCACTCAAGTACTCTCACCAGGTCTTTAGTGATTGAAACCACTAGGCTACTAGAGCCTTGCAAAAGCTTATTAAGTGATAGTAGAAGACACAAGATGATAATTATTTAGATAACAGTACTTAATAGAATTTCAAAGTAAGAATAGTAGAGTTGGCTTGATAAGCTTCATAGATTTGCTAATAGTGTTTAGTGTTTATAGTTTGGAAAAAATAAAGAACTCTGAGAATTTAATGATAAATATTAGTAAATTTTTTTTTACAAAGTAATAGATATTAGAGTTATAAATGTTAGACTTATATTTATATTTTTTTCTTTATTTTAGACCTAGATAACAGAGTGTGGTGTAATATCACAATGTCACAGTCATAATCATATAATATGAAGAAAGTTGTAAAAAGTTCTAGAGTAGATAACATTATACAATATGATAATAGTATATTAGCTTTATAAAAAGTATATAAACTTTAGAGTAGGTTAGTTGTAGTGTGTGCACAGACCATAATCTATAGTATATAAGATAGACTAGCTTGTAACAGAAACTTTATCAAGTTTTCTTATATTACTTAATACAAGAGTATATCTTTTGTCTTAATTTTGAGACTTAAGTTATGATAACAGATTTCTTGATAGTTAAGTAATTATACAACTTTTTAGGAAAATAATACTCTAATAATCAAGAATTATTAAAAATAGAGGAACTGATCTAAAAATAAAGTTAGAGTATATATTATATAAGTCTCAAATATAGAAAAGTAGATCAAATATATATTTAGAAGTTAAAAGAAAGCTATAGAGTTGAATAGAATTTCTTAAAGTTTGGAAAATTACAGAAGAATAAAGAATAGAAAAGTATCTAGTATATTAGTTATAATTGTAAACTACTTAGAGATGTCTAGAATGTAAGAAATTAGATCAACATTAGTATTAGAATCAAAGATAGTAGACTTAACATTTTTATTTTATTTTTGGACTTAGGGTTAGGGGTTGGTGTGATATCACAAACCATCACACATCAGTCACAAGTCACATCACATAATCACATAGAACATGAAATATTGCAAAAGATTCTAGAATAAAATAATATCATATAATATATTTTATATATGTTGACCTTAAGGCAAATATATACACTTTAGGATAGGCTAAGGTTAGTATAGCATGGACCAGTAGCCTAGCATATATAAGGTAGACAGTTTTGTACTTAGAACTCTATTGAGTTCTCTTGTGTAACTCTTATATAAGGTTCTTTTTCTTGATCTACTCTAAGGTCTTAAGATTGTAACAACTAGTATGTGGATTAGCTGGTAGTTGTAGATAAAAATTTTGAGTATAAGAAAGCAGAGTTTATATATTTTGCTAAAAAAACAGGTTTTTTTAACAAATATTATGTCAAACTTCACTTTATGCTCCAAATACTGCTCTAATAGGTCTCTTTACCTCTTTTGTTAATGATAAAGTGTGATATTACACAATAAGTCATTTAATAGAAGGTTCTAGATATATGCTTGAAAGTTTTCTTGTAATTTTCATGAGATGATATTATAAGAGCACCTAAGTTATCATAACTGATGATTGTTAAAGAATTATATTCTGCTCTCTTAGAACTTTTTAGAGATGAGTCATATCTTTAGCATAGATCTGTAGTAAAGTTTAGAATTTTCTAGAGTGAACTCCATACCTTTGCTTTGTTGTAGCAATATTCATCTTTTTAAATTAAGCCTTGCCATCTCTATTTAACTTGATTCTCTCCAAACTATCTCTTATATTGATACTTATCTAGTAAGTCCATATTTATCCCCTAGATCTAGTGCCTAAGCTTTTTCTACATTGTACTGCTTAATTCTCCTGACATTCGGATAGTTGGATGTTGATCTGATTAGAATGCTGTTAGTGAATAGTTCTCTGATATACTAAATTTGAGAGTTGAAATATTTGCCTCAGAAATCCAAATATATATATGCAAAAAACAGATCAAATATTGGCCACAAGGTTGACATTTCAATACTGTTTCAGAACTGCACATGTAGCATCAAAATATTGACTTTGCAAGAGTATTTGAGCCCCAAATGAGTGGGATATGGTAGCTGTGCAAAGAACTGATAGTGTGCGAGTAGGTGCCTGATAATCGCAGAGCACATCTAGTTCAACTGGGAGTCAGTGGACCGCCAAAACTGTGACTGTAATTGTAAATCATCCAGCTCACTCTATGGTGAGTTTTTGAAAAGTGAAAAGTGGTTGAAATCCCAGTAGGCGGCTGCGTAGGACTCTGAAGGTGGCCTAAATCACCTCAGGGGATAATTTACTCGACCGGCAACAGGGGCTAAAATCAACGGTCCGGGCGGACCGATGTCTGAATGGAACGCTCCGTTTTTCTGCTCGCGAACTCCAACCCGCTCCGGTCGTCTTCTTCCCCGAACAACTGGTCACGATGGAATGAGTAAAATTGTTTTTGTCATGCACTATATAAGATGATGCGCGTGGAGGTCCTGGACCTCCTTACTACTTCCTTGATTCAAGCAGATTTGAATTATTGTATTCGAGTGAGAGATGGTTAAGATTACGGGGTATAAGAGCCATGGTATGTTTTTATGTATATAATTTTCACCGAAGAGATCGAGGTGAGTTGATTTTGTGCAGATGTGAGGTTCCCTACCTCATTGACCGGGGATGGCACCGATGCCATGTACGCCAGCACTCTGTCCTGCCTATATTGATACCTAATTTCTACATCACAAATAGGAACACTGACTGCGACTATTCCTCCGCCTATGTCGTTCTTTTCACTTCCGATCCCAGCCTTACAGGCTATGGCATGACGTTCACCATCGGTCGTGGAAATGACATTGTCTGTGCCGCTATTCACCAGCTTGCGCAAAGGCTTGTGGGCAAAGATATAGAAGAGCTATTTGCCGATATGGGTAAAACTTGGGAGTACCTGAACGCTGATCCACAATTGAGATGGATCGGCCCTGAGAAAGGAGTTGTGCATATTGCGCTTGGTGCTGTGGATAATGCACTATGGGATTTATTTGCGAGGAGCAGGAAGAAGCCCTTATGGAAGCTTGTTGTGGATTTCACTCCTGTGAGTGGAATAGTGCCTCTTTTTCGGTTCTAAGGGCAGTCTCTGATTCCTGAATGATTGTACAGGAAGAGCTGGTGAGGGCGGCGGCGTGGAGGTATATTTCCGATGCCATCACGAAGGAGGAGGCGATTGAGATGCTGAAAGCCAAAGAGGCTGGTAAGAAGGATCGGGAGGCCAAAGTGCGAGAATTTGGGTGAGCTAGATCAAATCATGATTGACCAGACAGTGCTGATAGATGTGATAGTTACCCTGCATATGTCACCTCCGCTGGTTGGCTAGGTGCGTGATTCTAGTCATTTGAGAGCACCCTTGCCTCACTCATGTTACCGATAGGCTACACTGATGAAAAGGTTGCCCGTTTGACGAAGGAAGCCCTCGCTGCTGGGTTCAACCATTTCAAGATGAAAGTTGGTGCCAATGTCGACGATGATCTCAGGCGTGGCAAACTCATTCGTTCCATCATCGATGATCCGCAATATGTTGTCACCAAACACGACCCGCAAAGTGCTGAGCTAGACCGAAAAAATGCAGGACCAACCGGAAGCGTCTTGATGATTGATGCAAATCAAGTTTGGGATGTCCAACAGGCCATTGACTATGTGACCAAATTAAAAGAGATCAGACCATGGTGAGGGCAGAATGTCTGTACTTTTTGATTGGTGCTGATGTTTTCTGTATATAGGTTTATTGAGGAACCCACTGCACCTGATGATGTCCTGGGCCATGCGGCTATCCGCAAGGCACTAAAACCCTACGGTATTGGAGTAGCTACGGGAGAACACGCCCACAATAGGATGATATTCAAGCAGCTACTTCAAGCCGAGGCCATCGATGTTTGCCAGATTGACTCTTGTCGACTTGCGGGTGTAAGTGAGGTTCTGAGTGTACTCCTGATGGCAGCCAAATTCGGAGTTGTTGTTTGCCCGCATGCAGGCGGTGTGGGACTGTGTGAGTATGTCATCCATTTGAGGTGAGTTGTGATTTAGTGGTCCAGGACTTTCAATAACAGAATGTCATGGACAGCTTAATTGACTACATTTCAGTTTCCGGTACAATGGAACGGAATGTGTTAGAATATGTTGACCATCTACATGAACACTTTGTCAACCCGTGTTCGATCAATGAAGAGGGTCGTTATAACATTCCTACCAATCCCAGCGAAGGATACAGGTGAGGTTCATGCTATGGATGACGCTGGCGTTGCCTCTGATCTTCTCACAGCATTGAGATGCATGAATCAAGTATCGTGGAGTATGAATGGCCGAATGGAACGTATTGGGAAAAACGCCGAGCAGAAGGCACCATATAAATAGCATTATCAATAATATATCTGTGTGGCTGTACCCCAACACAGTTGTTCGATCGGGTGATCTGATCTAGGTTGTATTCTCCGGCAGTCCGTGCGTAGAATTTCCAGGACTTGGCAAAGACAGACATATTCTTGTGAACTGTATATCATTGAATAAATGGGAGAAAGTTCTGATCCAGATGCTTGGCAGGGATGCTGGGGAGTAATGGTCGGCGGCAAGTCAAGCGTGGGAAAGATTGATGTTTGTGGATATATAAGGGTCGTTTTGAGCCGCCATTTCGCATCCTCCCTCCGACAAAAGACGCAGACACCAATCTCTGCAATGTCCACGAACACAATATATAATGTAACTTATTAATGATGTTCTTTGTGTTTTGCTAATCGTTTTTTCCTTAGCACCGTAGCCTACAGCCCACGGGTCCTCCAGCACAGGGACCCAGCCAACCCCACAGCCATGCTCGTATAAACGAGTCATTCGACAGGATCAGAGAGGAATTTGAAGCTCTCCACGCCGAAGTGAACGCAGCACGAGGCCAGAAAGAGGAGATTGAAGGCAAGGGTGCGTGACAGACATATCGCCAAATCCCTGATTCTCACGTCTCAACGTCTAGTCGTACAGCAAGTCAACGAACTTAACATCATCAGACAGTCACTCTATGATCTCGAGTCACAACATAATAAAGTACGGCAACAGTTTGAAGAGGAGCTGACCAGGGTGAGGAACGAGCTTCTGACTACCAGACAACAATTGGCAGCAGCCACGAGCGCAGCTAGCGGTCCTCCACCGGGGCCTGGTGCCGCTATTGGTCCTGGTGCTCCCAGCCAGATCCTCTCCAGTGCAACACTCGTTGCGGGTGGTGCACCATATCCGCCTGGTAGCGAGCCACCTTACAGTAGGGACTATCCCCGAGACAGGCCAGTGGAACGAGACCCAAGAGGCACGGAAAGGTCTGGACTGGGTCCCCTTGGAGTGGAAAGGGGTATTGTACCATCGAGCGATCGTGAGAGGGGTGAGCGAGAGAGGTTGGAGCGAGAACGCGATCGAGAGCGACTAGAGAGGGAAAGAGAGAGAACTGGCGACTCGCGCGACCAGAAAAGAATCAAGAACGATAGAATCAAGAATTCTGGTGAGTTTCTCCAGCCAAGTGGCTCCTTGTCCTCCGCAAGTATGATCAACTTATGTAGAGTTCCGCCCAGACACATACAGCCCGTCTCTCCCTAACATCGGTGTTGGTTCCTCGAGTGGAGGACCTACCTCGAAACTTCCACCTCCTCCGGGTCCAGGTTCCTACGGAGGACCGACATCAACCGGCTCCGGAGAGCCTGTCGTACCAAGCCACACTGGTCATGGACTCCACACGGGACCTGGTGCTCCTACACTTCCTGGTCCTTCAGGTCACCCCACAACGGGTCCTGGTGTCAGCGCCGCCGGACCACCACCTGTCGGCAGTAATCAAGCTTTCCCTGATGATCTTGATATTCACTCTGTGCCACCCGAACTCAAGAAAGAAGGGACTGATTGGTTCGCCATCTTCAACCCCAAGGCCACGAGGCAGCTGGAAGTCTCACTTGTACATACGTTGATGCATGAGAGGTATACTTATCCTCCACTCCGTTTCCGATTAACCAACATCCTGATGTTTGAACTTCTAGTGTCGTTTGTTGTGTCAGATTTTCGACAGATGGGAAATATCTCGCCACGGGGTGTAACCGGACGGCGCAGATTTACGATACCAAAACTGGCCAGAAGACATGGTTAGTTGATATACTCCGGTTATTGCTTCAGCTGACCGAGAAGTGTTCCAGTGTACTCGTGGATGATGCCGCGGGGAAAGCGGGTGATCTATATATTCGCAGTGTTTGTTTCAGCCCAGATGGTAAATACCTCGCCACCGGAGCTGAGGACAAACAAATTCGAGTACGCTATTCAGTGTCTGTAGCCTCGCTTTCAACTGACGTACATTTCATCATCATCAGATTTGGGATATCGCAAAGAAGCGCATTCGTAACGTTTTTGATGGGCACCAACAAGAAATTTACTCTCTTGATTTCTCGACCGATGGTCGGCTTATCGTTTCTGGATCGGGCGATAAAACCGCCAGGATCTGGGACATGGTTGACGGAACCTCGAGAGTTCTTACTATCAATGACCATGATTCATTGAACAATGATGCTGGTGTCACTTCGGTTGCCATCAGTCCTAATGGTCAATACGTTGCTGCCGGGAGCTTGGACACAGTCGTACGTATTTGGGATGTTACAACTGGACAGCTGGTGGAGAGGTTGCGCGGACACAGAGACAGCGTCTACAGCGTTGCCTTCACTCCTGATGGAAAGGGCCTTGTGAGTGGAAGCTTGGATAAGACACTCAAGTTTTGGGACCTCAATGGTATGGGTACTGTTGTGAAGCGTAAGTCGGATGGGAAGAGGGACGATAAGGGCAGTCCTTGTACGATGAACTTTACTGGTCATAAGGTATATTTATTGTTTATGGTTTAGTATCGGGACTGACAACCATGTATAAACCAGGATTACGTGTTGAGCGTTGCTGTATCCCATGATGGCCAGTGGGTTGTTTCAGGATCTAAGGACCGTGGTGTGCAATTCTGGGATGCCAAGAGTGCTGTTGTACAATGCATGCTCCAGGGACACAAAAATTCAGGTAAATATTGCTTAGCAAATTCTTGAGTGCTACCATTTTGCTGACCATTTCACATCTAGTCATTTCCATTGATCTTAGTCCTGCGGGAAGCATCTTAGCTACAGGAAGTGGTGACTGGCAGGCAAGAATTTGTATGTATTTACTCATCTGTCGGTTTTACGTGTGCTGATTGTATTCTAGGGAGCTATAATCCAGTATAACAGTGTTATACCTCTAAGCTGTTGATCTTCGCTCTTGTTACAATGTATCCACTGCACTCTGTATACTCCGCTTCTTGGTCAGTAGGTTATTGTGTCCAATGCTTTCTGTGTTGATAGTTCTTTGCCCTGCTTATCTTAAGGACATCATTAAGGACTTAGCTAATCCAGGACTCAACTAATCCATTTCCGCATTTGGCTACACAATTATGTTTCCAAAAATAGCTAGCTGGAATGTTCTAATTCACAGACTGATATTATGAATCCTGATGTCCTTGCTTCATCAATCTCTCAACTCGTGGTTCGCTATCTTAATAAGAGACCTTTGTAGGCTGAAATTGCCACCAAGGTAAACGCCACCAACGTTATATGATCTGCGAGGCGGATGTCACATTCACAGCTTTGCCACATTTAAAAAAGTTTCTGTGAGGTGAGGTCTTCACATGGATAGCATATCTTAAAATAGAAGGCTTCGATGCTTGGCTAGTGATTTTGCCTTCTCGACGCATGTAAAAAAAATTCCATTTTCACCATGCCGAGAAAGGGGTTGCGGTATTAACGATAACGTTGAGTAAGATGTGACATTAATGTATTGATTTACGCTGTGTCGGTCGTTGAAATACCCAAACTGAGAGTCCTCCCGTGAGCAAAAGCCCCGTCCACATTCGTATTGTCCATTGAATATTGGTATCGTGAGATGAGGACTCAAGAGTCAAAGGCTTATATGGGGAAAAAGTAGGAGCCTTCGCAGGGAATGTCTCCGTTGCTGCCTCTGTCGAGAGATGAGCAACGTCGAGTTCAACACCGATTGACTCCTCCGTTGGTGGTGCAACCTCTGCTCGGGAAACGCCACCAAAAAAGTCGGTGATGAGCGCTCGGTCAATTGGGCGCCCAAAGAGGTCAGTACGGACACCAGGGTGAGAACTGATCTTCGCTGGGTCATAAATGTTGAACTATGGGAGGGATATTGTCAGTGAAGCATCTACAAACAAGAGGTGGGAAACTGACGAGATCCCGCATGGACATTTGACTTGTCTTATTGATGCCTTCCATATATTCCAGGATATAGTGAGTGAAAGAATCAATGACGGCAACTCCAATGTCATTATCGTTTGCATACTGAAGAACACTGAGCAACAACAGTTGATGAACAAATACAACGATGAGCTCACAGAATACGAATTTTCACCCACTTCTGAGGAACCAGTAGCGAGGATGTTGGGAGAGTAAAATTTGGAAAACATGCTGTTAGCTTGACAGGTATCGATCATGAAGAAAATCTCGTTGTAGCTGGCATGACACAATGAACGAAAGGATCAGAGCACTGGTAGTTGGGAGCGTACCGCTTCTTTTGATACATTTGTTCAAAGGCATCTGCGATGTCGAAAGCACTGATCTCCTCGTTGTCCTGAAACTTGAGAAATTCGTTTCCACCATGGCCAGTCATATACACGAAAATGTTGGAGCGCTCGTCGGTCAAGAGACGCTTGGATCGAGGGACAGAGGGTTCCATTCTCCCTGTTTAACTATCAGATCAATCCTACCCCAATGCTTAAACAACACAACCAGTGAGCACCCGAATGAAATTCTCAACAGTCACTTCATAGCCACGATAGTCAACCTCGATGTTGTCACCATAAAGATCCAAATGTCGCCCAGGATTGGCATATACGCTGCCAGGAAACTTATTTCGCAGGTTACAAGACGCGTCATCCGCCAGCATCAGTATAATATTCGAGTCGGGGATGCCCAGTCGCTTCACGGTTCGATACCTAGCGAAGATCATAGTCTGACAGAAAAGAGCTCATAATGCTGTACATACATTCCGAGAGCATTTGCCATATGCTGTCGGGAACTTAAGGTCGGCTAAGAAATCGGCAAGAGGTAATGGCATACCCTGTAATTAAACCAATAGCGCGAGGCACAGACGAGCACAGCCCAATTATTTGTGTGTGCAGATGCACCGAGCACTGTGTTTCTGCCAAAGAAATCATGTACGGCCGCTGTATTGAGAGCGCATACGGAGGATAGAAAGCCAAGGAGGTAGAAGACAGAGACCGGGCGCATTTTGGATGAAATTCACACACTCTTTGTCCTCTCACCATCATGCAGGGTAAGCACCTAGTTTTCCTTGGTTTTACCTCCTGCTGATAGCTCCAAGGTCTTGTTGAATATGACGACGATTCACAAAGTGACTCAGAAAAGCCCTCTAGGGTTCACAATGTGAGGATTCATCGACTTCCCTGTCGGGTTCTGGGTGTTTCCCTTTGCTCGCTGCCTTTTTGTTTCTGTTTGGGATAGGATAAAGAGCTAAAGTCAGGTCATAAACCTTCAACAGATTGTGAGTATTCTTTTCCTCACTGCCTGAGCGTGTTGCTCACTATTCTCAGTGCGACGGACGGGAAAATCACAGATTATAATCAAGCGTCCGAACAATACTCATAAAAACCATCCTCGGGCACCACTCTCGGAGCAGGTCAAAGGAAGCTCGTCCTCTTCCGAGCTCCAAATTCGTCACACGAGTAGTCATCGTGCCTCTTCCGATGGCCAGATTCCTTCTGAACAAACACTCGACCTAGACCTGCCTCCTGGTCCCGCAGAGGATGAACTTGACCGAATACGAACCCTCCTGAGACCTCCACCAATACCAGGACTTATAGACTGGGGGATACCAGGTCCTTCTACCGCACCGTGTGATCCTGCTATCAAGGTCTGTCTTCATCTTGTATCATTTTCATTGGCTGAATGTGGTCCTCATCGCATTCAGATCAAACTAGCGCATTTTTCTACACTTAAACATGACCCAGACAATCCGAAGCATTTCAACGATTCGCTGATGTCCAACCGTTCCTTCCGCAACCCACATCTATACACCAAACTCGTCGAGTTCGTCGATGTCGATGAACGTCTTACTAATTTCCCAAAAAATATATGGGATCCTGAAGATGTCAGTGAGGACTGGTTCGCTGACAAAATTGGTGAGTATTGATAGTTTCAAAATCCTTGAACCCCTCTAGAACCAATGCTGATGCCACCTCTCTTTGCTCTTCATTTGGTCGACCACAATCAATGGTGCCTGGTGCCTGAATACACAATTGATTCAACCATTAATGTTTGTCACTTCGACATTTCGCATTCTCATTTGTTGCTCATTACAAAGCCGAACAACAAAAACTCCGTGCAGAACAACAAGTTAAAGCACAAATATCCGGTAAACGTTCACAGATTCCATTCACGTCCTCCGCTTCCTCGTCAACCTCGATTTCTGCTCCTCTGGTACCACCTTCTATGTCAACTATGGCCTTACAAGGACTCCAGCGTGGCGAAAATAGAATACATGGAAGAGATCAAAGACATGAGGTACATTCAAGTGGTGTCTTGGGAGGTGGCAAAAAACCGAATAGGTATCAGCCATATGGTGTTGGCGCCCGGGGTCACGGGGAATCTTATCCGAGCAAGTCAAGGGAAACTTGGTATGGCTAGATGTCAGACCTCTCTTTCGTGTTTTTGCTGGTTGCTGTGATATATCTCTAGAATGTCTTTTGACAGCTCTTAATAATGTATTTCAACTGGCCTTGGGATGATCAGATAGGGTTTTGCATAACTATATTGGTGAAGGTGAATCCATTGGGGTACATATGGGAATAGACATGTGTGTTAGGATAGAAGGCTATGAGAACAAAGAGACATACTTATAGATTGAGAGTGGAGGCTTGTAGAATTGTAAGATGCTAGAGCTTGATTGCAGACTGTAGAAGTGGACTCGCATTGAAGACATACAGGCAGAGTAAGTAAGAGTCAAAGTTTGGTTCAGTTCAGCCAAACCTGTTAGGGTGACTGAGTGAAGTCTGTGAAATACATGGAGTTTACAATCTTTAGGAGAAATCTAAGAGGACAGAATAATGTTTCCTAAAGATGGCAGCTGGCATAAGTACTCCATAGTCCATTCTAACCTGGCAGAACAATACAGCAATCAGAGAATGATAGTGACCAGATGGCTAGGAACTCTGATAGAAACATCTGGAAAGTTACTTAGAAGAGTATAGAGCAACATGTAGCAAAATCTATGAGGTTCAGAGTCTAGAGAGGCTAGGTCAGCACCATGGGTATCATGGTGCACCTGGACTCTTATATTTTATTTTGATTTTCTTTCCCTTCTATATGTTTTCTTTGATTTCATTTTCATTTTCATTTCATTTTATTTCATTTTATGTCATCACAGTTACATGACATGACATGATAGGCCTGGAACATTGTGGAAAGAACTGGAAGGAATGACATCAAGATATATATCTATAGCATGTTTACCTCATAATATACAGATGGTACACTTATGGCTAATTTAGAGTAAGGTTATTTATTGTTAGCATAAACCATATACTATTAGTATAAATCAAGTAACTATATATTGGGGACTTCTTGTTGAGTTCTCTTGTAATTCCTATGAGACTCTTGTAATATAAGACTACTTAGTGTACTATTGACCATCTTGGTTAGTAGTTGCTATAATAGTAGAACTCAACTCTCTTTAGAGATACTATATTTTGCAGTCTCCTTACTTTTACTCTATATTCATTTTTAGTATGTGACTAGCATGGTCAATTGCTACAATCTTTAAATAGCTAGATTTTAGGCTTAAGGAGTAAGTGTCAGAGTTGTGAATGTTAGACTTAGTTTTATTTTATTTTGGTTTTCATTTTCATTTCTTTATTTTAGATTTAGGTAAGAGTATGTGATGTAATATCACACATATTACAAAGTATGACATATATCACTGTCACAGATTACAGAATCACATGATATAAAAATGTAGATATTAGAGTTATAAATAATAGACTTTATTTTTATTTATTTTATTTATTTTTTATTTTTCTTTTATATTTTTCTTTTATCTTATTTTTAGTTTTTATTTTCACTTTTCTTTATTTTGAACTTGGGTAAAGAATATAATATAATTATCATATATAATCATATGACATAGAGAAGGTTATAGAAGATTCTGAAATAAAACAGCATAGCAACAACATTTTGGTTTTATAAAAAGTACATAAATATTAGAATAGGTTAGTTGTAGTATGTACATAGACCATGGTCTGTAGTATATAAGGTAGACTAAGTTTAGCTTGTACTTGACACTCTATTGAGTTCTCTTATATTACTCAATACAAGAGTGTATCTTTTATTTTAACTTAAGAACTCAAGTTATAATAGTAGGTAGTAGTTACTGAAAAACTGTTGTGGACAGTGTTAATCAGGTCTAGGCTGACATCTAAATGGACTTATTATTATTTAAGTGGACAGTACTATGTAGTATACTTATTCTTTTCCAAGTAGTAACCTTATACTGAAGATTAATTGTGATCTTTTCATGTAAAGAAATAGTATTTTCTAGTAAGAAAACATTTAGAGTTGTTATATCCTATTTCTAGCCATATTTGTTCCAATCTACAGATAATATCTCTTCTCTCATTTACACTCTCTGATTTCTTCTGATATAGAACAATTGCCTCCATTTTATCTTGGATGTTCTTACTAGACCCTTACCAACTCTATGGAAATCCATTTCTAATATCTAAGAATCATTAGAAACTAGAGTAACTTGCTTAGCAGTTTCTATTCCTAAATAACTATCTTAAGTAGTATACTTAGTATATAAGCCAGTAGTTTACACTGTAATAGCCTTATTCTGAAAATCAACCAAAATAACACTATTTTCTAATGTTAGTGATAACACATCTGTCACAAACTTCATTTAGCTTGTATTTCTACAAAAAGTAGACTGATTTTCACAAACTAAGTTGTACTGGAAAGCCCTAAATGAAGGCTATTCACATATATACAGAATATACAAAAGCAACAACAAACAACTGAGATATCAAGCCATCAGTAACTGTAAAGATTTTGTCAGCTGATATCTCATGAATGGCTAGACAGATTCACACAATTGAACTTGTATTGGAAAGCACTCATCAAATAGTTTCTAATGATGTATGATATATCATATGAAGATCAGTATTCATAGAGATACAAGCATATCAATGTAGTAACATAATTAGTTATCTTCTAAAATTAGCCTGACATTTACTATAACAGATAACAGTCCCTATCAGATACAAGTTTTGATCATGTGATAAAAACAGCTTATATATAGACCATTACTCTTTTGTATATATATCTCTATATTTGAAGATTAGACTTCAGACTTAACATTATCATTTATTATCTGTATTGATCTTAATCATTATTATCATCATTATTAAACTTCTGAATCACTCCTAAACCTTTGAGAGTACACCCAAGGTTCAGATATTACAAATAAGTAAGTAGTTTATTTGTAATAACATCTTACTATCTTTTAGTGGTTTTGTTGACAGAGGTCAAGCAGAAAAGAGATTATGCTAGGGTACAACAAGAACTATACAATACTAGCTCTTAACTATATACTAAAAAATTCAAAGGAGACAATATTAGTGTCAGGAATTGAAAAAAAGAGTTAAAATACTAATATAAAAGAAGAATAGAACTATCACAAAATAAACTACTCACTTATTTGTGATATCTAAACCTTGGATACACTCTCAGAGGTTTAGGAGTGATTCAGAAGTTCAATAATGATAACAATGATGATTAAGATTAATACAGATAATAAAGAATAAAGATTGATGAAAATTGATGTTG
>Ga0157368_1000785_pt1 | contig 14475 bp, 15 predicted proteins | sample AttbisABBM3_FD_113146 | JGI IMG/M metagenome (GOLD analysis project Ga0157368, IMG submission 113146) | Fungus gardens microbial communities from leaf cutter ant in Botucatu, State of São Paulo, Brazil - Atta bisphaerica ABBM3 | ecosystem: Host-associated > Fungi > Mycelium > Unclassified ...
ATTCAGCTAGCCAGGTGGTTCCGTAAATCCGTAAACTTGAACATGCCTCAGCTGAAAGGCTATCCGGTTTCGTCTTGGCGCCACAGGCTTCAACATTTGAGAAATCTGTTAGTCATGCACTCCTCCAACGGTTCTGAACATTGGCAGCAGTTGCTACCTGGCCGCTGCAAGGCCCAAGGATATTAACAGCTGGGGTATGAATAGGTCATTTTCGAACAGTAGTGGCCCATGAAATAGTCTACCATGATATGCAACCTACAATGTAATACAAGACAACCAAATGGAAACGAACATTATAGAAGATCAAGACGCATGCGCATGCGGTTGCGCTATAGATATAACGAAGAGCAAAAGATGACCGAGTTTGGTCTCTCCAGCATCTCCGATGCCTTTTCGAACTTCTCTTTGAGTTCGTGATTCCCAATGACTTTGGCTGCTTGAGCCATTTGATGAATGAGCTCGCTTAATCGCCGAAACACGCGGATGATGGTCCCTTCGAACTGATCTGTGAACTGGAATCAAGTGGTGGATTTCAGAAGACATTGAAGCGAAGAAGAAAAGCCATTGTGACCTTGAGTATATCAGTAAACGACACACCCCGACACCACTGAATAACAGCATCCATAAGCTCAACCTTGAACGATGACACATATTCGTCTTCCTCGATCGTTAATTTAGACTCTTTAGAAACTTTTGCAATGCGACGCGCAAATTCTTGCATAACACGGAGAGGTGCTGCTAGTTCCTCTTTGAGATTCATCTCCTTTTCGCTCTGTACCATTAATGTATAGCCAGTTCAAGCATGTGTCGGAAAATCCACAAACCTTCTCCGTGAATACGAAGCAGCTCAACAGTGCAGCGCACTGTTCAGGGGCAAGCGGGTTGAAAACACCATTGAAGATCATCTCTGTCAATAATAACTCATCGCCTGTACTGATCTCGCATGCTACGCGACCCTTTACATCAACGATATCGGCAGAGTTTGTAAAATTGAGTCGTCGAAGAACACGCTTACGACATTTGAGCTCTTCAAGCTGAAGTACATCTTGTGTGGCCTGAATTCGTTTCTTGAGTTCTCGAATTTTATCTTGATGGGCCCGCTTTTCGGAGTATAAGGTGTAAAGGTGAGGGAGATGGGAAGAAGTATGGAGGGGGCTAGAAAACATTTTCTTTTCCATGAGAGAAATTTTCTGTTACAACGCCAGATGAGAACCCCACAGAGGATGTAATAAAATAGAACATACCTCGACTAATTCCTTGAACTTGTCATCTTTAATGCCCATATGTTGAATGGGATCCAGCAGCGCAATACCCTTGGGAAATCGATTTTGGACTTCCAGTACACTTTTCCAGAGGTGTTCCCGCGCAATGTCTTGTCGCAAGTCCTTGGGAACAACTAGTCGAAGGTGGCTGATACTGTCAATAGTTGAAAGTAGAACTGGCACGATTACTGGCTGGCCCTTCTGATCGGCAGGACAAGGCTTAATTCCGGTAGGTTGAGTGGAGATCTTTGAATGATCTGAGGAAGGAGTGCTGCCTTTGGCAACATTGAGAAGGACATCGACTATATACTGTTCATGGGGAGGGACATCGGCCTCTGGTATTGGCCGGTTCTAGGAGTGCACAAGACCGATATTAGGCAATGCGCTGGGAGCAGCAGAGTCCCGTACCTTTGGTGGCAAACGTTTTTGGAAATTGATTACAACACCCCACCCAAAGTCTAGACTCTGATACTTGATCCTGATTAATCGTCCAGGGAGGAGGAAGGGGAGGGAGTAAGATGGATGGGTGATGACCTCTCGGAAGTCAGCCGTCAGTTGGTCTAATTGTTGACGATATTCATAATATTCCACAACTCGTTCTTCGTCCGGTATTTCAATCGCATTCTTTGTGTCTTCTTCTAATATCAGTTCTATGCAAAACTGTAAACGTTTCAACCACTAGAAAATATTTTTAATGCATACCGTTCTTCAGTTGTGGTATCCCGGCACTACTTTGGAACTGGAAGAAGCACCTCTCAAGCATAAACTCGGGACTTATACCTTCGACTTTCATCAAATTCAGGATCATGTTGTATCCAAGATGGAAAGCTGAGTCTAAACGATCAGCTTCACCTTTCACCATAGTTTTTGCTGCCGCAGGTTCAAGCTTTTCATCCACCATCATAATCACAACTCCCCGGTCGTCTAGGCCACGTCGACCAGCACGCCCAGACATCTGAATATACTCTCCAGAAGAAAGATTACGGAACTCCTTTCCATCAAACTTCCTTGCTGCAGTGAAGACGACAGTTTTTGCTGGCATGTTCAAACCAATGGAGAATGTTTCTGTGGCAAAGAGAACTTTAATGAGACCTTCTTGAAATAGAATCTCGATGACTTCTTTGAGAATCGGCAGCAGACCACCATGATGTACGCCGACACCGCGTCGAAGGAGAGGGAGAAGGTTCGCGATTTGAGGGAGCTGACGGTCTTCTTCTGCGAGATTGATGATCGCGTTTTTGAAGATATTGACGACAAGGTCTTGTTCATCGGCAGAGTTGAACTCAAATTTAGACATATTCATAGCGAGTGCCTCACACTCGCGCTTTCCGAATGCAAAGACGATAACGGGATTAAAATTTTTGAGCATGATCATTTTGATGATTTTAGATATGTCAGATGGTCCTTAATTGATGTGAATAGAGGACTTAGAAGGTGCGATTTTCAAGCTAACCTTTACTTTGAAATGCACCACCTTTCTTTATTTTTCCCTTTCTCCCTTTTCCGGCCTTTGGATCGGCTGGATCATCACCTGCACTTTCTTGCAACTTGCCCATGGCCTTGCTGAAATTGTCCTCTCGGAAATCACCTTTCTCGTTCACAACAAGGAAGATACCATCGCCGCCGGAAGGGAATAAATAATGTTGCAAAGGGGTTGGTCGAAAATCGGTGTACACCACATGGCAAGGTTGATCGTGCGATTTGCATATCCATTCCGCAAATTGCATGGCGTTGGGTATTGTTGCTGATAGGAAGACGTAGCGCACAGTGTGCGGAAGAAGAATAATTGTCTCTTCCCAAACTACACCACGTTCTGCATCGCGCATGTAGTGAATTTCGTCGAAGATGACCCAAGCTACCTCACGCATGATTTCTGAACCACGATATAGCATTGAACGCAGAATCTTACGGCATGGATGAGTATGGACATCTCTTGCAGGTAGTTTCCACTTACTTCCGTTGTCATAACCAAACATGTCGCTGAGGGGTTGATAGTCACATCTCCAGTCATGAGTCCAACGTCCCCAAACTCTGCCAGCATTTCACGATACTTCTGATTGCTCAGTGCCTGGAAAAGAGGTGAGCAAGAAATCTCGGGTCCCCAAGCGAGATCAGAACCTTGATAGGACTTGTGTAAATCACTCTCTGTTTTCTACTAAGACATTGAGCAATGGCGTATTCGGCTACAACAGTCTTTCCTGCACTGGTGTGTGCCGAGACAAGCACGCTCTCGTTGCGTTGTATGGCATAGACGGAAACTTTCTGGAAAGGATCCAACTCAAACTTGTATTCCCGATCAGGTTTTGCAGGTGGAACATGTTGGGATATTGGAGTATAGTGGTAACCGGGTGGTACAGCGACTTGGTGCCGAACCTAGAACATCATCTGCTGAGATAATTAATGTGAAAATGGAAAACATACCTGATGGCGCAGCTCCAAACGCGATCCTACCTCAGTGGTTGCTCCAGTCAAACCAGCACTTGGAGCGATCTCCCGCTTGGCTTCAGTTTCAAAGTCATCCAGGACTACTGGACCCGGTGATCCATATCGTACTCTTTTGGCAGCACTGTCCCCTTCGTATGATAGCTCTCTGTCGGCGGGATGATCGCCATTTTGTTCTAAAGGTCGGGGTATTGGGCTTGGAGCTTTTCTTTTCAAATCCAAAATGGACGTAGGTGCGAATGGTCGGTCACCGTTTTGTTGAGGCTTGCCTTGTTCCGTGGCATCTTGAAGAACGATATCTTCGTCATTATCGCCTGGAGGGATATCGAGAAAGGAGAAAAGGTCGTTGGTACTCATTAGAGAAATTGAGAATAGAACATTAAAATACTAATCAAAATTATCCAGAGTGGCCGACTTGCCGGGTTCCAAAAGCTCACTCTCCGACAACGTCTGATGCCTCCAATCCAAACTCCGACATGCATAGCATGAACATACATCCAGTATCTTTATAGAAGATTTCGCTGCGAAATCTAGTGATAATGACCAAGGAAAATTTATGGCAGGTTATGTGGCCTCACAATTATATACTTTTTCTACTCTTTTTTCAAGAGCAGCTGGCTCCCCTCAAGGTTCACAGAACTCAAACTGCCCGGCTAGATCCACTAGGAGGGAGGGATACCGGCCATGATCACAATTACAGCGCTTCAAAATTCGAGTCGTACTTCTAGCTTTCTATAGACACCAAAGTCAAGCTATACAAACTTAAAAATCATAACAGCATCCAACCATTTAGGACTACAAAAATACAAGTCACAAAATCATAGAGATTATCGCGAAACGCTACCAACTCAGAAGAGTGCTGACAGCCTGTCAGCACTAACGCCAATGTTATGCCTAAAAGCAATAGCCTGAGCACTAGACTTGACTTCGAGTGGTTCGATGGGCTGGTTCCAGCCAATCGCCTTGGCAATGCCGTTAGCGAGTTCTGGGGAAACAGTGTAGAAGACAGATACTAAAAAAAATTTTAGTTTTAAGCAGCTCAATCAAAAGTTTCAACGATGACCTACGTTGTCTAGCCTTAACCTCATTGCTCTTAACTTGACCGAAGTGACCAGAGACATTGCTGATGTAGGTTTCGCGCTGATCCTGGGTCCAGACCTTGTGCCAAAGAGCCCGAGGTTGCTCAAAGTCAACTAAACCAGAACAAATAAGTTGATATTAATTTATATCGAGACTTAGGCAGAAACCCACGCTCAGTAATCTCACTCAAATCTCTCCAAGCACCATTAACAAAATTCTCATGCTTGCGTTGACGCTCAACATCGCGAACGCTAGCATCAACATGACCCTTTTTGGCTTGGTAAGACAGAGGAGAGATAGAACTCTGATAGTTAGGCCTATTGCCCTGGCTAACGAAGGTCATGGCTCCATCACGCTGGAAATTGGCTACGGGGACAATAGGAGCATTCACTGGAAGCTGTTGATAGTTGGCACCGAGACGGTGACGGTGGGTATCGGGATAGGAGAAGAGACGAGATTGTAGGACAGGATCAGCAGAAGGTTCGATGTACGGAACAAGGTGTGACGGAGAAAAGGCAACCTATAGGCAAAAGATGATCCAGTAAGAGGGATTTCCTGATCAAAGAATGAACTGACCTGTTCAATCTCAGCAAAGTAATTCTGAGGATTCTCGTTAAGGACGAGCTTTCCTATGGGACGAAGAGGGAACTCTGCGTGAGGCCAGACTTTTGTAAGGTCGAGGATATTGTAGCGGAACCGCTCAGCTTGCTCGGGTGTCATGGTTTGCTGAACAAACAAAGGGGTTAGCGTTAGTGGAGATATGAAGGAGAATCAGTTACTAACAATGTAGACAGTCCAAGAGGGGAAGTTACCCGTCTCGATGTCCTCGAAGAGCTGTTGAGTGCCATATTCAGGATTTTCTCCGGCCAAGCGAGTTGCAGTGGCATTATCAAGGGTCTAAACAAAATATGAGAACATTAATTACAAGAGGGAGAATACTCACCTTGAAACCACCGTCAGCACGAACGTGAACCTGGACGTATACGAAAGTGCCATCATTTTTGAGCCACTTGAAAGTGTGCCCAGAATAACCGTGCTGCTTGTAGTAACCATCAGGAGTTCCGCGGTCAGAGAATAAGATCAACATCTGATGGATCGACTCCGGATTTTGACCAAGGTAGTCCTAAAAAAATAAAAGCCAGGATCAATTTCCTCGATAATAGCTAATGTAAGATTGGAGACGTACCCAGAAAGCATCAGGATCCTTAAGGTGAGTTTGAGGGTCCCTCTTCTGAGTGTGGATGAAGTGGGGGAACTTGGCAGGATCACGAATAAAGAAAATGGGAGTATTATTGAACACCCAATCCCAATTACCTTCCTCAGTCCTGAGCTTGATAGCAAAACCACGAGGGTCACGAGCAGTGTCAGCAGAACCAGATTCGCCACCGACGGTGGAGAAACGGGCAGTGACGCGGACTTTCTTGCCTACGCCTTGGAACAGGGATTGAGAGGTGATATCACTGAGATCGTGAGTGACCTCGAAGTACCCGTGAGCACCAGCACCCTTGGCATGAACCTATAACGTGGATGGTGAATCATGTCACTTAGATCTATATCATCGAAAGCACTTACAACACGTTCCGGGATACGCTCACGATCGAAATGGGCGAGGAGGTCAATGTGGTGGAAGTCTGAGCTCAATCAGATCTATAAATTAGTGATCTCAAACGGTTAGGATATGCACCTTGAAGAAGGAGTGGACCATGGAGACCAGCCCTCTGAGCAGCATAGGGCTCATTTACGGGCGCACCATTGGAGGTGGTGTAGATAGCACCGTCATTGGATTCAAATACAGCTTGAGCAGGCATAATACTCTTTCCAAGTCGAGGGAAGTGGGAGGTTAAGAGAAGGAATATTCTAGTCCATCACACTTATATACGCCCATCCGAATCTTCTTAGACATAAATGCACGTGAGGTTCATTATCAAGATTCGCTTGGCAATAGGGCTTTCCTCATTGGCTGATGGCCGCACCTTCGCGTAGTGAGGAATTGAGGAGCTGGTAGCGGCACTATCATCATCAATAACGCAATGGATCGCAGGCGAAATTGAAAAGCTTTGGGGGAACCTGTTGGGGGACTCGTAATCGATAAAGCATCTAATTCTGGCAGGAACAGGATGTATTCCCACCTATTAAGATCAAGTGATTTGTGTTGCTACCCACACTGTAACAGTCACTCTAGCTTTTCATAGAATAGTGAATAAAGAGCCGGATAGGCGAGGAACGAGCGTGTCATATCTCAGAGCAGAAATTTTGATTGCACCATAAAACGTGACAAATCCGAGCTTCAAAATATGCTCGGCTATCTTCCTTCGAGAGATAACAATGGGAAGACAAAAACAAATATTCGGACCAAGGACTTTAGCGAGAGGATCTTTCAGGTCGTAGAAGTCGTAGAAGTCGAGAAGCAAAATTTGTATACAGCCGAGAAAAAGCAACAAGTGGACACGCTCACAGGATTATCGCAAATAAGACTCGAGCAACATGACGGCAAAAATACAAAAGCATACGCGAGAATTCACTCGGGTCCAAGTCAGCAAAAAGTTGACTCAACTATGAAATCTCGGATATTTAATTACGGTATCTTCCGAATAACTGGTTAGCTCTGGGATATGCCGAGCGCGGCACAGAAACCTTGTTGGGACACATAACGCACTTCGATCGTTTCGTCAAGACCAATAACAATGGCACAAAAAGGCATGTCCTGTCTTCTCCTTTGTAAAAGGAAAAATACTTATTCTATCTGCTACCGCAGGAGGAGCCTCTGGCTCAAAATTCCGCGTCACTAGCGCCCTTCCAACTGGCGCTGTTTTGAATTGTGCAGATAACAGTGGTGCCAAGACCCTCTACATTATCGAACCCTTTCACTCTGGTTCCCGTCTGAACAGGCTGCCTTCTGCTAGTGTTGGCGATATGGTTGTCGCCTCTGTGAAGAAAGGAAAACCCGAGTTGAGGAAGAAAAGTGAGTGGTTTATTACTCTCGCAATGGCGTGGCGGAGACAAGTGGTGGCAGTGAGTGATGCATGAGTATTGGATATTAGACATTGAATTGGGTAGATGAGGATTTGGGCTTGGGATCCAGCGGATTGATGTCATCTGTGCAATTAGAATGCTAACTATGTTCATAGCTATGCCTGTCGTTGTTTTGCGCCAACGAAAGGGCTGGCGTCGGAAGGAGGGTAGTAACATCAGGTTTGAGGTGAGTTGTTGACTTTGAAATGCTAATTGGATTTATATCTAATCAGTTGTAGGACAATGCAGGTGTGATTGTCAACCCTAAAGGTGAAATGAAGGGTTCAGCAATATCAGGCCCTGTCGCAAAAGAATGTGTATGTTTCCTCGCTCTATCTTATTATATTCATTTGACATCTCTAGGCCGATCTATGGCCGCGTATTGCCTCGAACGCAGGCACAGTCGTTTGAACCATGGGTTCGGATTTTCGGTTTCAGTTTTGTGTATCGATACAAGTTTATGAATATGATGCACAACAAAACTTTAATGGAAGCAAGCAGACAATAGATGAAAGATGACTGAAATTATGAGTCCAACTTCAGAGCAGGTGTTGCGGTCGTTGTCGGTTTGTCTTTGTCTTTTGGCTTGATCTTCACACCGAGAAGTTTGACCTTGGGTCTATTTGAGAGCTTTGCGGCCGCAGATGAGAGGGTAGGGGGAGTCAGCGCAGATGGGGTTTTGAATTTAAGGAGTGAAGGTGGCGACTCATCTGGCTGAACAGACCAAGAACCTTTAATCGATTTCGATTTCAGACCTCGTTGTGCAAGTCCTGATTGTGGTTCTACGGGTCCCGATTGGGGTTTAAGAGGCAGGGAAGGGTGGAGAGGTCGAGAACTCTGTAGCGTGGATTCCGTGGAGCTCTCCAATTGACGTAGTTTCGCTTCCATCTGAGCGATCTTTGTCGCAGTCCTGGAGCAGCAGTAACAGTTACTATTGAAACCGGAGTAGAAAATGTGAGTGAACATGCCCTAATGGCCGCAATGGTCCGCTCTTAAGCAGACTGAGTGTTGTGGGTCGTCCAATTTCCATCATCGCTCTCCTACTTTTGCTGTTGGCAGAATCGAGTGGTGCATGATGGGCATATGTAACGACGATTTTGCGGCCTCGGAGTAGTTTATCATGGGCCACCGACATGGCTTTCTGGGCTTCCTGGTGAAATACTTCCGGTCAGTTGTTGTGTTGCAGAACAGACATTTCACTCTGCATCTAAGGTGTTTCGTAGAACTCCACTTGTACATTTAACTGGACCATCACAACAATCCAGTATGGCGTCCCAACGTGACGGAAGTTTTCTCAAAACTCCTTAGAACTGTCCATCGGTGACGATGATCCATTGACAACGATCCGTTTGCACACATAAATGCGATTGAAACCGGAAAAGCAAACCAATGAATGAGCAAATGGAGTTCTTTCGACAACACAAAAGGAAGAAGAGTAAAAAGGAAAGAGGGAGACTTACATTCTCATCTGCATATTTAAGAAACGCATATCCTCGTGGTTTGCCTTTCAGAGGTCCTGATTTGTGGAAGAGATAATCGACACTAGTGATTTTGCCGAACTTGGAGAACACTTGTACGAGGGTGTACCTAATAGAATGCAGTCATGTGGTTTGGTTGAATCTCAGTAGAGACACGTACTCATCGACGGAAGGATGGAGATTCCCAACATAGATTCTGTCTTTGAACAGTGGAAGAGGCTGAGATCGGGAAGATGATTCTCGACGAGATGAATCATCCTCGGTATCGAGAGAAGGATATGAAAGGTGCTCATGTAAAGAGTCAACAGCTTGAGTTGTTGGCACTGACGATGTCCCCGTAATAAGGTTGTCCAGAGTCTCGTCGCCGTTCGGGTCCATGCAGGTGAACTGAAGTGGGTGCGAATCTGAATCTAACTGCTCAGAACTATGGAAGCAGACATGTCCAATATACTATGAGGCATTAATGGGGTAGTGGTAACCTGGATCGTTGCCATTTGTGGGATTCGATCCGCCGGGGGTTCGATTCCCTCTTAATGCAGTAATTTTTCCTTATCTCAGTACTTGGTTATAATCTAGTACTTCCAAAGTTGAAAAGGTGATCTACAAACTTGCCATTGGCAAAAGCGGTCAAAAACCAAAACCAAAAATAAATAAATAAACAAGTTAGTAAAGCATTTTATAACAAGAAATTGGTTTATAAATGGTTTTATGATAAATATAACTGATTCCTTCTTAACTCTAAAAGTTTCTTGTTTTTCAAATAGAATTTTAGTTTCAAGTTCACTTAATAGCTTTATTTTAAACTATTGGTTGCTAAGTAGTCAAATTAATATTTTACACTACACTATATTACAACATTGAATTAGAGCTCTAACTTTTGTCATAAAGAGTCTTGTGAAGATTATATATGCTAATATTATTGTTTTAGTATTTTTTACTTTAGATGATTCTTATTATATAATGTATCATATGACTTTTTGATTATATATCTCTTCATTGTCCATAAAAAATTGAAAATTGAAAATAAATTAAAATCAAAAGAAAAAATAAAATAAAATTGAATCTAAAAAATTTGCAAGTATACTATAACAGTCTTCTCTTTAAGATTCTATCTTCAAAGAAAGAGCAAGTTCCTTCTATTTGTCATAGTATGCTTGAACTCTTATATTTTATTTTGATTTCTCTTTTTCTTTTTCTTTTTCTTTTATCTCTTGGATGATAAAGAGGCATGTGATCATAGTCACATGATGTGATGTCATAAATCTGAAACATAGTAGAAGAAACTAGAATAATAATGTCAAGAGCATGGCTATAGCATGTTTGTTTTGTGAGAATAATATAGTAGACTCATAGATGATATATATAGTTTAGGGTAGGACTTGTAATAGTAGTATATATAGTATAGGAATACATTGGGGACTCCTTGTTGAGTTTTCTTATAATTCCTACAAGATTCTTACAACTTAAGACTATTCTAATATACTATTAATTATTGGTTACTACAATACTGTTATATTTCTAATAAGCTTGGCTCACATTGCAACTTAAGCAAAGACTTGAGTAAGGATAGAGATAATGATCAATTAGTAAAGCATAAGAATATAAGATTGTATCTACAACTATATATACCTATTAATCATAAAAAAAGAAAAAGAAAGATAATAAGAAAAGTATAAGAAACCTTTTACTACTATATGAGGTTTTGACTAATATTATATGAAAGAAATATAAGACACAATAAATATGAGCTATAAGATAGAACAGACTTTACATATGCCCAAAGTATGTTAGTTATGAGGCAAACATCATGGAATATAAGGTATTACTGATTATAATAATACTTCTATTTTAATGTTTATGTTCTCATAAACTCTTTAGTTATTTCATCTTTAACTATATATGTTGCTATCAATTTCTTGGTAGGTCTGGTGATTAGTGTTATGTTTATTGTGTAAGATATAAAGAATGGTGTGTGTAGTAGTTTTCTTATGTATTATAACTGGTAATCCTTGTTAACTTATATCTATATTATGTTTTTGTTCTAAAAAATATATAGTGATTTCATTTCTATATTGTATACTCTTTTCTCTACCAGGTTGGATATATTTATAATGGATAGGTAATAAGAATCACATTATATATGTTAGATATTATAACTCAAGTCTCAGAGTTAAGACAAAAGCAGAACCTTGTATAGAGTTTACATAAGAGAACTTAATAAATAGTATTTTTAGTTGTTTATCTTATAAATACTAAGTTAATAGTTTATACTAGGCTATATTTAACCTATTCTGAAGGCTATACATTCTATATAAAGCCAATATGTAGCAATTATGCTGTTATAATATCACTTAATTATTATATCATAACCTGGCCATATCTGTTCCAACCTATTTGTACTCTCAAACTTCTTCCAGTACAAATTAATATTCTTTATTCTAAGTTGATCACTTCTTAAACATTCTTGCTGAACTTCTAATAACTCTATGGATTTTCACTCTTATATCTAAGAACTATCTAGACCTAGAATATTGTAGCAACCACTAACCAAGATAGTCAATAGCATACTAAGTAATCTTATATCACAAGAGTTTTATGAGAATTATAAAAGAACTCAATAAGGAGTTTCCAATGTATTGCTATCCTATTTATACTAATAGTACATGGTCTATGCTAATGATAAATAATCCTATATAAGTGTACCATATGTATACTATAAGATGAACATGCTTTATCCATTATGTGACTGCAGTTATATATCTCTTTATCATTCAAGAAATGAAAAGAAATCAAAGAAAATAGATAAAATATAAATAAAATATAAGGGTTCAAGTGCACTACAACACAAAGTAACTCACTTACATTTTTTATTCTCTAGATAACTACCTTAGATAAAGTACTTAGTATAAGCCAGTAGTTATACTATAAATCTTTATTCTGAAAACTGACACACTTTTTCAGTATTGGTAATAACACATCTCACTATCTTCTGGTAGACTTGTTCCCTACAAGACCTTAAGTATGACTTCCAAAATATGTGACCAGTGTGACTAGTAAATATACAGCATATAAGCTAAAGCCAAAGGTTGTTTAATATCTATATTTTATATATCTAGATAATATATACTTACTTATCTATTGTTATGAACTTAAGATCTTAGAGTTGATCAAAGGAAAGAACCTTGTATTATGGTTAATACAAGAGAACTTGATAGAGAACTCTATACAGAATTGTCTATCTTATATAATATGTATAATATACTATATAATAATATTCTTCTAGAATCTTTTACTATCTTCTAATATGACATGTGATTTGTACAACTGTGATCTATGATATCATACCAAACCCTAACCCTAGTTCCCAAAATAAAAGAAAATTGAAAAAAAGAAATTGAAAATACAGAGTTTACTATCTTCAATTCTGACATCTATTTTTTGAGGACTTACTACAGGTTTTGAATAACAAGATATGAACTGTGTCTAACAGTATTTTTAGGATTACCATTTACAGTCACATATTTTTTGCTATAGATCTCCTACATCTCTATCTATAATAATATTCTTCTATCACTTTTCTTAGAGTTATTTCTGCTTGTTTTCTCTCTTTCAGTAAAAGTATTAGATTCCACTGGACTCTCCTTGCTTCTTGGTTTGGATACTCTAACCCACCCAAATATAATCTATTGATTGTTAGTATTAAGTCTATGTTATGATCACTATCTTATATTTAATAGATGTTTATCTTACATATAACATGACTTGAACATATGTAGGGTTTGTTTCACTTCATGACTCATAACTACTGTGCTTTGTGTATAACTTATGTTGTATCAGTCAGTACCTTATGTAGTAGTAGAGACTTTTACATATTTTCCTTATGTTTTCCTCAAGAACACTTTTTTCTTTGCTTATATAGTTGTAGATATAATTCTGTATTTTTATGCTTTATCAATGAATTATTGTCTCATCTCTTACTCAAGTCTTTGCCTAAGTTGCAACTTGAGCCAAGCTTAGGATTATAACATTTAGTAGAATATTATCAGACTCATCTTGCAAAAAGAGAATATATTATGGTTAGGCTTCTGGAATGTTATAATAGTTAGACTATTGAAGAAATATCAAGACAATATTATGGTCAGACCACTAAATAGACAAGATGGATAGAACCAAGTAGGAAGCCACTGGTATTGAGGTACTAGAAGAAATATTAGGATTATTGAGAATTACTAAAAAAGATGACTTGAAAGAAAATACAACAATAGAGATAACATTGAGCAATATGTTGAGAGCATAGATACTAGCACCAGCAAAAACTGTACTAGAGACAATAACATAAAAGAGTATAGTCTTAGATCTAAGATGGTTTGATAGAGATTAGATGAAATTTAAAGACTGGTGGAGGGATATAAGACTATTCCTCAAGAGTAATATAGTTATAGTAACAGATAATAAGATAATGAGATCACTATAATACTAGTCTGACTTAAAGGGAGAACAGCTGGTATTTATGTCTAGAAGAAGATTAACCAGATAGAAGACTATAGTAATATCCAGAATTGGAACAATTTTGTAGAAGAAATCAAAATAATATTTAGCAACAAGAGAAAAGCAGCAAATGCTAATAGAGAATCAAAACATTTAAACAAGGAAAGAAGCACATCACTAACTTTATAATTGAGTTTGAAACATTAGCTATAAAGGCTAAAACTAATAACATCCATGTAATATTTGTACTAAAGAAGAATATCAGGAGTGACATTATTAAAACCATATTAGAATATCTACCCATAGCAGTACCAACATAACTCAAGGAGTGAAAGACAGCAATCACATTAGTTGGACAAGAATATGAATTTACAAAGAGAAAACAAGACTATAGAATGGGAGGATTGCTTATAAATATTAGAAAGGCCAAATATAACTATGACAAAGATAGAAAGCCTAGGTACTTCAACTATAATGTATATATATATATAATAAAAGACTGTAAAAAGCCAAAGAAAGAAATAAAGACTAGAAATTCAATCAAGTAGGATGTCAAGATTGTAAGAAGTATTAGTTCTTTATTATTTTCTTTTCTTATTTTTATTTTCTTTTTGATTTATTTTCATATTTTCAATTTTTAGAACTCTAGGGTCAGGATTAGAAGTGATTGGTCACACTGTCACATCTGTCACATCTGATGGTGTGGTCACAAC
>Ga0157368_1000786_pt1 | contig 14439 bp, 12 predicted proteins | sample AttbisABBM3_FD_113146 | JGI IMG/M metagenome (GOLD analysis project Ga0157368, IMG submission 113146) | Fungus gardens microbial communities from leaf cutter ant in Botucatu, State of São Paulo, Brazil - Atta bisphaerica ABBM3 | ecosystem: Host-associated > Fungi > Mycelium > Unclassified ...
GTTTTCTTGACAAACTTTTGGTAGTCATTTTTAGCTTAGGTTTGCTCTTCTGGCTCAATTTATTCATAACATTATAAATTTCAGAAACTTTGTTGGGAGAAAGCTTTGGAAAAGCATCCTTGACTTTGATAATATTATTGATATTACTCCTAGATGCCTAAGCATATGATAGAATCTTTTGCTGAGGATTAGATGAAAAATTTAGATTTTTCCAAGACTTTCTTACTTGGTCTAAGAGAGATCAGAGAAAGAACTTTGGAGATATTAGCCTGCTTTCCTGAGTACTATCAAGCTAGATTACACCTCTGTAGATATTTGCTTAATACTTGCAAGTATTAAATAGCTGTTAGGGCAACTGGTCAGAAGATCAAAGCACTTCAAATCTCCAGGAAATCCTAAGTTTATTGTCTAAGAAGTACTAAACTATATACTTATCTTCAGGAAATTCTAAGAAAACAGAATAGAAATTCTTGAAGATAATGACTACTTTATATGATAACAGGTTTATTCTAATGTGTCAGAACTCTGTTTACATAAGCAGGAAATGATGATACTTAAGTAATCAGAAACAGTTCAGAATAGAGAGACTAAATTGAAAGAAAGCTTAATGAGTATTTTTAGAATATAGAAAAGTGAATAACACTAGCAGACACTAGAAAGAAAAGTTGGATGATATATCTGAATAGTTAAAAATATTAGTATATAGCTTAAAGAGGTCTGGAATATGGGAAAGTAGATAAGCAGATAAGTACTGATATGAAAAAAGATCACAGAATATAGACTAGGTGAAAAACATAAAAGAGAAAAGTCTCAGAATGTTGTTGCAACTACTAGTCAAAATGACCAATAAACTACTAAGTAAACTTATAGACTGAGTATTTTATAAGGATCACAAGAGAACTCAACAAGAAGTCTCCAATGTATTTCTACACTATTTATACAATACATAAATAGTCTGTGTCAAGATCATCAATGGTGGACTTGACTTTCATTTTCACTTTTATTTTTATTTTTCTTTTCACTTTTATTTTTACTTTTCTTTTTCTTTTATTTTTCTATTTTTAGAACAACTCAGGTTAGGGTCTATCAGTCATGCTGTCACATCAGTCACAAGTTGATGGCGTAGTCACAAGACTGATCACAAGACTTAGGAGAATAGAGTAGAAGGTTCTGGAACAAGGTGACGTCATACAACATGGACAACACATGTTGGCCTCATGTCATACATATGGTCATTTAGGGTAGGATGCACAGTAACGAGCATGGACCATGAGTAGTAGTATATAAGGTAGACTACTTTGTACTAGAAACTCTATCGAGTTCTCTTGTGTCACTCAATACAAGAGTTAGTTCTTTGCTTAACACCCTGAGCATTGAATCATAACAGTCTGTGCTAGTGATAAATACTCTATCCTCAAGTCCATGTGTTGTTCATGAGTTTACCATACTATTACTATAAGATAAATATATCTTTGACATCATCATTCTAGTTCCTTCTACTTCATTCCAGATCTATGACATCACATTATATATTTCTTTATCATCTAAGAAATAAAAGAAAAAGAAACAAAATCAAAAGAAAAAAAGAAAATCAAAATAAATTGTTAGTGTCCAAATACACCATGATACAAAAGAGCTAGTACCTTTACAATAGCCTATGATAAACTTAGTAATAAGTCTTTCATAGTATATTCTGATTTGGATTGAGCACAAGATTCAAAATTCTGTAAATAGAGTAATATTCTAAATGAGCTACTAACAAAATACAGTAACTCTATCTTTAACTGAGGCTGAGTATATAGTCTTTTCTAATTGGAGCTGTTAACTTGTCTAGACAAGAAATCTTCTCAACAAGGTTAGTTTTAATATTCCAACTCCTCATTAACAATTTCAGTTCACTTTTCTAGAAATCTAACTTTATATAAGAAAAGTACTCTAAATATATTGATATTCACTACCACTATATAAGAGACTTAACAAACAAATTAAACTATATTATATTAATAGGAAAAAAATCCTACTAATATCTTGACTAAAAATCTTGGTCAAGTTCTATTTAATTGTTTTTGTCTATCTCTTGGCTTGAAAATACTCCAAGTCTATCTACTTATACTTTTTTTGCTTAACAGCTAATGTCTTGAATTATAAGTATAGGTGAGATAGAATAAAGTACAAAAGGTTCACTTCAGAGACTTCTAGAGTGTGAACATTGGCCAGTAGTCTAAATATATACTATGTCTAACAACAAGAGAGTAAAACCTTAGTTATCTAATTAAAGAAGATTCAAGTATAAATGTGGTCTAATCCTAAATAGAAGCCAATGAAACACAATGTGTTGATTCATCTTCAACATGCTTGTACTACCATTAGTAGTATAACTAATATGATAATCAATAGAAAATTTGACAGTGAGCTTCATACACTACTGCTACTTGTCCTATATTGCTCATATGACCAAACTCTCCACTACTACTGGTAAATAGTTGTCAGTTATTTACACTGCACCATATCACTGTACATTCTATTTATCCAACAATTCTTATACTAGCTCAGCATTGTTTTGCTATAAGATAGTAGCCACCTTTGGAAAATCTCATTCCTAAGTTTTCCTAAAGATGGACTGTATTTGATAATTAGCTTCTATAATACATGCTTGGGTTTTCCTGAAGATTATAAACTCTATGTACTTTCACAGACTTTACTCAGTTGCCTTAATAACTACTAAAAATTTGTGAACTCTACTACCTTTGACTGAATATTTGTGGGAATACTATATCTACCCCTCTATACCTCTGTAGTTCTTTTTCACCTGTGTTCATTCTTGCTGCTGGCTTTGTTATTGATTGTTACAAAGCTATCATCATTTCATTTTTTGGTTCTACTAGTGACTGTAGTCTCTTAATCCATCATACTAATAGGTGAGGGGATTGGTAATGATGAGAGTGTGGTTGGTAATATGACAAGACAGAAAGGAGTACTGCTCATTCTCCTTGATACTAATCCAGATCAATAGCCACCTCTGACTCCAGTGTGAATCTACCAGCTATTTTTATTCACTGCTCTCAAAACTTCATACTTGTGGCCTCTAAGAAGAGAAGCCTTACATAATAGATCTGCAACATAAGGCTTCTACTAGAAAGTTTTACAAGTATGCTACTCTAATTAAACAATGAGGTGTAGGCACATAGCCCATGAATAGTGGTGAGTGAGCATTTTTTGAGCCTAGGATCTAGCTTATGAGTTGGTGGAGATAGATGGTATATAGTTATACTGAGAATGACAAGAGAGGTTATCATCTTGTAGTGAATGATAAGTGTCCAAGATCAAGAACAAGCAATCCACCTAGCAGGTTATGAATGTACCAAGAGGGTTAGAAGAGAACCACACCTCATCAAGATGTGGAGGATACAGATGCTATGTATGGACCATGTCTGGGAAAGTGCAGCATGGTTCTATCCCTCGATGACGATATTTCAGTCACACGCAAGATTATGGACAGGTACACCCTCTCTCTATTGTGTTATCATCCCTCGGTATACAGTTACATAGATAGATAGATAGATAGACACCCTCGGGTCAATTCATGCCAAACGCAAAGGGATCCATGGGTGAAGGGATCATGATCATGCGACCTGCGTCAGGTTGGTCTGGAATGAGGTACTGGTTTTTAGTGTCTAGATGAGTGGAAGACAGAGTCTTGATGCTATTAGACTGGTGGTGGTGGTCATCGACAGGGATAGCGTCGTGGGGGCTGGGATGGTCGTCGTCCTCGGTCGCTACTGAGCTGGCTCTAGAGGAAGAACCTGGAGCGGTGCTGGTGCTGGAGGTGCTAGGTGAATCTTGGCGCAGGTGGAAGGAGGAGGAGGAGGAGGAGGAGAGAGGAGGCTGAAGAGAGAGATCTGAGCTGGGGCCAAAGACGCCTGCGAGGGAGGAGGAGAGATCGCGATTGACGGTAAAAGGGTCAATAGGAGGAGGAGGGATAGTGGCTCGTCTTGGAAGGCTGAGATGAGTGGGAGCTTTTCTTGCGAGAACGGCCGCTTCGTAAGAGCTGAGATCTTCGTCGTGGAGGGTCGTTCTGACACTGCTTTCGCCGCGTGAAGCCACTGGCATGGAGAGCACCCGCGTTCGTTTGGCAGGGAGATCCGGAGAACGCATGTATTGCTTCCAGAGCTGCGCATCACGTGGCTCCTTGAGCGGCATCGGCGTGACATTGGGATCGTCGGCGGGGATTCCGGGGAGCAGTCCGTCGAACGAGGGCTGGGGCGGGAAAAAGGAGGGTTCCGGGGTCTGACCCAAGGCATGAGGGTACACATCGGGGTGAGTCCAGGGAAGGGTACCGGTACCCCAAGAGTGGTACGGAGGAGGAATGTCAGAGTACAGGGCAAAGGCGGGGTCGGGGATCGCCGGGATGGGGGCGGGTGGCGGAGGATTGAGGTAGAGGAGGTCGGCCGAGGACGGAGCGGGAATCCGGGCAGGCGGGGCATGAATGGGACGAGGCTGATGGCCGGGGCCGATAGGGGCAGTCTGACGATGGAATTTGACGTAGGTGCAACGGCATTTGCGCTGGACACACTTGGCTGATTCACAGTCAGTCGACAGAGACACACACACACGGAAGAGCGGGCCGACGTACCACAGGGATTGGCACCATCGCAAGGCAGCGAGGTCTGGACACACTGGTCACATGCCTGCTTGGAGGTGGTGGCGCGCGAGGCCGAGGACGACCCTTTCCGGCGACATCCGGGGCTTGTAACAGGTTTTTCATGAGCATGGCACTTGTTGATATGACGAGAAAGCAGATCACTGAAAAAAGTCAATACAACATGACCACACTTTCGGTGTTCCCCTACGGACCTACGTGCAAACTGGTCTCCGCAGTGCTGGCACTTGTACGGTCGGTCTCCCGTGTCTACGTTCCAACCCCCCCCTCTCCGTCAGCACGGACCCTCCATACACACAGAGCACAGTCAACACGCACGAGATCGCATATGCCGTGCAACATGTTGAGGCCGAGTAAATGTCGCCTGGCATACTGGACATTTGTGGTCTCCTCCCATGGTGGCTTGCGTTTCGCTTCTATCCTCAATCTCCTTATTTAATAACATCAGTTTCATATTTCCCTAACTTGGTTACTCTCCCCAGACGTCATCTTCCCACGCACCCTTGACAACCCTTTTTTTCTTTTTTCCTCCCCCCCCCCCCTTTTTTTCCTCCGTACTCGCCCTCTTCGCACACGCACACACACACACACACACACACTGACACACATAAAGCTTCTTTCCTCCCTCCAACCAACCCCCAACCTCAAACCCAACCCCCCCGTGACGTCCTTTATTGACGCGAGATCTTGGCGGAGATCAATCCGCTGTCCAACCAAAAACAACTGACGTCAGCTATGACCCCCGGCATGACACAGCGTAAATTAGGAGTTGCCAACCTCACCTCGGCGCTGCAATCGGACAGAACACTTCTGCAACCGCCCTGTAAAACCAATGTGTCAATAAACAAGATCTCTCTCTTTCCCTCCTCCTCCTCCTCCTCTCCTCTCCTCCTCTTCCGGTTACCACGGACAGGTCTCTACTTACGGTGTCAAATTATCCAATCCCACATATCTCATGTCCACCGGTATATAATGTTGATTCGGCAATGTATACTGTACATCTTGAATACCCCTGTTTTCTGCGATAACCCGTTGTCCCATTTGGTACAATGTCGCCTGGAATCATACGCTTCATCCTCTCTCTTTCTCTCACTTCATGTAACGCTACACTCACTTGAACACTGGCGCTGTCATCCATAGCAAATACTTCCATAGTCGTTTTCCTCACTCGGCTAGCAACATGCTCATCCCAGACCCCCCCTTCTTCTTCTTCTTCTTCTTCTTCTCTGACAGGTATCGGTATGCCTTCCCATGACATCTTGTGATGCACAGTGAACGGTTTGAATGTATACGTGAGGTCAATTGAAGTAGAGAATATTCGATCATTGACAGGGATCAAAGTCGTAAACTCGTCCTTCACAAATCCTTCAAAACGAGATCCCGTAGATTTAAGAACTGGAAAAAGAATGCAGGCGTAGATAGGATAGAGAGTTCTCTGTTCTTACCTAAAAGTCCTGATAATCCAGCACTCACGGAAGCTACAAATCGACCACTGGCGTCGTCGACCTGAACATGGCATTGGTGGGAAAAACCAAAAAAGCCAAAAAAAAAAAAACACTGACAACCACAACATCAACATTTCTCTTCTCCTCTCCATCTCTCCAAAACGCATATCCATGTTCCCTCTTCTTGTTCTTCTCATCCTCATCCACCACCTCCATTCTCTTCCACCGCAATTGTTCAATACTCACACTCGCTTTCGTAATATGACTATACTTCCAAACGAAAAACAGTCCAAGATGGATCCCAAATTGCTCAATAGAGAGAACCAAAGGTGAGATTTTCGCTAGATCTAAATAAAACAGAAAGGGGGGTTGGGGGCGGCAGGTGGAATAGGAAATTGGGATTGTGAATTCTCTTACAATAAATGATGTTTTTAACTAGAAGAGGAAATGAAATCTATAAAATTAAAAATAAAATAAAAAAAAAACAACGTACTGGAATCAGTAGCAACAACAACACCATTATCCGCATTCGTAAAACTATCAATTAATTAATTTTTTTTAAAAAAGACATCCCTATCTCAAATCCTCTTTTCTCACCTCGTTTCAATTTCACCTTCAAGTAAGACCGTCACGTTATACTCAACCACAACATGTCGCCTTTCTTCTTCTCTTACCACTCGAAACACCCCAACTTTGGTTTTGCCATAGGTCGCAGACGATAATGTACTCATGTTGTCGCTGTCCAGACAGAGAGAGAGAGAGAGGAAAGGAAGGGGAAACTTCTCACACAAGCGAGGGTGATAAGGATCCAAAATTAGTCTTATCGTGATCACTACCCTTTTAGAGAAACTCGTTCATGACCGGAACCACACACAGTCCTTACACACATATCTAACTCGATACAATTCATATAAAAACGTCATTCATTCATTCCTCGATGTCGATCGACCATCATCCCCAAACAAGTTTTAGAGTACCTTCTTCTATGACACTACTACTACTACTACAGACTTTTTCTAAAAATAAGAAAAGAGTTGTGCCGAGATTTCTGTGTGAAAAATGGATGGATGACGGTAACCCTCGGGTTCTAGGGAACCAACCGTATATATTGACCTCCCCTTCAAAAGAAGAAGAAGAAGAAAAAACAATCAAAGGAAGTTCTCTCATTTGGATGAGTAGCTTCCCCCCCTCCCCTCCCCTCAACGTCATAAATGAGAGTTTGCTCTCATACACAGAATGACATCATCGTCATCATCTTCGTCATCGTTACTCACACACACACATATATATTTAAATTACGTTCGAATGGCCAAGGTGCGCTTCTATGATAGGATCGAAACCTCCCCGTTTCAGATTTCTTATTTCTTAGTAACCCTTGTTATTCGCTTCGCCTTCTTTCTTCGGGACGTTGAACCCAATTTTCATACAAGTTGAAGTAAAAATAAAAAATAAAAAAGCTCTCGGGTGACCGCCGGATCCAAGTTCATCTAAAGAGAGATGTGAAGAAGAGTGACGTTGTTTCTGAAACACTGAATTACAGTCAAGGAAGGAACGCCGACTTTTTTTTTTAATTCTTTAGAAAAGAAACCGATTCCATGAGAACAGCGCGGTTGATTCCGTCCATCCATCAATCTGATTCATAAATGAAACACAAAAACTTGAAAGCTCAGTGTTCAAGACTCGGTCACACGAGGAGGAGGAGGAGGAGGAGGAGGAGAGAGAGGACAGATTTAAAAAAAGAAGGGGGGATACGCGTACGAGGAGATATCAATAATCTAGATTTGAAACCTAATAATAGTGACTGTCACTACGGCTGCGGTTTTTTGATCAGGAAAAGGGGGGGGGGAAACATGAAACGAATAGAGAGAGAGAGAGAGAGAGATGCGTAACCCTGTTTGTTTGTTTGTTTGCTTTTCTCACCGGTCCCAAATCCATTCCTACGCTGAGATAAAATCGTATTTCAGAATGGAATGAGTGATCTTGGAAGAAACAATGTTTCAGATTGATGTCGATCTTTTTTGATGTCGATCTTTTGTGTCAACCAGAGAATGGAATCAAGGAAGACTTACTTCCATCACACGCTATATCACGTTTATGGCTTCCTCATCACGCTAAACCACACCTGAGGCCTGACCCACATACACACACTCTCTCTTATCATTGTATGCCGATATCCATGACTATCTATCAAGTCCACTATGTTGAAAATGCCAGACCTTGAAAAACGATGACTTGGTCCCCTCATAAAATAAGATTTAGATTTACCACACTAGCCCCCTACCCCACGCTAGATGCACCAGAAAAAACCTGCTTTCGGATTAGCAACAAATGGGTCATCGAAACAGCACAAGCGGTTTCAAATGGCCGTTTAATCTAGAGCTATCTTGATCCTGCGGTCATCCAACATCTGTCAAGCTCATGTTCATAAAACTACTACTACTCTGTTGATGCGAATAAGAAGCTACATGTGCACGCAGTGTTGAAAACCAAGAACCTGATATCTCTCTCAGTGTCAGGAGGGAAAAAAAAAAAAAGGACAGACAAAAGTGCAAGTCCGTTTATAAGGCAGAAAGCTTTGATTTACCGTCTACTCGATGGCCCTCCACATACGTAAAATCCTCCCGTACATGAATGGATTCCCTGCTCCAACAACCCATCTTCCTCAATCAAACATGGAAAAGTGCTCAAGTAAATATTCCTATGCACCAAGATCATTGCAAATTCCTTTTTGGAAGATCGCAAGAACCGTTTTTTTTTCGGTGAAGAGACCTAAAACAACCCCGTCCCCCGGGTCCCCCTAACTGTCATTCCAACTTTGGATCAAAAAAAAATCAACTAGTCTCACAACACGAATAATATCATGGTTCGGAGGCTAAAACCAAGCAACCTTACATTGAACATGAACATTCTTCAAAAAACCCATCAACAGTTTCCAATTACCCATAAAGCAACTAAACGCCACTGATGGGGCTAGGGTAATGGGTTGGCATTACCCCGTCCTTCACGGAAAGCACAATTAGCTTTTGATTTCAAGAAACTAACTGTCTCTCTTCTCCGAACGTCAATAAGTGAGTCAGTACTCTTCGATTGGCTATTTATACTCATTAGGACGATGGTTCCCTACCCTTCACCCTTGCCATTCGTTTGACGTTAGACAAAAATTGTTGTGAGGAATGTGGACGAGCAACGACACAGGTCAAACTTGGCAGTGAAAGTGGTGGTCTGTCGCTTAACCCGAAGTCCTGCCAGATGAACTTTGATGACATAAAAAGGCTTATTGCAGTATTACTATGCTAGTCTATCACAATCAATATAATCGCGGTATATCACACTCTAACAGCTTTTTCATCATGCGATTTTTCAGTCTGTGCTGCTCTCGCATCATCTGATTGAGAAGGTTGGACTTGGCTATGTCCAGGAACGCCAACACCCCTGAATACTAGAAGCGAGAGGAGAGCTGCAAACACAGCAAATGCACAGCACGTCCATTGTGCTGCTCTATAGCCGCGTATGACGTCCTCTCCTTCACGCAAACTCGACGTTACGCGATTAAAGACGACTGTTGATATCGTAACCCCTGCCGATGTTCCGAGCTTAACAGGTAAAACGTAAGCCACATACGTAAGCAAGCGAGCAAAAATCTAAACACACCTGGACCATAGTCTGAAACAAGGCCGCGGCAAGACTTTGTTCATGAGGTAATGAGATCTTGGCATTGTATAACGTTCCTGCGGAGAACACAAGATCGACTCCGAAGACTGAGAGAACTGTTGCAGGAAAACCAAATGCCCAGTATGTGGCTCTGGGATTGATGAGGGCAAAGAGAATACATGCACCTGCGGTGCCCAGAGTTCCCATTGCTAGGTGGATCAAGATTTAGAGCTGAGAAAACGAATAGCGTTGGATAAAACGCACTTATGATTACGATCATAGGTACGCGAGCTGCCATGAACCCGACAAAAGAGTTACATATAACGCCAACAACGAACATGGGTAAAAGCCGAACAACCACATCCAATGGCCTGAGGTTCGTGTAATCTTGATAATAGAGCTGCATATGTAAAATACCTTGGTAAACAACATAAATCAAATCACAGAGATCTCACCTGTACCCAGAAGGTCCAACCAATGAATGCAGACCAAGCAAGGAATGCAATAGCCATCACTGCAGAAAAGCGACCCCTCGCTCTAGCCCAAAGTGAAAGTTTCATGATCGGAGGCGGCAATTTGTTGCACCATCTATCAGCAAGCTCCTCCACTCGTCCTCGTCTGGGACCATCTGACTCATTCGCGGGAGGCGAAGATTCCACTTCACGGTTAGCCAGCCTCCGATCCTGCGCCTTTTCCAGGAACCACTGCCAATAGATAAAAACACCGACAAAGAACACACCAACGACGAGGAGCGCAATGATATCTGTCAAAGTCATATTCATAAGAATGAAGAGCTCCGAGATATTAAACTTACAGCCGGTTGACCACCCTCTCGGTGCCCCTTCTCCCTCTCCTAGTACAAACAAAATGAAGACTAGTCCAGCAGTGATTATGAACGCGCCGAGCCAATCGACCTTCTTCTCATCCACTGAGTTTGGAACATCTTTATCGATGGCAAGTAAGCCTCCTACGAAGCATATAACATTGACTCCAGCAAGTAGGTACAAGGCTGACCGCCAACTTGCTCTTGATGAAAGTCATGATCCAATGGGAAGCAAAGACAGGAATGGAAAACGTACGCTGTCCTCTCCGTTAACACGCCTCCCATAATGTTTCCAAATACCGCTCCAACAGGTGCTCCCGCAGCAAATGTGGCGAAAGCGAGAGATCTAGCCTTTGATGGAGGGAATGCATGTGCAAGAATGCCCACCTGAGCAAGATCAATGCATGTATATCAACGGAATGGAAATGGCACACTGATGCTGGAATGGTGGCAGCGGTGCCAATTCCTTGAATACCTCTAAGTATGATGAGCGTGAGGATGTCTAGATTTGAAGAAAATTGAAAGCCAATTTTAGCCGATTGTGGGGGGAAGGGACATACTGTTTGCAAAACCACAGCCGAGTGTAAAGGCTGCGAGCATCACCGTTCCAGCTAGGTAGGCCTTCTTCCGACCATACAGATCCGCTAGTCGTCCACAAACCAACAGCAAACATCCCTTGTTTCGTCACCGAGATCAGTTAGTGGTCAGCGCCCAGGATACTATAGACGAGGACGCTGGCTTACAGAACTGAGCGAGTAAGCCGACACTATCCACTGGAGTAGCAAGGGGTCGGCGTTGAACTGACTTCCAATGGTCGGAAGTGCAATAGAGACAGCAGTACTGTTGCTTATCTGGAAAGCAAGTCAGGCAGGCGGCCATCAACGGCTGGCGGGAAGCGAACATTGATAATCATGCTAAGGGTTGCAACCAAGACGATGACGAGCGAACTGGTCCGACTGCGGTGTACGACATGGTAGCCTTCCAGTACCTGGGTCGATGCAACTGTTGTCGAGCTTTGGCTCCGGGTGGTCATGAGTGTCATGGAAAGAGATACACTGCAAATGGACCGCGTATAAGATCACTCGGTGCTTACAGATCACTCGAAACACTGCTCTATTCGTGATATTAAGCGACGAGTGGGGTGGCGGCCAGAATGATGGCAGATGAGTATGTGTTAAACAATAATTAGATGCTTTACATATAAGCCAACTTTTGGTGGCGCAGCGCAAACTGTTTCATAACTTTGCGCTCGCTCCCGTCTATACATGTACATGTCTTTCACTCCTGAATCTTGGCCAAAATTTCCGAGTCTTTGAGAAGGAGGTACTCCTGGTGTGCCATCGTCAGTCGACATCACAGACACAAAAAATAAACAGTAATTCACCTCTTCACCAACTTTAATTGGGTTCCCTCCCCATCCAGGAAGAAGGACGCGATCACCGGCCTGAACATTCGTAGGGATAAGCTTGCCGTCCTTGTCGGGGGCGCCCGGGCCAACGGCGATCACAGTGGCCTCGGGGAGGGGATTGTTGGTAGCAGAACTCGGGAGGAAAATTCCGGCCGCAGTTTTCTACCATAGACAAGATGAGTATCACGGCCAAGTCTCACCGAATAGCGAAACGCGTACGGTCTCGGGTTTGAAGCGCTGGACCAGAACACGATCAAGGAGAGGGAAAAGAGACTTGATAGACTTGAATGTTGCTTGGGCAGCCTGCTGAGCATTAACAAGGCATTTAGAGCACCTGATATGCACGTACCATGGAAAGCTAAAACGGAGGTGGTAGTAGTCAAGGAGAAAGAGTTGGTTTGTACGTGGAAGCTTCCCGATTTTTTGATTCGTTGAGTCACGTGCATTGACGCGTCAAAGGCTGGTGTATCCTGGTTGGAAAGACAGTAACTTCAGTCCTAAGGAAGGTTCTAGCATGACAACAGTCAAGAGGAGGATGACAAGTCAAAAGTTCTTGCCTCATGAAAGTCATAAAGGTACTGAACCAAACCTCTTCTTATACCTGAGAGGAATTTTGATAGAAGTAATGAAGAAATAGACTGCAAACAAATATGAATAAGTACGTAAGAAGATTTATGAGTGTTATCTATGCTCCAGGCTACGTGGCAATAGGAGTTGTGTTTGAATTGGGTCTCCAGAGGTGATTGCTGTTTTATATTAAACAATGAATATCAATTTTGATAATTTTACTATTTATTGATATATAAAATTCTTGTTATGGTATTGTTATACCTCAAAGTCCAACCCTAAGTATTGATGTCTTCTACAGTAGACTTACTTTCATTCCAAACTCTGTAAGTAACTTATCTTCTATGATAGAGTTTACTTTTATCCAAAACCTGAATTCTATCAGTGTCTCACTGCAGATTATTTCTGTCAGAGTTGAAGATGGTAGATTTATTTATTCTTATTTCTTTTCTCATTTTATTTTATTTTCCATTTTATTTTCTTATTTTAAACTTAGAATTAGGAGTTAGTGTGATGTTACAAATCTGTCATATAATCACATGTTATACAGAAGAATGTAAAAGGTTCCAGAATAATAATGTTATATAATATTTTTATTATATGTTAACCTTATAAATAACATATACTCTTTAGAGTAGCATGGACTATTAGCCCAGTATATATAAGATAGACACTTTGTACTTGGAACTCTATCAAGTTCTCTTATGTTAACTCTAATATAAGATTTCTCTTTTGATCTTACTCTTTGTTATGACTTAAGTCTTTGAGTAAAAACAAAAGATGATTTTTATATTGAGTAACATAAAAGAACTTGATAGAGTTTCAAGTACAAAATAGTCTGCCTTATATACTACAGACCATAGTCTATATGCACATTATAACTAACATACTCTAAAGTCCATATACTTATCATAAGACCAACATATTGTTGCCATACTATATAACATTATCTATTCTAGAACTTTCTATGTTCTTTTCTGTATCACATAATTGTGTAACCATCACACTTTCATTTAAGTTCCAAACAAAGTAAAATGAAACTAAAAAATAAAAACAAAGGAAAATAAAATGAAACCTAAGTCTATTATTCATAATTCTGATACTCTTAGTCTTAAGTCATAATAATTTCAATCAAACATCTACCTAGCTTGGAGCTAAATATAAACATTGATCTTACTCAATATAGAGAACTGCTAGACTATATAATAGTACTACTCAAGTATTCAAGTGTTTTAGATACTATCTTGTAGTATTTAAAAACTAGTAAATATTTTATATATATTATAACTTAAACTTGAATAATAAGTTAGAAGAACTTTGTATAAGGTTTATACAAGAGAACTCAATAGAGTTTCTAGTATAATGTATGGACCTTATATATACTAGACTAATGGTCTATGCTATATAAGTTTTAGCTTATTTTAAAGACTATGCATTTCATGTTATTGATATATAATATAACATTATTCTTCTAGGATCTTTTATATCTTTTCATGTATCATGTGATTGTGTGACAGTGACTTGTGACAGTGGCAGATATAACAGTTATATATAATATCACACTAATACCTAACTCTAAGTCCAAAAATAAGAAAAATAAATAAGAAAGAAAATGAAATGAAAATAAATAGAGTTTACTGTCTTTAACTCTGATACTATAATCTTTAGTCTAATAATTGACTATTTTTATAACTTAAGACTCAAAGTTAAGTCAAAAGAAAAATTTTATATTGGATTAATACAAAAAAACTTAATAAAGTTCTTAGTACAAAGTTATTTACCTTATATATGCTAGGTTAATAGTCTATACTACACTATATCTAATCTATTCTAAAGACCATGCATATTACATATTATTGATATATAATATAATATAATTATTCTA
>Ga0157368_1000787_pt1 | contig 14433 bp, 16 predicted proteins | sample AttbisABBM3_FD_113146 | JGI IMG/M metagenome (GOLD analysis project Ga0157368, IMG submission 113146) | Fungus gardens microbial communities from leaf cutter ant in Botucatu, State of São Paulo, Brazil - Atta bisphaerica ABBM3 | ecosystem: Host-associated > Fungi > Mycelium > Unclassified ...
CAAAAGGCCTCATGAAACGCGGACGTGTCGGATTCCATGGATAATGAGCAGATTACATGACAAGTTGGTTGGAGAGTACTCGAGGTCCGAGGGGGAGACAGATTAACAGGCACGCTCCCTCGGAATTGATTCATCATCATCATCATCATCATCATCATCATCATCATCATCATCATCATCATCATCATCACCATCCTCATCCTCATCCCAATCCACGCTCTCGAGCGCCGCTTCGCCCTCATCAAAGAGTTTATCCAAACCCGTTAGGCTCTCAAGATACTTTTGATCGTTGAACGCTTTCAAAAGCATATCAAATCCCTCTTGCTCATACGCTCGAAGAACCTATTCAATGATGAATCATCATCGGGGTGTGTGTGTGTGTGTGTAAGCAGGACTGACGGTCTCACTACATCCCGTACATTTATCATATGCAGCGCCCACAAGAGGTAGATTACGAAATTGGGCGAGGAAACCACGGAGTTGATGGGGAACAGCCCCGAGAACGCTCTGATCCGATTGAGTGGCAAGATCTTGCAGCTGGTGGGGAGGGGGCGCTGGGGCATTGACGCTATCATGGGAGTGTTGGTCAAGTGCTCGGAAAGAACAAAAAGGACGGACCCCTGTGGGTGTTGAAGAAGCGTAGCTAAGAGTTCGACCGCGGTAGATGCCGCGATAGGGGCTAGCCCGGGGCGTGTGACCGTACACATCTGATCCAAAGTTCTGTCTGTGAGAGACTAAAAGGATGGCAGCGCGTGAGTCATTGGTGAGCCAAAAGGTAGACGTACGTCCGTGGGTGCCACGATGTCATTACAGTAGTAACAACCGAGGCGAGAAGAGGAAGCACGTGCACCATGGCGCATGACCAAGAAAGAGTCAAAACCGAGGGCGGCATTGAGGACAATCTGAGTGATCAATATAAATATAAGAATAAGGACCAAGGGGTTAAAGACCTTGTTCTTGGCAGCACCGATGACGGTGGGAAGCCATCTGCTCTCTCTGGAATCCATGAGAAGAAAGATGGCATCGTGTTGGTCGATGAGTTGTTCGAGCTTGGCGACCTCTGCTTGTGTTTTCTGGAGAGAAGAGGGGTTGGTGGGGATGGGATGACCGGGCATGGGAATGGCAAGGGTATGACCTGTTGCATTCTGTGACCATGAACAATGAAGGATTTGTGTCGAGTTGTCAGGAACGCACCACGCCAGGAAAGATGGAATGAAGACGGGCAGCGGCACATTCCGCTTTTTGTTTTCCACCGTTTAAGCAGTCCTGGAATTCATAGAGGGGCTGTCGAACAGGATTTGAAAAGGAGACGCGGCCCGAGTCGACGAGGGTGATGGTGCGAATGCCCCAAGCCATGAGAGAACGTGCGACGTAGCAACCCAGGGTTCCAGCGCCGAGCAACAAGCACTTTGTGGCAGAAATGGCTTCAATATCGAGGGAGGGAAGAAGGCGCCAGCGCATGAGTTTGAGGTTGAGGTCTACGGCTTGGTGGGCGAGTCTTGTGGGATCCATCATAGGGGCGAGGTCAGCGAGTCGTGGGCCGAGTTGACCGCGTGGATTTTTCTCCCAGCCGACGGCAGAAAGACGGGTGGTGGGTTGTGGTTCCGAGGTGAGGATGCCAAAGCGACTTTTCCAGTGGCCATCGGGAGGGATTTGGAGGTCGCGCCAGCAGAGAATACGGAGACGGGCAGTGGTGGCTGGGTAGAGAGTGCGCAGATAGGCTAGGAGATTGCGAAGAGGCCAGCCAGGGTTGGCAGGATCAGTACAGGGGTCGATGAAGGCGATGGTTTGGTCATCGGGAGGGACAGAGGCGGACCAGGTTTGATAGTCGTCGAGAGGGGTGATCTGGGCATTGTGTACGAGGAAGAACGGGAGGGTCTGTGCGAGGACCGTGGTGAGGATAGCTGCAAGCTTTTGAATACTACTAGTGAGGCCAAGATAGGCCAAGAAAGCGGATCACAGACTTGCCGTATTGGGAGAGAAATGATCCGCAGCGTTGGACCAGGGGAGTGAAAGGTGCCAGGGGGGTTTAGCGACAAAAGCAGGAAAAGCAAACCAGTAATAGTAGCGGTAGTGCTTGAGATCAGCAAAGGAGAGGAGGAGAAAGGAGGAGAGCCGGGCCGGGGAACGAGCCGTGACGATGCTATCCCACATCGTCTCGGCATGGCCATGGAACAGCGCGGCCTTGTCTGCTGATCTGAACTCGTCCAGCGTGTTGAAGTTTTTGAGGAGGCCGCGAACCATCACCGTCCCGGGCCGAGGTGGCTGGATGTCCGCCTCCAAGGCGTGTTCACCGACGGCGAGTGTGGGGCCGAGATCGACCACGCTCCCCGACTCTCTGTCGGTAAGAGTCCGGCCAACGGAGTAGGAAGCGGTGATGTCGACGGCATCGTCGGAGAGCCGGAGAGCATCGATCTTGAGATCGTTCAGCGCATGCCAGAAACCAGGCTGCACAACCGAGTTCAGTGCCACAAACTGCGCGAGAACCATGGGTCATCCTTCCAATCACCTGACCTCTGCCATCTTATATCCTCTCTGTCACGTGCCATCCTCGTGCCTCTACCCAACCAACCAACTACCACCAACTTTGGTCGCTGTCTCAGACGACGACGACGACGACGACGACGATGTCGCCCCCCACCGTCGCCTCACCACCAGGTCTTGCAGAGGCTACCAACAACTCTCTTGTTGTTTGGCAGCATCACCTCGCCGAACTCTTTCGCACTGCCAAGGACAGATTCCCTGATGTGGTCTGGGCTCTCACTGCCGACAACGATGATGACGACGACGACAACCACAACAACGTCCTTGATGAGGTTTGGGGTCACAAGGGTGTGTGTGTGTGTTCATTCCTACCTGTTGCTCTCCGTTCTCACCTGCGATAGCCATTGTCTACGCGCGCGCACCGCCGAGCTTCCAGAATCGCTACTTTTCCTTCAAGTCCTCTCCCTCTCAGTCCGCCTTTTCTCTTACAAATTCTGCCCCCAGCCCCCCTCCAGACACCTGCTGCCCACCATCCCCTTCGACCCTCGCCCCCACCTCCTCGCTCCTCCGTATATCCTCCTCCATCAACCCCACCCTCTTCGCCAATGAACTAGAGTATCTCTACACAGGCCAGGGCTTTGGAGAGGCCTTTGAGTTTCTCTTCGACTCGGCAGGCGCACACGACCCCGACCACCACCACACTGACCCTCACGACCTCCGCATCGACAAGCTGCGCAAGGATCTTGTCTTTATGTGGCGCTCTCGTCTCTACTCCGATGTCCGCATTGCTCTCTCCGGAAACTTCTCCCCTACATCCCCCGAAAACACCACGGCCATCTTTTCTTCCCACAGATTCATCCTCGTCTCTCGTTCTCCCTACTTTTACGATGCCCTCTGCTCCTGGCCCTCCAGGTCAGACCACCATCTCCCTACCCTCACCCTCCCCTCTCCCCCCTTTACGCCTCCCTCGCTCCATTTTACCCTCGGCTTCATCTACACCGGCACCCTCGTCTTCTCACACCGTACCTATGATCTCTCTACTGCATTTGCCATTCTTAAAGCTGCCTTGTATCTTTCTCTTCCTTCCCTTCATGACGAAATTCAGGCTCGCATCGCCCACGAAATGCTTCATGGCCTTTTCCATGCTTTTTTGCCTTTTCAAGAATACGAGCGCCTCACACAGAGCAAATGGGGCTCTGGGGGCTGCCGCTGCCGACAGTGTGCACGCCGTGCCCCCCGTGTCCTCGAGTTCTCCCTGGAAGACGATGTCAAAAACACGCATCTCGAGCGTGGTGCTCGTCGTGCCATCGTCGGTCTCTTTGGTGAGGGTTGGTGCACCCAAGAATTCGCCTCTCTCAATCCCAAGCTCCGCGAGTCCCTTCTCAAGGGCGTTTCCAAACGCACAACCCCTCAAAATGTCTTTCCCCTTTTGTTCGCGGCAGAACACGCCCTCGCCAAACTCTCGCCCATCATCGACGCTTGGTCCGACACTCCCCGCGAGATGATCCTCAGCGCAAGAAAATTCATCGATCAAGTCCTCTGCAGAGAATCAGAAGCCGCTTTTGCAAGTGAAGAGTGGATGGAGATCATGGAAGCCGATGGATCTCGCTTTGACGACTCCCAGCGCGTAGAATGGATCATGGCAGCCGTCCTCCGAGGTGTCAAGGAGTCTTGGGCCCCATCCCTTTACCAGGTATCCATTCACATGCATACCCTCTATACCTGCATCTGACCTCGATCTCGTAGACACTCGTGTCCTCCATTCTCCTCAGACCCCACCCAACCGAGCCCAACTCGCCTTTCCTCTCTTCCACGTCCCAAATCCGACAGCAAGTCGATCAGACTCGTATCGACCTTTCCAAATGGATCAGTAAACGTTGGCTGCAAATCAGGCAAGAACACGGTTTTGACGCCCTCGAAGGTTGGGCAATCAAGGAACTCAGTGACTGTGAGTTTTCAATGCGTGTGTTCATGCCGACATCTTTATTCATTTTCTCCCAGATATGGAAGTCCCGATCCAAGATTTGCTCAGTCCCATGCCTCCAACTCGTACTTCACCTCGCAACAAGCGCCCTATCTCCTCTCATCCCCATACTTCTCGTATTGATGCCGACAGTGAAGTTGCCAGTAGCATGCGTGCCAGTGTCTTGAGTCGAAACTTCGTTTCACGACATGGCGCTACAAAGGACAAGGACAGCGCTAGGGTTCACTCTTCTGCTAGTTCCATTCGTAGTGCCAGAAGTACTCTCAGCACTAGTTCTGCCACTAGTGATACCACTATTGGAAGGTCCTCGAGAGCTGATACCGTCAATACCGCAATGTCACCTGCTCGTCAAATCGTTCAAGACATTCGAGCTCGAGATGCGGCTACCAAGGAACGACCGGACTCGAAACTGACTCCTGCTACGCCTCCTACTGACTCACGAGACCCTTCACCCTCACCTCAGTCACCATCTCCCCTCTCACCCCAAGCTGACGATCACAAGAGTGTCTCCGAGTTCGAGACTAGAGTTGCTCTTGAGGATGACCACGATAAAGCCAGTATTGCAGCTTCAGACACACCTGCAGAATCCGTTCCAGAGAAAGTAGTTATCACGCGGAAATCCCTTGCGAACATATCTTCTCGATCTCCAGGATCTCCAAGTCCTCCATCTCGGAATATCAAGGCTACTCCACCAGCTTCGACCCGATCTCGGCCTGCTTCTACTGCGGTTCGTAAATCCGTTGCGAGTCGACAAAGTGGTGTGAATTCAAGATCGGTTTCTCGATCTAGCACAGCCACAACTACAGCAAGTACGCTTTCTAGAGTTTCTACCACACGATCATCTACTGCCATGAGTACGGCTACTACCACGATTTCATCTGTGTCACGGCCTGCTTCGGCTGTGTCTACGGGGTCTTCTAGTACGACTTCGAGCGCTCATCCTCATCGAGTGTCGACGGCAACTATTGAGAGTGCAGGAACCTATAAGACGGCGAGTTCTAAGTTATCTCCGACAAGTCCCCAACCGCGTAGTCGGAAATCTTCCGCTGCGTCTGCTTCGAGTGTTCGAACTGCTGGTCAACTACCAACAAGTGGTAGAGCCCGGAAAGTTTCTGGTGCTTCAGTCCATTCCATTAATAGTACGGCTAGCAGTAGTATCTATGGCACCGCGAAGAGTTCTGTATCTAGGACTCAACGCCAGGCTCCTCCTCCTGTTCCTCCTATTGATCCCACCAAGCTTAGCCCGTCTGTGGTAAAAACAAGATCGACAGCGTCATTTCGATCTGTGAAGTCTACTGCCTCCATCAAGAAGACGCCTACGGCGCCCAGGGTGGACAGGACGATCATTGTCAAGAAATCACCCCAGATATCGGCTTCGAGCATGCCTTCTGCGGAATCTAGGACATCGTTGCCTTTACCTGCGGAAGAAAACAAGGAGAATGAGGGTAACTCTGAGGAAAAGGAAGAAGAAGAAGAAATCAAGAATATAAATATATCGAGTGGTATGACGGTCAAACCTGGGATGTTGGTGGAGAGTGATATGAATGCGAACATGGAACACAAGAAATCGGGTAGTATGAATTCGACAGGGAGTGCTGCGACCATTAGGAAGAAAAAGTCGAATGAGACGATGATCGTTTCTGGTGCTGCGTCGACACACGCATCTTCGTTATCACAGAGCTCAGGAGGTTCGGAGGGTGATGATGGTGGTGACAAATCCAAGTCACTTGAGGGTTCTGAACCCCAACCACCACTTCCTATTGCTCAATCGGAGCTCGACAAGCAACAACAGCAGCAGCAGCAGTCATCTTTGAATGTGACTCCTCAAGCTCGAGGAGTGACTCTCAAGATCGGTATACCGTGTATCGTCTCTTCCAAACGAAAGCGGTTTAAAGCTTATGCTCGTTATATTGGTGAAGTTCAGGGGGAGCATGGACCTTGGGTCGGAGTGGAAGTTCCTATTCCATTAGGCGAGAGTTGGGCAGATCGGGATTTGGACTGTAGTTGGCAAGGAACACAATGGAATGATGGGACTTGGGGTGGAATCCGATATTTCGAAATTGGAAATGGAACGATGACGGGTGGGCATCGGGGAGGAGGGGTAGGAGGAGGAGGAGGAGCTGATTGGGAATATTCTTATGACGATAAAGTGACTAGGAGGAAAGGCGCAAACTCAATATCGACTTCTACTTGGTCGTCGTCGTCGTTCTTGAAAGAGAGGGGGATGGTGGGAGTGGGAGTCGTCGACAAGGTGAAGAGGGTGAGAAGTGCCAGTCCAACTACGGTGTCGGATGCTTCTGGGTTGGAGTCGAGAGGTTTGTTTGTGAGACCTCAACAAATCCTTTATGTGGTTGACGCTGTTGAGGATCTTTAAAGTGAAAAAAAAAACAGTTGTTTCCGTAGACTTTTTTTTGGATTGTAGTGGGTCACTCTCGTTTGTTCATTTGTTTGTTTGTTCGTTATGCTTTTTTTTTGACCACTTTCATTAACCTAACCTAACCCCCTGCCCTAGTCATTCATTTCGTTTCTATATATAATTATACCCACTCTCAATCAGATGTGGTGATAATCCCTCCATTCATATAGATAGATAGATAGATGTATGCATTTATGGCATGATAGGAAGCAGTTGTTTCTGACCGAGTAGAGATCTTCACCTACAAACAAGTTTGAAGAACATATAACATATAACAATACAATGGTATAAATGATATGTTCTACGAAGAAATAGATGTAGAAAACGCAAGGTACTCAGAAGATGGCCTGCCCCCTGTCTTCTTGAATCTAGAAAATACTTTAACTACAGAGTACATTGGAGTAGTGAAATCAGAGTAGTTCGTGTCCATTTTTGTAATGACAACTAAATGACTTCAGACTCTTCATTATCAAGTTGCTATCCAGCAGCCACCGCATCTGCAGAATCATTGAACAACGCAAGACGATCCACTTCTCGTCGAGGCAAAGCATTTATCTCCAGTGTCTTAACAGTGTCTTAACACCATAGAGTTCCTGTTCAAGAGTCTTCAATTGCTCCAAGAAACCATGGTTCGGTGAGACTTGTGGCCTTGCCCGTACAACATATCCTAAAGCCGCTTTAAGAGACATCCCTCGCTCCTTCATGAGATATCCAACCACCACAGTAGGAGAACGGGATGCTCCAGCCGAACAGTGGATCAGAATCCGACCACGACCTTGATTCGACTTCAAAGCGTCATTGATGATGTTGATAGCTGAGTCCATGGTTGATGTTATTGAGGACGTAACTGAGTCATTCAAAGCTAGCCTGTGGTAGGTGACTCCGTCAACTTTTGGTGAAGGTGTGATGCCGATACTGAGAACATGATTGATAGAGTGGGTAGTGAGGAATGAGGTAGAGGAAGCAGATGAACAAGGACCAAGATAAATAGCAGATGGTATAATCACAGAGACGGTATCTTTCGACTGTTTTGATGCTGCTGCTGCTGTTTGCTCTTTACGCCTGGGAGGCATACTGGGGTGGAGGAAGAAGGGCTATTTCAAACTCAACTCCGCTACACCCACCCCCAAATACAAAGAAGCTGCATCGGTTGACTCTTAGTTACTTCAGACTAACTACCTCATGGCTTCCGAAGAATTTGATTTTAAGCACAACAATTTCGATATTGTCCGCGTCCGCGTCGTTGACCTCTTTGGAGGTTATAAAGAACACAAACAAACACAAGAACGAGAAAACAGCCAGCGGTTCGTTAGATACCTTGACTTTCAAATCGTCAACTGCAATGCAATGCAAGCTAGCTCAATTACAATTGCATTGCATTTCACAGCACACAAAGGTTCTTCCGTAAATGGGTAGCTCCAAGCAATCATACTGAGTTTAAATCAGCTGTACGATTTTTATCTGCTTCTGGCTTTTGTCAACTCAACAGAGAGTCTCTCCTTATGATCATGAAGGTCGTAAAAATGGGTGCTCCTCTCTATACGAGGCAGTTGCTGATTTACATGTTGGGATTGGAGATAACAATGAAATCTCTGCTATCAGTCTAGAGTCTGTGTCATTTAGAGCTAGAATATCCAATAGACACTCTGATATTATTCTCAAGAATGTTTTTCATCTAGTGCTAGCTGTCATAGACCAACTTCTGAGACATCTAAGACATCCACTTCCTGACTCCTGGTTAGGACTCTAACCGTATCTAGATATACTTCCACATCTATGATCATTTGCACATAGATCAGCCTCTTGTATTTTATCTCCTGGCAACTTGTTACTTAGACTTCTAGTTGTCCTATATCCTAGAAAATGTCTCTATAACATCTCCTTAGTTATCCTTTATATTACTATTCCTTAGCCACAGTTCTGACTACAGACTCAGTATATAAGACTGAGTAAATACTCTGTAGTCTTCAGTCTGGAAATAAACTAAGCTTTGACTAAGAATCTAACCCAACTAAGAAACTCTCTTATTACTCCTTCCTGACCATCCAAAATTATTGACTATGTGACAGATAGTGGGCACAATGTTGAGGCTAAGTCATCTTCTAAAGTCACATCATCAATTCATAGATAAGCTTTTATACTTGATCCATAACCCAGATACTTGCCCAACTTCACAGATTTTCATATTTATTTCCTGAATAAGTTTCCATACTTGATCCAACTTCTTTCTTGTGTGACTAATCATAGACATCTACTTGAAGTAAGGTTCTAACTTCACCATTACTGCTACCCCTGTTGACAGTACTCTTAATACTACTTAATTAGTATGGAGACTTTATAGAAGGAATATAAGGAAACCTGTTCTTCCACAACCCTATTCTTCTGTGTTTTCTGGTTGATTTGCTTTTTTATACTCTATTCTATTATCTACATATATCTGCAGATCTACTTTCTCATACTTTATATTATAATTTTCTCTTTTCTTTTCTCTTTTTCTTTTTTCTTTCTTAGACCTTAGCTAAGGAGGTGTGACAAGAAGTCACAAGTGATAGTCACAAATCACAAAAAGCATAACATGACACAATAGACTATTATAGAATATACTAAAAGAATTAACTATAGCTTTAGAATAGGTTAGTATGTATAGATTATTGCTTGTGGTATATAAGATATACCATTCCATAGTAGAAACTCTATCAAGTTCTCTTATGTTACTCAATATAGTAGTATATACTGACTCTCAAGACATCTGAGATATTTGCTCTCTGACTTCTAGATAGAACTCTATCCATATCTGTGCTCATTAGTACATATATCAGTGTTTTATCTCCGAGTAACTTGTTATCTAGACTTTCAGTCATTCTATATCTTAGAAACCATCTCTATAATATCTTTTTAGTTATCCACTACACTACTATTTCTCTAATCATAGTTCTGACTACAGACTTAGTATTTAAGACTAAGTAGATATTCTGTAATAACCAGTTTAGAGATTGACTAAGATCTGACCAAGTAACTACTAAGAAATTCTATAATTCCTTCTCTTACTTTTTCAACTAAGATATTAATTAGTTTTTTCTGATACCTCACTATCCAAAATTACAACTATACAACAGACAGTAGACACAACACATAATTTAACCCTTTGGATAACCACATCTGTTTCTAGATAAGTTTCTGTACTTGATCTGATCTTCCTATATAACTAATTGTGGCTATCCACTTGAAGTAAGTTCTGTTCTATTCTGCTACTACTCTCTTAATAGTATCTTTTCTATACTTCTTTCTTTTCTGTAATGCTTTATAGTCTTACTACTAAAACATCTACTTAGTATAGCCACTGATATCACTCAGGGTGGTACTATGAAGTAATAATCAACTATCATTAAACACTAAATTCCAGTGTTTACAGTAACATACTTGTTCTGTTAGAACTTAACCTCTTTGTTCACAAAGCTTGTAAATTTTCACTTCTTAGACAAGTTTCCATACTGTTAGACATGGTTCACATCTTATTATCCAAGGTCTAATAAGATATCTTAGAAGTTCAAAACAAGCTAGTTATGTGTTATCTGAGAATATGGAAGACAGATTTAGAACAGCCTTTGGCTTCAGCTTATATGCTATACTTCTGCAAGTTATATAGGCTATATACATGTATTTTGGAAAAGAACTCAGGGGTTTTAGGGGTTTGAGACTACTGGGAGATAATGAGGTGTGTCATTGCCAACACTAAAAGTACCAGAATTGTGAATGATGGACTCAATTATATTATATTTTTATTTTATTTTATTTTATTTTTGAGTTTCTTTCTTTTTTATTATTTTGGGACTTGGACAAAAGTGTAATGTGATGTCACACATAACATATGACACAGTTACAGTTACACAATTAGGTAATACAGAAAAGGTTATAGAAGGTTCTAGAACAGATAATATTATACAGTATAGCAACAATATATTAGTCTTATAGTAAGCATATGTACTTTAGAGTAGGTTAGTTGTAGTATGTATACAGACTATAGTCTGTGGTATATAAAGTAGACTAGTTTGTACTTAGAATTCTATTGAGTTCTTTTGTGTTACTCAATACAAAAGTAGTCTTTTATCTTGACTCAAAAGCTTAAGTTATAATAGGAAGAGGGTATTAGTTTTGGTTGATTTTCAGAATAAAAATAATATAGTGTAAACTACCAGTTTATATACTAGATCTACTATCTAGAGTAGTTATCTGGAATCGAACTGCTAAGTGAGTTACTCTGGATCCTGGTAGTCCTCAGATGTCAGGAATAGAAGTCTATAGGATTAGCAAGGAACTAGCAAGAACATCTGAGGGAGAATAAAGAGAGATAATTTGTGCTAGAAGAGATTAGGGAGTGTGGATGAGGAAGAAGGTGTTATCTATGGTTTTGGAACAGATAGCTAGAACAGGATGTGACACATACTTGGTTTAAACTCACTTTATTACTATACTGTTTATATTATAGTTTATACTAGGCTCAAGTTATTCTACTCTAAACTATATATATTCTCCATGAGTTTTATATAATCTTAATCATATATTAGATGATTTATTAGAGCTTAGAGCATACTATAACAATAATTACTTATATATAGTAGTTATGAATAAAAAGTCTTATCAAATTTCACTGTCTGAAACAAGTTTGAGCTAATACTCTAGGATTAAGTTTGTATAAGAGAACTAGTTACCTTACAAAATTTCAATATTCAAATATTGCTAATATCTGCTATGAAGCTTATAGAGTTTCTTTTTCTCTTTAAATTATAAATCCTGTGAAGTTGATCAAGTCAACTCTACCACTTTCACTTTTTTGAACTCTGCCAAGTATAGTCATATATGTCATTATTGTCCTATCCTATCTGTTATTATCTGTGAAGCTCTTTCCTTTTCTAGCTAACATTCTAGATATTTCTATCAGAGTGCTTGACTATCTAAACACTATTATTCCTTAGTTATATCAGTAGTGTTCTACTAGATTGGAATATACTCTAGAGTATTTAGAATAGCTACCACCTTCAAAAGACCTCATTCTATTCTCTTAGAATTCTTCTGGAGCTTAAAGTATAAACTTTATGTCTCTACTGTAGTTGCCCTAATAGTTAGTTATTATAAATCTTACTACCTTTATGTTGACTACAACTTGGAAAGAATATCTTTATGTACTTGTTATAAAGGGTAGTTGTCATGATTCTGTTAGACATGTTATAGCAGCCATAAGTCAAGATGACTAAAAACTATGCTCAATAGTAACTTAAGATAGTAGTTTAAGTATAGTAGCTCTTGTAGAGATTACTCAACAAGAAGTTCTTGCTTTATTACTACACTATTATATGAGTACATCATAGTCTGTGCTAGTTATAAATTAGCCCTATCCTAAACTACATGTGTATATCATAAGAATAATATATATTATCATGTGACACATTATATACTATAGTCACATATTGTTTTATTGTCAAAAGAAAATAAAAATAAGAATATAAGAGTTCTGAGCATATTATAAAAGTACATCTTCTTAAGGTTTCTTTTTTAGAGAAACTCAATTCTCTATATATCATCCTCAATTCTTTTTGAAATTTTTAAATACTTCACTTTGAGTTTTCTATTATTTTACACCAATAACACCCTTACTATATATCTTTCTAGTAGCTTGTTAAGATTGATTCACATTTACTAGAAATATCCACAAGTAGTACAGAAAACAGAACATATGATACAACTTGTTAGAATATGAGGTAGAAGAGACTTAGAAGTAGTACTATATAAAAAAGATGTTGCATCTAGCTTAACATTATTGTGTAGTTGTATCTTAGAAGAGTGAATTTAGGTTAACTTAGAGTGACTCTGGCATAATAATAATATTATTACACATACTCTAGATTATCAGGCACTACAGAGGTTGTTATTTAGAACTTCATAGGATTGATGAGAAATAGAGAGGTTTTGGTTCTTGGATTGATAGATGATTGGAAAGGAGTGTGATTTGCACTGGAAGAGGATAAATAGGTGCAGATGTCAGATATGGTTGGATAGTATATGATATAGCTTCTCTCAATAAAACACTCTTTTTATATTTAAAATAGTATCTTAATTCTTTTTGCTTTCTTATCTCTATATTGATATATATATCTTCTATCTTATCAAGTACTTTGATTTTCCTCTCATATAAATTTTTTTCAACTTTATACTTTTCTACTCTTTCTATTTCTACTAAACAAGGTAGAATTTTCTTCTACTCTTCTACCTATTCTTTATGCATTGTAATCCTACTAATATTTACTACTGGATGAATCTTGATTGATTCTAGCAATTTTAACTTCACTGCATTTTCTGATATCATTTTATTTATTTTATAAGGCTCTACAAACCTCTTCGTCCTTTTTTATTTATTGCTATACTAAGTCCTTGATACTTAGCAACATCTCATTTCCTATATATATAATTGAGTAAGATTTTTTTTTGTTATTTCTACCAAAATTTATAGTTCAAAAGACAATTATAACTACTAAATATTATTATTCTAAGATATAAATTTATTAGCTATCAAAATTAACTTAGTGTATATATTTGATTAGTAATAGACCAACTTCCAAAACATCCAATATATTTGTTTTTTACTCATGATATTAAGATATAGATCATGTCTAAAAGAGGAAATAATTCATGGGAAAATTACAGATGAGATCAGATGAAGCATGGGAACTTTATAAGTGATGTGTGGATATGAATCTAGGATGATCTGAGCTTTAGCTCATGTGTTGTTTCTACATATTGCAGTAGTCATAATTTGAAAAAGAAAACTAAAGAAAAGTAAAATATGAGAAAAGTCAGAAAGTCAGTATGAAAACTCAAGAAGGTGTCAACTCTAGTCAATTTTCAAGCTAAGGAGTACAAAGTACCTATGTAGCATTACACAGTAACTAAAACAATATCTAAGAAACAAAAGAGATAGATAGTTACTTTGATTATGCTAAAATCCTTGGATACATTATATGCTAAGTCCACCTGTCTAGAAAATACATTCCTATGATGATACTGTCTTTTCAATATCTATTATACAAGCCTGTCTTCCATGACAGCCATTCTTCTTACAACATATCCTCACAGTGGTAATGTAATAATCTAGTTATCCTGTCTTTCATAACAGGAATACTCCTATACAACTCAGTCTCCTATAATAGAGTCCTACTTCTGTTAGTGTCTCAACACTGAAACCTCCACTTGGAATAATAGGGGCTATACTACTGAAACCCTGAGCATTTCCTATATAGTTTTTTTCTGGTGGTTGGGACTGAGGAACGCAGCATGCCGCAAGGCCAGGGCTAATATCAGCCTACGTTCATGCTTAGGATGTTGACATAATTGTTATGAACTAAAGCTCAAAGGGTTAAGCAATAGAACAACTCTTGTATTGAGTAACACAAGAGAACTTGATAGAGTTCCTAATACAAAGTAGTCTACCTTATATACTATTACTCATGGTCCATGCTAGCTACTGTGCATCCTACCCTAAACGACCATGAGTATA
>Ga0157368_1000788_pt1 | contig 14425 bp, 14 predicted proteins | sample AttbisABBM3_FD_113146 | JGI IMG/M metagenome (GOLD analysis project Ga0157368, IMG submission 113146) | Fungus gardens microbial communities from leaf cutter ant in Botucatu, State of São Paulo, Brazil - Atta bisphaerica ABBM3 | ecosystem: Host-associated > Fungi > Mycelium > Unclassified ...
ATCATTCTAGAGTATTCTACCAAATTCCTAGAACATGCTTCATGTGACCAGTCATGTGCTCTCTTGCCAGCTATGTAATCACATAACATCATTGACTTACCCCTTGTACCAACCCCCCAGCTAAGCTTTACATAATCCACAGTATAATATCTCATACTAGTTTCGGGCTTTCAGCGAGGTACAAGTTAAGGGAGATCCACAGTGATGCATATGGTTGAACATTTTTAAGTTTCTAGTATGGTAATTCGATAACGTTTCAGCGATACATATCAAATTTTCACTGACATACGGTCAACTGTATTACAAATGAGTAGTGAAAGCAATTTTTAAAAAAAACACGCTAACGGGAACCGATAATCTGCTGTCACCAAGGAAATAAAGAGTGAGCAAAAGCTGGGCCATGGAGTTGATGAATCTTCTCAGGGAGAAAGTGGGTGACGGAACCTTGTCACGTCTATTAGTTAAGGATCAGTGTTTCGACCTTATGCATGTCTCTCTCATGGCTACAACGCAAGTCCAAGCTCACTGCACTTCTCAGGAGCAATGGAGACGAGGATGCGGATGGAGTGGCTTTAGACCGTCTCCTTCATGGCCAGAACGTCATTGGAAAAACCAGTAAGGATTGTCTATACTAAATCCAACCTTGCGCTAATAAAAATAAGCCAAAACGGTCGAGATCGAAGTCTTACGGTTCCAGGATAAAGATCTTTATATAGTAGGAACCCTTGAATATGGACAGTTCGGCGTCGTGAGTGAGTCTCACGTTCAACATATGAAGCTCAGGGAACTGATCGTTGGAGAAGATTGATGTCGTCACTTGCCACCTGGACGGGCGGATGTACGTCCGAAAATCTACAGAAAAGCGATTTGCCCTGCGAACACGCGATGTGAGTAACCATTATCATTCCCCTCGTCGACCTTGGTAACTCGTCTAGCAATGTTTTCCGCAATTTGAACGCGACATCTTGTTGCAAGCACTGAAAACACAATCCAAGTGGGCGCCCCATCTTCTTTGTGCGTTCCAAACGCCTACGCATTTGAATCTCGTCATGGACTATGCCCAGGGCGGTTCACTATGGGACGTTCTTGAGTCAAGTCCCTACAATGGAAAGCTTCTCGACCTTGATCTACAGTGGTGGATACCCCAAATTGTCAGTGCCATTCAGTGGTGCCATACTCAAGGCTTTGCGCATCGGTGAGCCCCATTTCCAACCCCCTTGCATTGAACCCGCTTAGGTTTCCCAGTGACATTAAACCACAGAATTTTGTTCTCAAGCAGGATGCGCACCTTCTGCTTATAGATTTTGGTTCTGCTGCACCTCTTCTCCCGCCAGGGCCTGACGGATCCCAGCGCCTTCCAAAACGTTACTGTCTTGTTCCCTGCGGCACTTGCGATTACATATCGCCGGAGATTCTTCGGGCACATGAAGCGGCATTAGTGGCGCTAGAGATGGAAGAAGAAGAAATTTTGGCCTTTCATTCGTCAACGAATGATGAAGAGGAATACGGATATGGAGTTGAAACCGACTGGTGGAGCTTTGGCGTCATGTTATATGAAATGATATATGGAGTTGCTCCGTTCTTCTCAAATGAGATTCGCCACACATATCAGAAGATCATGAACCACGAAGTAGGCGACTCATGGCTGTGGTTTTTACTTTTCCGTGCTAAAATATACTAGAGGTGTCTTCTCTTTGATATTAACATACCTGTACCATCTATGTACAAAGATCTCATTCGCAGGTATGACTTCACCGGTACTTACTTTACCGTCAACTCAGGCTTTCCTCTAGATTGCTTACACACCCAGAGCATCGGATTGGTCGGCGAAGTACCATAGAGATTGCGGAGCATCCGTTATTTGAAGCCATCAATTGGACGAACCTGCATGAACGTACGTTGTTACATCAGGAAATGGTCCCTGTTCTTCCAGCTCACCACATCAACAGAACGAGCACCTGAAGGTCTACACCTGCCGCAGTTCACCTATAATGAACAGCCAGCAGCCCAGACCGAGCCATTCGCGAAGATACGGTGCGAAGAGTCTCTATCTCAAGGTTTTGCATTTTCAACACTCTTCCAGTCGTCCCCGCTGGCTGCTAGCTCATCTATCAGTGTGTCAGCACTACGGCAAAAGCCTCCAACTCCTGCAAAATCAGCAATGCAAGAGGATCCTTCTGCGGCATTCATTGGGTTTTCCTGGGGCCCAGTCCAGTATGCATTCTCATCGCCACCAGAAGGGTCCCACACACACAGTACCCCCCAATCAACAAAACTTAGTGCTACGTCGCATCCCTTCACATCTCACCCCACATCTACCCAGCCCTATAATCTAACCACGCCCCAACCACGATGCAATACTTTCAGTACTCCTAAAAATCGTCCTCATGCATTCACACCGTTCAGGACAAATACGCTCCCACGTAGCGCGTCTCGTACGGTTCAACGTCGGGATCTGTCGGACAGAGAAGCGATGAAACAGTTGGTTGATTGCATTGGGATGAGTGCAAGAAAGAGGGTGCTCGAGAGTGGGAGGAAGCCAAGGATCTTGAACAACCCTGCCCCACTTCGGTCCCGGCCAGGATTCAGATCTCTGCGGAAGGAACTGAGATTTGTCGGTGACCCCATACCAATGCCTGACTACCGGTCTCTCTCACATGTATCTGCATCTTTGTCTTCGTCTATGTCGGGAAGTAATGTTGCTCCTGGTTCTAATATACGCAATACTTCAAATCCGCTTGATACATCAAATTTTCCCGACCAAGTACGACAAAACCACCTTTATCCCACCTTTATCCCCTCCATTGATACCTATGATGGTGGTGATGATGATGCCCTTTGCTCTTCCTCTGAACCCGATACGGAACTCACAGAATCAGAGGGCCCGCCTAGCCCGAGTCCTCGGCCAGCCTCAGTGTTATCGATGTCACTGTCATTGCCACGACGAAGTGAAACCCCCACTGTCACGATGACGTTACCCACAATGATGATTGAGAATCTATCCCCGTCCACGATGTCATTAGCTAGAAGACTGAACGGGAGTGCATTGAGTATGTCAGTAACCCCTGATCCATCGTTGGTCAACTTTCCGTCAGTTTTACTTTCACAAGTGCAGAATGTGGATTTCGGAGGTAGTCATCTGCCAGGCAAAGCGGAGACATCTGAAGTTAGGAGGACACTGGGATACGAGATGATCAAAGGCACACATCCACAGGAACAGGGAGATGAAGTCATTCCACGGCATAGAATCACAGATGCTCGACTGTCTACAACGACAAGCACCGAGACTAAGACGAGAGTTACACACGATCATACTATGTCGTTCAAACAAAACAGCTTGAATGCTTCTCAGGACTTGGAGAAGCAAATGCGCTCTATCACCCAAAATGAGAGTGATCAATGGGGAGGAACAAGCGATAGAGCCCGTTCCAGCAGTTTGGACGAAGATTATTCAGATTATTCAAGGTTAGAGCAGAAGCTTGATATACTCATGAAGGACATCAGTAATATTGAGGAAAAACTTGCAAAATTGAGGCTCGCATTTTGATAATATACATATTTTTGGCAGTACGGTATCAATAATATGTGTTGTCTGCTACACAGAAACGAAACTTTTAAGTACAATTATCACCGCTTCTTCCTTCGGATTTATCGAGGAAAAATCATTGGGCGTATTCTCTCTTTCCCTAAGTGATGTGCCTCTCTATCATTTTTTGAAGCAGGTGTAGTCATTGTATATGTGGCGTACAGGCTTCAAATCAGAGTCTATGGCGCTAGTCGATCAGCATACTTTGTCCACTCTTATATTTACAAGGTCTGATAGTTATTGATAGCTCGAAACAGTAGATATCAGATATCTATAGTCTTATGATCCACTGCCCCTTGAAGTTTCAATCCTGAGATGTATTTATTGTTTTACCATCAGACCCAGGAAAGACTGGTAGTGGTCCTGCAATTTACAGCGGTTGTGGGTTCAGGCTGTGGCATATTTAGAGTCAGTCTTTTTGGAAATATGTTATTAAATCATGAATCCAGAGCTGTTTAGAGGGTTGTGGCCAGTATTGGCCCTGGTTCTCTGATGGAATTGATCTAGTTGAAAATCTATTTCCTGCACGTGACCTTTCCATAAACTGCTTTGGGATAGGGATAGATTTGATCTTGCAGAGCGCTCTTCACATGTCCCTTGATGCTGCATGAGGATTAAGTGTTTTAAGCCTGCATCTATGAGCAAGGTACTCCATAGAGCAAGGAACGTGGGAACCTGCCAGAGCAAGGACGTGCGTGATGAAATTAATTACCATTGAACCCTAACCGATTGGATGCTCCGCAACTTCTCGCAGCAAACTCACATGTATAAGCATTCTCCAAGGCTCTCTCGGCCCGGTCCCCAGGGCAGATATCCATTTCCGACTACACCAGGTGTGGTATGGTCTAAATTCTCTTAAGACTCCATTGATTTAATTAAAATATAAGTACATATGTGATATTACGACAAATGGGGGGTCGATCGGGGATTGAACGTGATGGTCCATTTTTGAGTAACTGTTACTGATGTCATACGATCTCTTGTACTTTGTCCACGTCTTCTGTCAGGGTTATTGCATGGCTATTTCTTTTTGTTGATCTCCCAGTCTGAACGATGAACGATGAGACACTAGACATGTCCTTCGATTTTTCACTAATATAGTCAAGCTTGTTTGTCAGCAGCCGGACGTGCTCGAGTGACTCAAGGTTGACGACTCTCCGTGAGTCAAGCATGAATAACTCGTAGAGAAATGCTGCAACCAGCATTCCAGCAGTGCCCGTCAGAGAGGATATTGCAGCATATGAACCACCACTCGCTACAATGTGATGAGAAGGGTTTTCAAAGAGCAGCACTGCTAGCACTAGCTTACCTCCTCTACCCCAGATTGTCAAGGCCCACAACCTGCCTCCCATGTCCCGTGAAGCATTAAGTATCGAGCTAAAAGAAAAGACGGAGACACCACTGAATAGGAGAGGATCTCGTCTCAGACCTTGTGAAGAGAAGTTAAATGATGACTTACACTGCGAATGCCCCGACCCAAGTAGACATACGTGGGGTTACTAGTGTATTGCTAGGATCCATAACAGCCCAAAACGTTGTGTATGCCGTGAGACTCTGTTAAATTCAGTGAGCAAACATTACAACAACGTATTGCGTTGAGTGGTTTACCGCAAGGAATTCGCTCAGCCAAGCCCCCCAGACTGTCTGACCAAGCGGAACATAGAACGCAAAAACGCCACTAGGGCCCTGAGGAGTGAATTGAAGCTCATCAAGTACACCACGTTGTTGCATGACATCCTCGATTTGGAGGAATAAATAACGAAATGGGAAATAAACGCCGGCGCATGCAAGATATCCACCTAGAATCTGAGAGACGATATAACTGCGAGTCATGAGAACGATAACATCCTAAAGAATACTCATCTACTCACAATGGAACTTTCCACTTGGGAAAACTTCGAAAGAGAGAAAATGCGATTGTAATACTCGGATTAAAATGACCTGCAGACACTGTTCCAGATGTCGAGACACAGAAGATAATGCCAAACGCGACGCTAAGTCCAACTTGTACAGGCCCGGCTGCAAATGCGCACCTGGTTTATGTTCAGACTCTTTCTTGCGCAACTGATTACTCACAAGCAAGCGTGGGATTGTTGTTTACAATCGCATTCAATTGAGCCAGTCCACATGCTATAGCTGATTGCGAGTCAATAGATTGGAAGTATAACGTTGACGGCTGCGGTACTCACACAAGAACGAGTAGATAAAACAGCCGATCTGAGTCTTGTTAGTTCTCTTCGACGATGAGAAGAGGTGGACACGACTCTACCATTTCTGCCCAAAGTTCCATAAGGAATGGAGCGTACTTGAGCCTGTTTCGTCGAGCCTCTAATGTATTCAGCCATTGGGGCCGCTGGAGGATGTCAGCGAGATGAACTGTTGGTGGTCCGGCTTGCATTGGCGTTTTCTACGCGAGTAGGCAAGAGTAGATTGAGGTGAAGAGGAAGAATGCAGGACCGTCCCCTCCTTCTTATTCGTTATTCTGAGACCCCGATTCCGGAGAATCGATGCAGCATCATACCCATGGGCGCAACTCTCAGTCACACCGCTTCGCTAAAGTGCCCCTGCTTGGATCTCCGTTTCCGGCATCCAAGTCATTTCTGATTGCTCCCTGACGGAGCAATCGTGCCACGTGCACGAAATCTTGTCCGACTCTGATTGGTGCAAGGAGCTAAATCCTTCCTTTTTCAGTACAGAATGCTGCCTAAGCGCCAAGAGCCACTGGTATATGTCCTCGGTCACCGGTGTTTCAAATTAATCCAGAACTTGACCAATACAGTTATAAGCAAGTGTGGCCCAGTAGTCATGAGTGTCATGACAGCGCTGGGGATGAATATCAAGTAATTCACTGGCGCTGTTATCGAGATCCTGGGATGACTATGGACAGCTTGAAACGATAACGTTGCTTGCTTCTCTTCCAGGAGCAAGGGCCGTATTACTAATGTTTTTAACCCACGCTCGGCAAATTTCGAGTGGGTCAAACTGATGTGTCAGCAGCACTAATAAATCGTCGACAGTTGGCATGATGTACACAGAGCAGTGATCAACTTTCGTAGACACAGTTTTTCCCGATAATTTCGGGAAGGTTGAAAACCACGTCCGGTACCTACTAACACGACAGATGATACCGGCGTGCACAAAGAATTTGTAGAATCCTTTTCCTGGTCCCGATCGATGTGAGACAATAATCGATCCAACGATCACCCATAAAGTGAAACATCCATTATCGAGGTAGAATTGAGGTAGTCGCTACTGCTGTTAGTTGTTAGTGTCACGAAGCATCCAGACGGTATATTCATGCTCGAGCTGTACAGTATCTAAAAGGGGCAAAAAGACTGACAGATGAGAATTAAACTCGAAGCACAACTACGTTAACTTAGGGCATTGAAATATGAAAGCGCTTAGCTATGATAGTCTACGTCTCACTGTTTAGCAGTGGCAGTGTAAGTAAATTTCAAGCGCTGGCTTATGATCATCATGTCAAGTCACGAAAAATGCTCAGGACGTGTTCTCAAGAGCGTGTCGAAGATATTGATGTCATATGAGCAGACAGATAATAAAGAGGCGCCCTGGTCGAGGGCGCCGATCAGTTGTCTAAAATATAGGAACCCGAGAAACCTCCCGCAGGGTCTGATCAATCAAGCTGACCCGCATTGAATTCCGAGGCATGAGTGTTTGAAAGTATCACGGTGGCTATGCGCTGGTTTACCCTTGCTGTGTTCTTTACCTAATGATTACCCTTTCATTTCGATCTAACATCAGTGACACTCAGAAGCACACTCAGAAGCACCTTTGACTCATTGACTCGACCTCTCATTTACGATGATATTATCAAACTGAGTATTTTTATCTTGCTCGGGATACTGATGAGAGGCTTACCGCCAAGTTCATGGTCGGGGTAGGTGCCCATCAAGGGGTAAGTTTCGGTGCGAGGTGATGTATGAATAAGTAAAGTTGATTCAATATACTACGCGTAGTGGCCACTTGTTTTGACTGCAATCAATTTGAGTTGGCCAATAGTAAGTACGGGGCTGCTTCTATGTGTGTATGACAGGATTGAGGAATTCATGAAAAGGAAAAATGACAGAGGGAAGGAGAGACAACTTCAGCAGAGGGATGTGGCTGTGATTTCTCCTTCAGGCAGTATTTTATGGTTTCAGGAGAACTAGTATGCTCATCATATATTTATTGTAGGCTTCAGACTAGGTCAGTAATTCAGCAAGAGCCCTGAAACTGTCTTCTGTACCCAGGATATCCAGGAGATATAGCTGTTTGGATATACGGCTTGGATGTACTTGGTAGCATTCACCTATGTTCGTCATGGGGAAGTTTCCTGCAAGGTCTTCAGAATTCTTCCTAGCGAGAAAAGATAGGAAGATGTAGGTAGAATGACTACGGTGGGTATGACTCTTGCATCGACTGCACTGTCAGTTTCTCGTGAACTTTTCATAGTAATGGTGTCGACTGAGCTGAGAGTATTTTGCGCTCTTGGCCAATTCATCGACGCAGTTATCTCCAATGATATCCGAGTAGCTTGGATTCCACTCGTATATGAGTTATGGATGTGCTTCATATACAGGCAGCGTTAAACAACTATTTCGTATCATATTACATCACGAATATCCCTCACTGCCCCTTCGGCCGCGCATTGTATTTTAGTGCAGCGGTAGTAGCCTATTAACCTCACCTATCCTCTGAAATCCTGACAGCCGATACATTACTGGCCTGAGACACGGTGCTAGTGACTTCTTAATCTATCCATCCATCATTTAGAGTGAACGTTACGAGATACAACGTATTACTTATATCCATAAGGAAAAATTAACGCGACTTGTGACATCGAAAAGTGACTCAATTTTGGCGCAGGCCCAGGATCCACCCGTTTCCTCGTCCCTTACCACACAATTAGACGTAGAATAGCTAGCACGGTCATTGGCGCACTTACTATTTCATGGGTTACCCACTAAAAGTGACGAGCATGGGGGGGTGGCGCGCAGGACTGGCAAATCAATACTCCGTTAAATTCATAGATTTTCCAGGCCGTTATTGACCTAGAAAAGTCTCCGCCTCAAGACGAGCGCAAGTCATGTGTTAATTCAGAATTTCTAATCTGCAACAAGCAATCCAGTGTTAAGACGCGGAAGACCTAGTCTACAAGGCTCGACATCGAGATTGTATCAGCAAAGAAAAAGGGGGAAGTGCAGGCGAAGTTTATGGTAGATGAGTAAGTAGAGATGTGCTCGAAGGTGTGTTACGGTAGTAGCAGTAGGAAGAAGGAAGAAAGGAAGATAGCTGAATGTGGTACTGTATACTCACTGCGACTGAATAGGTGATGCGGCAGGTGGCTCGTCCCCAGTCCCTCCCCAAGGTTATCTTGTGTCGAGTGGGAAATGCCAGTGCAGATCTGATGTATGTATCTGAGCTAGATTCTAGCCAGGAATTCTGAGAGGGCTTTAATCCCTTTTCAGGTGCCTAGGGTGTCTAGGAGTGGATAGAGGCTCCACCAAGATGGGCCGGTGTGCCGAAATGGGCATGTGCGTGTCTGGTGAGCATGTTATTGGCATGCTAAAACCTGGACAATGGATTTTTTACCTATGTTCATACTTTTAATACATCTTTACAACCTTTGTGTCTGCACTTAGAGTCTCAGCTGTACAATGTCATCCAAAGATATCATCCATCAAGGATTCAGTCCCCATCTGGGCAGGCCAAAAATCAAAAAACGCCAATCTTTTAAGAGTCTCATGTATAAATTTGGGGAATAATATGCCAGCAAAAAGCGTTTACCTAACATCATTATCACCACCATACTAGAGTTGGTCTAGCATCCGGTCACAGGGAACGACTCAGATAGAGATTTTGTAGGCCCGCTCAGCCGCCGATCCGCGTGCGATTTTGTCCATGTCCGTGCTACGCCACTGTTGCGCCACTGTTGCGGTTTATCCTGCACTACCGTATGGTAGATTACGTTTTCTATGGAATGATACTGGGTGTTGCGATCCAACTTCACCAGCCATTGTTGAAGGCTGATCAAAATTCCAAGATCCGCAGTTAGACGTTGACATTGAGAGAGAGAGAGAGAGAGATAGATGGAGCCCGCCAGATAGCTTTGGTGTGCAATCAAGTATCATTTGTATTGGAACACGTACTCAGTCCGACACTAGGTTGTGTAAACGGCTGAGGTTTTTCGCCCATCAAGTAAGTCCTTTTATAGGGGCCGACAATTGATCGGGTGGGTCCATGCTCATAATAATAGAAATAGAGGAAATATGAAATAGGAATATGAAAAAGAAAAAGAATATGAATTAACTTATCGTCTTGGGATATCGCGCCTCATCCAACCATTTGTGTGAGACTCTCACCCTTCATGTTGTGCAGAAACTCTCCCGTGGAAGGCTACTTAACTGCTCTTTGTGCCTTTATTGGAAATCATTGTCTATATCGCTGCCGTCAAAAGCATGCTTCAGCGTTTTTCAACTTCAACTTGGGGTACTCGACTCTTTAGACTCTGAAAGTACGTATCCTTACTCGCTCCCCCAAGGTCAAAGTCCGATCCATATACTCAGGGTCTGCAAGTACATCTATTTTTGTTGTCAACGTGATGGTATGACTCGATGATATCAGAACCGTCGATATTCAGATAGATCATTTTTTAACTCTTCAGAGTACTCAGGCAAAGCGAACAAAAAACATTTCCAAGCGTCGGGGTCATATCTTTCATCTCCTCCAAACGTGCTTGCCTTTCTTTTCTTTGCTTCCAACATGCCACGATCCGCACTTTTTACCAGAAAGAAGTATCACACACACATAGAGCACCCTTTTTCTCCCAAAAGCGAATATGTCAGGATAAGACCAAGATCGCTCGATGTGTTGGTAAAGACTGAGGAGAGAGAGAACAAACCAACTAGGTCTCAAGCCCCATTGCTGTAGCTGGCCCGAAGTAATGCATCCGAAGCAACGCATCCGCCATGCTTCTGCATCAGGAACTTCACATCACGCATGATAGCTCAGTTGATAGTGAGAGATGGGCATTCGTCCATTCAAATCCACAGTCACTCTCCAAATACACCCAAGGAAAGATTCCAGTTATGTGGTTGACAACAAGAACGAATCTGTAGGTGATTTGCAGGGTCAGATTCAGGCGGGTGCGCTATCGTTGGGAGTAAATGCGCTCAAGCCAAGAAAGGAACGGAACCCATTACCTGTCGAGGTCATCTAACCCAAAGTCAACTCAACTCATTATCTCTATACCCAAACAGGCGTACGATCTTCTAGAATCTCGACAGACGCGATCCAAGGTAAGAAGCGCATCTTTTGAAATATCAGTCGACCCTCGTACCATGGTGGCATGGATGAGAAAATCAAATAATCGGAGTACTCGTGAAGGGGTCGGCTTAAAATAAAACCATTGGCTTCACAGTTCTTCCTCCCATTTTGGCAACCTTGTTACATTGTTCTTGCTCTTCAAACAGGAACTCGGTCAATGAGAGCATGATTCCCGTGCGTCGAAGTATTTTGCTAGTATGTAAAACCGTTGAACCAAGGAGGCCAGATCGAGAAAATAGCAGGATATCAATTGACAAATGTATTATAAATGTGCGGATGCAACATGACCGTGAGTGAAAGTAACACAACGTGCAAGCAACCGAAACTAATGCTCATGTTCACTCACGAACACGGCAGCCATACCCATACCCGACCCGATGCACATCGATGTCACAAACACCCTAGTATTGGTTTGCTTGGCGATGTTGAGACCGGTAGCGACCTGACGAGCACCAGTACACCCGAGAGGATGACCGATGGCAATGGCACCGCCGTTGAGGTTGACCTTTTCGAAGGGAATGTTGAGATGCTGGATAGAAAAGACGGCCTGGCTGGCAAAAGCCTCATTGATCTCGTAGAAATCAACGTCGTCCTTGTTCAGACCCACTAATTGGAGAACCTTGGGAATGGCGAAAGCCGGCCCGACACCCATGATGCGTGGGGGTACGCCGATGACGGCGGAGTTGACGAATTTACCGACAATAGGTAAACCGAGCTTGATAGCGACAGAACGACGGGCGAGGAGAATGGCGGCCGCGCCATCTGAGACTTGGGAAGCGTTACCGGCATGGGTGGAGCCATTCTTGGTGAAGGCGGGTTTGAGTTTGAAAAGGCTCTCGGCAGTGACGCCATCTCGAATACCGTCGTCCGAGTCTACGATGATGTCGACCTCCTTGTTGGTCTTGGGATCGAGGATGGTGGTTTTGATGGGAACGATTTCGTCCTTGAACTTGCCGGCTTGATTGGCAGCAGCGGCCTTTTGGAAGGACAGGGCCGCGAATTCGTCTTGAATTTTGCGAGGGATATGGAAGTCGGCGGCGACATTTTCCGAGGTGATGCCCATGGGGATGAGGCAGTCCTCGGATTCCTGATTGGAAAGGATGGTATCTGAGACGTCTGGAGCAGCACGAGAGCCGAAACCAAACGTCATGGACTCGACCCCGGCACCTAGGGTGAAGGATGAGCATGGATGGGTGAGATTGGAGGTGACGTACCGATGCCAATATCAATCTGACCGACCTTGATCTCATTAGCGATCTGAGTTAGGGCGGTGAGACCTGATGAGCATTGGCGGTTGACGGTGTTGAGAGCGGTGGTGTTGGGAATGCCGGCGTGAAGAGCGGCCATACGGGCAGCAGAAGCACCACCGCCGGGAGGAAGGACATTCCCGACGGCAATATCCTCAATGAGCTTGGGATCGAGGTTGACACGAGTGTATAGAGCTCTAAGAACATGGGAGAGGATCAAGTCGGGTTTAGTGTCTTTGAAAGCACCCTTCCTGCCTTTGGTGATGGCAGAACGGAGAGCGCTGACGATGACGACGTCGTCATCCTGCTTTTGAAGGAGTCGCTGGTAGGCCGACATGTCGTCTACTAGTGTGTGTGTGGGTGTGTGTGGTTTTGGTCAATCCCCCCAAAGTATCACATGGGTGGTGGTGAATCACATGCTGAGGAATCCACGTGATCGGTGAGGGTCACGGTTCCGAGTGGAAAAAAAAGTTACGTGTTATGGGGACGTGTTACGGAGGGAGATCGGACCGAGGGAAGGGAAGGGAGAAGGAGCGATGTAATAGGCGTTGTCACGAGGATCGCGGGATGGGATTGCCGGGATGCCGAGTTGAAGCGGCGCGTGAAAGCAGGGGAGGGGTGATGATGGGGGGTGAGGTTTTTCAGACGTGGATTTTTTTCGATGGCAACACTGGGCTGGTGCGTGGGTTTTTTTAAATGGGGGAGTTGTATATGAGAGAGACTGACGTGATTTCCTCTCTCATCCTCTCCCAAAGGCAACGCGAGTCTAGTGGGAAAGACGACTCTGGAGACGAGGCCATTGACCCTGCTCTTCGCAACTCCACCATGTCAGTCAATGTACGTATGCGTTACGATTCTCCTCCTCCTCCACCTCCACCACCACCACCACCACCATCTATGGCTACTTTGCCTCACTCTCCTGCTCCTTCCTCGGATGCTTCTCAGGAGCGTTCTTCTTTGGGTACTCCTCCTGTTCGCCGTTCACCTCACTCGTATCCTCCGCCGTATCCCCACCCTCACTACCTCCAACAACACCAACACCAACACCAACACCAACACCAACAACAACAACAACAACAACAGTATCATCATCATCATCATCGCTACGACCATCCTTACCTCTATCCCTCCAACCAGTTCTCCATTCCCACGATGCATCCTCAACACCACCACCGCACTGACCCTTACCACCCCTACCCTGGGCCTCAACCCGTTACTATTGTTCACACCGACGATGCTGCCACCAAGCTCAGTGACCGTGTCCGTCGTCGTTGCTTCAATTGCTGCACCACCGACACTTCCACTTGGCGCAGGTCCAATCTCTCTCCTGGCAAAGTGGTAAACTGATTTCCTTTCTGACTCTTTCTCTCTCTCTCTCACACACACACATCTTCTTTGCACAGCTCTGCAACAAGTGTGGTCTCTTTGAACGTACTCACTCACGTCCCCGTCCTGAGCAGTTTCCTCACAAACGGGGTCCTCTTGCCGCTTCTGCTCTCCGCGGCCGCACTCCCCCCAACCATCTCCCTCCCATTGCTCCTCCTCCTTCCGGTGCTCCTTCCTACTACACCGCCCCTCCAAGGGACCCTCCTCTTCACTCTTGGTCTAATCCTCCTCCTCCTCCTCCTCCTTCTGCCTCTGCTGACACTCCCAGGAAAAACACCGCCTCCGACACCAGTCATCCCCACAGCAGGCACCCTTCCCCTGCCCCTCCTCCTCCTCCTCGTGCAGATCCACTCCCCACCACCACCACCACCACCACCACCCCTACCGCTGCCCCAGAGAATGCCTAGACTAAAATGGCCTTGCATGTCATAGCGCGATCTCATCACGCCATCATGATCGCACCGTGTATGTTGGTATCACAACTATGAATTCTGCTCTTTATTTATCTCTTCCCTACTACGTGTCTCGCCCTTTCCATCATCTCAGTAGGGTAGTGATCAGATGTGATTCGATTTGATTTGATCGCCGCACGGACCTTTCCCTCTTCCGGTATCACATCATTTCATAAACCCCAGGTAAAAAAAAAAACAAGCGCTTGTGGGTCATCCCCGGACCTTTTTCTTCTCCTTCTTTCTTTTCATTTTACGTGTGGATATCGACGTAAAAAAAAAAAAGAGGGTTCTGTCTAGGAGAGAGGATGAGCTTGAGCTTTTTTCTTTGGTAGCCTTTTTTTGATCCCGATTATCAATCGTCCTGCGAATTTGACAATGTTGTGATGGTTCCATTCAGATGGACAGGTTGATGTTGATGATGGATGGAT
>Ga0157368_1000789_pt1 | contig 14423 bp, 9 predicted proteins | sample AttbisABBM3_FD_113146 | JGI IMG/M metagenome (GOLD analysis project Ga0157368, IMG submission 113146) | Fungus gardens microbial communities from leaf cutter ant in Botucatu, State of São Paulo, Brazil - Atta bisphaerica ABBM3 | ecosystem: Host-associated > Fungi > Mycelium > Unclassified ...
AGTAGGCAAGTAGTTAATCATACCCCATTCTCTAACTAGAACTCCGAGTGAGCTTTTCAGGGCTATGACGGGGTGCGAAGCGAGGCAAGGGAAGAGATATTCAATCAAGCAAGCCCACACTGGAACACCAAAAGAATCTCGAAAAATGGAATCAACCCGATCATTCAAGTCGCTTTCTACGGTACGATCCGAAATGCTAAAATAGATCCTTGCGCCGGCTTCTATGTCTAAGGTCGTAATGCTTTAGCCTAACTATTTCGAATGACTTCTTTCCGTCTAAATATAAGTATGAATCTCCGCGCATAGATAGGAAAGCTGGAGACCTTCCAGCATCCTCCGTAACATCTTCCAAGACTGCTACTTCTTCATCATCAGTTGCAGATTCTCTTTCTCCTAAAGCCACTCAGTCTTCTCTTTCTTATCGAAAGGAAATTATGTGAGCCAATTGACACTATCGTCTGTTTACAGCAAATCAAGATTAGATGGACAAAGAGAGCTTCAATCAACACAGTCCTAGAAGCTCCATTCATGCCCACTTCTATTCCTAAGAGCCCATCATTCTACTCAAAAGAGGACGGAGGCTACTTTCGGGACATTGGTTGCAGCGATTTGTAGACCAATAGCAAAAGCAGCAACGATTCGATGCTCTCAAGCAGATGGCTTCCTTCCTCCAAGAGTAAGAGCGCATTCGAGGGCTAATGATATTCCCGGATCGAGTTCTGACCCTCTTTCGAAAAGTAAGTAAAGCAGTCAATCCAGTAAGAAAGTCACTAAGACTTATTCCGTCTATTCGACATCGACACAGGCTAAAAAGGAACCTAATACCTCAATCGGAAACTCTTTCTGAGCCTATTTAAAGATAAAGAAAGACCCCTTACCTTAAGATCTAAACAGTTTTCACTGGATGAAGTTACTTGGCGCTGTTCCGAGCTAAGGGACGTTTCACTAAAAGGAGAAAGGCGCATAGGATCAGATCGCTTGATCATACACCACAGCGGGCACGTTGACTGGCTTACTCCCAAACATAGAACAAAGATTAGTTTCCTAATTATTTAATCGGGGAAAGACACGAACCCTTCTCCTATAGTACCTTCCATTCCCTCTTTTGTCTTCTCGAGCGAGTTCTATAGATTCCATAAGCCAAAAGAGCCCTTTCATACGATCCATGAAACAAGGGCCTAACTCTTGCTATGACACCAATCTGACTTTGCTTCCTATCTATGGTTGATGTAATACTTCTTTCGAACGTAGAGTAAGCCAACCCTCAAGGTCCCTTCATGCAATGACATTCCCATAAGGATAGAGATAGGAGTCCTCTCTTGTCCTACTCAAGGGGTGCAGTAGGTTTGTTTTTCCCTCCCCTCAACTGATTGCGAGGCCCCCTATAAGACTGTGCTATCTCTTCCTCCTTGCAGGTCCAAGCACAAGGCGAACAATGCCTATCCTTGGGATCCTGCTTCTTTCATGGTCCCAAAGAGCAGGTTGCAACGAACCTATCTAAACCCATCCATCTTCATTCGATCGATATGGGATCCTTATTCCTTATATAATTAATAAGAATCTTATTTGTTTAACCGCAACTACACTCCCTTTTGTATGCATGCTGGTAAGACTGATAGACTGTCATTCTATCCCTTTTCTTGAAAGTGAAAGAGCGTATATGATGGTTATGAATGGATAAATGCAATGATTGATCCCACAGCGCTTTATTTAGCAAGCCATACAGTAGTAAGGTTATATGAAAACAGACCATGATATAGACAAGGGGCTAGATCGTGATAAGGGCATTCTAGAAAAAATCAATAATTAAGGCAGTGGCCCGTCATGACTGTATCTCAAAGGAAAACATGTAATAGGAGCTAATGGAAGAAGGATAATGTGATCAATCTACAGTCCTTTACACCCTCCTGACTATGCCCCTTGTGGTCAACTGAGTCGTGCAGCACATCTTTTCGTATCTTGACTTGGTACTATCTCCTTTTCCAATTCGTCCTGTAAGCAGGTTTGAGCGCTTTGACCATCTATAAAAAAGCTCATCTTCCAACTCCTAAACCTCTCCTTACCAGTCGAGTTCTTACAAACCTCTCCTGTGCTGTGAGGCTTGGCTTGATGCATCTTCTTACCTGGATTTGGGCTCTATTCCTTAAAGAAGGCCCTTTTCAAGCGGCAAGATCAGGGATCATAGATAATAGGCTCTCATGTGAAAAGGAGAACAAGATGCTCAATGGGATGGAAAGGGGAAATGGCCTATGACCGAATGTTCCCATTAAGATATGAAGATGAGATTTTTTCCTTGCTGTGAAGGTGTAGCGGGAGACTACCCAAATCCATATAAATCCAATCCTCATTGCTTTAGCCCTAGCCCTTGTCATTCTAAACGTACTATTCTCTATGCTATTGAATAGATCGATTTGCTATGCTAGTCCTTTCTTTTACAAAGGAAAGTTTCAGTCTGGAATGGAAAGATATTCCCTATTGTTTGTGGAAGAAAGTAAGGCACTAAGACCCGCTAGAAGGACTCTAAATGAGCGAGAAGAAAGGCGCCCCACCGGCTCACTTATATTAGTTAGCCGACTCCTTTTAATTCATTTAAGACTTTCGATTCTTACCCCTCATTCTTGTAACCGTCACCTGTAATCCGCGCGGGAGTTCCTTGTTGACCAGGTAAAGGCGTGACTCTAATGCCTAGCCAACCGAACTCATAGCGCATGGGGAGCCCTAAACTTCTATTCCAGGAGATTACCAGTAATAGAGCATAACAGTATACGCACCAAGTTACAAATAAATAAAAAGCAAACCAATTATGCAAATAAATGCATATAACAGGAGCGGTTTGATCCCTTATTTTATCATACAGACTGATCACTCGCGGCACACATTCTAGAAGACTAAGCCAAAGTGTCGGGGAAGGTGGGCGTGAAAGGCCTTATCGATGATTATTTTCAGCTAGTCGCAAAAGTTCAGCTTCGCTCTTCATGCAGATTCGTGGGCATGAAAAGATTCGTTTCCGCGGTTGGCATGGATGGAGCTTTTAAGCCACTCGAGATAGGCACTGTGAAAGAAAAGAGTTCGATATCCGATCCGTGTAAGAGCGTCTCAGAAGTCCCTACCCTGATGTATTCCCAATTCTTCCTGAAAGCCGGGCATTCTCAAGCACCGGATTCAATAGCAATTACAGGAGATTCTTCCGCCTATTCAATACAATAGCAATGGTCAGGAAGGTGCAAACAGGCTTTACGCCTCTAAGGACAGAAGGAATCGAAGAAAAGTCACTACCGGCGAATCGGATTGCCCAACTTGCGCCTAAAAAGGCTTCAGTTGAGCCTAAGACACGGGGTGTCCAACCGCAAACAACCAAATGGACTCTCCTTTGGTTGGACATACTACCCATAGTAGTCCCGCTCGCCGTGAGCGAGTAATCTTTGCGTACATGCCTTGACTTCTTACACCTGCTGCTGGGCAATTAATTCCTTGCTTCCGGTACAAGAACTCAAGCAAAACAAAAAGCACCGTAGCGTAAGGGAGGACAGAATCGACAGCAGCCAAGGCGCTTAGAACAATGGGAGCAAGACTTCCAAGTCTGCCCGCCATAGACGAAGACTGAGCCCATATATTCTATTAAACAAGTTTTTTAGAGGATCATAACTCTGATCACAGATAAACGAGATTCGATCATGTAGAAACCGGGCTACATACCTAAAAAAGCGTGTAGTCCGTTACTACACTCCCGCCTAGCCGTAACCAGCATGAAATATGGGATCTTCTCCCACTAGAAACGTCTGGAAGAGAGAAAGCCTCCATCTTACCAGGGAGCCGGCCGTGCTTTTGCCCGAGTGGTTACTTCTTTCGCGATAGATTCCTCTTTTCTTTTTCGGGCACTGGTTCCTCTGCGGAATGAATTATCATTCAAACCAAACAAGAACTTCTTATCAAAAGCAACCGTCCCGGCACAACACAAGCAATAGGAAAGAGGCAAGTCACCGTAACCGCTTCCGGTTCAGATGCTATAATATGTCTGCTGGGTACTGGTACTACTGGACAAACTTCTACCTACCGGGGAACACCACTACCTCGAGTAGCTTTCTCTACCTATGGACGCGGCGCTTTCTCGACCTACGGAAAAGCATGGATAAAGTAGTCATTATATCAATCATTTCTGGGAGAATCTAAGATGCGAGGTCACAATTAGCCATTTCGTCATCCTCCAGACCGCCATTGCGATAGTAGCCACCATCCTTTTCTAGGGTCTCCTTATGGTTGAAAGCTGCAACTAAAGGGGGGACCGACATAAGCAAGAGCAAGAGCTAGTGGATCACGGCTACCTAGCATCATGGCTACCAGCACCACCAGCATCCGTAATTCCTATAGCTGTTGCGGATCGCGATGCAGTACCTGTTCAATAGCTCACGCCCGGGTTGATATCCGTAACACATCTCATATCCAACTCTTCAAGGCGAAACTAGTTGATCCCGCGTGCGCTAATTGACCCAACATTGAAAAATGGTCCTTTAGGGAGAGGCGGAGCCAGAGCCATTTCTCCGGGTTGAACTCTACACGGATGGAGAAAGGCCCTCCGATCTTTACGGAACTGATGGAACTGCATCTCTAACTGCTTGTGCTGCTTCAATAGCAATAGAAACATCTGAGAGCTGGGTCTGCTGGGGCACAGCTCACTCAGAGACAAGTCAACAAAAAAAAGAATTCCAAATTGGGGCGCAGAAAGCTATGGAGGCTTCCCCTAAATCCCCTTTTATAGAAGACTATCACCAAGTCTCTATGTCCTTTTGCTTAGTGAGAGGGCATCTCGAGCACTTATAGCTAGGCCATTCTACTCACAAGAGAGTTGAAGCGGCCAAGACCGGTATGCCGACAACAGAAGTAAAGGAGCAAAGCCATAAGCCAAGCTAGCGTGCTGAACAGAAAGTCGTAGAGTGATCACAGCTTATTCACCAAGACGTGTGAACAGCGCCTATTCGATAGCAGCTTGTACCCTGATTCCGATAACAAAGGGAATTCCTCCTAAAAGAGCTGATTCAATCGGGTTATCAGCTTCGGCTATTCTCACTGCTAGCAATCCAGTTAGTTAGGTCTAGTATGCCTATTCCTATTATATTATACAGTCTGACTAAGAGTTCAGAGTATCTATCTGAGAATGGAAATCAAATAAAGCGAAAAGGAGAACGAAAGAAATCGGTCAAACTGCATGCAATCGACAGCCAAAAGAGAGAAGGCAGTCGCAGCACACTCTATATCTTACCTCGGGGGACGGAACTACCTTAATCCACGCCCTTCCTACCCCACAGCCCCTTGGTTCACGATCCAGGAAAGCAAGAATCGAAGCGATCCAAGCACGCTGGGGTTCTTTTAGTTTTCTAAAAAAGGGAAGTTCTAAAAGTTTCTCGTAAAGTTCCCCGCTATCGAGTGTGATAAAGCCAAGTTTTCAGCAAGTTTGATTGGATGTGCCCGTAGGGCTTCCTAACACATTCTATAATCAACTTAAGCTATCACGAAAAGGCTCAAGCTGGTACAAGGGATAATGGGACTGCTATAACAGGAACGGAGATTGGCTCCTCACAGACCAAAAGAAGCGAAGGAGGTAGGAAGGTGAAATCAGGAAGGCATTGATCTTTCCTAGCATATCTGTAATAAGTAAGTGATTCAACGGGATTCGGAATTGAAAGAAGCCCGCATTCCCTCTCTTCTTTCACGGCTTGATTTCGCTACGCACTGGAGCACTCGGAATTTCCACAAGCCTACCTGTTTTCTTGACCTCAGAAGGAAAGGAGGAGATTCTGGACCTGGCTTCCTGGACGGCACTCTTTCTCCAGACCGGGCAAAAGCGGATTACGCAGCCTGGAGAACTGGAACAAGAGTTGCCCGACTGAGTTGCCTTAGTTGAGTCTTCATGACTTGAGGATTCTAAACCAGTAAGGCTACTGGGCCAGGTTCTCAGACGGTTGCCTATGGACGGCACATACTGGCAAACCCGACCTTTAGATTAGATAGGTTGATGGGGTCGAGAGTGGTCTTCTCCTTTGACTTTCAGTCGGCTACTTATCGGTGGCCCCTCCTTGTCTTATTTAGGATGTTGACCTATCTCTTTTGCCTCAGCTGCAGTTCATTCAGCACTGGCGTGCAAGATCTTTCAAGTACCGGTTAAGCAGTTCTCTCAAGTCAGCTTTGTTGCTGGTCAACCATTAGGTACGTAGTCACTAACCTTTAGGTTAGGTTACTATTCGTCTTGGCCTTATCCTATCATCAAAACGACTCTGGAGCTACAGAGCTTGCAAAGAGGTTTCGGGTTTAAAGCATCTTCGCGCCCCTTGGGGGCGTCTACTCACGGAAAACGTTGTAGGCGTCTCTTGATTATGAGGTACTACGGTATGTTGCCGTGTCCTCTGTGGTTAGCGGTTGCTGCGGGTTTCGTGCCATCGCCTCAGGTGATTGGTAGGGTTGTGGAAAGGCTTCGTGAACATTTTGTTCCGAAAGATCCGATTACACCTCCCGATGTTGTTTTCCCTTATCCCGGTATGCGAGACTTCCTTGAGTGGTCTCTGTATCAGGGTTGGTTAAAACAGCATCCGAAATACCAGCACAGGTACTGCGCTGTTGCTCTTGCTCCAGATGTTAACATAGACGCCTTACCCTCCGATCTATATACGGACGTGGTACTCAAAAAAAGTAGATTTTTCCACCGGTGTCATGTTTCGTGTATTTGATTGGGTGGTCGAACTGTCTCGTCAGGACATTCGTGTCCTTACGGGGCAGGTGGACGCGTCGTCTAATGGTAATTCCTTGGTAGAAGGTTGATCACCCTCTAACAGATCATTGGACCATAAGACTATCGGCGTGAAAATGAAAAGCGTATCAACACGCTAAAAATGCTCCTATCCTATATTGTATTGCGCGGGCATCTTTGAGTTGCTTATTACCCTCGAGACAAGCCAACCTTGCCTTTCCTTGTACGATCCAATCTTGTATGATTCAATTCCTAATTGAACTCAATCCTTTTTGCCACCCGAATGATTCCGTGTGAAAATCACACTCACTCTCTCCAGACCCAACCAAAGCGCTTCACTCAAGCGTATAAAAGAGAGATGCTTTCTAGAGTGAGTTGAAAGACTCGTTACGACTCGTGCTTTTGTCAAGGGCAAGGGAATCACTCGTCTTATTCATCAGGCCTGAAACCAATTGGGTCTCGTAACTGATCCGCCGAAAAGAAAAGGGGGAAACATATGGGGAGGCCTTTTTTCACTTTGGCTGAGTCAATCGAAGCTAAAGCAAGCAACAGGTGCTTTCACTGCATCAACTGAGTCAAGGTAAACCACTGAATCAATGGGCTGTGCTCCTGGCTTCGCTTCTGGGTCAACACCAATGGGATCCGCTGCTTTATCCGCGGCTCTTGCCTCTGCATCTGGATTTGTGCTTGGAACAGTCTTCTCTCTTCTACATTTGCACCCGGAATATCTCCAGATCAAGACCCATAAGGAGCCGTAACAGAGGAAGTTCGAAAGGCGGGACCAAGGTATAGTTCCTGTTATTTACCTTTTTCCAATGTTTGATCCAACGGCGGAGCCTGTGAGAGGGGCGCTTGACCTTTGTTTCACCCGGATGTGAGACCAACTTCTCTTACAGAGCCTTTCTATCTATCTAAATGATAAACAATAAAAGGAAATAATAGGACTTGGATCTCAAGTAAGGCTCTGATAAGACGTTCTACAACTTGAGTAAGGCTGACCCAGCCATAGCTGACTCCGGGGGTGTTCAATTCGTTAGGCAAAGAGGTCATCTCCTAGGTCAATGGTCTCTGTCTCAGCTAGCTGCCGTGATAGGAACTCAAAGCCTCGTCATCCGCGGAAAAGATAACTATTGCATAGCCCGGCACAACAAAAGCAAAGGTTGGCATATTTTTCTTTTTGAAAAGGAGTCGATTACCTATTTTTCCTAGTCTCGGAATCCAATTCGATCTTAGTCTTCCCGCCCAGCACGTATTTCTAAAGTGGTCGATGTAGGTTATGGGATAGCGCTTGTAGGAAAATTTCCGTATCGCCTTTTGCCTTCGAATTTGATGAATCGCTTTTAGCAAGTCTTTCAGGTGTGTTCCCATCCCCCTCACCTCTTAGTGAGGTGTAATGGCTTTTTCTTTACCTCTAGTCTAAAGCGGTAAGCATTACAAGGCCAAGGTAAGGTAGGCGGCGCGCTTATCCTATTCCGTCTCGATCCTCGATCCTTTCGGGCTCAAGACGGTGGCCTCTTTCACTTCAAAGTGCCATTGTAACGTCTTTCTTCGGCAGACCGGTAGGAGAGTGTGTGAACACAATCCTCTCGAATGCCTTCAAGCAAGGGAAGATTCACTAATTCAATTCTATAGCTCCTATACTATAGGGCCAAAAGGTAAGCAAGGTAAGAAAGTAACTAGTTAGCTCTCACAGCAAGGTGAATGAAAGCCTTCCCTTCTTAACTTAATAAAGAGTTCACACAACCGAATCCGCTGAGGTCGCTTGGTAGGAGGAGTGGCTAATACCGCCATGAGCCTACCCATACGAAAGAATTGAATCAGTAACTGCCTTCGCTACCTGGAGAGCTAACTGGCAAGAAGCAAGAAGATTCCCAGCTAATCCGTGAGTCGTGGTCAAAGAGAGCGCGGAGTAGCCAATAGGAAAACCTTATTAACCCTAAACTGAATTCGTTAGCTAATTCATTCATCCTAGCCTTGCTTCTATTATGATAGATATAGTGACTTTGAAAGAGCGGCTTCGTGAATCAATTACTTAGAATTATCTCATTCAATTGCAGCGCTTACTGTAACAAGAACACCGGTTACGAGAAGAGATGCAGGAAGCAGGGGAAGTAGAGGAACCATTGAATTGCATGTGAAAAGCATGATTAGGCTTAGGCATTAGGGAAAGGAAGAAAAAAGATCAGATGCAAGACCGGGTTTCACGAATGAATGCCCTGCTGTCGGAATAAAGGCTGCAGGCTAAGCTAAGGATTCGGCAGGCGAGACAGATGAGGAGGCATAGAAGGAGCAATTCCATTATGTGTTAAAGGCTGCGGAATATAAAAAATCATAAAAAAATGAATAGTAGATAAAGAAAGGGCCTCTTTATCTCCGATCTGAGTCTCGTCTTTCGACGGATCTCGTTCCGTTTATATGCCGCTCATTTGTAGCAGGTTTTTTGTATGTTTTAGATAAGTAAGACAAGCGCTTCATTACGCGTGATTCTAATTCTAGCATATGCGCTAAGCTGCTCCTACCAAGCACTAAAGGCAAAAGGATGCTTTTCAGGATCAGCCTACTTCTTCTATGTTACGTCCTTGAATTACATCCACTCTCTTTATTCCTTTCTCTCTTTCGGATGAGTAAGCTAGTAGTATATATTCATCTGAATCTGCTTTTCTAGTCAATTCGATTTTTAGGATAATAAATCTATAGCAGCTGTTAGGCCTTACCTGGACTTTCTGCCTTCCCGAGCATTTTTTTTGGTTGGATTACACCCTGTAATTGTACATGCTCCCAACAAGAACATCTTTTAGTTCAGGAGAAAGAAAAATTGACTTTGAAACAATAAGCCCTACGACCCAGTCATTTAATTTCCTAGTCCCTTACATCTTCCGGCTAACAATTGGTTGTGCTAAAGCAAATTCCCCTACTCTCGGCGGGAGTTTCCATCCCCCACCAATCTGGTCTTCCAGGAGGTGTGCTTAGGGAAAGAAGTTACCTTGGGTAATCAAACTGTCTCTGCAATGCCGCTTAATTAATATCTTATGTAATCACTGAGCACTGCTTATCCTCTTCATTCTCCCTAGTGTTAGATTAAGAATGAATATTCTAAAGCCACTAGAGCGGGATAAGAAGAGAAATCTACTTTTTTAATAGCCCTTCACTCTTGAAAGTCAGCAACGGACGAAAGGGGTGAAATGGTAGCAGCGGGAAGCAAAGCCAACGAAAAGGCATCTCATTTCATTGATGATTTCGACCCAGGTTAACCGACATTTGAGAGAAAGGAAGTATTTCATTTAATGTCAGTCTATCCGCTGTTAGGAATGTTCACATATGAGCAGTGTGAGTGATCATAAAAGATGAGAAAGGAATGTCTGGTTTGAACCTAATCGAAAAGGCTAGTCAACTCACCTCAAGTCTTTGTATGCGCAATCTCTCTTGTTCGAGAATATGCTGCTTTCGGGCGGGAAGCAAATAAGAAGTCAATCTTAAAGTTCTCTTAAGAATGAGGCAGTACGGTTATAACCTCTCCTTTAGAGCTACCTGAGACTTTGAAAGAGGGTGAAACTTCTTCCGTTCATGACCTATACATACACAAGACTCATTCACTCCTTAAAGAGATCACTCGCAGAGTTTGATAAATAGAGCTTTGACTTTTTATGCCCTTAGCCCCTTCCTTCCGGCTGATATGCTCTTCGTTACACTCAGCCTTCTAAACCCAGAGTCTATCAACTCTACTTCTCCAACTCACTCTTCGTCTGTCAACTCTTCTTGGAGAGTCTGTAAACTCTACATCGCTAACGCTCAACCTTTCTCATGGGACACTGCAATATAATATCATTCATCTCACCTGCGATAAGAAAAAGGTAAAGAAAGACCATTGGCAACGTCCTCTATAGCATCCCTTAACCTTTGAGGAGCGATTCCAGCTTCCTCAGTCTTGTCCGTCTTTCATTTCTGTGTAAGAGCCCAAAAGGGAATCAATCGTTAGCATTCCAATCCGTAATGAATCTCTTTGTCTTCGATTCTCTTTCTCGTTTTCGAAGTTGTAGAGCGAGTTTATTTTCATTTAAGGGAATGGTCCTTCGCACCCTAAGTGAGAATCTCCTTCCACCTTTGATTCTAACCTACTGAGGTAAATCTTTCCCTTTCGGTTAGATGGTTCGATTCGCTTGCTTCATCGGCTACCGGTTTTTGTGGTTTGTTCGAGTCAAGGAATGCCGCAAAGGTCTTTACATTAGAATCTAATCTAGCAGTTCCACTCTTTCTCATGAAGGAAATGCCCCTAGTGCTGGATAAGAGGCTTAAGAAGCTTAAGATGAGTTCCATTGGGAAGAGTCTATCTTTCTTACCCGGCTCCAGGCCATGAAGCTTTTCTGCTTGCTAAGGCTGGATCAATTACTTCATCAGGATCTCTAAAGTCGTCCAAAGCCGCAGTGGCTACTGCAAGAACTCAAATCTCAAATGACGTAAGAGAAGAAATAGAAGTGCGAGTGCTGAGTATCTTTTACTGCGCTAGTCTTTCTAAATTCCTTCGCCAAGAAGCCTTTGGCCTGTTGTTCCCCATTACCCTTGGGACTGGAAGGTAAGTTCTTCCTTCAAAGGCCTGTAAAGATGGATTGAATCTTACTTGCCTTCAATAGGCGGATTTGGCTGGCTTCCTTCTCTGTCAGAGCCTACTCAATCTCCTTCCCCTGCCGCGAACTGACGTAAACTACTTCTCTTCCTTTCCTGAAGCCTGCTAGTAGGGGATAAAAAGTGGATTAGCTTTCGTTAACAGAGATGGAAAGCATCAAATCCGAATCTGAGATCTTGAGAGATCGAATCATAACTATGTAAAGTAGCCTTGGGCTGAGACGTGACCTCTTCTCCTCGTTTTCATTGGGTCACTCACTCGCCTACAGGTGAGAGAAGAAGGAAGAGTTCACAGCTTCTTCAACCATAGCTATTCTTGTTCCCACGAAAGCAAGAGTGAAGAGTCGACAAAAGTTCACCACAGAAAGCATAGTCACAAGGGAAAGCGAACCATAGAGACCATTTCACAAGAGCTGGGCTGAAAGAAGAGTGATTTGAATTACCCTCGTGTGACTTCACTCGCTTACTTTGGAAAAAGAGTAAGAACTTCTAGTCATCGCCTTTCCCTTTCGACTGGCATTATCACACCGCCATCAACAGATTCAATAGCAGCTCCTAGCCCGATTCCAAGACCTGAACCTGGTTTGAAAGTTCAAGCAGCCTTGATCCACTAGAGAAAAGTACCAGTTTTCCACAGTGATAAGGACTTCGCCCGAAAGCATTGATTGGAGGTCTCATGGTGGCAAAGAAAAAGAAAGAGGAAGCGCTTTTGTTGCGCGAACCCCACAAAAAGATGGAACACAAGAAGCTCAGTAGCAAGGCCGTCTCATAGTCACCACTTGTCTGTCGTTTCAAGCTTCAAAACAAGCAGAAAAACAATATACCGTTGTCGGTTCAGCAGCTCGAAGTTCATCTCAATAAAATGTCAGGTCAGTCACATGACTCATCCTGTTAGTCGAGCATAGCTAACGCTACCATGACGCTACGCTGCGCCTGCACTGACGTGACTTGCAAACAACGCTGACGCTATATAGCAATATACGCAACGCTCGGGACCACCTCCCTTCGCTTCGCTTCAGAGTCTTAGGCGCAGCTCTTCTAGTCAGAGAAGAGTCTAGTTTCGAACCTGTGCACTCCTATACTATGAAAGCTTCTATCACGAATGGGAATCGTGTGATTCTTTCTATCCCCGTACTTTCTCGCTCTTATGGAGTTGTATTCCCTAGGTTAGGAAGTTATCTTCCCTGGCCTGACAGTAGTAAAGGGAAAATCACTTGACCTTTTTTCGCCTTTGCTCCTTCTTTCCGGAGCGCACTAACGGAAAACCTGAGATAACGACGTCTACTTCTTAGCTGCTGTGAAAGTTAGCGTCTTAAAGAAAGTAAGTGCTTGCTGCTCCTGCTCTTCTAGTTAGAGAACGCACAAAAAGCATACCTTATCTCAGGGGCATGAGTACACTGCTTTCACACTCGAACTCTCCTACTGTGTGCTGTGTGTGCTTTCAAGCAAGAAGACTGCTTGCTAAACGAACCACTGCTGACGAAGTGCCCCATACCAGCACTAGCACTTAAATCAAACCTTCTTTTAGGAAAGGGATAAGCTGTAGACATCTGCTCAGGTTATTAAGGCACTGCAGTCTTCTTCTTTCGAACTCGATGCTCTCTTGTTCTTTCTAGCTTTACTGCTGTTCTTAGTTATGGATGGACTGGTGCTTCCCTTCCTGCGCTTCGATTCTTTGAGACAATCAATCACTTTTGCTCTGTTAGTACCAATTCTGACTCTTGTAAGTCTCCGAGGGACATAGAAGACTTGGAACTACATCGAAAGACTCAATTACATCGAGCCTTCCTCACTACCATCTCGAGAGGAGCAATCGGCTTGGGATGAATTTAACCTATTTTTTTCTTTCTCTCTCGCGAGCTTCCTTTCGGAGTCGACGTGCTTCCAATTTCCTCCCTCCGGTGCTGTCTGTCTCCTCACTAAGCGCTCTTCTTGTCGTTTCAACCTTTCCTCATATCTAAGCTTTTTGGCCTGAAGTCTTTCTTTAGAGAATGACCGTGGTCGTGAAGCTTCCTATCCATTGCGACAGGATTGAATCAGCCGAACCGCTTGAAAGCCTCCTTATGTGCCTTATTCTCATCTGGGGGGAAGAGGCGGATCAATGAAAACATCAGTCAATAAAAAGGACTTAAGGGCAAAGTCTATTAGAAAGAGAAGAGTTCCCGCCTTGACTTGATCTAGTTGAGGAATGAGGATCATAGGGAAGGGTTCGTCCTTTAGCGCTCACGTAACTAAACGGGCGAGATGTAAATTGATTATATAGAGTAACGAAAAGAAGGACTACCTATGCCTGACCGCCAGGGGCCGGCTCGTATCCTTTGAAAGGCCGGGCTTAGGATCTGAGACTTCTACCTCGATCCCAAGAACAAGCTCACGCTGCGGACGAAGCCGGATTCTTTAGTGATTGAAAGAGAGACAGACGGGGGGTCAAATGGGAATCAAAGGAAGGAGGCGCGGAAATGAACAACAAAGCTGCTCCTTGCAATTAGAATCTTTCAGTTTGTCCTTCTTTCTTCTTAAATAACAAAAAAAATTATCTAAGATAAGATAACGAGTGAGAAGAAGAAAACAAAGGGATACTTTTAGTAAGATCGAAAGCAATAACGCGAAGGGAAATGATCAAGAGAGGTGGATTAGACGACAGAAAACTTGTGATATATAAAGCCAGATATATAAAGTGTGCCACGAAGGGACTCCACCTTGCAGATGGAAGGGCATTGTATTCCTCGGTCATTGCTTGACGCAACTCAGCTTGCTTGGCAGCTTGACTATAACAGGTTGGTTCAGTAGAGTAGGGGCTGTAGAATGTGAAGATAGAGAAAGCAACTCACGTGGCTTATGAATACCCGATTTTGAGCGGGTTATCATGGGGTGTTGATTTGCAGCCGGACCCAAGTGGAGTGTGGAAGGAGGATTGGGTTGGTGGTCAGGAAAGCCGGGCGATCCGATCCCAGTTGATTGATCTCGACTTTACCAGCTCATGAACGGCATTCGTCAGACTTGAGCAGTAGGTTTCGACTCGGTCAACTGTAAGGATGAAGATTGACTGACGACAAGAAATAAC
>Ga0157368_1000790_pt1:0-2500 | contig 14417 bp, 13 predicted proteins | sample AttbisABBM3_FD_113146 | JGI IMG/M metagenome (GOLD analysis project Ga0157368, IMG submission 113146) | Fungus gardens microbial communities from leaf cutter ant in Botucatu, State of São Paulo, Brazil - Atta bisphaerica ABBM3 | ecosystem: Host-associated > Fungi > Mycelium > Unclassified...
CAGACCCCCGGGAAAAGCATGAAAAAAAGGCTCGAATGGTACGATCCCGCCGTCACCCCAGAATGAAAGGGGCGATCTCGTAGTTCTTGGTCTGTGAAGATACGTTGTTAGGTGCTCCGTTTTGATTTTTCCATTGAGGCCGAACCTAAACCTGTGCTCGAGAGATAGCTGTCCATATACTGATAAGGGATGTATGAATTCTCGAGAAGAGGGGAGCCAGAAAGCATAGATTAGATTTTAAGGTCTATCTATTATACGTTATTTCACCGATGCGAGGATCGGAGTAGTCCCATTTGATTGATCGATTCAGAGTTCCGAACCGAAGCCCATACTATGATAATGAGTTCGAACCTGAGATCATGGGTTAGCCAGTCCCATCCCAAGTCAAATCAAAAGGCACGGACGGAGCGAGACCTATTCAGATGAGGTCTCGCAGGATCTCATAGCTCAAGTCCTCCGACAGCCCTGTGTAAGCTGCGAGCAGAGCAAGCGGTTCATACTATTACTTGGAAGCCCGGTGTAACAAAGACAAATCAAGAGGATAATCATTAAATTACTCTCCGACTAGAGAATCAACGCAAAGAGGATCGAAGCCGATTTCCCCAGTTGACTTAGATGACATCAAGTCCGCCAACTAGCCCCATTCTATTCTATTAAGGAAATGGGTTCAGCTGCTTGCCCTTCGCTCTGTTCCTATCACTCAAAAAAGAGACATCTTTAACTGACATGGATATCTTTCGGTCTAAATTCCCATATTTCAATCTGGTCGGAAATTCAATATCTTTTGACATGTAACTGAGCCGTATGGCAATGCAAAAGCAAAAGAGTGGAGCAGCGTCTCGCGGAAATGAATTGACCAGATCGATGGAATTGCATGCACGATGCTGACTCCTTGTCCACTACTTCTGATGAACGAAAGCGATCGAACAAAGGCCTATGGATCACTGGCTGGCTTAGCTTCTTTTTTAGGACATTCAAGCTTCCAGTCTAATGACTGGACACGACCAACTCCGACTCTATAAGCCTTCGTCTTTACAGGAATTGTCGCTGCTGAGCGTAAGAGTGGGCCACTTCTATTTATCAATAAAAATCAATAGAAAGAAGATCCAACTTTCCCATCAATACTTATACCATAAAAGCGAAAAAGAACCTCTCATCTTGGGATGAGACCCTGGAAGCTTTTGCCCGGCATACTACTATCATATCAGGGGTGAAAGGTGATCATTTGTTGTTCTTAGCAGCTATGGCTATTCATTTGAGTATTCAGGTAATGAATAGTCAATGAGCGAAGGGCGCAGTTACCACAGCTATGAGTTCAAGCGGCTACCCTATAGTAGCAGTTAATTGAGGCTCGACAGACCTGGGCTAAGGAGATTATCTGGGGAAAGCTTTCTAGCTCAAGTATAAAGGGAAGGCTGTCACACAAGGTTTTTAATCCCGCTTAGGACAGAAAGGGAAGGCGAGCTAATAATAAGGGGCTAGCTGAACGAGGAATCGAATCCGCTCTTCCCGCCTGTGCTATCAAAGGAGCTATTTCCCCGGTAGGCTAAGCCAGAAAGAAAGAGAAGGAGCCAACCCATCTCTTCCTTTACTTTCACTTGTTTAAGTAAATAGCGTGAACGCTTTCAAAGAGCGGAGTCCTTCCCAGCAAAAAGAATAATGGAACTTCATTAGAATGCCTACCCCTGTAGGCGAAAGAGACTCTACCCAGATTTAAAGAATTCGCCAAAGAGCCTTCTTCTAACTAGGAGAGTAAGCAAGCTACCGGAAGCGAAGCTTCTGGCTCCCCCTTTGAAGCCCCCGGCTCCCTCCTTTTCGTTCTACTTAGGTGGAGCAATCCGAACTCTCGACAGAATAGAAAAGAGGTTTGTTTTTATTCCTGTGTAGACACCTCAACGAACTCATGTGGACACTCCTCCGCCCGAGGACAATCTCTCAAAAATACACATTAAGATGTTGACCCGTTTTTCTTTTCTTTGCTGATTCCTCTCAATGAAATTTGCCATGTTGCACTAAGTTACTTACGGATGTATGCATGCGGTCCGGGAACACTTTGGGGTGAACACCCATCCGAACAAGTAGGGTCAATAGTTCAGCATTTAGGCCGTAACATTTAGCAACAAAAAAATATTTAACCCAACAAGTGCTCTCCGAACCAAGCTAGATAGTCTCCTATCACTAGGCTCACCAACCAACCTGGACTTTGATTCTTATTATTCCTACCGGATATCAAAACCATAAGGATTGTTTCCACCAGCCATGAGTTCCCATATGACATAAGCGCTCTTGGGTGGGCTGGGCCATTCCATCAAATCTTTGAGAAGGGGCCCAATCTCGTATTTGATGGTCGGCGTGGCGATAGGCTTCGCTTCTACGACTGCCTCCCCAGCCGTTGCAAAGACTGAGCGAGAACGGTAAGGGGCGCACAAAGAATGTCGTTGCGCGGGGATGCGATTCGCCAAGCTGGGGCAAACAAAGCCGTCCGGCCCCCTACCGGATT
>Ga0157368_1000790_pt1:7500-12500 | contig 14417 bp, 13 predicted proteins | sample AttbisABBM3_FD_113146 | JGI IMG/M metagenome (GOLD analysis project Ga0157368, IMG submission 113146) | Fungus gardens microbial communities from leaf cutter ant in Botucatu, State of São Paulo, Brazil - Atta bisphaerica ABBM3 | ecosystem: Host-associated > Fungi > Mycelium >...
ATCTCGCTGGTGCCACCTAAACGGTAGGTAGGCGACGGATGTGTGACGTTTGGAGTTGTCGTTCGTGCACCTGTCCCCAATGGAAGAATGAGTGATCCGTTCCCCTGCAGATCATGGCCTTACCACTCGGTCCCCGATGGCCAGCGGGGGATTCGGTATAGCAGCTTACGCTCGTTTGCGCTGCGCGTTCCCGCTGGACTGGACACGTGTTAGCTGTAGGAAGTATGGTTCCGAAAGTGACTTCGGTTCGCCAGTTCAGGCTCAACTCCTCGCTTTACGTTAGCGGACCTACAGGTCGGGCCGGGGCTCTGCGCTCTTTCTTTCTGTGTGGGACGATGCCGGGGAGAGAAGGGAATGCGTCGAGGCGGCGAACAACAACAACACAACTACATTTTTTTTTGCTTTTCCCTCCATCCATGAGATGAGCCCAGTGCATTGGACCGATGGATAAGAGAACTGAGCTGGCCTAAACTTGGGCGCTCTACGTACGATGTAGACTCCAAAAATCAGATACATATCGATTTCTTTCGAATAGATAGTTGTCTTATCAATAGATAGAAATAGGAGATTTCCCCTTATTATTGATGGATTCCCTCTCTATCATTCCTACTCTTTCGATCTATCAGAACGGATCAGGCTATCTATCAATCGATTTGAAAATAGCACGTGAAGTTCATCTCGCTTTTCGTTCATTTCCGCCACGCCAACATAGCCACCATAATAAGAAGCAGGCGAAGCAGCTAGAAGCTAGAGCTTCTAGCCCTTGAATTCTTATTCACGAATGAATTGGGAAAGCCAACAGAAAGATTCGATTCTGACTTCGTAGAGCCGGTGCTGCTGTTGCCTGCGCGTAGGGTGTCCCCCACTCCCGTCCCGGGGCGCTAAGGGGCTTTTGTTTTTGGAACAGACGGCAATGTTTTGCTGACGCCTTGAATCAAGCTTTTGTTGCGACATGCTATGTTTTCTCCCCCATTGCTAGTAGGTGGATGGGTCGCACGCCCGGCACACATGTTTTGGCCTTGTGTGTCCATAACTAAAAATAGGTGACCTAACGGCCGCCGCCCGACTAAACATACCAATAGTCACCAGATTCATATGGGCTACTGAGGAGTAAGCAATGATCTTCTTAAGATCGATCTGTCTTGAAGTGGTCAAGGAAGTATATATTATAGCAATCGCGCTTGGAGTATAAATGAAAGGAGTGGAACAAAGTGTCGCTTCGGGAAACATGGGTATTGAAAATCTTAAAAACCCGTGGGTTCCCAATTTTGAAGGAATTCCTGCCAAGATGACGGATCCTGCCGTAGGTGCCTCTACATGAGCTTCGGGTAACCAAATATGAACTGGTACCATAGGCACTTTGACGGCGAAAGAGGCGAAAGAAGCAATCCATAGAAAGATTTGGCGCCGCTCACTAAATTCTGTGGTTAATGATATTTGTAAATCGGTGGTCCCTGTTTGGAGAAGAATCAACAGAATAGCTAATAGCATAAAAACAGATCCAAGTAAAGTATAAAGGAAAAACTGATATGCTGCCTTGATCTTTCTTTGTCTCGAACCCCATACCCCTATAATAATGGTAGAGTAAGGGGTGGCCCCAAAGCGGAATTGACCGGTGGTGGTTGGTCGAAGCTCCAGTAGGTAGCCACTCCCTTCTCAGGGAACCGTACGTGAGACTTCCGCATCATACGGCTCCGTCCCGAGCTTCCGTCGTCGGCCCTTGTCATTAGACCACTATCTATGCATGTATTTTCAGCCTGGACTCTCGAATCTTTTGCTTCTCGGGTGGTGGCGAACAATGCAGCTTGCGTTGCGGGAGATGCCCGCCCGTAGGGCCCGGCCCGCTTCTCGCCCGAAAGAACCGCTCACTAGCTAGCCGGACTAGTGGGGGGCCCTATCTGGAGACATACTGAAAACCATGCCTTTCGAACCTCTCCTTACCAGTCGAGCGTCTTCCAAATAAAAAAATGGGCTCGTTGGGAAGAAAGATGGAGTGCGGCCTGTAGAGCACATGTAACGCACAGTCGGGTTGCTCACGCAGCGGATCTCTCTCTCTATATATATAGATACAGATATATAGAGAGAGATGTGAAAGTAATAGCCTTATGTTATGGCCGCCCCCCGACTTACGGCTTTACGCTACTACTACTGTGATGTGAGCGGTTCCAATTGGTTTTTGTTTCCCAATTATCCTGTTGTATGCAGCACTTGTACGAAGGTGCATGCATAAAGGTTTGGAACTCTTTTCTTATCTGAATCTTAAAGAAAGGACCCTACCCTATTCTCGAACCCTCTACCGAGCTTAACCCTGCCCGCATTTCCGTTTGAAGGGGGCCAAAGAAATGTCTCCACCTGCTGCCAACAGTCTTTCTTCGGAATTCTACTGAACGGGTCGATCCTCCCCTCCCGTTTGTTTTAGCAACTTATCCGTTGGTCTCCTCACCAAGAGCTCCCCGGCGACGACAGAGGAACCAACCCGCCTGCTGTGGCGGGGCGGCTTTTTTGTTTCACAATAAGACCTGGACGATTATCCCTACCCTCGGTAGCTTACGAGTTTACGTCCATCCCAGGTTGGGTACAGTTTCCTTTCGATTTATCCCTTGTAGCCGTTACCCGAATTCGCGCAAGTGTGTCCACACCCCCCAAACTGACTTGACGAGGAATCCATTCTCGCGAACAAACACAACCCCTACACACACCTAGGAGCACCCCTTCCTGCATATCCATACAAGACCCGAGTAGGCGGGTCGAGGTCCTACGAGGTACCCACTAATCGGAGTACCCTCCCAAAAGGAAAAAGATGTGTCTGTCAGGTTCGGTTCGTCTTAGTTGGGTTGGGCGGGTTCGACCAGAAATGCTATGCTTACGCACAAGACTACCCCTCTTCCCGAAAGCTTCGCGGGGACTACTTTACGACGACGGACGACCGCCCGTAGGGGGTTTACTGCACAAGGCCCCTGCAGAGGAAAAGCTTTATCCCAGCGAATATAAGATGCTCAGCTCCGCACAACATAGGGATTAGCACGCTTTCGGGAAGAACATAGAATAGTAGAAGATCCAGCATGCGGAACACGGCGATCATTAGAAATTCACGAATTAGAGATGCTGTAATATACTCTTTCCCATAACTTCTCATACCAGACCAACCCACTAAAATGCAAATAGGGATCAGAAATGTGGTCAATATCACGAAGAATAAAGAGATACCGTCTATACCCAAATATAAATTTATGTTTTCATAAGGAAGCCATCGAAGGCTTTCCACAAATTGAGATTTGGCCGTAGAAGGATCGAATTGTATCCGAGGAACAGGGGAATACAAAAAAGTAATAAGAGAGGCACACAGACCAATCAATCGTATCGGTCGTATTCTTGAATTTGGAATGAAAAGAGGAATAATGCTTCCTAGCACGGGACACAGAATAGGACCACTTAGATCAGAATAGCATTCACAGAAATGTTCTAACATAGAGTATAATCGAACATTGAAGAGATTAGTTGACAACAGTAAAAAAAAAAGATGGGCGCCTAATTCCAATACAATAGGGGTCTCTCAGTGCAAGCAAGTCAGCTGAACACCGTGATTGATGAGTGGGTAGGTGGGTTAGGTGCACCTCTCGTCCAGTGGGAAGTATTGAGGCTAGTCTCCTCCCCCCCTTTTTATACTTTTCCTCTCTCCTTTTGTTTGTGCTTCTACCCGGGCTTTTCATTTTTATAGATTTCTAGAGACCCGAGGAAATTTTTCTAATAATTTATGTAGCCCGGCATACGAAAAAAAAAATCCAGGATGACGGCTTTCATTCAAAAGACGAGTAAGGGACGGGGAGGGGGAGGCTCCCGAAACCAAACGAGACTAGACTAGAAGGAACATAGGAATTAGCACCATTCCTATGAGTGCTTTTGTCTCGAAAAGCCAACCAACAAAGGGGCAGGCAGCCCTCTCTCTCTATCTCGGTCTCGGTTTAGCATCATATATCGATCTGGAGAAAATTTGGATTGGTTGTAATGCGGATTAAGGAGCTGCTCCTCCATGCTGTGGCTGTGGAGGTGGGGGCTGTCGCCGCCTGATAGAGGCAGAAGCCGGGGCCACCGGAGCTATCTGCGTCGAGTGTGTCGATTGAAAAAGGAGGGGAGACAACTCAAATGCCAGCGAAAAAATCGAAAGAGTCGTGCCGTTCAAAATGAAATTTTTCTAAGATTCATTGGCATGCTCTGCTCCCAAAATGCAGAGAGACTTTCGAGGGCAGATCCGGGTTGGTTGGTCCGGAAAGTCATGGGAGAGGCGGGCTAAGTGAAAAAAAAATAATATACTGGTGCTACTATAGAATCTTATGAATCACGCACGGCACACTTTCTATATCTCCTCCGTCTACAAGGTGAACAGCTTACAGCACAGCGTGTTCGCCACCACACCGGCTGGCTAGTGCATTGGCCTTACCGTAATAGGGCCGAGAAGTATGACCCTTCGATTATAACGCCCCATATCTCGTGACACGCGGAGCATGGCATTTCCTTTTAGAAAGTCCGTAGAACTTCTAACCAAAAGATTCATTCTTTTCTTTATTTTATGAATCAAGTACCATTCAAAGAGTGCATTGCCTCTTTGAGTGAAGAAGAGAAGGGCTTTGTATAGACACCCTTGAGCCATGTTCGTCGCCCTAGGCTCACCATTATTTCATTTCATTCGATTTATTGGTTCTAGCTCCAAAGAACATATACATGGAGCTGTGTCGACTTACGTACGTCTCGTTGACCAAACGATCAGGTATACCACGCCACGTATCATCCCCTCTTTCTATAGAGGAGAGATAAAGAAAAAGAAAAGATATAGCGATCGTGCCGTAAGACCTTGTTCGTTTCTACTTGACGTTATTTTCCTCGGTTTTTTTACATTACATAAGGCCTTTAGGGCTTACTTAGCGCTTGCGCTAAGGATCTAATCAGAGTCAAACTTCAAACTTGGATTTGAAAAAAAAAAACCTTTCCCTTATTAGCCGGAA
>Ga0157368_1000792_pt1 | contig 14393 bp, 16 predicted proteins | sample AttbisABBM3_FD_113146 | JGI IMG/M metagenome (GOLD analysis project Ga0157368, IMG submission 113146) | Fungus gardens microbial communities from leaf cutter ant in Botucatu, State of São Paulo, Brazil - Atta bisphaerica ABBM3 | ecosystem: Host-associated > Fungi > Mycelium > Unclassified ...
AAACAATGAGGACTAGGTTAGATTGTGGCACCTACTATATGAGGCGCTGACTGAGACAACTATGGTGTAGCTGATCATATTGTCATACCCTCTACCCATGTCCATGCTGTCTCCAGGAGGCATCGATTGTAACATTTAGTAGTGAATTTTCTCCAGGAAATAGGCTAATTGATATATTCTCTAGTTATTTTTTCTTTCATTTATCTAACAGAAAATATGCTAAAGCAAAAAGGCATATCTTTGCAAACTTGATAAACTCATTTTCTATGTGTTAGTGGATCCCAAAACTGCTGTTATTGTATCGGATGCAAGCATTAAAAATCAAGTTACTATGTCTATTGTTCATATTTATATCTATAAGACCCCTGTTGTTAAGATAATTCATCATGCTATTAATGTCACTTCTACTGAAGCTGAATTATTTGCAATTAGATGTGGTTTAAACTAGGCCACCCAACTAACCAACATTGAATACATCATGGTCATTACTGATTCCATATATGCAGCTAAAAAAATATTTGACTCCTTTATCCATCTGTATCAGGTTTAGATGTTATCTATCTCTAAGGAACTTAGGGAGGTTTTGGAAGAAATTTCCACAATTCTATTGAATTCTGGGACTGCCCAAGTCAAAAAAGTGGTTTCTACATAACATAGTTGACAAAGAAACAAAAAAATTTGAACTCTTACCTATCCTCCCATGTAAATCTTCATAGGATTTCAGTCAAAAGAACAAATGCGATGAGATCAGTAATACTTAGAGAATGACATTTTAGGCCTCAGACAAGAAAGGAAGAAATTTCTTAGAACTTCTTGACAACAATCTCAATATCATTGAACCAACATATTCCAAAGGAGGATCATAGCTGAAGTACTTCAGTTGTTTGAACTCATTATGTGTGAGGGCCTCAAGAGCTATAGTTAATCATGCTCCTATTGGAGAATATTGCTTGAGATTTTTCCCTCAGAAAGATTTTGCTTGTTCTTGTGGACTTTATCTGATTGAAACAAGGAGATACATTCTTCATAAATGCAAAAGATATAACAACTATTGGAATCCAAGAAGGGACACCATAGCTTATTTTACTCTTCTCCTTGAGTTCAACAGTAATGCTTTCTCCAAAAGAGAAAGCATCACTTAGTCAATTCATGATATGTGTGCTTTTAGTTCTACTTCCTTTTCTTTTCCTTTTCTTTATATTAATTTTCATTTCTCATGTTGTTTCAATCTGAATGTACGTAGCTACTTGGTAGTTACCGTGGTCTGCCATAGAGCCCCATGTAATAAATTGTTGATTTTTTTAAAAAAAAAAAAGACATTGACCAAACTTTATCAAATTCCTGAGGGTAAGCTGAGATCTGAGACTCGTGGTACGGAGTCAGACTTTGAATGTCGTGAGACACAACCATTCGTGCCGATCGACACGGGCCTGAACGTTTCGTTGCTGACGTTACATGAGGATGGGGATTATGATATATCAAAGGTCAGAATGGAACAAAGGTCAAAGGTCATAATTTCCATTTTAGTCTAATCCAGACTTGGTAGAGACTTATTCTTATCCTTATCAGTGAGCATCTGATTCAGTATGACAAGCCTCGAACAGATGATGATCAGTTCGGTTGGTTCTGCTTCTACTTGCCGAAGGATCGTATCAGAAGCAATATACTTTGTTCTATTCATGACCCCTTACGAGAGTAGCTTTGACGAGTTGAGTCCCCATGAATCAATCTTGCTTATTCGCTCATGACAACCCGTAAACTCATGAGAATTCTGAATATACCTAACCGCAGTCTTCTGAGCGGGTGATCACGGCTTCGCGTCCGAGTGGTAGATACCAGTCAGCTTACATAACTAGCTCGGGTAATGTGAAGAAAGCGTGAAGAAAGCTTATGCAAAAACAGAGAGGAAGGTAGGAACTACTTTGTTACCTGGAGGCCCTTGCCCAAGCACTCGGCTCAGCATATGTTTGCTTCTAGCCGTAAGCACTCACGCATGATCAAGCTTCCCGTTCAAAAGTTTCAGCAATTCAGTGGCCTCGTGTTCAGTCTCCACGGCTGATGAGATTTCCACTTACACAGTAAATGAGCCCGGTGGAAGTGCATTACATGACGGATTGAGAGTAAAATGCGATGGCTCGCACGTAGTAGTCAAGCCCCATCGTGTCATGAATTCGAAGCCTCTTAGGATTTCCGTGAATTCGCAAAAGGGAGCCCAGACCTATAAAAAGACACAACCAACGTAGCTTCCCCTCAGCTGGCCTGACACAAAACACAGATACCTCTATACGCCACTTCTGATGCTGACAGACACAGTGCCTCCTCTCACCTTTATTTCGATATGCATAATATCTTGGATCGTCTGGAAGGTTTCCAAGCGTTTCCTACTCAAATCCCCGCTGGATATTCTTCCAGGACCATCATCTCCTTCGTTTCTTTCAGGTATGACATCTATCTTCTGAGAGAGCCAAGGATAATCAAACTGCATGTAACAGGTAACATTGTGCAGTTGTTCGATATAGATGGCTGGGAATACCATAGGCACGTTCTGGATCGTTGTACGTTTGGCGTTCTCCCCTCATTTCATGACTTCTCATACACTGGACTCAGACGGACGAGCAGCGAGGATCACTGGCGCGTTTGGGGTGAGGATTTGAGTTCTGGTTCTAAAAGAGATACTCACGAGAGTAGGAGCGACTTCTTTTGACCTCCGACCCTAAAGCCCTACATCACATCCTTGTAAAGGATCAGTCTATGTATGAGTTGACTGGATTTGTTACGTACGTTTAACACTTCGAGTCGATGACCAGGACATTTATTCCTGAATATACCTTAGCCGAAACGAGGTGTACTTCGGGGAAGGCCTTCTTGCAACTTTGGGTACGCCCACTTATTACTGCTGGCGTGTATCTATCTATCACACTCAAAGGGGATCAACATAAGAAACAAAGGAAAATGATGAATCCGGTGTTTTCAATCAACTATATGCGCGAACAAAGTCAGAATACTATTATCTCTAATTTTCAGAATGCAGCTTATTCCTACTCATATAGTTCCATTATTTTATGAAGTTACCGAACGGGTACGTCGGGACCACTTGTACTCCAAAGGTGTTATCTGATCTCGGATCACTCAAGCTACGGACGACCCTGAAGACGAAGTTGAAGGACGGCAGTCAAGAGGTCGATATACTTCGATGGATGTCAAGAACAGCATTAGAATTGATCGGTCAAAGTGGGATGGGCTATTCCTTTGACAAACTCGCAGAAGAGGATGCGAGTCATCCCTATTCTGAATCCATGAAAAAATTCAGGTTTGTGGTCAATTCTCTAGTCCAGGACATGTCTTGACTTTTTTCCAGTATACTCACTGGTGGTCCATTCGGATTTTTCTCTACTCAGTACGTCTTCCCTCTGGCCGCAAAATTTCACCTTCCTCGCGTGAAGCGCTTTATTGTCGAGCACATTCCTTGGAAAAGGATTCAAGAGATTAAGGACTCGGTTGATGTTATGCATAATACATCCCTCGAAATCATTCAAACGAAGAAGGATGCCTTGAACAATACCAATCTAGACGCTGCCAAGGAGATGTTGGAAAAGAAAGATATTATCAGCATTCTCAGTAAGCCTCTCTAATTCCAATCGCTCTGCTCCCCTGACCATGCAATCAAGTGAAAGCGAATGCTATGGCAAGCGAAGCTGACCGCATGACCGATGAGGAAGTTTGTGGACAGGTAGGCTCTGCTGAAGTGATCTGATTTTACTGTCTGACATCAATCAAGGTTTCGTGCGTCGAGGGCATTTTCAGCAGGTGATATCAGAAATTGATCATCTGTTTATAGGACCTTCGTGATTGCAGGAATGCAGACTACCTCTTCGGCAATGTCGCGAACTCTTCACTTGCTGTCCATCAATCCTGACGTCCAAACTCGACTTCGCAGCGAAATACGTGAAGCTCAGAAGGATGGACAATTGACATATGACCAACTTGCTTCTCTGCCATACCTGGATGCAGTGTGCCGCGAAACTCTCCGATTGTGTGTACTCGACCCTCATTCACGTGGACATTCAACAGATGACCCAATTTAATCCAGATATCCTCCTGTAAACTTTGCGGCGACTAGGACGTATGTAAATGACCAAGGCATGTTGTTCATTGTTGATGCTCCTCCATGACAGAGCCTGCAAAGATATGGTACTTCCTCTTTCCAAACCCATCGTTGGCTTGAACGGCAAAGAAATCACACAAGTTATGGTACCAAAAGGGACAAATATCATTCTTTCTCTTCTGGGCTCAAACACTAATTCGGACCTATGGGGAGAAGATGCCAACGAGTGGAAACCTGAACGGTGGCTTTCGTCACTTCCCGAAACGGTTTCGGAAGCTCATATGCCTGGTATCTATTCTCACCTGTGAGCTTCCAGCTCTACAACACTGGTATTATGCTGATCCCTGACTCGTTCAGGATGACGTTCTTGGGCGGGGGTAGAGCTTGCATGTTTGTGATTTGATACACCACTTTGACCCATTGCTTATGACCCGTTCTTCAGCGGTTTCAAGTTTTCTCAGCTTGAAATGAGTGAGCCGTCACTGAATTACTCCCAAACTCATCCCTTAATGTGATGAACAGAGGTCGTATTGGCCGTTCTTCTCAGTACTTTCAAATTCGAGGCTTCAAAGGTGCATGAAGTCAAATGGAAGATGACAGCCGTTGCTGGGCCGTATGTTGAGGACTTGGATCGTACACGACCCAAGATGCCTCTGGTAATGACTTTGTTGGATGAAGATTTGTCTTAGTCGAAGTTCTTTATCGGTAGTATTCCTGATTCTCATCGGATGTCTCGTTCCGATATCTCAATCTCCAGATTTTGTTGTTGTTTGATCATGAACGTTGTGAATAACCAAACAAAAATAGTTTATTGTCCTTCAGTTCGTACCTTTCTTTATTACTCCCATGCACTATCTGAGATCTGGTCATCTGAAGACTAATGTACTCATTATCCGTCGTGTAATGAATTAGTAAGGGGGCCGGGCCGGGCAATTTTTGGTCTAGGAATTGCTTAAGGACGACCGGACATAGTGGGCCTGCCGCGTCAGCCTGGTAGTTCAGAAGCATCATCACCTGTTTTGGGGCACACCTTGTCATTCGGGTTTTTCTTGATGTTGAAAAAGCCAGTCAAAGCGGACGACGGGAAAAAAGACAAACGACAATCAGTATGGACATTTTGGAATGTATTTAGTGCTCAAGGTTGGACAAAAACCAGGCCTGGGTTCATAGTCCAACGGGAAATTTGGACTCAGTGAGAGACTCTTTCAGGGATAAGCCGGCTTTTTGCAGCAGTACTTGGTGCACATTCCGATTGCATTAGGATGGTGAAAGGAATGAGCTGGCCTTTGAGTGATATTAGTACCCAGTACCCACAGATTAGATCTTCACTTGAAAATGCTCGTCTGGTATTTCCCTGAGAATAGAGTTCGATTGTTGTTGGTACGTAATGACCTCATGCTTATATAATAACCCATAAACAGTTATCGATATGGAGGGGGATTCCTTACAGCAGCCATGGGGAACAGTGCGTCCCAGCCGCGGCGCACGGACCCAAATGTCCGGTCCACAGATCCTCCTGCGAGACGTGGGCGCTCCCCGTCGCCTGTATCTGGGCCAGGACAACCACACTCGTCTATGCGGACCAAGCGGAAATCCCTGGAGCTGCCAGACTTCAATAGAGTACTTGCGATGACAGGTGGAGCAGAAAACACATCTTTGAGTGGTCTGGGTGAGCGCACAAGAGAAAAGACTCCTCCAAAGAGCCAAGCGATTAACATCCCAAAGCCTACCGCCGATGCACCCCCGATAAGAAGACCAAACAATCATTTCTCCTCGAGCGAACTCATTATTCCTGCTACACACCTACCATTCCCACCGAATCAGGCTCAGCAGAGGGTCACATCGTCGACGTATGCAGGACCTGGAGGGCTGCGAGGACACAGGTCTAGGCCAGGGCGACCGCAAAGGATGTCACAAGTGTATGAAGCAGAATTAACACCACCACACCAGGAGTATCTTGACCCGCAACATCCACCTACACCGCCATCGCCTAGCTCCTTTACTCACGAAATCATCAATTCTACAATCCCCATTGGTCTTTCCACAGATGTCGGTGCCAATGTCGAGGAAGACGGCGAGGAAGGCGAGGAGACACCGGTTCTTCTGCAGGGCTTGGACATTGACGACTCGACACTTATCGAGCCGACGCCTGTACAGATAACATGGCGGGGTGGAGGAAAGGTCGTTGTCCTTGCAAGAGCAGGCGACGAAGACTGGAATGGTAGACAGCCTATGGACAAGTGCGTTTATTCTATCCCTGTTTCCGAACACTAAATAACAAGTCCCAAGAGATCCAAATTCCAATGCATGGACAACTACAATCTACCTTCTCCCTGGTACTCACCATGTCCGCTTTCTAGTCGATGATCAGTGGCGCGTCTCCGATGAACTTCCGACTGCAGTTGACGACTCTGGTTCTCTCGCCAACTATGTCAATGTCCAGCCAGGTTCTCCCCCCACTGCTGCCACCTCTCTCCCTTCAAATATTCAGCCATATTCATCTACACAGGCACGTCAGCCTGCACCCGGTCAATCCTTCTGGTCCATTGCTTCCTCTGTTGAAGACGATGATACCAACAGACCTTCCATCCACTCTCAATCTTTCTCTGCAAAATGGACTAGTACTCTTCCACCTGCATTAATAGAAGCCGCACGCGAAGAAGATTCGTACCTCCAAGCTTCTGCAGGTCATTACGATCCTCAATCCCGCAGCACACGCGTCAGCGGGTTTGTACCTGCACCCAATGTCCCCCCAGCACCCGGTATGCCCAGGCATCTGGATAAGTTGATCTTGAATACCAAGATGACTGTTCCTGGAAGCACGAGTAATAATGGGAACAGTGGCGGTGGAAGTGGCCAGGGAAGTCCAAGTAGAGTTGGACGGGGTGAGAATCGAGACAGTAGGCCGAAAAGAGAGAGGAAGAGAGAGAGTAGGAGGGAGGAGAAGAGGGAGAGAGAACAGAAGAGAGAGAGAGAACGTGGACAGCGTGAGCAGCAGCAGCGACAAACGCTGAAAACAAGTGCTGATGTGCCTACCGATTCCTCGTTAGCGAACTTTCCTCCTGCACCTCCTCCCAGTGAAGATGGAAGTGGCGCAGGGTTAGATGAGAAACCTGAACAATCGCCTGTGAGAACAGTCGCCGTGGAGGCAGAAGGTGATAGAGAATCTGGGAACATCACGGCTATAACTACGCCTGAATCTATATCCAAAGCTACCCCTACTGCTGCCACTGCTACAGCAGCGGCCGTCTCTGTCGCATCTTCCACCCCTCCAATCAACCCTAGCAATCTCCTACCAACCACGCTAGTCCCTTCAGGTTCAGGAACGGGGACTATAAGTGGATCAAGAGCGATCACACTGGACATGGAAAACATGCCAGCACTCACTGATGATAACAGTGTTTTGCCCGTTCCTTCACATGTTGTCATACAACATCTGTGCACGAGTGCGATTAAAAATGGGGTTTTGGCTGTTGCTAGCACGACGAGGTATAGAAAGAAGGTGAGTTCTGCGACGAAATGGCCATGCATGCGATGCGTGGTGTATTGATCCTTTTTAATAGTATATGACAACTGTATATTATAAGCCGACCTCTTGAGTCCGAAGGGGTAGATGAAGGGAATCTTGGAAAATATTGGGCCAGAAGAGCGTGCCTGGATGAGCACGCCGTTTCATCCTAGTGTGTCGTATATATTGTCTTTGTTGCTTCTTTGTGGATCTTTCGTTGATTTACTCGCTGTATGATGCAGATACTCCTTTTGTTTTGTATTCTCAACGCTTGCTTCGACGTTTCCCTGTTCGTGTTTCTCACTACTAGACTTTTTTCTTTGGTTAGTCGGATAGGGATAGCGTAGAGTGCTACATAGATTGAAGAAAAGGTTTAGTCCTGTGACTCAACGCGATAAGATGCACTGTGCACTGGTTTTATAATTGCAATCGGACGCTAAGCAGACAAAAGCAAACTGCAGCCCTGTGGAAGAGCAATCAGGAGGAGCTCGAGCCGTGTAACATAACATTTCTACCAGGTCACCAGTTTCCTATCAACCAGGTGTGTGATGGGAGAGACTAGTGGCAAGATGAAAGATGGAAGTGGTGTGCAGGCTGTGCCATAGTGGCAGGTAAAGTTTATTTGGAGCTACTGCCCCTGCCCTGGCAGGTGGTGGGGATGCACAAGTTTGAATCCCTTGTTCTATTAAGCATGGCCAACTGCAACCAACACCCCTCAGTACCATGACCACATCCTCCCATGCACATCCACTCTGTTGAGAAAGTTCTAAGTGATATGATATAATGCCCTAATAAGCAAGCTATTAGAAATTAATATTATCCCTGAAATAGAATGGATTCTTGGTGAGTAGCAGACAAATAAGTCATCACTTCTTTCTCTCGTACCATCATCTTGTATGGTAGCGCCCATAAGAGAATCAGAGAATAAACATCTTTCTACTTCAGCTTTCAACTCGATACCTTTACAAATGACCAGAATACCAGCCAATGAGGCAATGGATGTCAACAATTACGATGATATCAGGGGAAGGACAACTTCTTCTAGCAAAGCGAGTTCGAGAAGTGCTTAGGTTACTTCTAATGCTTCATCCATCCCATATCACGAGAGAATGGAAATCAACAACAACCTCCCAGACAAAGAGTTCAGAAATCCTATTGACAGTTCCCAACTGTCATACAAAGGTGACAATGAAGAAGGAAATCCTGTCAGTGAGGCGACTGACAATAGTCCTATGAGGAACCCGCAACATGTTCGAAATGAGGCTCCGGCCCTAAAGAACACACCCAAACCACAAGGCAAGAATGTCCAGAGTAGAAGCAAGGCTAAGAGCCTTATCTGTTGTAACTTAAAGATCTTAGAGTTAATCTATAAGAGAAACCTTGTATTAGTATTAACACAAGAGAACTCAATAGAGAACTTTGTACAAGATTGTCTACCTTATATACTAAACTACCATAGTCTATGCTACTACTTCTCTAGCCTATCCTAAACAACCATGTGTTTGCCTTATGGTTAACATATGTTTTGCACATGTTATATGACATTCTCTTTCCAGAACCTTCTACCCTATTCCACATAATTGTATGACTATTACTATGACCATGTCATCTGATATGACTGATGTGTGACAGTGTTATCCTGATGTTACTCTAACTCTAATCCTAGATCCAAATAAAGAATATAACAAAAAAAAGAAAAAAAGAAAAGGAAAAGAGAATTAAATACAAAAACTAGTGTCTAAACTTTATATGTCTGACATTATCAACAGATGTTTCAATATAGGGAGCTACATAGCAACCATCAAAGGTGTGAATATGAATTCTGGAGTACCACAGTGTAAGAACTGCTGGAAATGAGAGCATGTAACATTCACATATAGAATTCAAGGAGCCAAGTGCATAAAATTCAATGGTCCTTGTAAATCCAAACATCATCAGCACTTCACTTGATGTTGTAAAGCAAACCACAAAACTAATCCTCTTAAGCTTGAAACTAAATAGAGTGAACTATGTCCCTACTCTTTCCAGTATCTAAACTGTTGAGATGATCATCAAATGGACTCTAATCTGTATCTCTTCTGGAAACATAGGTTCAATCATGAATAGCACACTAAGAAATACTATGAGCTTCATAAAAACAAGAAGCAATCAATTTGTTCAGCTGTGAATGGTATTCAAGCATAATTTTGAAGAATATCAAATTTTTTTCTCAAAACATTCACAAGAATAACTTCATTATCAATACCATTCTTAAAACACAATGTGCTTTTGACATCATCTTTATCCAAGAACTGTCTTGCTCTTTCATATGCTCCATACCAAGTTTGAAGAACTTAGAGAGTGAAGAATTGGTAAGAGTATCCAATTACTCTAACTAAACCACATTTTCCAGAAATCCCTCTCAAGGCAATAACTCTCCCAGAGTTATAACCTACATCAACATCCAACTGTCCCCTCTTCATTTTTCTTTATGAAAAGACATTCTTAATTACAAAGATATTTCTTGTGTTTCTTTTTTCAATTGTGATTTAGTTTACTTCTTGATTAATGTATATTCAGATTCATCTCAGAAAGCTTTGAAGTATCTTAAGAATACTGAAGCTAACATTGGCAATGTTCTTATCATGACTGGAGATTTCAACATTAGAGATAGTAGTTGGAACCCATATTTTCTGTATCATTCTTTTCACAGAAATACTCTTGTTGAAATCACAGACTCTTTTCACTTAGATCTGTCTAGACCTACTGAATAAGTTCCTACTAGATATTTGGACAACTATCAAGACTCTAACTTGGTTGTCAATCTTATGTTTCTCAGGCTGGAATCTTTGGAACATAACAATCATACTATCCATCCTAAATGGAGACTGACTTCAGATTATGCTTCCCTTACTGTCAACATCTCTATTTTTGAGGAATATATTCAAACCAGAAAACAAATGTTAGTCAAGAATAGTAAAGAAGAGGAATACTTTATTAAAGAACTAATAGAAGCCATCAAGAGTCTTAATATAGAGAATATTCAAAGTAAAGAAGTTCTTGGACAGAACATTCAATTGTTCACTAGTAATACTGAAAGAATATAATATAAATACTTGAAAGTTGTCAACATCACTAAACACTTAAAAGATTGGTAGGACAAATATTGTTATAGAGATCTTGAAACCTATAAACAATCCAAACAAATCAAAGACTGGAGGAAATTCAAGGGTATGGTTAGAAAGACAAAACATAATTTCTTTGACTCAAAAATTCAAGAAATTACTAATAAGAATTATGGGCCATGAGAACTTATAAACTAGGTCAAGAAATGCAAGCTTCTGGCAATCAAAGCTATTCAATACAATAGTAGACTATGTATTGAGCTTGATGACTTATGGCAGGCTCTTTATCTGTCTTTCAATTTGGCTCAAGATCGTCAAATAGATCCTCAATTACTAGAAGAAATTCCTGGTAAAGAAGCTACAAAATGGAATTTTTTCTCAAAGAAGGAGCTTATCAGCATGATTGAGAAATGTAATAATTCCTCAACTCCTGGACCAGACAAATTGTCTTAAAGATACTTTAAGAGAATTGTCAAAGATATTGCATGTCTCAATAAATTTATTAATATTGCTAATATATATATTAATATAGATTATTGGCCAGCATATTTTAAAATCTTGACAACTATTGTTATTTCCAAATCCAATAAAGAGTCTTACAATTCTCTTAAAGCCTATCAATCCATTGTTCTGCTTAATACAATCGGCAAACTATTTGAGAAGGTTACCAGCAAAATATTGCAGTTTCTGTTGATTTCCAATAACTTTATCCATTCATGCTAACTAGGCAGACTTAAATAGAGGTCTATGTTATGAACTTAAATTCTTAGGGTTGGATAAAAGAACAACTCTTATATTGAGTAATACAAAAGAACTTGGTAGAGAACTCTTTTACAAACTAGTCTACCTTATATAGTCCTACAGATGGTCCGTGCTAAGTACTGTGCATCCTACCCTAAACAACCATGTGTATTCCATGAGGCCAACATGTGGTGTCCATGTTGTATGACGTCATTTGTTCTCGAATCTTCTATTAAATTCTCCCAAGTCTTGTGACCTGTCTTGTGACTACACCATTGAATTGTGACTGATGTGACCATGTGACCAATCAACCCTAACCCTAGTTGTTCTAAAAATAGAAAATAGAAAAACAAATCGAAAAGAAAATAAAAATAAAAAGTAAAGTAAAAAAAACCTAAGTCTACTGTTTGTGAACTTGACAGTCTACTACAGATACAAGTATTACACTTATCTACTTCATTCATATGGATTAGGTTAAAAACCTCATCACTAGTATGTTAGCTTTCAAAATTGCACAATTTTTCCCCTCACTAAATCACCAACTTTTTCTATCAATACTAGACAAAGCTAGTTTTAACCCCAAAATCTCATTCTTTTTCCAAAACTACTTAGTAGGTAGAAAAACCAAATACTTCTGGAACAGTTTTTCTTCCTCTTTTTTCAATGTTGACATTGGAGTAGGCTAAGAGTCTGCTCTTTCTCTGATTCTTTCTGCCTTATATTTTTCTTTATATTTCATATTTTTGAAAATTAGTTAAAAAATCTAAAAATTCCTATTTCTACCCTTTTTTTATAGACAATGGACTTTTTATTTCACAAGATAAATCTATAGCAACTTTCAATGTAAATTTCTTTTGTAGCTACAATATTATTTTATTTCTTCTTACTAAATTCAGACTGATTATGGAACATGGGAAAATGGAGGTGTTTTATTTTTCTAGATCATGTGAAGTCTTCAATTCTCCTTCACTAGACCTTATGCCTCTAGGAGGACTTGTTCTGCACTCTAAGAGTACTTAATACTACCTTAGGTTCATATTTGACTGGAAATTATTGTTTTGGCAACACATTGACTTTTATGCTAACAAGGCCATTTTGATAATCAAATGTATGAAAATGCTGGTAAATTCATTGAGAGGTCTAGTCCCTATCCAAAAGAAACATTTATATAAGTATTATTTTATCTATAGTCTTATATAGTTTTCAATTGTAGTATTACAATAAGGCTCCTCTTATATACCTTCTTAAAGAGCTTAGGAAAATGCAAAAAAGAGTGGCCTTATTGATTTCAGGCACTTTTTGTACATCTTCCATATTAGATATTAAAGCAATCACTAGTCTAATACATATTCACCTCTATTTACAAAAACTCAATAGAAGATTCCATCTCAGAGCACTTTTCTTACTCTCAAATCACATCATCAAATCAATCCTAAAAACAAGAAATTCAAATAATTCAGAACCCTATCAACTATTACTCAAAAGACTTATGTTACAAACTCAAGTCCTTAGAGTGGAACAAGTGAATGAACCTTATATTAGATTAACATAAGAGAACTTGATAGAGAGCTCTGTACAAACTAGTCTACCTTATATACCAAACTAGATAGTTTGTACTAACTACTTCTCTAGCATACTCTAAAGACCATGTGTTTGCCTCAAAATCAATATATATTCTACATATTGTATGATGTCATTCTCTAGAACCTTCTATATTCTACCATATGTCTTGTAACTTTGTGACCATTACTGTGACAGTGTTATCTGATGTGACTGATGTGTGACACTGTGATCTTGTCACTCTAATCCTAACTCTAGGTTCACAGAAAAGAAAAATCAATCAAAAAAGAAAAAGAAAAAGAGATTAAATAAAAAAGCTAGTATTTAAACTTCATATATCTAACAGCTTATGCCTAAACAACAATCGATCATCAAAGGATCTTTAGTAGATATAGACAATAGATACAACAAAATTTTTCCTTCTTTTTCTCCATTTAATAGTGAATTATTACCAAGAAACAGACTTATGGATGTTTTCACTAATTGTTTTTCATTCTATTCTTTGAACAGGAAAAAATCATGATGTTAAGAGTCACTTATGCCATCTTGACAATATTACTTTTCAAATATAATTAAACTCTCAATCAGTAGTTGTTGTAACAGATACTAGTATTAAGAATCAGGTTGTTATATTGATATCACACATTCATATCCACAACAATCTAGTCATTAAGACAATACATCACACAGTTAATATCACATCTACTAAAGTTGAACTCTTTGTGATAAGATGTGGTATCAATCAAGCTATCCATCTTCCTAATATTAATTGAATTTTCATCATCACAGATTGTATCCACACTGCCAGGAGAATCTTTGATTCATCATCATATCCATATCAAATATACTCTGCATCTATCTCCCATGAACTCAGATAATTTTTCAAGAAAGACAGTAACAATCTCATTGAGTTTTGAGACTATTCTAGTAATCAGAAGTGGTCTTTCCACAATATAGTTGACAAAGAAACAAAGAAGTTTAACCACACTCCAATCCATCTCTGTAAATCATCATGGGACTTCAGTAGAAAAAATAAATATGATATCATTCTCAACACCTGGAAAATGTCTTTTTAGACATTAGATAATAAAGGACAAAACTTTCTAGAACTACTAGATAATAACTTAAAACTGGTTAAACTGTCAATATTCAATGGTGGACTGTAGCTTAAATACTTTGGTCATTTCAATTCTCTTTATGCCAGATGTCAAAGTTGAAAACAGTGAACTCTATTTATTTTCATTTCTTTTTCCTATTTTCATTTTTCTATTTTTAGAACATAGAGTTAGGGTTAGAGTGACGAGATCACACTGTCACAAATCAGTCACATCAGATGACATAGTCACAGTAATGGTCACAGGTTACATGATGCATG
>Ga0157368_1000793_pt1 | contig 14390 bp, 9 predicted proteins | sample AttbisABBM3_FD_113146 | JGI IMG/M metagenome (GOLD analysis project Ga0157368, IMG submission 113146) | Fungus gardens microbial communities from leaf cutter ant in Botucatu, State of São Paulo, Brazil - Atta bisphaerica ABBM3 | ecosystem: Host-associated > Fungi > Mycelium > Unclassified ...
CATAGCTGGCAAGAGAGCACATGACTGGTCACATGAAGCATGTTCTAGGAATTTGGTAGAATACTCTAGAATGATTATACAGTTGCTTTAATCTTCTCTTCTCTTCTCTTTTGCTTTTTTTTTTCTATTCTCTTTTCATTTCCATTTCATTTTTGTTTCTCTTTCATTCAGGGTTAGGGTTTAATGTGATGTCATGGTCACAACTGTCACAAACATGTCACATGAATGTGTCACACAATCCACATGTCACAGTCACATGGTCATGATGGAATATAGTAGAAACTTCTAGAACAATAATATTATACAACATGTTTAACACATGTTGATCTTATATTTTACACATGGTCTTTAGGGTAGGTTAGATGTAGTAGTAGTATGGACCATCCAGTGTAGTATATAAGGTAGATACTTTGTACTAGAAACTCTATTGAGTTCTCTTGTAATTAACCCAATCCAAGGTTTTCTCTTTTGACTTTAACTCTAAGTTTTAAGCTATAACAACAGTAGTAGGCTGTGGTAACTACACAACATAATTACTTAGATAAAAAGGAAAAGAAAGAAAAGAAAAAAAGAAGAGTGGGAAATGTAACACTATACTAGATAGAAAGACATATATAGTAAAACTATATAATGCTGTCTTGAAAGCAGATATATTTGGATATTTATGTAAAATATGTGTCCTTGTTTCAATAGGAGCAATATTACAAGAGCATGCAACAGACTTGTTGGAAAAAAACCTTTGCCTGTATTCACCAATAAGAGTATGATTTGTAATTAGTCTTATAAGATGTATACACAGCAAGTTGGAGAGGCTGACATGTTTCAGCTAGGCACCACCTTTGGAATAAGTGGAACAAATAGGTTGATTATTGTTGTTGTTTAGGTCAAGAAAAATTCTTCTCTTATAATCTGATGCTCAGAAGTACATTTGCTATTTGTGGATAATAGAATTACATTTTTCTTTTTTTACTGAACTTTCATGATGATTTGTATAGCAAGATGTGATTTATCTTGTGTCATTTTGACTCTTTGTCAACCAATAGGTAATAAGGCTACTTGTTGCTGCTAGAACAGTCTTAGAATGAAATTGAGTTACTAGAGCTTCTATTAAAAAAACTTCTAAGATCATTGGATATGGTAATAGAGTGCAATTGGTATGGATGAATGGATATGTCAAATACATGTATATGTTTAGCAACTGGAATAGCATCTGTAATAACAACAATGTGTGCAATGTCTTGCATTTGAGTTACAAAATTGATACTACATCTAATAGCAAAGAGTTTAGCTTTAGTGGATGTTATGTTTATTGTATGATGAATAATTTTAGCAATAATGTCTTGTCTTCTACAGATATGTGAGACTGAGGTAGTGATGTTATTCTTGATACTAGTATTAGAAATAACAAGGACTGTATTTTAACTGATGAGGGAATTCTTATAAATATTATCAAGTTTGTTATGATATATGATCCTTGTATTGGCATCTTTTTGATTAACTAAATGAAAATAAAAACAATTATGGAAAGTGTCTACAAGATGAAAGCCAAGTCTGTATTTTCTTTAATTCTTTGAGAGGCTAATATAGTGATACTCTCTTGAAATATCAAAGCTAAAAACTATATAGGGTGATAGTGTCATATACCAAGTTTACATATCTGGAGAATATATCTCTATGGTAATACTGCCTCTCAACATCTACTATACAAAGCTTGTCTTCTATGACAGCCACTTTTCTCACAACATATCCTAGTAGTAGTAATGTAACTATCTGAATATTCTGTCTTCCATGATGGTGATACTTCTATCCAACTCAGTCTCTTATAGTAGAGCTCTCACTTCTATTAGTATCTCACTACTGAAACTCCCACTTGAAGCAATAGGAACTATACTTATGAAACTCTGAGCATTTCCTATATTATACACTTGTATATAAGACTAGTAGTTACACTATAATTTGCTAGTCTGATAATTAATGGTACTCATTACCATCTTGGACTTCTTTCTCCTATCTGAAGTTGTGACCATGTAGTAGTCAGATGGTGTAGTATATAAGCTGAAGCCAAAGTCATTTTACAAAGTTCACACATCTCTGAACCAACTTTGTAGACTTTCATTCTCAGTGTGAACTGCATCTGACAGTATTATCAGACTACCAAGTCTGCTGTCACTTCTGAGCAGTTCTGTTTGCTAAAATTCTCTGTTGTAGTCCCACCTATATAACAACATTTCATACTTCAAAGTCTAATAGCTTTCTTCTATCATAATTCTTCCACCCATTCAGAGTCAACTCCAGTTCTACTACTTGCATCTTTTAACACAATTTTGTATTTCAGTAAAAACCTCACTTATTTACCAAATACTCTACAATATTCAAGATATATTCATCAAAGAGACCATATCTCTGAGGTCTCCATCTTGTACTATATAACCTGACCAGACAGTTTTGCCTGTTCCTAGCCCAAGTATTGTTCTTGCAGACAATAATTCTAATTGGAAGAATGCTCTTGCTACTAATCCTATTACTAATCTGATAGCTAATAGACCCACTTCTTCTACTTGCTCATGATCAAAACCCTGTTGGAGTGAAAATACTAATGAGCAGTTAGTCAATGTACTTGGTCAACTTGTGAACACCCTTAATGCTAATCAGACTCCCAGTCCCAATACTAATTCAAAGGGAACTAAAGCCTGTATTCCTAACATTTTTAGCAGTACTGAGTCTGACAAGCTTAATAATTTCTTATTCCAATGTCATCTCTATTTCCATGCTAATTCCATGCAATTTGACATGAACATTGTGAAAATTAACTTCACAATAACCTATTTTACTAGAGTTATCTAAGACTAGTTTGAGGTAGGCCTCAACTAGGAAAAAGAAAGCATTCTGCAAGACTGGCTCTCCAATTGGAATCTTTTTGGTGATGAGCTACATTGATATTTTGGTCTTTCAGGCTCTGTTGGTAAAGTGGCTAATATGCTGGACAATTTCCACATGAAATCCAGCAACAATATTTTTACTTACAACATGAATTTCATATGCTATGTCTCTCAACTAGGTTAGGAGAGTAGTGTTCTGTGCTACTGTTATTACCAGAGTCTTTCCAATCAGATCCAGAAACCCATCTCTACTCAGGAACAAGGAAAACCCACCTTATTCCAGGATATGTATGCTTTGGCAATGATCATTGACTGTTGCTACTAAAACTATGACCATGAATGCCACTGTACAAGGTAGGCAGAAAAAGAGGCTCTTAAGTCTCACTCCTAGAAGCAAAATAAAGCTTCCTTTACTGGTAATGTCACAGCCTCTCAGAGCAAAGCAAACACATCTCTGGCAGCTTCATCTACCAAATTATCTCCATCCAAACTATTATTCCCTACTTCCAAGAAACAATCCAATTCTCTGTAGATGAATCTCTCTTACAAGCTGGCCAGCAATAGCAAGTTGACTAAGTGACAAGCATAAGAAGTGTCTTGAAAACAATCTATACCTCTATTGTTGTGGAGTAAGAGACCACAAGTTGGACTTCTGTTCCAAGAAGCAGACTATGGTCATTCCCAAAGGCCATAGCACTACAGCAACTGCTGATTTTCCAGCAGCAGCTTTTGAGAAGTCCTCAGAAAAATAAAGAGTGATTCTCAGAACTCTGCACAGACTGAGGGTCATATTGAACTTTCCTATGCAGTAATAAGTTTTATCTGACTCAATGTATCCACTCTTTCTGATTCTCATTCACTCTTTGTCTCTCTTATTTTTCTCTTGATTCTTGGTTAGGATCATCTTAATAAAATTCCATTCTAAGCTCTTGTTGACTCTATGTCTACTCATTGCTTTGTAGACTTGAAATTTGTAGATGCTTACTACCTACAGATATCTGCAGCCTTTTTGGTTGCCCTCTGCTTGTTTGATAGTTTATTAAACAGCACTATCTCTGAAATTGTTAACTTGCTCATAATTTTCCCTACTGGTAATTATATAAATTTGGACTTCTATGTTACTCCACTTAATTCTTCCTACTCTTTAGTTCTTAGATACAACTGGCTTACCCAATATAATCCACTGATTGACTAAATAAATGGGTTAATAAACTTCCATCCATCTTTACAGGAAAATCTTGCTCTCTTTTGCATTACAGTTAACACACTATTAGCATCTTTGTTATCTCCTGATATCTCTCTGCATTTATCAGACCCTATGGCTTCCATACTTGCATCTGAGACCTCTGTGTCTACCTTTGAGTGACCTAACATTACTATCATTAGTGCTGTGGCATTCTTGTATACATCAAAACTTCTGGGCTCTAACAACTTTGAACTCTGTCTTTGCTCTTCAGACATTCAGGCTAACTTTACAAAACTTGTAGAGCCTCCTGACCTTTCCAATATCCCTTCTGAGTATTATAAATTCACCAACATTTTCAGTAAAACCAAAGCTGAAGTTCTTGCTTCTCATTGTCCTTATGACCTCCAAATCAATCTGGAAGAAGATGCTTAATCTCTGATTGGCCCTATATACTCTCTTTCAGCATCCAAACAAGAGGCTCTCAAGGAATTCATTAAGAAAAACCTCAATATGTGTTTTATCCAACCAACCTCCTCTCTATATGGTACACTGGTCTTATTCATTAAGAAGAAAGATGGTTTACTGCATCTCTGTGTCAACTTCTCAGTCTTAACTAGATTCCAAGAAGGATCACTATCTACTTTGACTCATCTCAGATTTGCTAGACTCATCTCACAAAGCTTAAATTTATTCAAAGATAGATTTTTACCATACTTACCACTTAGTTTGTATTGCTAATGGTGATAAATGGAAGACTGCTTTTAGAACACATTATAGATCATTCAAGTAGTTTGTAATGCCCTTTAGTCTTACTAATGCTTATATAGTCTTCTAGCAATTCATGAATGATATTTTCTCTGATCTTTTGGATGTCTGTGTTGTGACCTATCTGGATAATATACTTATCTACTTGAATAACATATCAAAATATTACTGGCATGTTAAAGAAGTACTCAAGTGTCTCTGCAAGGCTAGTCTTTATACCAAAGCAGAGAAATGTGAATTCCACTCTGAGTTAGTAGAGTATCTGGGATACATTCTTTTTCCTTCTGGCCTTATCATGTCTAATAACAAAGTAAAGATTATTCAAGACTAGCTAGAGCCCAAAAAATTCAAGGATATTCAATATGTTATAGGATTTGCTAATTTTTATTGCCAGTTTATCATGTCTCAACCAAAAGGACATTCTCTGCAAGTTCAACTCCTCCTGTTGTGATGCTTTTAACTCTCTCAAGAAAACATTCACCTCCACTCCTATTCTCACTCATTAGATTTCTGATGTTTAACTTATCATGGAAACTGATATTTCAGACTATGCTCTGGCTACAATTCTTTCCATTGTAAATAAAGAAAATAAAGTCCATTCAGTTGTCTTTCACTCCTATACTTTTACTGTGGCAGAGTTGAACTATGATACACATAACAAGGAATTGTTTGTTATTTTTGAAGCTTTCAAAATTTGGCAACACTACCTGGAAGGTCTGGCCTATCCCATTGATATTGTTATAGATTATCGAAACCTTGAGTATTTTTCTACTACCAAGATATTGGCCTGGAGGCAAGTATAGTGATCTGAGTACTTTTCTCAGCATCAAGTTCTGTCCTAGTCATCTTGGCACCAAACCAGACACTTTCACTAGATGGTGGAATGTCTATCCTAAAGGAGGGAATACTGGCTATATCACAATTAACCCTTACAACTTTAAACCAATCTTTACTCAAGAACAACTTATGGCCTCCATATGAGCTACTGTCCTCCTCTTTTCTTCTCTTCATGCAGCTACAGTTATAAATCTGGATACCTTACACTGAGACATCCTTTTGGCTCTCCCTAGTAACCTAATTGCTACAAAACACATCCCTATAGATGACTGATAGTCTAAGGACCCAAATAGTCTTCTTATTCTTGACAACAGAATCTATATACCATCTACTAATAATCTCTGTACATGCATTTTCTAGTATAATCATAATCATATTCTTACCAGATACTTTGGTTAAAACAAAACACTGGAATTGATTTGCCATAAATATTCCTAGTCCAGCCTCCATGCTAATGTACAACAACTCTGTAAGTCCTGTGTCACTTGTATGTGATCCAAGTCATAATGTCATAAGTCCTATAGATCTCTCAAACAACTTTCTATCCCTGAATGATCATAGAATTCTATTTCTATAGACTTTATTGAGAAACTTTCATCATTCTTCAGGTTTGACACTATCTTGGTTATAGTTGACTGGCTTACCAAGCAAAGTGATTTTTTGTTATGAACTTAAACCTTTAGAGTTAGGTAAAAGAACAAACTTTTGTATTAGAGTGAACACAAGAGAACTCGATAGAGAGCTCTTTATAAAGTAGTCTACCTTATATACCTATCTAGATGGTCTGTGCTAACTACTGTGCACCCTACCCTAAATGACCATGTATAAGGCATGAGGTCAACATGTAGTATACATGTTGTATGACATTACTTCTTCTAGAATCTTCTACTTCCTTCTCTCACATCCCATGATCTATGTTGTGACCACACCATCAAATGTGACTGATGTGACAGTGTGACAGATCACTTCTAACCCTAACCCCAGAGTTCTAAAAATAGAAAATGTAAAATAATTCAAAAGAAAATAGAAAATAAAAATGAAAATAAAATTGAAGTCTATTGTTTTTATTTCTTACATCTTTATCACTGCCCATGACACCATCATATCTGTTCATCCTCTATGTATTCTCCAAACATGATATTTCTTCTCATGTCACCTCTGACAGAGACTTGAAGTTTGTGTCAAAATTTTTCCATTCTTTAAACACTACTCTGGACATGCAGCTTTACTTCACTTCAGATTACCACCCTGAAGGTGATGGACAAACCAAACACATAAATCAGACTCTTAAGCAATACTTCTGCATATATTGTAATTATTAGCAAGACAACTGGTCTAAACTTCTATTTCTTGTAGAGTTTTTATACAACAATGCTCCAAGTACTACTATATGTGTCTCTCTGTTCTTCACTAATAAGAGATATTATCTCAACATCACAATTCACCCTGAATACAATATTGCTTTCTCCTGAGCCTACAACTTCACTGTAGATCTCAATGAATTACAGAGTATCCTCAAAGCTGAAATCTCTATAGTTTAACAGCATTATCAGAAGTCTACTGATGTATGACATTCTACCACTTCTGATTTCAAAGTAGGTGACAAAGTTTTTGTCAAGACTTAGTTCTTTAGAACCACTTGGCCTTCAAAAAAGCTTTCCAAAAAATATCTCAGACCCTACAAAATAATTTCTCAGCTTGGTACACTATTATTCACCCTCTATCTCCTAGAGTTCATATAATCTATCTATCTAGTTTTCCATATGTCCATGCTCAAACCCACCATATCCAACTCTTTCTTCAAAAGAACATAACTGGTCTCTATATTAGTTATTAACAGGAAATCTAAGTATGAAATTTCTTGGATAGTGGACTTTAAGATCAATTACCAATAGGCATGTAAGCTCCTATGCAAGGTAATCTGGCTAGGATATGAAGATACTGAAGATGAATCTGAGTGAATCCCCACATCTAAACTCACTCATGCTACTAACTTGGTATCTAATTTCTATATCACATATTCTGCTAAGCCTGGTCCACTCTTTTTGTTCTAATCATGCTATTTTACTTGTCTCTGCCCCTGTGCACTTCTAATGGGAATTCTTTTGTTATTTTGTTAGTATATTCTATCTATTTTTCATTTAATTCTAGCTTCTATACACTTTTTACAGAGTTTTCTTTTCAAACTTTCAGACTTTATTTTTATTTCAATCTCTTAATCTTCTTACTCACACAGTTAGACATAACAAAGTTAAGAGAATAAAATTCAAAAAAAACTAAACAAAACTAAAAAAGTAACTAGCTGAAGGTAGAAGATAGGATTTTCTCCTCTACTTCCTCCTAACTTTCTTCAGGTCCCTCTTCAGACCTCTCTTCATTGTTTCCACCTCCTTCTTCATTGCTACTTTATAAATCCTTCTTCAAATCCCATCTCTGCTCTACTACAGTTCTAATCATTGCTAGTTGGGCCATGTTCTTTTCCTGGCCCTCTACTAAGTCCTAGAGTGACTTCCCTATGTTCCAGTACTCTTCTACAAGGTTCTGGAGTGCCTTTTTAATGGTACTTAAAACCTTACTATAGGTAGGGATTATAGCTAGGGAGTTAAAGTTAGTGTGGGAAACATACTGCTGCTTAAGGGCAGTGCTGTCAAAGATGAAAGTGGTAGACTTAATTTATTTTCCTTTTCTTTTCTATTTTCATTTTCCTTTTGATTTTCTTTTCTATTTTCTATTTTTAGAACTAGGATTAGGATTAGAGTAACAAGATCATGCTGTCATATATTGGTTACATCAGATGACACAGTCACAAGTCACATGATGCATAGAAGAATGTAAAAGGTTCTGGAAAGATGATAACATACAACATGTATAACACATATTGATCTTAAGGCTAACATATATCTGTTTAAGGTAGGTTATAAGTAGCTATCACAGATTATGTGAATTTAATATATAAGGTAGACTATCTTGTATAGAGTTCTCTATTGAGTTCTCTTGTGTTAACCCTAATATAAGGTTCTTTCTCTTGATCAACTCTAAGGTCTTGAGTTTATAATATTAGAACTCGATTCCACTTCTTGAGACCATCTAACACAGGACCTTCTCTAAACTTACTCTCTTATCATCCTTGATGGAGAGCAACACTGCTCTTCCATCAAGAAAAATAGCTAGGCTCTAGGCTTAAAGGGTATACCAACTAGAAGAGGGAATCTTAGTTGTCTGTTTTGTACCAAAGCCTACTAGTGCTTAGCAAACATAACATCTTGTGTGGACGTGATAGTTAGTTTTCAAGTATCAGTCTTGTGCTACAAGTCTCCTTGTGATCTGTCTATGCAGAAGAACAACAGTTATTCTTAAAAAACTGCTTAGAGTAGAATGTCCTTCTTAAGACAAAATTGTATATATTTCAATTAGGGAAGTAGTTGATTGTAGTTAGTAGAAAAGTGTAGATAGAGCAAGAAAAGGACCTGCTATTACTTACAAAGATTTCATCATCAGAGTATGAATTGGAAGATGAGACTAGTATAAGTTCTGTGCTTCCTTTATATACATCATTACCTCTTATACCACCACCATCATCACCATCACCAATTGACTTCCCCCCCTCCTATCACACTATGAGTCAGCACAACTTATATGCAATTATCAGACAGCAGCAGGAACAGTTGGCAGTGATGCAGGCACAGATACAAGCCCTGATCACAGGAGGAGCAGTAGAAGGAAGGAGAGCAGAAGGATCCAACATGGGATCCTATATAGAGGTGGCCAAGCTATTAGTTTTTAATAGAGAAGCAGGAAGAGTAGGAGGATTTATCACAGTGTGTAAATTATATTTGAGGATGAAGATGAGAGAAGTAACAGTAGAGGAACAAATTCAATGGATCTTTTCATATGTACAGGGAGGATCAGCAGATGTGTGGAAGAAAAACATACTGGAGGACTTGGAGGCAGGAGAGATAGAATACGAATCAGCTAGGGAATTTTTGGCAGAATTGAAAAGAGAATTTGGAGGAGGAGATGAGGAGACAGTGAAAGTAACAGAGTTAAGGAAATTGGAGCAGGGAGGGAGAACAATGGAGGAATTTGTATAGAAGTTCAAAAGAGTAGCAAGAGGAAGTGGGTATGAGGGAAGGCTGTTGATAGAAGAGTTCAAGAGGAGGATAAATAGAATAATCAGGAGAAAGTTGATGGAGGCAGAAAGGCTCCCAACAAGCATAGAACAGTGGTATAAGTATGCCACTAATTTAGATAGATATTAGAGGGAGAGTAGGAGAGAGGTTGAGAGGTTGAGAGACAAGAAGGAGAATGGGGCACCAGCTCCAAAGTCAAACAATGGAGAGACACAGAGACAAATATTACCATGGCTACAAGTGTGGCAAAGAAGGCAGGAAATGCCTCCATAGTGAGTGACAATAGGGCCTGCTCTAATAGAGGGAGTAGAGAGGACAAAGGCAGTAATGGTACACCCTCAACAGAGGGTAGGGTTTGCTCAAAGGAACACATATGCCATGGAGGTGGATAGAAATAATAGGAATTGTTATGCTTGTGGGGTTTTGGACACTTGGCAAGACACTGTAGGAATAGAAGAACAGGTATGAATAGGAGAATGGAATGTGAAGAAAATAGTAATTTAAATAAGAACAGAGGTCTAATGGGTTCTAATTAGATCTCAGTAGTAACAGATTTGCAATGCTCTCTAGAGTAGTGGATAATACATCTATATGCAATCTGGACAAAGGGAACCTCTTGAGAGAAGTGACAGTAAAGATTGGTTTGGAAAGGATAGATATGCAAGAGGAGATTACAGTAGAGGCATTGTTAGACAGTGGTGTGATGGGATTGGTCATAAGTTTAGAGTTTGCAAGAAAGCAAGGATTCAGGTTAAAAAGAATAGAAAAACCTATATATGTAAGAAATGTGGATGGAACAATGAATAAGGAGGGACCAATCAAAAACATGGTGGAAGTTAACATTTATTATCAGGGACATGGGAAGAGGACGGAGATTGATGTGATAGAGGGATAGAAGTGGAGTGTAATCTTAGAAATGCCATAGTTAGCATGTCACAATCCAGAGATCAACTGGAGAATGGGAGATGTGAAGATGACAAGATATTCAGAAGAGTGTGGTAGACAGTGGAGACCAAAGCAGGGAAAGTTGGGGTAGCAGAAACAGAAAGAAGAAGAGGTAAAAGAGAAAGTAGAAAGGAAGTGAGAAGAAAAAAAAACAGAAAAAGCAAAAACAGAAAAAACAGAAGAAGGAGAAGACAATAGAGGTGAAAAAGGTAGCAGAGGAGTGGGAGATCTGGGATGAAGAAGAGAAGGCAGCAAGATTGGAAGAGGAAGCAAAGAAGTTGGTTTCAGAAAAGTTCTATAAGTGGATAAAAGTCTTTGGCAAGAAACAGTCAGAGCAAATGATTGCTTCTCTTTGTGTCTTCTCTGTATCTTCCATTGCTGCTCTTCAAGCATCTTAGTGTTATTCTGGAAAATGTTGAAGAAAATGGAGAAAGTCAATACAGAAGAAAGGCAATTTTTTTCTATTTATATATTGTGAACCTAGGTACCATTATGGGATTCTTTATTTAAACTCAATAGGACTTCAAAGACTTAGTCCTAAGGGGAAAATACTGTTATATACTAAGTCCACATGTTTAGAGAATATATCTCCACAGTGATACTATCTCTCAACATCTACTATACAAAGCCTGTCTTTCACAACAGCCACTTTTCTCACAATACATTCTAGCAGTGGTGATATAACCATCTGGATATTCTGTCTTTCATGATGGTAATACTCCTATTTAACTCAGTCTTCTATGACAGAGTTCTTACTTCTATTAGTGTCTCACCACTGAAACCTCCACTCAAGGTGATAGGGGCTATACCACTGAAACCCTGAGTATTTCCTATGTTATATACTTTTTGTTTTCATACTATTTTGCAAATCCCAAATGTCAACTTATATCATAGCCATATCAGATTTAGGATATACCTTGATAACCCAAAGACAGAAAGCTGAACTATGTCATCAAAAATATGAGTACTCTTAATTACTTATTCTATTATGTCTAGTATAACAGGGAGATTAGTATTTTCCAGAAAGTAGGGAATATTTATATATATCTCTCCACTATATTCAGATCAAAGGAGGCTACTTCCTTGTTAGTAGTAATAACAATTCTCTTGTTGTCAAAGTAGATGTATTCAGCAGAAATATCAGATTTTACATTTTTCAATAACCTGTTGATGTTTATAATGTGTTTGTTAGCTTGAACATTGAATTTGGATCTATCTTTTGGACCTCTGTCATTTATAATCTTCTAGATTTCAGTAATCTTGTCAGAAGACAATTTGGGAAAAGCATTTTTGATAATGATGATCTTTTTGATGTTGTCTTTAAATATCTGTATATATGACCAGTAGTTGGAGTTGGGGATTATGTTCAAAGATTGGTTTTTCTTAAAGAATTTGAATTTGGTCAAGACACTTTTACTAGGTATTATATATCAAGTCTATCTATTTCAAAGATAAATCTCTGTGGTAATGATACAATCATAACAAAATCTGATACAAGTCCATTTTCCATAACAGCTATTCTTTTTGCAACATTTCCTCATAGTGGTGATGCAACTATCTAGTTTTCTATAATGGAGATATTCTTATCAAACTTAGTCTTCCATAGTAAAGTTTTTCTATCTAACCTTCCAGTTTTTTACTACTGAAATTTCTGAGCATCTTCTAACTATCTGACTTATATATAAGACTAGTAGTTACACTGTAATTTGCCATTTTGATGATTGATAAAGATAACTTTTATTAAACTCAATTTCTAGTGTTCAATAATAACATACCAATATCAGTACTTATTTACATCTTGGACTTTATTCACTCATCTAAAGTTGTGACCATTGTTACAACCTTAAGATCAGAGCTCAGATTGCACTAAGGCAAAGACTTGAAAAGAAGTCAAGAGATAGAATAACTGGTAAAGCATAAGGGTAAAGCATAAGGATACAAGAGAGTATCTATACTATATATACTAGTGTAACATGAGGAAACAATATGTAGTCCATGAGGTGAGTAAGTCATTATACATAAGGATAAGATGAGGTTTTAACACCTTCTACATGAGGTGCTGACTGAGACTACTTCAGCACAGCCAATCATGTTGTTATGCCCTTAACCTATCTCTATGTTGCATCCTCAAGATATCCATTGTAACAACCATATAACAAACAGATGGTACAGCATATAAGTTAAAGCTAAGATCATTTTAACAAGTTTATATCACCAAGCTCATTATATGAAGTTTCCACACTCTACACATTTCTAAGCCAATCCTATAGACTTTTGCCTTCTAGTGTAAGCTATATCTGATACTAGGCCTGGAAGGAATGGGTAGAGAAATTCTTGAGATATTGGCTTGTTTGTTATTTATCAGTTGATAGGTGATTATATTTTTATAGGATTTTTGTTGAACTGAGAAGACATATACTGTTTAAAGGACATGTCTTTGTTATTTTACTATTAAATGCAGTCCACACCTTGTTATCTGAGATGTCTTTCTGAATCTCAGATATCAAGATCCAAGTAAAATGCATTTATTCAAGAATATGGAAGTTGGAGCAGAACAACCTTCAGCTTTAACATATATGCTGTATCTCTACAAGCTATACTAGTCATATATTTCAGATCAGAACTGAAGACTTTGAATAGATGGTCAACTACTGGAAGGTAGCAAGATGTATTGTTGCTAACACTGGAAGAGTAGTGCTAGTCTTAGTTAATTTTCAGGATAAGAAATCACAGCATATCTAATCATCTTAAATACTGGTACTCTATAACTAAGACCATTTCTGAGAATCTGAGAAGACAAGTATCTACTCTGTATACAATCAAGTCCTTAGAATAGTATTTGGAGTTTCATAACGAGTAGGAGAAAGCTATGTACTTTGATTATGGAGTGATCAGCTATAAATAGAGCCAGATTGATCTGCACTGGAAGAGCAGTGTAGACTAGAAGAGAGATATCCAGTTCTACAAATATTTTGAGTGGAGTAAATGTTGGTAAGCATTATTTATGATGGGATCAGATAGGGTCAGATAGATTTTGGTGGTATATAACATCTACTCAGACTCATATATAGTAGATAGAAATTCCTATATAGCAAAACTAAACTTTGAGATTTATGAAATATCTTTAGCTATTCTATTTTCTAGTGGATGTTGTTTGATAAACATATCTATTCTAAGAAGGGAACATATAATGTTTTAAGCATTTCCAGCTAAGTATTTGTTTATTCCAAACAGTGAAATAGAGCAGAAGTTGCTATTTAATAGTTGCGGATCTTGTAAGAAAGCAAAATGACAGTCTTTAATTTAATTTAATTTATTTTTTCATTTTCATTTCTTTTTCAATTATTTTACATCTTTCTATTTTTATAACTCTGGGGTTAGGGTTAGAAGTAATTGGTCACACTGTCACATCAGTCACATTTGATGGTGTGGTCATAACATTGATCATGGGACTTGAGAGAAAGAAGTAGAAGGTTCTGGAACAAAGTGACATTATATAATATGGATACTATATGTTGACCTTATGCTTTACACATGGTCATTTAGGATAGGATGTACAGTACTTAGCATGGACCATCTGTAGAAGTATATAAGGTAGACTATTTTGTAAAAAGCTCTCTATCGAGTTCTCTTGTGTCTTCTCTAATA
>Ga0157368_1000794_pt1 | contig 14383 bp, 15 predicted proteins | sample AttbisABBM3_FD_113146 | JGI IMG/M metagenome (GOLD analysis project Ga0157368, IMG submission 113146) | Fungus gardens microbial communities from leaf cutter ant in Botucatu, State of São Paulo, Brazil - Atta bisphaerica ABBM3 | ecosystem: Host-associated > Fungi > Mycelium > Unclassified ...
ACAAGTGAGTAAAGCTCTCAGTAGGCAATCAAGTGGGGAAAATCACAAGAGAACTCAACAAGGAGTCTCTGCTAAATTAGAGTCCTATATATACAGAGTACACATGGTCCATGTTACATTCTCATGTTCACCTCATTTCTTACTCAAGGCTACCATGTTGTATACATGTGCCCTGACATCATCTTCCAGATCCTTCTACTATGTTCTAGGTCTATGATGTCACATCATGTGACATGTCATGTGACTGCGGTGTCACATGCCTTCTTCATCATCCAAAATAAAAAGAAAAGAAAAGAAAAAGAAAATCAATATAAAATCAGAAAAATAAAAGAAAAGAAAAAGAAAAATTGTTAGTGTTCAAGCGTCCCATAACATTGGATGAGTTATCTGGGATAGATAATGGATGTGATTAGGTTAGTATATGACAAGTCAGGTCACTAGATGATGAAACATAAATATGTGATCTATAGTGAAGGAGTTCACAAGAGTAGAAAGATTACTTGAAATGAACTCATCTGTCACAAAAAATAGATGGTCTGAATAAATCTATAACATTAATCTTTCTTGTTTGTTCTTATTAAATGAAACTTTCCAACAAGCAAAAACATTCTATTTTAGTAAGAGAAATAGAAATAATAGTGACAGAAATTAGCAATGACAGTGAAGATGTTTTGAAGAAGTCTTGTTTTCATGCTACAAATCCTCAAGTTTGGAAAAGAGGAAGTACAATAAAACAGAACAAGACTAAAGAAGTAATTCTTGTATGGCCTCACTGGGTCTTAGTCAGTCTTTACATAATCCATCTCGGTGTAATCTCAATGTGAAATATTCGTTACCGTAAATCAATCATCTCCAAACATGATCTTCAAATCTTTAATGCTCTGGAGATCAGTATGGCCATCCTTTCCACTCTCCCGAAAAGCTTCCCGAACAATAGCCGCCTTCCGTTTCTGTATTTGTAAGATTCTTTCTTCTACGGTGTTCGCAACCTGTGATGCACATGCAGATAATCCTACAGATTAAATGATTCCACTCACAATGAAGTGTGTCACATAGACAGTCTTCTCTTGACCAATCCTATGTACACGATCGATTGCTGTTAAGAGAAAACTGAATCACAGAGCAATAGTAGCACCACATAGTTTTAGGAACCTTGATTCTCTGTTGCTGCATTCCACCAACAATCCATCTGGAAATTCAGATTATTACCAGCCCGGTCAAAAAAAACAGGGGGGTCGCACCATGAATACATGATTTGCAGTTGTCAGCTGATAAGATTGTCATCAGAAAACTCATAAGTGCTAAATGGGTTCGATTTCACATTGAGACCAACTCCTCCCGCCTTTAAGCTGATGATCAGAACTTTTGGATCGTTTGACAATGCCTTGAACGCTGAGATCATTGAACCCTTCTTCTTCACGTCCATGGTACCATCAAAACGGTAGTGATCATAATTTTCTCGCTGGAGAACTGTCTGTATGAGATCCATGAAACTTGTAAATTGAGAGAAAACAACAGCACGGAAAGCTGGGTCTTCCTCTTTCAATCTCCCTGCTCGACGTGATGAGTTCTACATACAAAGAATTTAAACTTGATACACACGTAAATGTCGGAGGAGGGCTTCAAGTTTGGTCGAAGACTGGAAGTCATTACGTCTAAGCAAGACTCTGGTAGATGGCTGGGAATTGGTTGGTTCCTTCCGAACCACCTCAAGCAGCTCACTAGCCCTGATAGGGCCTCGACCGCATGTGAAACAGTTTGGTTGTTGATCCTTCTCTTCACAGGTGACGATGTGGGTAAGAATGCAATCTTTACAGCTGAGTTGGTGTAAGTAAGGGTCCCGGTCTTGCACAGGCTACCGAAATGAACACACCATTGATGAGCACATTCAGGCATAATAGTTGGTATCTTCATAATGTCAAAACATACAGGACACTCCGATGCATCCTCTTTTGCCAGATTTGCTAGTATGACCTCGGCAAATGCGGCATTGGGGCTATCACCAGACCCTGAACTGATCTTGTTGACAAGATCACTAATGTTAAGGCCTTTGTTCTTCAGGTGACCTAAATGACCTGTTTCCTCATTTTCTAGGACCAGGTTCGGGTGTAGTACAGCACGGCGCAACCTATATGCAGCGTTAACCCAGTTTCCAAAAAGGAATTAACTGACCTCATAAGCATGGCTAAAATGTGGGTATAGTTTTTGCTGATAAGACCCTTGGCTTCAAGTTGATTGAAGTTTTGTTTGACCTTTTGCCATATCGAGTCGTAGATCTTTCGTTCCAGCGACGAAAACTCGAGAGTCTCAATGCTGACCTTTAGAGACAATATCAAAGGGGTAAAGAGAATAGAACTTGATAACAGACCTCTTTAGGCGGTAACTCAACAATTCTTTTGCCGTCGACATCAAGCGTGTTCTTTTCTCTTCGCAAAAGGGCGCTCTCAAGAAGAACTTGTACGATTTCCATCGCTTTTGGGTCTCGAGCGAGAAAGGGCAGAATAATGAATCTGATTGGTATTAAGTCAATCATATAAGACGATGTGTTTCAGCTCACGAGCGAAAGTAAGCATATTCTGACCAAGGTTTATGGTCCAAGAATTTACTAAGAGCAGAATCAGAGACGAAAAGCGAATCTACAAAACAGAAACTCACAGTAGCGAAAAAAGATCTTCCAACTTGTTGACAATTGGTGTCCCGGTGACGGCCCACCGCCATCTGGCACGTAGGTCATATACAGCCTTTGCGGTCTTACTGGTCCGAGATTTGCACGCATGAGCCTCATCCAAGATAACTCGTAACCAATAGACTAGTCCCATCGTGAGCGACTATGAGGGAGAACCGAAAATCTTGTGCAAGGTCTTACTCTCAAAAACAGAAGATTTATAGGATTTGGCATGTTCGGAAGCTAAGATGCCATATGACGTGATGACAACCTTTGGAATGTCCTCGTCCTCGTCTACATCCTCAATCACAGCATCAAGGTCAAGGCGATTTGAACGATGCCAGACAATCACCTGCATGGTTCCAGGCTTACTTGATCGTCTGATTTCTTCTGCCCATTGATCCAAGAGCGAGGTCGGAGCTACAATCAGAGTCGCAGATGGGGGGAAACGCTTAGATTGTCGTTTGGTGGGCCTAAAAGCTCTGTCGATTCGCTGCTGGCGCGTTTTGGTCTGCGGTGTCTCCTCCCAATTCATCTCGCCCTTTCCAAGCCGACTACTTTGTATCAATGCAGATAACATGATAGTCTTACCCATACCCACTATGAATCCCGCTTGAGTATGGAACTGTGCCTGAAATAAGCCACTACTTACTCTCTGTGAAAAGACCAAACAGTGTCCTGAGCAAAATACGGTCGATCTGTGTTACATCATTGCCTACCATCACTTAAAATATTTTCAACGCGAGGTTTCCGATCAAATTTACAACCACTTACGCCAGTATTCCTCCTTGACATTTTTGTTGAGCTCTGGGAACTTCTAGGCTAAACTCCCCTGAGTAAGTATTGAAGTAGAATGCCTGTCCATCAACCGCGAGGTCAATATCTCCTAAATTGGAATTCGGTTCCAGAGGAAAGATATACCTAGAAAAGCAAAACATGAGTAGATGTCGTCAAGAGTGAGAGAAAAACTTACTGATTCCACAGAGGATGCATCGACACAGTTCTGTAAGCATCATCTTGGACATGTTCCATCGAAAACATCCAGCTAGACTTACGTCAGTCACATCTGACAACTATAGATTATAACATACTAAAGCGCTTGTTTTTGATAACCGTGAAGAGTTAGGTCGAAACTCTCGCTAGGTTCCATCATTGGTATTGCATTGCCTTGGTGCTGAGCTCTGAAAAGATATGAGCGATCAATCAGAAAATGTCAGGAAGGCCTCACTTCTGATAGATGAGATTCAAATCATTTCCACATAGCTCCTCAGACGTATCAACCTCAATTTCTTCCCCGTCGCCTACTAATTCCATCTTGGTCTTCCCAATCTTACGTTTTGCAAGACTGTCAATAACATCTTCATACTTCTGATTGAACCTCTTTGTTTTCACACTTGCACTAGCTTGAGGCCGCAATCCTACGGCGTCGAAAAGTTTCAGTAGGGAAGCTTTCCTCTCTCTCAAATAACTGGGACCAACAAAGTCAATCAGGTAACGTCGCTTGAACAGTAACGGTCCCGGCAAACCTCTCTTCCTGAGCTTCGTAGCCACTGAAAGAATAGCTACTACCCTCTTGGCGAGCCGAGACGTGTAGAGGTTTGAAGGCTTCAGAGAGAAGATATATATGCAGGGTTACCATCAGACCCATACCCGTCGAAAGTTTTTCAGGGCAGTCGGTCATTGTGCCCCGAACCTCAACCAGACCTAAACACTCAAAAACTTGATGAAGAACGAAAATACCATAGGACGTACCGAAGTCTAGAAGTCTCGAGATCCAGCTAGCCGCTTCAGTTGGCAAACGGGCAAACTCTGCACCGAATGAGGTCACATTCCAAGCCCAGAAAATAAAGGAAATACCGAAGTTCCTCTGGTTTAAGATACGCACAACAGTATCAGCCTTCTTGATCTTTTGGTGCTTCATCATGCTGGTTATTGTAACTTGTTGCTTGTCGCCAGTTTCCTTGATGCGCTTTCGGGACCGAGAGCTAAAAGACATGCTCTGCTCATCCCTTTGTATGATCACAGGCTCGCCAGACTTGGCGTAGCCCTTTCCAGAAGCAGTACTCCAGGCATTCTCGATGAGTACGTCTCCTAAATATGTTGGACGAAATTGATAGGCCTGAGGATGCGTCTCAGAGGCAAAAGACAGCCTTCGTTTCTTTGTTGGAGGCTCTTGAAAATGCTCCCTAGTTGACTTGCGGGAGGTGTCCTCCCGAAGGACGGTAAAAGGTACAGTGTCTAGAATCTCGACCTCATCGTTGTCAGTGACGATAGGCTTACGGGTGACTTGGAGGTGCATTTCTATATGTGCATCCTCGAAGTCCTCTTCATCACTTGCCGCAAAAAACAGGGCAGAGGAAGCAGGAGATTTCGCGGGCGTCCGGGGCTCCTCCGATGGAAGAACCTTATGCGAACTTTCTTTACTAGCCTGGGCAGGTAAGTCTTCATCATTGGAGGCAGCAAGAGATAACCGAGGAGGCGATTTGCTAGTCATCCTCAGTATGGTAGGAGTACGAGACTAGTACAAATCGGAGCGCGTGCGCGTCCATAAATAAAGACAAATACTTTGGATTCGTAGATTTTGGATCTTCGTCTCACTACCTCGCTCAATTGAAGATGCAACGCTCCTTACCAATGGTAGGTTAATATGACTTAACTGTTGTATAGCTATAGACATCTTACGATTATCCAGCAACCAACTGTCGTCCTCTTACGAGAGGGAACAGATACTTCTCAAGGAAATCCTCAGCTCTTGTCAAATATATCTGCTTGCCTCGCGATTGCAGAGACGCTTTCCAGTACTCTTGGGCCAAGGGGGATGGATAAACTAATCGTTAATGAGCGTGGTGAAGCTCAGATAACCAACGATGGAGCCACTATTCTCAAGCTACTCGATATCATTCATCCTGCAGCTAAAACATTGGTGGATATCGCCAGAGCCCAGGATGCTGAAGTCGGAGATGGTACGACAAGCGTCGTTCTTTTGGCTGCACAGCTTTTGAAAGAGATTCGCGGGTACATCGAAGAAGGGGTCAGCCCTCACACTATCATTAAAGGTTTTCAAAAAGCATCACAACTGGTAGGTTGATGCTCTTTGTCAAGTGGTGCATGCATCCATGAGCGCGTAACAGGCCTTGAACCGCATCAAAGAATTACAAATATCAGTGGATAGGTCGGATCCAGAGTATGTATGCTTACAACATGAACCATTTTGGATGCTTGACCTAGACTTACAGACGTTTCCGTGCTCTGCTGCTCAAGTGTGCCTCCACCTCAATGTCTTCAAAACTCATTCACTCTGAGAAACCTTTTTTTTCTCGAATGGCTGTTGATGCAATCGATTCCCTTGACCAAGACGACCTTGATGATTCTTTGATTGGAGTCAAAAAGATTGCTGGTGGTGGAATGCAAGACTCACTCTTGATTAGAGGTGTGGCTTTCAAAAAAACCTTCACCTATGCAGGCGCAGAGCAACAACCGAAACTCTTCCACGATCCTCTTATTTTGAGTCTCAACGTCGAGCTTGAGTTGAAGGCAGAAAAGGACAACGCAGAAGTCCGCGTCGACGCAGTTGCTGATTATCAGGCCATAGTAGATGCCGAGTGGGAAATAATATATCGAAAACTTCAGGCGATCGAAAAAACGGGTGCAAAGGTTGTCCTCAGCAAGCTCCCTATCGGCGATCTTGCTACCCAATGGTTTGCTGACCGAGACATTTTCTGTGCCGGACGGGTCGCTGCTGCTGATCTACGGCGGGTAGTCCAGGCAGTTGGTGGGTCTATTCAATCTACATGCTCTGATATAAAACGTGAGCATCTTGGCACATGTGGCGTATTTGAGGAGAGGCAAATCGGTGGAGAACGGTATAATATTTTCGAGAAGTGTCCCAAGGCAAAGACGTGTACACTTGTACTTCGCGGCGGGGCTGAACAATTCATGGAAGAGGTAGAGCGTAGCTTGCATGACGCGCTCATGGTTGTCAAACGTGCTGTTCGGACTGGAGAAATCGTCGCTGGCGGTGGTGCCATTGAGGTTCGGAACAAAAAAGCTTTCTAGCACTTAACTGACAACATGCCTTTAGATGGAGCTCTCCGCCCTTATTCGAAGTTATGCGCTTTCCATTCCTGGGAAACTCCAGCTCGTTATGGTTGCATTTGCGAAAGCCCTTGAGATCATCCCTCGCCAAATTTGTGATAATGCTGGTCTCGATTCCACAGATATCCTTAACAAGCTACGGATGAAGCATGCAAAAGGTGAAAAATGGTATGGAGTTGATGTTGACGGTGTTGAAGGCATCCGGGACAACTACGAGACCTTCGTGTGGGAACCAAGTCTTGTCAAGCTAAATGCCATCAGCAGTGCAACTGAGGCCGCGTGTTTGATTCTCAGTGTGGATGAAACAGTACGAAACCCCCAAAGTGAAACAGTGAGTTGGTTATGATTTCGATCGTTATCGATTCATTTACTCTTGGCAGCCAAGTCACGGCCCAAAAGTTCCTCCCGGCACGGCACAGAGGGCCCTGAGAGGTCGTGGGAGGGGTATGCCCCGTCGGTGAAGGCTACATAATGACACATGGTATATAGAGTTGTCTCCTTTGCTGCTCAATTGGCTCGCTGGTTCTGCGTGCATAGTTGTGTCAATGTAAAGTGTCCCCCCATGTTTTTTCTCGCCGCAACTTCCGAGCTCTATTTTCTGCCATCCCCGAAGGAAACTTACGGCTTCGGATCCCAGCCACATGTAAACCTTTTGAAGACTTGTTTTATTGTCTAACATGACTCGACAGTCCTTCGTTGAATCATTCGAAGGTCATGTTGCTAGTCATGCCACCACATCGTGCTTCAGGTGTTTACATAATACAGTATAAGACCGAATAGAAAGCACGCCAAAGAGGGTATCCACGAAACGTGCTACAGAAATAATAATTCGCTGTGCTTTGGAAACGTTTAAGAGATGTTCTAGTTGGTTCTGCAGAGAGAAGTGGGACACTGTGTTTCATTGTCTCCTACGGGATGAAGGTCCACGTCGTCATCATGCTGTGCCTCACGAGAACCAGAAGTAAGGCTGGTGAACTGTGCTTAGGATGCGGCATCCCATCTATACAAGACTGCTCAAGGAACGGAGCTTTCAAGCTGAAAGTTGGCACAGTTTCCTTGATGAGACGAACGCGGCCTGACTACAGCACATATTTATTGATCATAGGATATTTAAATACACTGATATATGGCAGAGACAATCAAACAGCAGTCGTGTTCGTGCTTCCAGCCGAAGCTGACACGGAGTCGGACTGAGATGGGGAAGAATCAATAGGGAGTGAAGGGGAATTGACTGGGGTTGGCTGAGCACGCCAAAGGCTTGTAGAAGACATGGAAGCCATAGAAGACGATCCATATATATCAGATGTATTTGAAGATACTATTGCATTTCCAGGAGGACCGGCCTCACCGGCACGGCTGCTATTGCCCGGAACCATACCCGGAACCATACCCGAAACTGCTGACGGCGCATTGTTCAAAGCTCCCAACGCAGAGGTAGGAAGAGGGACAGGTACCCGAGTGAGAGCATTGGAAAGTTGCGAAAGCTCTGCCTGGACCTTGTCTTCATCCACAGAACCTCCATCTCCTGCCTTGGCACCTTTAGAGCATAACAGATCGCCTATCACGGGTAATGGCACTATGGACGTGACCGTCTGAACGAGAGAGCACGGGATGTCAAGAAGACCTGGATATGACTTAGGACAGGCAGACCAGGATAAATGATTGGGTCTTACCTCTTTCCGCGATGGAATTAGGCGTGATGTCACGTTCTACGAGCCTGGATTGTTTTGGGCCCATGTCGGAGCTAGTTGATGACACAAGAGCAGTTCCCGATTGGGACGACTTGACCGAGCTTTCCTGGTGACCCTCTCCACTGGGAGCAGCGAGGGCAGAGGAAGACGACGAAACCGCAAGGGTAGCAATCAAGAGAGAAGAACTAGCTGGAATCTTCATGCTGCAGAGCGCAATGGGGGTACAGAGCGTTCAAAGGGACTGACAGATTACGCCCAACTGTGCATATTTTATAGCCTCTTTAGGGGTTCCAGGTCAGTTTGCAACGAGGAAAGACGACGCCTTAGACGATTTTAAATTTTGATGTAGACTACAGACAGGGGATCGCTAGTCAGCAAAGCGTTGATGCTCCATTTCCCACAATTCATCTTCTACCCGGTAATGTCGAAAGTGTGCGTAGATATTTGGATGGCTGGCATTGCTAAGGACCTGACGAATAGAGGTCCCGAGGCAAGACGAGATGAGACACCAGAGAAGGGCGACAGATCTGGGAAAAATGAGCCATATTTTTGCGGATAATCAGGGAAAGACGACAGCACAGTAGAAGCACCAAGACGATGAAGAGAGGGACAAGGCTTGTGAACGCAGCCGTACTGGCCATAGACCATATGGGGTTGATAGCGGGGTTTGAACCTTATTGACGGGAAAAGCGGGAAGAAAAGCGGGAACCAGCCCAACGGTAACCTCCTTTGGACCACTGTCTCGGTTCTTCTCACGCAATGGATAATGAATCCCAGTTGGCCTCATCGTCGACCCTAAAGTATTCAGATAGGGTATGTTTTTCCTGTCCCGTTCAGCTCTCTAATTTATGTTTTCATCAGGCCACAGTGGCACCCGATCAGCCTCTAGAACCCGATATTGAAAGGGTATTCGCGTCTGGTATTTCGTCCTCCGATCCCTATCAGTTTCGGGACGGCCTTATCGACGATGACACGCTCACCAAGTTGCGTCGCAGGGGGAAGGGCAAGCGTGTTGCAAAGTACCAACTCAGACAGAATGATGTTAGTCTAAGCTACCTTCTCGATGCCTGTTTCTTATTCTTCTCCAGCTGATTACCTCCCTCTTGAAACCTATGGAGGAACATACCGAGGAAGCCCACTTAGAAGAAGAAGCGGCACGCCTGCCTGTAGGTCATTCGCCTTTTCCCCTCAGGTCTTGCCTTGACTGCGTCTACTCTTTCCAGGTGAAAATTGCAGTATACGGTAGTTTGACCGCTAATTTTGCACTATGTATTCTCCAGAGTAGGCCCTCAAATGATCCTTGGCGTAATATTTGATGCCCACCCTCTACTTAGTGTACGCCGCCATCTCCTCCATATCTCTGTCTCTCTTGGCCACAGGAATCGACTCTGTCTTTGACATCGGAAGTAACCTTGTTCTTTTCTGGCTGCACAAGAAGGCTCAGAAACTCAATGAAAACAAATGGCCAGTCGGTGGTTCGCGTCTGGAGACAATTGGCAATATTGTATATGGTATGTGCTCCGTCAGTGTTATACCCACCGCTACCGTTGCTGACTGCCTGCTGTGTATAAGGTTCCCTGTGAGCATTACATTCCCCGTGTTTTCCATATAAATTCCATCCTCAATGATGGCAGTATGTCGTCCGTCAACCTCATTGTCATTATCGAGTCTTTGAGAACTATCATTGACAAGGAAGGAGATGACCTTATACCATTTCATTTGCCATCTATCATTGCTGTGGCTGTCGCCTTAGGTATGTGTCTCGATGTCACACAACACCATTACATTAAAACTTATGTCTGCTCTAGTTATTAAGTTCATCCTTTTCGTTTATTGTTTTTCAATTCGTAAACAATCCAGTCAAGTTCAAGTTCTCTGGGAGGATCATCGGAATGATTTGTGGGTCAACTCTTTTGGTGGGTTGTTTCTTGCAGTTCATCATAGGCCTACTTGAGCAATGTCATCGTAGGTGTCCTCATGTCCTGTGGCGGCAGCAAGCTCCGTTGGTGTCTGTATCTCACTTTTTGGGGTTTTTAACTTCTTATATTCAGTCGAGACAATCAGATCTTGACCCCATGGGCGGCATCATTGTACGCGTTCATGCACCTACAAGTTCGAACTCCTTCTGACTTCGGGGCAGATTGCTACTGGCATCATAGTTGCATGGGGCAAAACCATCTATGGCCAGTTTGAGCTTCTGGCCGGGAAAGCTGCTCCTCATGAGTTCCTCCAATTATTGATCTACAAGGCTGCAACTTTCAACGAGGATATCATAAAGATTGACACGGTTCGCGCTTATCACAGTGGCCCAGTACGTCTTTTTCTTCTTTGAATTTTAAGGCTGACAGGAGATATCAGGAGTATTTCGTGGAAATTGACATTGTTATGAACGCAAACACACCTTTATGGAAAGCTCATGATATTAGCCAGCAGTTGCAAGATAAGATTGAAGTCCTTCCAAATGTTGAACGCGCATTTGTGCATGTGGATCATGAAACTTCGCACACACCTGTTTGTTCATGGTTGTCCAGTTTATATGTTCAACGACTTAATCTGACCTCCAGGAACATCGGAAAACCAAACTTATCATTCTATGATCACAAAACTACAACATACGAACTATCCCTTCCGCTTGTGTTTCTTTCTCGTCCTTTCTTTCTCGTCCTTGAACCTTGAACTATAATATCTCTTTGATCCCCGACCACTGATTATGAGTACCAATGTTCCAATTCCTGATGTTTTTGGCTGATTAGTCCAGTCACTTTGGTAACTCCAACAAACTCATGAGTAGCATAAGGATTGTGGTGCACTTCTCATATGTAGACAGATTGCTCATATGTAGACAGATCTGGAAGACAGATAAAAATTCACGTCGAGCAAGGTCTCGTTCTGAATCCCGTTTTATCCACCCCCACAGGGACCTTGCTGCACCACCTCTTGTCAAGAGATCTCGTCACAATAGGATTTGTTATTTGAACGGCACTTCTCCGCCACAATGTTGGAAAATTTAGCTCCATGAGCAACATGATTGAAAAACCCCTCTAGCTAATATTGAGGACGTGGGGTCGGGTGGGGACGAAAACAAATCCTATATCCCCTTGGCTGCTGTGATTCGAAGAGTTCTTGGACATAGATGTGGCCGGAAAATGGTAGGTCTGGACGACTTCCCATAGGAAATCTGGGAAAATCTGGGAAAATCTGAGGGTCTATATTTTCTTAGAAAGGTCTGAGTATTCTGTAATGTCTTTTTATGGATAGGCAGATCCGTCACGGATCACGGATCCAAGGCTTGAAATTTATTTTTCTCCTCTGTCATGAGATATATAATGAGGGACCTTCACAGGAGGGATTTTTGATGCTGCTGTTGAGTATCTCACATATGAAGGGCATATAGTAGCCAAACATTGTACAGCCTGCAAATAATGTGCAAACAATACATTTCATCCTGAGGTGTCATGGGAACTACAAGTTGAGACGACTCAAGGCTGAGGCTTAAAAGTAGACTTGAAAGTAGCTTTGCTAGGGATCACAAGAGGAACTTGACATGGAGTCCTCACTGTATTCATCTACTATTTATACTGATAAATCATAATCTGTGTTAGGCTCAAATTACCCTACTCTAAACTACATGTGTTTGTGATAAGAACACCATTATCAGAAATCCTCAGAGTGGACTTGGACATTTTTCCATTTTTCTTGTCTACTACCCTTTATTATTTCTTTTCCAATTTCTCTTTTCTTTTATAGTTTAGTTTTCTTATTTTCCTTTTTCAGACTTAGCTAAGAGAGTGTAATATAACATTAGATATGACTTTTCAGCTTCCATACTTAATATACAAACTACTCTAAGTAGTTAGTAATTTATAAAATAATTCACTAAAGTATGAAGCTTACTGTCAGAGTTGAAGACAATGGACTTTATTTTTGTTTTGTTTTCTATTTTCATTTATTTTCTTATTTGGGACTTAGTATTAGGGTTAGTGTGACATCACATGTGACAGTCACAGTTATTACACATTATCTGTCACAGTGTGGTCATATACATCACTGTTATAGTTATATGATCATGTGATACAGAGAAGATTATAGAAGGTTTTAAAATAGGAATGTTATATAGTATAGTAACAACATGTTGATCTTATAGAAAGTACATGAACATTAGAATAGATTAGTTTGTCATAAACTTTATTTAACTTGTATCTTTACAACTAGTAGACCAATTCTCACAAACTAAGTTGTACTGGAAAGCTCCAAATGAGAACTATTCACATATATATAGGAGTAACAACAGATTACTGAAATATCAGACCATTAGTAACTACAAGTTTCATTGGCTATTATTTTAAGAATAACTGAATATATTTCCATGATCAAACTTGTGTTGGAAAGTGCTTATCAAATAGTTTCTAATGATATATCATACATTATATAAAGATTAGTATTCATAGAGATACAAGTATATCAATGTAGTAACATAATTAGTCACCTTCTAAAATTAGCCTAACATCTGCTATAACAGATAACAGTCTCACTAAATATGAGTTTTTATCATGTGATAGAAACAGCTTGTGCATAGACCATCACTATTTTATATAAATACTTTTATGTCTGAGGATTAGATCTCAGACTTAACAATATCAATTATTATCAATTATTATCTCTCATTATCATTGACATCTGTATTGATCTTTTGAATTACTTCTAAACTTCTGAGAGTATACCCAAGGTTTAGATATAATAACTAGGTGAGTAGTTCATTTTGTGATAGTTTGTTAAGTCTATGCTTGTATCTTTCATTGCTGTTGTAATAGAGCATAAGTGGAGTGTTTATTTTAGATATGAGATCTAGAGGATATTTTGGAGAAGATTGCTGTTTCTAGCAAGGATAGTGACTTTTTTTCAGACTTAGAACAAAGTTGCTGTAATAAGACTAAGTTTTTTGTGAAAAAGACCTTTGATTTTTGATTTTAGGAGTAGTTTTAGAATAGCCTTAATCTAATCTCTTATTTTATTTTCTTTCTCAGTTTTATTTTTCTTTTCAATTCATTTTATTTTCTATTTTCTACTTTTAGAACTAGGGTTAGAGTCTGGTGTGGCATCACATGTCACAGTCATAGTCACACTATCATATAATCATGTGCTATAATGGAAAATGGTAGAAGATTCTAGAAAGAATGATATTATACAATGTATTATATACATATTAATCTTAAGGTAGATATATGGTTATTTAGAGTAAGCTAAAGTAGTAGTGCACAGATCAGTTGTTACAACTCAAAGACCTCAGGGTTGGTCAATAAGAAGAATCTTGTATTAGAGTTAACACAAGAGAACTTGATAGAGAACTCTGTACAGGATTGTCTGCCTTATATACTGAAACCCCATGATCCATGCTACTCTACTTCTAGCCTACCCTAAACAGCCATGTGTTTGTCTTAAAGTTAGCATGTGTTATACGTGCTATATGACATCATTCTGTCACAAACTTCATTCAGCTTGTATCTCCACAACTAGTAGACCGATTTTCACAAACTAAGTTGTGCTGGAAAGCACTAAATGAGGGCTATCCGCACATATGTAGGATGTGCAAAAGCAATAACAAATGACTGAGATATCAGGCTATCAGTAGCTGTAAAAGCTTTGTGTTATGATTGACACCTCCTGGAGTCAACATAGACATGGGTACAGGGTATGACGACAACGATCGGCTGCGCTGTAGTAACATCAGTCAGCGCCTTATGTAGTAGGAGCAACATCCTAACCCAGTCCTCATTTTCTCCTCGTTGTCTCCTCATGCACTAATCCTCATGGACTTATCGTGTTACATCGTCTCAGTTGTATATATAGCATAGATACACTCTTGTATCCTTACGCTTTACTACTTTTATATATCCCTTAACCTTCCTCAAGTCTTTGCCTTAGTTGCAACCTG
>Ga0157368_1000795_pt1 | contig 14364 bp, 13 predicted proteins | sample AttbisABBM3_FD_113146 | JGI IMG/M metagenome (GOLD analysis project Ga0157368, IMG submission 113146) | Fungus gardens microbial communities from leaf cutter ant in Botucatu, State of São Paulo, Brazil - Atta bisphaerica ABBM3 | ecosystem: Host-associated > Fungi > Mycelium > Unclassified ...
AGTGGGCTTTGATACAGATAAACGGCTAGGCTTTCTCTGTCTAACTAGTGTTCCCCTTAAGCCTAGGGTTTAGCTGTGCTCTTCTGGACTAAAGGGCGGTGTTGCCCTTTGGTCGAGAATGAGTAGAGAGTAAGTTAGGGAGGTCTAGTATTAAGCGGTCCCAAGAATAGGAATCAAGTTCTAATATTATGAGCTAAGGTCCTTAGGATTGGATGATAGAACAACTCTTATATTGAGTAACACAAGAGAACTCAATAGAGAATTCTTCTACAAACTAGTCTATCTTTTATACTACTACCAATGGTCCATGCTCACTACTGTATACCCTACCCTAAATAACTATGTGTAAAACATGAGGTCAACATATAGTATCCATGTTGTATAACATTATTTATTCTAGATTCTTTTACTTTTTTCTCTGTGTTTTGTGACCTAACCCTAACCCTATGTTCTAAAAATAGAAAAATAAGAAAATAAAATGAAAATAAAAATGAAAATGGAAAATGAAATAAAGAGAAACTAAGTCCACTGTTTGTAAACTTGACACTAACAACTATACTAGATTCAGAACAAATGTCATAAAACTTAACTTGTAAGAGTAGATTATGGTTCTTTCTAGACTTGTCCAAATCTCATTTTCAATGTCTTCCAAGAGAATATGTTTACTTGACCTTGTTGAAAAACTAGCCACTGGCCCATTCTAACCCATTTTGACTGTTTCTGAGGCAGAATTATGGTTATATTTCTTACTACATGAACATATATATTAGTTTCTTAAAAGAAATAACCAATCAGTCACCACTTGGCTCACCACTTGGCCTATGACACAGCTGTCACTAGATACTTGTCCAGGTCATCATCTGTCATCTCTGTGGGTTTGTTTCTGACGTAGAACTTCTAAACAGTGATCTTTGTTGCTTCAGGAATAATGAATAAGATATGGCTACATGCACCGGAATTCAATAATTTTCAGATCTGGCCAGTGCCTATTTGCTCGTCATGTTCCAGTGATTTTTCTCCGAATATTTGGGAGCCTCCTCTGAAGAGCTATGACAATGTCAACGAAGCTGTACCGCCGCATCTCCAATGACAACGAGGGTCGGCATTCCATTTCAAGGGTTCTCATTTTCTTCATGAGACTAGCGGGTCTGCTTGATAGGATGGGTTGTATATAGCTACAGGCGAGGCCCTTTCTACGAGGCATTGTATGACTTGAAAACAAATAGGGGTCTCTTGGAGCATAGGTCTCTTGGAGCATAGCACTCACCAACTCTACTCAACTCAATTGGCTCCACGTTGTTTGCGACCATGTTCTACCCATTGTTGCAAAAGCATTCAGGAGGAATCCAGCGCTAACTAGTGCAAGAACTAGCAGATGAAGTAATGGGTTGAGAGTGCTTTCCTGCTGATTGTAGAATCTCACTGTGGTTGTGCGGAGCCAAGGCCATTGACCTCGGAAAGATTATTCTAAGTCTAAGTTACCGCCTCGCGTGACCCATGTTGTTGTTGTTTATCCTCAATTTCTATACCGCAACAAGCAAACACAAAGTCAACGGTTATGAATTTTCAGGGTAGAAGTTAAAGTTCGGAAGGAGCAGACAGCGGGGTGCACCAGAGTTCGGTGTGGGCAGCGGGCCTACTGAATGGAGGTGCAGGATTTGAACCCACGACCTCGACAGGCGAGATTACCACTATACCGTCGCAGCCCCCACGTGACCCATGTTCTCACCTATTGGGTCGTGAATCAGACATGACACGACGACTGGATCTTCTCTTACCGTCTGACGGAAGGACATTATAGGAGGATAATGTTCATCATGGGATCCTCATGTGTCATGGCCTATTCAGATACACTTGATGCGCGAGTCGCTCATGATCTGATCAGTATTCGAAGATGAATACAATGTCGCAATTAGTACACCGAAGATGGTGCGACATTGATTCGGAGTCTCCACATGTCAACTCTGAATTCACCACATCCAGTCTTGACCGTGCCATATTTTCCAGGGGTTTTAGGTTGTCGAAACCCTCTGAGTGCTCTCCCAACTTCTGCCAGCACATCGCTCGCAAAAATATACCTACTTCTGTTGTTTCCTCGTACAACGCAAGTCTCTGAAGGCCTCTGGAGTGCCAGGGATGTCCTCTGGCCACGCCGGAATAAGACCGAGAATTACCACAGTGAAAGAAGCTCTTGCCGGGCCGACAAACAAAACTTGTCCACCTCTAGACCCATGACACCACAACATTCGCAACTACCAAACCACTAAATACAGGAGTACAGAAGCATGGATACTGCCCTTGAAGGTGTTCTGATCGAAGTTTACTCGCATCCGTTGGTCATATGTCAAATACGTAGACCCCAAATCTTGAGAATTCTTTTTCCTTGATCAGCGCCAGGCCATAGTTGGAAGAGGTCTTCATTGCCTATGGGAAAGGCAAGAACATCCCAATTTATAAAGTGTGAGAGAAAGCCCCAGCCATTTGTCTCTGTTAATTGTAGTCCCGCTGCCCTTGGAGTCCACGTTGCCTTTTTTTTACGGTTACGGAGACCTGGGTGACCGAGAATGTGCTTCCAACGGCCGCCCCATTCAGGAGAAAGGAGGAAACCTCCGCATCATGATTCTCTACTCAACCAATTGATTTGTTCCCCCCTTCTCGGTGGCTTCGGGAGAAGCAAGCTCCGCAAACTACACATGGCATGTCGATCATATGCTTGACTCTTGGCTGGTCACCAGTCCCAGGGAAGCGAAAACAACTATTTCGAAAAAATGACTTGGGAAGATGGCAGCTGCACGGAGAAATTCTCCGGTCCACCTCATAGAATAAACAACTGTGAAACGCATATATAAACCTTCGCATGCCGCCACTGTGTCTCTTGACGTTCTGTGTCCCCGATTCTGACTAAACATTATCGATGATCAAAACAGGGTGGTCCTTCTTTACAGGTGCTATACTGGGCCTGGTCGCGTTGGTGAATGCTCAGACAATCTCTGTCAGCTCAACCGCGAGCCACCCGATCCCAACGACACTATGTAATTTTCTAATCCATCTTCAATTGTTTTCTCCAATTGCTGACTTCACTTGTAGGGGGTCTTATGTTTGAGGTATTTCAACATAGCACTCATTTGGATACACGACGCTGAATTTTATCCTGCTGTTCATCTAGGATATTAGTGTAAGTACATTCACCTCCAGGAACTTAAGTACTTTACCCACGATGGCTTAATTTTCAGCATGTAAGTTGTTCAGCAATGCGAAATGCTCTATTTCTGCTCAACACTCGGACATAGAGCGGGGATGGCGGTCTCTATGGTGAACGTATGTAAATCCTCGAATGGAAGACAAAACTCATGGCTAACTTACATATTAGTACTCCAAAACAGAGCCTTTCAACTCGTAACTCCTGGCTCTGGTAATGCATTGAACTCGTGGTCTGCTGTCAACGGGGCTACGATCAGTGTCATTCGGGAGAGTACTCCCATCTCCACCGCCCTTCCGAATGCTTTGCACGTCGTCATCCCCACAGGGCGTAATGGAGGTGTTGGTTTTGCGAACGCCGGTTTTTCAGGTACTTACCGTCAATATTCAACATTTTTTTGATGCTAGATGCCTTCATAGGTATTGCAGTGACTTCTGGTACAACATATACGGGCTCTTTCTTCTATCGCTTCCCCGCTTCTTCAGGCTTTAGGGGTTCTGCCACAGTGTCTCTACAATCCTCCTCTGGCTCGACTCTTGGGGACACTACCGTCTCGTTGTCTGGAGCACAAACATCCTGGGCACAAGTCAGCTTCAGCATCCGTGCCAATAGTACTCCTGGTAACCTGAACAACCGCTTCGTTATAACTCTAGACGGCGGAAGTGCCGCTGGCCAAACGATCAACTTCGGACTACTCTCTCTTTTCCCGCCTACATTTAGGAATCGGCAGAATGGAATGAGGAACGACATAGCCTCTGCATTAGCAGAGGTGGGACCTTCTTTCTGGAGGTTCCCTGGTGGAAATAATCTGGAGGGCGGCACTGTTGATCAGAGGTGGCAATGGAATGCGACTGTTGGGCCTCTACAAAACCGTGCTGGACGTCAAGGTGACTGGGGTTACATTAACACCGAGTACGTTGGTGAAAATTTCTCAAGAAAGTCCTGAATGCCGACTCTTTATAGTGGCCTTGGTCTTTTCGAATACCTTCTTTGGTGTGAGGACTTGGGCATGGAGCCCATTATGGCTGTTTGGTCAGGTAAGCGGAGTTTATGTCCATCCAAGACCAGGAATTCACTGGACTTGAAGGATTTGCACTCGGTGGTACTAGTGTAGCCCAGAATCAGCTCGGGCCTTTCATCCAGCAATCGATTGATCAAGTAAGATAATTGGATACTCGTCAAATTACTGGCTTGACTGCAGAGATAGATCAACTTTGTGATTGGAGACGGCAGTACGGAACCAGGTGTGTAGTATGTCATCTCGTTCAATGAATATTTGGCTGAGGAGACACTTGAGGTCGTCTGAGGGCGTCACTCGGTCATCCGGACCCATTCAAGCTGACCTATGTTGAAATCGGAAACGAGGTGAAACATTTCACCCACGTTTCCTAAGAACATTTGAATACTTATTTAGTTGTAGGACTCTTTCGCTGCTAACACCTATACTTTCCGGTGGACCACCTATGCAAACGCACTCAAGAATGCTTTCCCTCAGCTTCGTGAGTCTGATATGCAGATCAATAAAGTATACCTAATGCTTGTTTTTCGTACACTTAGACTTTATTGCAACCACTAACGTCAACAATCCCGTCCTGACCCCGAAGCCGACGGAATATGATGTCCATGTATATCAGACACCCAGTATGCATGCTGTTCAAATCCGATGTGTTGATATACTTAGAACAAATCAGCTTGGTTCGCGCAGAATTCGTTCTTCTATGATGGCTTTGCTGTGCGTGGTCAATCAATACAGAGAAGAATCCACTAAGCATATTCAGAGGGATGGTACCCATTACTTTGAGGTAAGTTGAGATAAGAGTCTCTAAGTCTCTGTTTGAGCAGAGACATCTAGGGTGAATACGCCGCCATCTCAACGAACCCAAATGATATTTTCGGTCCTCCTTCTGATGGTCGTCTCATTTTCCCGACAGTAGAGAGTATGTCACCTCAACGTGATAATCCCAAAATATTGCATCAACTAGTTTATCCGCAGGTGCTGCTGGCGAGGCTGCGTTCATGACAGGATTAGAGCGCAACAGTGACATTGTGTATGCCCCACCTACCTACATACTGCATTTTTTTGGGATTTAAATTGACTGCGCTCTTAGATTTGCTGCCTCCTATGCACCTCTTCTCGGGGTAAGTAGCTTACGGAACTGGTTTGCTCTCGATATCTCATGAGTTTTCATTAGCATGTTACCAATAATCAATGGGTAAAGTCCTAATTCTTTTGAGAGGTGTCCCTGTTCAATTGATTTCACAAGACCCCCAATCTTGTTGCTTTTGAGTGAGTGTTGCGACTCTTCTCCCACATGAGTATTGACAAGTTCTATCCCAGTGCCGGAAACGTCTACCGGTCAACGAGTTTCTACGTTCAGAAACTCTTCAGCCAAAATCGTGGTGATCAGTATATCCCAAGTACCTTGCCTTCGAGTACTGGGACTCTGTTCTGGAGTGTCGTTCGCAAGACATCTACTGGTCAACTGATCATCAAGGTCATCCTTCTTCTTTTGAAACCCACTTTCACCACTTCGCTGACAAGTGTGTGTCGAGTAGATTTCTAACACGGGCAGCAGTGCGGCTCGCCTTACGTTTAACTTGGCGTTCAATAACGTAGCGACAAGCGGTACTGCGCAAGTTCTTACTGGAGTTCCTACCAGTAGCAACACTCCCCAGAACCCCAATCTTATCACACCTCAAACCAGCAACATCAGTACTGGGAAATCGTTTACGTACAATGCTCCAGCTGTCAGTGTCAATGTTTTGACCTTTGGTGCCTCTTAAAAACACCTCACCGTTTCCTTCCACTCTCCCTATTATGAATCGATTTGAGCGTGATCTCTTTGTAAATTGATATACTGCAGAAATGAAAGTAACTTTGTGATCAAGTGGATGCTGAAGCTTCACACTTTGAATTCCAAGCAGTTTTATTCAAGTTTGATTCACCGTGTTATCCAGTCCGACATCATAGGTCAGTACATTGAATTTGTTATCTACTATCCACGTCGAGGAGATTCTCGCGTCACCGACAAACAGCAAGTAATAACGTACACGTTTGACCATTACAACGCAAAATGGGCGGAAAGTCTAATGCAATGGGACGAGGAGAGCAGAATCCACAACCCTTGAGCAGATATAGGTCCAGCGATTGGCCTATAGGTAATGATCGTATTCGGATACCAGAATTCACTTCCTTGCTTTACGGCATCCCTCTACTGGCCATAATCTTCTCTCGTGCCAGTCGCATCGTCTCTCTCAATTCAGGGCTCTCCCATGCATTCTCGTCCTCCCTTGTAATGACAGCATCAGCAGAAAAGGTTTTCGCATGCGTTCGTTTCGGCGTCGTAGGAACATTCATAGCGTTTGTTATCGGTAGCGAGTGGTCTGAGCCATTCCAGGAATCGCAAAAGGGATCTTGGACTCGAGATCGTTTCGTTACGCGACGAAGGGAGCCTGCTCTTCTTATTGATGGTGTGGACTGATGGTGAGGAGGGTAGCGATCATTTTCTTCTTCCCAAGCACTGCTGCCATCGTCAACCTCATCTTCTCTTGCATCGCTCATTACTACCACCTCTCTGCTCAGTGCCCGCTTTCCCTCCTCGATCAGCCGCGCCAGCCTGTCTTGAATCCAATCCATCTAGGACTCTCGTCAGTCTTAAAGCGAAACCTAAGATGCAAAACACACATGATCATCGCCATTATCTTGTCCGGAATCAGGCTCGACAGGTGTGTGACTACTAGGTCCTACGCGTTTAGGACTTGGGGCAGTTTGAGGCCGAAAGGCGCGAATTCTCCGTATTTTCTTCCCACTACGATGGACAATCTTTCTACGTGGCGTTGTTACTGTGGTGCTAGGAAATGGTCGGGATGCAGATACAATGGGATGGGATATGGGTGTCCATTCACGTTCCTGATAGGGTGGTGGAGGTGGAAGTTGATGGGAAGATCCATTTTCAGAGTCAGAACTGGGATCTGCGGCTTCGACAGCGTGAGTCTCTTTGTCACGACCTCGCCAACTTGAGGGTAGCGGACACAACATCAGTTCTCTGACCTGGTTCAATCAAGAGACGATAGATAGAAAAGACTCACAGTCGGTAGACAGTAAGCCCGACTGCCGTTCCGATAAGTGCAGCATTGACTGCTGTTGAGACGATGGAACCGGCTAAACCACGACGCTTTTTGCAGGGAGGGGAGAGATCTATAAGGAAAAGGATGTTTTGCATCAGCATGACTGTTCAGAGGGATTGGGATGTTAATAATAATAATGGTGACTGCACCGAACATGTGTGCCGAGCATGGAGAGCACGAGCCCTGCCTGGAGCGCGAGGCAGAGGACGGAGTGAGGCATCAAGTCCATAGTTTAGCAAGCGAAATACAGCGCACCTTGGTCATGCACACCCTTTGAGGGAGGACCATGATAGCCGCTCGTAGAGACCAGGGTTGTAGACGATTGACTGCCAATGGATTCAACAAGTTCAGGTTCCCAGCCACGTTTCAGGTTTTTCTGTCGTCTCGGGGAGGAAGAGGATGCTGGCAAGGACAGAGCTGGTCTGTTCCCTGATGCCTTGCCATCCTGTATGTCAAGGGATGGACCATGAGTAGGCTTTGGACAGGATATTGTGCGAGAATATTTTGGAGAAAAGGGATTGGGGAGACCAGGGACAGAAAAAGTAAAGGTAAAGGGGAAGGAAACTATCATAATGATGTGTTGCACTGTAGCACTTACTCACTTCTGGCGACAGTATGGTCAGGCCACGTGCCAGATAGTCCGTAAGCACTTGGTCATTCAGATTATCCTTTTTAGTCATCCATCTCGACTTCTTAGCTAGCCAAGATATAAACCCATGAGACCTCGGGACTTTTCTACCTCATCCCATCCACTATGGTCCTGATACTCCACGGCTCCCCTGTCTCCACTTGCACCAAACGTGTTGCCATGGTGCTTCACGAAAAGAAAATCCCTTTCGAGTTCCAGGATGTGGCTCTCGCCAAGGGTGAGCACAAATCTCCCGAGTTCAAGGCCAAACAGCCTTTCGGACAAGTCCCTTACATCGTGAGTGTTGAAACGCCATCCATCGTCAAATTGAGTTGACCGTATATGGAAAAGGACGACAATGGATTGATTTTGTATGAAAGTCGTGCTATTAGCCGATATCTGGACGCCAAGGAACCTCACTCGGGGACAGCCCTTATCCCACAAGGTTTAATCAAGCAGGCTGCTTTTGAGCAAGCAGCTTCCATCGAGCAGTCGAATTTTGACGCATTCGCTGCGCCTCTCGTCTATGAGCGTGTTATCAAGAAGTAAGCCATCGTCAATCTTATCAGGATAACAACTGATGGGCCTAGACGCTACAACATGCCGGTTGACGAAGCAAGGGCTGATCAGCTCCAGGCGAAACTAGCAGAAAAAATGGATATCTATGAGCAGATTTTGTCAAAGCAGCAGTATCTCTCCGGTGACGTAAGTTTCTTTTTTTCCTGCCATCAACGAACATCAGCTAAATGATGGATAGGAGATGACCTTGGCGGATATATTCCACCTCCCTTACGGTGCTCTCCTTCCTGCTGCTGGAGTTAATTTCATCCAAGAACGACCTCATGTCAATGCATGGTTCACTAAATTAGCAAACCGCGAGAGTTGGCAGGCTGTTAAAGATGGGGTAAAGAGTGTTCCCCAGTTTTAAATAAGATGGTGTCAGCGTTCGCCAACTTGTATTGCAGAGAGAAAGATGGTTCAGTAGTTCGTCCAACAATATGATTCAAAAGCTTTGAATAAACGTTGATGACATCAATATGATCTGCAAGTAATTCGTTGAGCATTGCAAATTAGCACAGGATTGTCTTTTCCAGATGTATTGCTGCAATATATCTGCACATCACATACTCGATATGGATATCCGGGGCAATCGATCATCGTGCGCGTGATGCTTATGATCTCCAGCACCAGATGGGTACAGTGACTTGATCATTCGTTTGCAACGACTGGCTCGCTATGGAACCTCATTAGCACGACCGATTTCTTCGCTATCGTATATGACTATGAGCACCACTGTTAGACTGGGATTCGTGTGCGATGAATTGGATGTGGCTCTCCAAATGAATTTACAGCTGCGAAATTCGCAAGGTGATCTATCTACCAACCAGAATCCAAATCCAAATCCTTAACCAAATGGAAATTAGCACACGACTCGCTGAGAATGGCTGTTGAAAAAACACATCTAATTCACACTATAATCCAAGGGAGTGCTCATTTAGCATTCATTTATTTCACACTGACTCTGATAATACACCTGTTTTTCGGTCTGATTTGAGTCCGCAAAGTGAGACGGTCTGCAGCTGGGGATGCGAGACCACGTATATCTATATCGTATCATACAACCTGCCTTGATCTCCTCGACTTGTTAACAGTCCCACACCTCTCCAACGAATTCTTCAAGCTCTTTATCGTTTGAACAATCTCTGTCGCCATCTTGGGATTCTCTGCCTCAAAATCATATCGTTTCGTTGTACCTCCACCACGTGTAAGAACCAACTTAAATACAGAAGATGACTTGGATGACTGTTGACAATCGACGATGGTTTTGATGTGATAAGAGGATGTTCGACCGCTATCGAACACGTTTTTCGCTTTGTTGCTCGAGGGCATAATCTACATATGGAAAGAGAAGGTTATAGGGATTCCCTTAAAGACAAATACGACATACGTGCACCCATTCGCCATCAACAGCGAGCGTTCGTGGTTGTCGAGCGACCAGCATGGGCATTTTGCGGTATATTGTGAATTTCTATGTGGTCCTGAGTGTCAGTCCTGAAAGAGCAGAGATGTTCCAACCTTGTATGCCGCTGTGTAGTCCACAGTTGTGATGTATTGTGTCTCTGGCATATCAGAATTCTTGAAGATAGAAGCTGGAATAGTTCTGAGTTAGTAAACCAGCACTCTCTGTGATAGGAACACACCATTTGGATCTGTAGTCCTGCCAACACCCCTTACAATATTCCCTCCCAGCGTAGGCAATACGCTTCTCTTGACTAGTAACAATTCCCTCTTGCCTTGCAAACTTGCAACAGTCCGATCGAGGGGAATCAAAATACTCCTATCAGCCAAAAGCAGCGCATACTCTTTCGGGTTAGCCAACTTTCGTTTACGACAAACCATTTCCAGGGCCTCTTGCATATACATTCCTGCGGACCTATCATGTGCAGGGTCATGCAGCGCAGGCCAAAACAGAAGGGAAAGCAAGCCTACACTGGAATGGTTGTCGACACATGTCCAGCGTCAGCCATGTCAACACGAACTCGCAAGAAGATTGGTGGGCCATGGCTACTTGATGGACCAAGAGATGCTGAGATGGGCGCAATGGGTCCCCAACTTGCGGTCAAGATGCTAGATGAGCCGACGGCGGAGGGCGCTACTGGATTTGGAAGAGCGAGCTTGTTTTCGGACTGTTTCTTGACGGCTTTGATCGGTCGTTGGATCTTAGTTTCGATCTCGTGGTTCTGTCTAGCTGTAGTGTGCAGGTCAAATTGATGGTTGTTTAAGCTAGAGTTATTAGCGTACTTTGAGTAGGCGAGGCCTCGAGAACGACATATGCGTCTGCACTAAATTTGATGATTTTTCCAAGCCGATCGGGTGCTAGATATTCAATTAATGACGAAACAGCACTTACAGTGGAAGAAAAACACACGAGGGAAGTCATCATCTACTTCTCCATCGTCTTCTGCAAGTCTGAGAACCCATCCACAGGCAGACACCTTGTCATCCCAGATGGGATCAGAAGGTCCACTTAAACCTTCATCCAACTTTGGCAACCATCCCTCTTCCCAGTATGTCCACAGAGCAAATCCGATAACCTCTTCAACTGTAGCATCTCTGGAAATGGTGAGATCCATTGGCTTTCCAGCGGGTCGCTTTGCATGAGGGAAGTAGACAGACACGACAGTTGACACTGGTGCACTTCGTCCAGAGACTGAAGCATATGTTTCTGTGAAGGGATTGGATGATTTACCACCATTAAGCATCCTTGACAAGGCAGATTGTTGGGTCCTGATAGGGAGAACTTTCTTTCGGAAGAAGAAATTGTCGGAAGAGAGTTTACTAGAACCACTACCAGCAGAGCAGGTGTGTTGTGCAGGAGGACTACCGACGGAGGCTTTGGATGTAAGCTCGCCATCGTCGCCGGTACTGACAGCGGGTGTTAACATTTCAAAATTCTTGTCAATTGAAAGTAAATCGCTGCGAGGTTGGAGGACAATATGATCGCCTTCAGAGACGGGACTTGGGCGGGGTCGTAGACGAGCATTGGTGTTGAGGGATACAGGTGTGGAAGAGATAGATACAGAGTTCATGCCTGCTGAGAGGACCGAGATGTCGTCAGAAATGTCAGAGGTCATGGTTGTACGATTAGTGGCAAAATCACTGTATCAAAGGCTTAGATGATTCGATGAGAGAGTTCAAGATCAGGCCTACGGATCAAATTCATCTACCTCATCGGTCATATCATGTGCTGCCTGAGGGCCGAAATCGCTGTCATCCGAGGACTCATCGCTTGAGTGAGGCTGGGGGTCGTCATCAGAGGAAGACAAGGTAAGTGGCTGAGGCGGTGGTGGCGGCGGTGCGGCAGCGGCGTTAAGTCCAAGACGTGCAGCCATCCGCACTCTTCGTCTTCTCTCCATTTCAGCAGCACCTTTGAACTTGGGGACGAATTGCACCACCTTCTGGACTGGGGCTTCTTCATTTACAGACGGAGCCTCAATCGTGACCTCGGGTTTTGACGGTGAGCTCTCCGTCATGATCTTTGCAGGAGGTGGAGATGCAACTGCCTCCCCTGGATCTTTGTGCCAGTTCATTGCAGCAATGGTTTCCTTTGTAGTGATGGATGGGGACGAGGCAGCATCTTGAGCAAGTGTCGAAGTCGAAATATGGTGTTGCAAGGCGGGAACTTGGATGCCAGACTTGGAAAAGCGTTTGGAGGTCGAAGCCTGCTTTCCATGGACACGAAGACCTAGACCACCGGATTTACCCGCCATAATGGTTTGGGTATATTTCAGCTTGGCACCTGGAAAGCCAGCAGGCCGTTCGGGTTCGTCGTGACTGACTTGGGGGCTCTGAGGCATGTTGAGCTCGGGCCATCTGTCGGAGTCTGCGAGGGTTGCATGGGTGATGTAGGGATTGGAGGTGTAGGAGGGGTCAAAGGCGATGATTCTGGGTCCATAGAGGTCCTCCACCTCCTTGAGGTACGACAGACGGATATTGTGTATCAGATAGCTTTACACAAGTCAGTAATTTGATTGAAACAGCAACATTGAAGAACTTGCTCAGTATCGCTAATGATGGACATGTTGGAGGGACTTGTAGCGAGCGAGCAAACACTACGTAGTATTGGGGAGTAAATGAGAATCCTAAACGATTAGTAAGTCAAGATCATATTAGCACATATCTTTAGTCTTAGTCTACTCATTTATTGTCCCAGTCACTGGACTTTAAGACTACCAAATTATCTCTAACACAACACATGTCAACACTTCATTCTCACCATGATCCTAGCCCACATTATCACCAACCACCTTCATCACCACAATACTTAACAATCGAAATCGAGGCAACATCAACCACAATGACAAGAATACCTATCTCCAAAGCATTCAACAGTTTTTCAAAGTTGCAAGAAAGGAACTCAACCCAGAAAAGAGAAAGAGAAAGATGAAAAAGAACCTAATACCTATGAAGAAAGTTCTAAAGAAGTGAATTCAGTATGTTTCATTTCTGGTAGTTTCTGACCATGTTGGCATCATCATTCTCCTCATGTGAGCTGATTCAAGAGGTGTCAAAAAATGATTATGTTTTTTCAAAGCAACAATATAAAAAAGAAATTGAGATAGCTTTAGGAAAAAGAATGAAAGAGTTGAGGATTAGAAGAAGACAAAGAACTGGAAATAACTGACTGTCAAGTGTGGTTCACACTTAAGAACAAAGTCTATAGGTTTAAGACAGAATTCAAATCAAGTATGGAAACTTATCTGAAAATGCAGGGTTGTGGATGTTGGATGAACAGAATGTATAGCAGCATGGTGCAGTGCGGATAACTGATGACTACTTACCAATAATGAGTTCTATAGTGGAGACCTTAGTAGCATGAGTGAAGTAAGACAAGTAGTAGTACTAGTATATTGAACTTAAAGTAAAATTTTCCATTGATTTCTGTATACAAATACTGAGTAAGTGGAATGCTTTACAACAGTGAACTTCAAGGATAATCTTGGCTTCAGCTTATGTGGTGCACTATCTACTTGTCACTTGGTCACAACTTTAAATAATGAGAAACAGTGTCAATATAGCAAGTACTAATAGAAAAAGTGTATTGTTGTTGACACTGGAGTTTAGTGTTAGAAATGGTTGTAGTTGATTATCTGATAGGTAAGGAACATGTTCAGAAGAAGAAACCATCTGTGAGAACATTATGGAAGATGTTAGAAGAGCATAGAAACATTATCTAATATATGTGGATGTGAATCTGGGATAATCTTGGCTTTAGCAGATATATTGTATCTCTGTATATTGTAATGGTTATATTTAGAAAGAGAGTTATAATAGAAAGTGGATTATGAAAGAAGTCAAACTTCTAAGCATGAGTACTCAGAATAGTACACTACACTAGTTGGTTTTCAAGCTAAGGAACTACAAAGTATCTACTTATCTTAAATACTAGTACTTAGACTATCTAAGGATTAGAAGAGACAGACAACTACTCTAGTATACTAAGTCCTCAAAAATTAGGTCTGAAATTTCATAGAAATTATAAAAATCCATGTGATTAGTAATAGAGTGATGTTATATACAAGTCCACCTGTCTGGAAATAATGTCCCTGCAGTGAAACTACCTCTGAACCATACAAGCCTACCTTCCACAGTGGCCACCTTTCTCGCAACATGTCTCATGGCGGTGCTGCAACCCTCCAGATATTCTGTCTTCTATGGCAGAGATACTCCTATTCAACTCAGTCTTCCATGACGGAGTTACTCCTGTCAGTGTCTCAACACTGAAACCTCCACTCAGAGCAATAAGGATTTTACTACTGAAACCCCGAGCATCTTCTATACTATCAGTTTGTATATAAGACTAGTAGTTACACTGTAATTCGCTAGTTTGATAATCGACAAAGATAAT
>Ga0157368_1000796_pt1 | contig 14364 bp, 9 predicted proteins | sample AttbisABBM3_FD_113146 | JGI IMG/M metagenome (GOLD analysis project Ga0157368, IMG submission 113146) | Fungus gardens microbial communities from leaf cutter ant in Botucatu, State of São Paulo, Brazil - Atta bisphaerica ABBM3 | ecosystem: Host-associated > Fungi > Mycelium > Unclassified ...
AGACTGGAAGTAATACTATGTAGATAATCAACCTTGGCTTCAACTGTTACAATTACAAAATCTTATAGTAAATCAAGTAAAGGAATCTTGTATTAAGTTAATATAAAAGAACTCGATAGAGAACTCTGTACAAGATTGTCTATCTTATATACCTAGACTAATGGTCTGTGCTATACTACAATTAGCCTACCCTAAATAACCATGCATCTATCTTAAGATCAACATATGTTAAATATACTGTAATGACATCATCTTTTTCCAGAACTTTTTATAATGTTCTATATAATATATGATTGTGTGACCATGACTGTGACTGTATCATATGACTTTGTGACCAATGTGTGACAGTAACATGTAACATTTTGTTAAACTCTAAGCTCTAACTCTAGACCTCAAAATTGAAAATAAATTGAAAAGAAAAATAAAAATGAGAAATAAATTGAAAACAATTAAAGTCCACTGTCTTTGATTCTGACATCAATGGATAACATTGTATCTGGTCTATTTATCACATGACTATTATTTTGGATGATGAGAGCTCAGAAGAACTTAAAACAAGTGTAGTACAAGTTCAAGTTGATTATTAAACTAAGAAATAGTATATAGTAGCTAATATTCTTAGATATAAAAGTGATAATCTAATAATGCTCTATCACTATGCATACTCTGGGTTGTTGGGCACTATAAGGGTTGTTATTTAGAACTTCATAAAATTGATGAGGAATATAGGGTTTGGTCCTCAAATTGATAGATAATTGGAATAGAGTGTGATCTAAACTAGAAGAGAGTAGGAAGAGTGCAAATGTCAGATAATATGTGACACACATTCAGCAACTAAAATATCTTTACTTATAGCAAATTATAGAAGGAAACTAAGAGTGGAAGCAAATATTAGGAAAAAAGTAAAAGTAAAAATAGCAATAGAGTTTGTGAAGAAAATAAAGAAAGTATAGGACAAAGCTAAAGAAGCTTTAAGAAAAGAAGGAGATAAAATAACAAGTAGATAAGGGAAGAAAGAAGTTGAGAAGTGGAAGAAGAGAGATAAAATAGTACTAAGTACAAAAGATTTGGTATTCAAAGAAAGACTAGTGAAAAAATGAGTGGACTAATATATTATTAAAGAAGTAGTATCTACTAATGCAGTCAAACTAAGACTGCCAACTTTGATGAGAATTCACCCAGTTATAAATATCAGTTGAGTTGTTAGATATAAGAAAAAAGTAGAGAAATAAAAAGTGAAAGAAGTGAAACCAGTAAAAGTAGATAGAGTTGAGGAATGGAAAGTGGATAAAATATTAAATAAAAGAAAAATAAGAGGAGTAATAGAGTACTTGGTGTGATGTAAGAAGTTTACAATAAAGCACAATGTTATAGTATACTTAAATTCTAATATCTTATTTTGATTTTATTTTTGTTTTCTTTATTTTCTTTGATTTGATTTTCAATTTTGTTTTGTTTTTCTTTTTCTTGAACAATGAAGAGACTCATGATTTTGGTCACATGACATGATGTCATAGACCTAAAATTTAGAAGAAAGAGCTGAAAAGATAATGTCAAGGTACATATTAATAATATGTTTATCTTATGGTGTACACATTGTGTACTTATAGACAATGCATAGACATTAGAGTATGGTTATTTATCATTAGCATAGATCATATGTACTTGTATAAATAGTATAGAAATGTATTGGAAACTTCTTATTGAGTTTTTTTATGATCTCTATGAGATACTTTGCTTATATGTTTACTTAGTGTACTATTGGTTATTCTTAGACTAGTAGTTGCCACAACATACAATACATAAGAAAGAAAGGAGGACTTGGAAAATATAAAGAAAGTAGTAGTAGAATTTAAAGAGAGACTGTAAGAAAACTGACTTTTCTGAGACTTTTCTCTTCCACAACACTATGTGGTCTTCTGAAGTCTTCTAGTATCATCCTTATATCTGCTTATCTATTTTCCTACACTCTAAAAGTACTTACTAAGTACTCTAGCTCTCTTCTATTTTAGTTTTTCCATTTTAAACTGCTCCTGATTACTTAAGTATCATCACTCTTTGCTTATGTAATCAGAGTTCTGACACATTAGAATAGACCTGTTACTATATAAAGTAGTCATTACTTTTAGGAATTCCCATTTTATTCTCTTAAGATTTTCTAGAAATAAATATATAGTTCAGTAATTTCTTAGACAATAAACTTAGGATTTCCTGGAGATTTGAAGTGCTTTACTCTTTCATCCAGTTGCTCTAACAGAGGCTAAGTACAGAAGTAACAAGGTAAGAAAAGTTAGAAATGATGAAGGAAAGAAACTTTAAGAAAAGAAAGTTATCAGAAAAGTATATAACAAAGATGTTGTATGTTATGAACTTAGGCTCAAGGGTTAGAGCAAAAAAACAACCTTGTATTGGATAATATAAGAGAACTCAATGGAGTTCCAGTTACAGAGTGTCTATCTTATATATACTTGACTAATGGTCTATATTACACTAAACCTAGCCTACTCTAAAGAATATGTATACTATATGCTGTTAACATGTGATATGACATCATTCTTTCAGAACCTTCTATGTTTTTTTATGACTATAACTTGTGACTGTGTCATGTATTATGTAATATATGTAACAGTTTGTGATAGTCATATATGATATTATGCTAACTTCAACCCTAAGTTCAAAATAAGAAAATAAAATGAAAAGAAAATAGAAAAGCAAAAATAAATAAAAATAGATAGAGTCCACTATCTTCAATTCTGACATTGTATAAATAAGACAATAGAAAGTTTGCAGATAAATATTTAAAGAAGTTAGAGAGGAACTAGTAAAAATAAAAGTTAGTTTCTCTAGAGGAAAAATGTAATAATATTAGAGTTGAAAACAAGAAACTTGGTTTATTTTATTTTTCTTTCTCATTTTTACATGTTATATAGAAGAATGAAAAAGGTTCCAAAACAATGATATCATATTATATATTAATAGTATGTAATATATATGACCTTTAGAGTAGGTTAGAATTTGTATAACATGAACCACTAGCTTAGTATATATAAAGGTAGATATATTGTACTTGAAACTCTATCAAGTTCTCTTATGTTAACCCAATACAAGGTTTCTCTTTTATTTCAACACTTTGAGGTTTAAGTCATAACACTTTTACATTTATAAGAGCTCTTTTAAAAGTTTTATATATATATTTTTGCTTTTATACTATTTTTTTTATCTTCTTTTGATTTCTGATACTAATATTGTCTCCTTTGAATTCTTTAGCATACAGTTAAGAGCTAATACTACATAAGAACAGTTCTTGTTGCATTCTAGCATAACCTCTTTTCTGCTTAATCTCTGTCACTAATATAGATTACAGTCTCTATTCCACCTCAGATATCCTTGCTAGACCCTTAACAACTCCATGGATCTCCACCCTAAACATTTGAGAATCTAGGATAACTAGTTTAACAATCTTTATTCCTAGATAACTACTTTAGGTAATATACTTGGTATATAAGTTAGTAATTACATTGTAATGCCTTATCCTGAAAATTAACTAAAACTAGTACTGTCTTCTAGTGTTAGCAATTATATACCTTCTTATTTTCCTATGAACTTTTGCCAGACATCCTAAGAATCTCTTCCAAAATATGTAATCAGTATAAGTGGTAGAGATGCAGTATATAAGCTGAAGCTAAAAGTTGTTTTGATATCTATATTCTATATCTAATATTTTTGGTTAATTTTTAGAATGAGAATTTATAGTATAACTACCAGTGTTAGAATTGTAAACAATAGACTTAGTTTTATTTTCCTTTATTTTATTTTTGGTTTCATTTACTTTTCTTTATTTTGGACTTAATAAAAAGTATAATATGATATTATATAGTTATACAAGTCACAAAGTATAACTAAGACATAATTAAGATGTGATACAAAGAAGGTTCTGAAAGGTTCTGGAACAGATGTCATTATACAGTATAACAATAATATGTTGGCTTTATAGAAAGTATATATACTTTAGGGTAGGTTAGTTGTAGTATGTACATAAACCATAGTCTGTAGTATATAAGGTAGACTATCTTGTACTTAGAACTCTATTGAGTTTTTCTATGCTACTTAATACAAAAGTCATCTTTTGTTTTTACTTAAAGACTTAAGTTATAACAACTAGCTTATATACTAATTATTCTATCTAAGACAGTTATCTAGGAGATAGAGACTATAAGCAAGTTACTCTGGATCTGGATGGTCCTTAGATATAGGAGTAGAAATCTATGAATATTATATTTCTAAGCTTAGCTTAGATTGCAACTTAAACAAAGACTTAAGTAAGAGAGAAAAGGATAATCAATTGGTAAAGCATAAAGATACAAGCTAGTATCTACTACTTTATATACTTAATAACCACAAGTAAATAGTAAAGCATCCATGAGTATACAATAAGGAAAACATAAGAAGGATACAAAAAAACATGAGAAATACACAAGATATAACAGTATGAGACAATAATTATAACAATAGAGTTGCTGGGAAATTCAGCAAAGATGTCCAAAGAGTGATTAACTTAGAACAGGGAGTAATAATCTTTACTAGAAGAAGATTAGAAGTGCAGATAGATTAGTAGATATTATCCATGGATTGTGATAAATGTGGCTAGATATTATAGCAACTAATATCAATGATGACAAAGACATACAAACTTACATAAGATTAGTATATCTCTATCACTCTTATATTGGGATTTATAAGAGAAACCCAATAGAGAACTGTTGTAGCAACCAATATCAGTAATGATAAAGGTATAAAAACTTATATAAGACCAGTATATCTCTATCACTCTTATATTAGAGTTCATAAGAGAAACTTGACAGAGAACCTTCTACTACAACATATACTATATATACTAATACATGTTAGTCTATGCTCTGTACTAGTTATCCTATTCTAAAGCTATATGTGTTGTCCATAAGTCTACTATGCTTTAACCATAAGGCAGACATACTATAGCTATAATATCAGAGTCAAAGACAGTAGACTTTATTTAAATTTATTTTATTTTCTATTTTCTTTGTTATTTATTTTATTTTATTTTTTGGACTTAGAATCAGGGTTTAACATAACATCATACATGACTATCACAAACTGTCACAAGTCACATGATCATATATCACAAAGAACATTGTAGAAGATTCTAAAATAATGATATTATACTACATACCAACAGTATATAGTATACATATCTCTTTAAGATAGGCTAGATTAATATAGTATAGACTATTAGCCAAGTGTATATAATATAGACACTATGTAACTGGGACTCCATTGAGTTCTCTTATATAAACTCTATACAAGATTCTTCTTTTGTTTAACTCTTTGATTTAAGTTGTAATACATATCTTTTACTATCATTATATTAGAACTTTTTACTCTCTTTTAGACCTATGATGACACCTCATGTGACATAGTCATGTGATCCTCTCTTGCTAAATAAAAAAAACTAAAAGAAACTAAAACTAAAAGAATATCATAACAAGAACCTTTTACTATAATACACACTATATATACTAATATATTAGTCTGTGCCCTACAATCTAAAGTCTATATATTAGTCATGAGTATACCATGAAGTAAACATGCTATAGACATGCATTTGATAACATTCTTTCAGCCTCTTCTACTATGTTCTAGACCATAAACCTATAGTATTATATTATGTGACTATAGTTAGCAGAGTATACTCAATATATATAGCCATTTTCAGATGAAAATATATTAACACATTTTTAAAAACTATCCCAGATTTGCTCACAGTTTCTTAATTAAGGTCTTTGTTAACTTCTTAAAGATTCAAGTACTTTTTTCCTTCTTCCCAAAAATGATCTTCCCCTTTCTATGAGCCTTTATGAGCATTCAAATAGTTTGCTTTTCTGTTTCTGTAGATAGTTTTCTCAGTTTCATCTCTCTTAGTTTCTTTTAACTTTGTATTCTTAGTATGATAGATCTGTTTGTAGACTTGAACATATATTTAGTAGATTGGTTGTAAGCAATCTTTATCTAGATTTCTTCTTGATTTTTATTGATTCTGATAGAATATTTCTTTGTCTATGAGAGAGGTTTCAGTCTTCTGAGAAAAAATTGTAGGCTATTTGTTATAGATAGTTTACTATAGACTACAATCAAGCACTCTATAATAAATTGTTGACTAATATATATATTAATCTAAATAGTAAATAAAACTATAAGCATCAGAATAAGACAGAGGCAGCTACCAGTCTACTAGGAACTAGAAGTGCAACTAAGCCTCTGCAGAGTGAATCTAGACTTATATATAGTATTATAACTTAGGTCTTTAAGTAAAAATAAACCATAGACCATAGTCTGTGCACACATTACAACTAACCTACCCTAAAGTACATATACTTTCCATAAGGCCAATATCTGTTCTAGAACCTTTTATGATCTTCTTTGTGTCATATGATGGTATGACTGTGACAGTGACATATGTGACAACCCTGTGATAGGTGTTATGTATCTGTCACACTTTTGTGACTTGTGTGACTATCACATGTGATGTCATACCCCTTCTTCTATCTAAGTCCAAAATAAAGAAAGAGAAAAGAAACTCAAAATAAAATAAAGGAAAATGAGAGAAAGAAAATAAAATCAAAAGGAAAATATAATAGAGTCCAGTCCATCATTCACAACTCTGAAATATAGCCAGTGTTCCCTAGTATAAGAAAAGTCTTTGATTACTTGGATTATCTATTCCAAACTTATATGATTGTAATAGTATGCTCACTAGAAGAATTCTTCAAACATCTAGAAAACACTATCAAATTCTGGGAATGTCTAAGTTCAGACAAATGGTGTCATCATTTCAATGTGGACAAAGAAGCAAAAACAAAGAAAAATATCTATGCCTCCAAATAAAGCCAATTCCTCACATCAAAGATTCTAATGAATCCAAGACTTAAGTAAAAGGAGAGACATAGCTATGTCATGTTGGTCACTCAAACACTCTTTGCACACATATCACTCATCTCATTACAAACCATGTCCCAATGGGAGAATATAGACGAAGATTCTTTCTCCATGAAGAAAATGCATCCCCAAATGTGAAGTAGCTTTTCCTTTTCTTCTTCTTTAAAAAAAGAGCAGTGGATGGCGAGACAGAGCAACTGGGTGTCTCGAGAAGGTTGGATAGTGATTTGACCAAATAATCAGGAAACTAGCAGCTGGTAAAGCTGGTTTCATCCTGTTACGTACCTCACCTAGCAAAACCAGACATAAAACTACAACTGCCATGGTAGCGGCGGATTGATTCAGTTATGAAGATACCATCAATACCCAACGAACTAAGTAGACAGGAGAAAACCACAGGAGGCATGAAGTTGCCCCTGAGATAGCCAGAGGCTACTTGCAAATCCAAATTTTCTGTGGTATAATTGAAGGAGGGCTTGTTGAGCAATAATAAATACTTTGCAAATGAAATCTGGCAGCCATAGAACAAGTCCAGTGGATTCATCGGCAAGTTCCCACGTGGTTTTCAGCAAGGATGAGGACAGGGTCCTGTTGAACAGCAGGTTCCAAAGAATTGGAGTCACCAGTGAAACGAATAACTGTGTCTACATAGATTTATAACCCATCTTGCTGATTGGCGAGGACCGCGACCTCAGCTTCGGAGCACTACGATGACGGGGATTATGTTTGTCCTGATTTTTCTTGAGTTCCTGGTCAAAAAGCGTGAGGAATTTGTGGTTATCCCTTGAGGAGAGAAAGAGGGTGGCCGATGCTTCATAACTATGGCCAACACCCATCGCACACTGTACATGTGGGTCCAGGAGACTCAGCATGAACCAACGAAACGGTGTGGTGCGATCACGGATCGATATTGCAACAACGCGGATTATCTCTGCCTAGGCGGTGATGACCTCGTCTCAGATAGAAGGAAGTGACCAAACGTTAGCGACGAGGGGTAGGTGATAGAGGTGATAGAGGTGAAGGCACAGTTAGGTTGGAAGATCCGTAGCGGTTCCCTTCTTATCGTGACCGGACTCCAGGCCGGGCATCACCGGAAAGTGCCGTCGGCGATCAAAACTATCGAAATTTTTGGAAAAGCAACTGTTGGTCCGTCCCAGCATGTCGTTTTCCGCCTGGGCTCGCGTCGCCCGCACAAGCTTTATCCGCCCCAGAGTTGGTTCTGGTCCTCTTTTCGGGCGTTCTTATGTTCTTCTCACTGCAAAGCCCGTCAGCAATGGTATGTGTTGCATTCTAACGTGCCGTACGTTTTACCGAGGATCTGTGCAGTACTGCTTCGGCCTATACCCATAACGATGCGCCAGCAGTCATCTGTTGCGACCTTGGAGGCCCTGGGAACGGAACAAATCCTCTCCCAGCCAGCAGAAGCCACAGAAAAAGAGGACCAGCCGCCCGAATTTTCATCCCTGCAAAACGATCTACACCCAGGTGTCTACCGCGCACTCACTCAAGGCCCGTTCCAGCTCAAGACTATGTCACCTGTTCAAGCCGCAGTGCTTCCTTTACTCCCAGAACTTACCCAGCCCTACAACCCCGATAATCCCTCTTCGCGGGACCTTATGGTGAAAGCCAAGACTGGAACTGGCAAGACACTTGGGTTCCTGATTCCTGCTGTGGAAGCACGCTTAAAAACTCTCCAGAGATTCAAAACGAGCCACAAAAATGAGGTTCAAGAAAGACAAGGTCGCTTCAACACCGACCCATTACAGCGCTTCGCATCGTCGCACGCCGGCATTCTCATCATCAGTCCTACTCGGGAGTTGGCGACGCAGATTGCGAACGAGGCAAGCAAGTTAGTGCAACATCTCAAGGGCATCGAAGTGCATTTGTTTGTGGGTGGAGAGGACAGAAGACGCCAGATAAAAAATTTCAATTATGGAAGAGCTGATATTGTCGTCGCTACTCCTGGTCGTATGAATGACCTATTGGAGTCATCTGAACGAGTGTCTGGAAGCATCGCCCACACTCAGACGGTATGTGTGTCCTTTCTCGTCCTCTTACAAGGCGTCTGATTTAGAGGTTACTAGTTTGTCCTTGATGAAGCCGACACGCTCTTGGACATGGGTTTCATGCCTGATATCTTGAGGATACTTAAATACCTTCCCCCCTCTCCAGAGCGCCAAACTTTCCTCTTCTCCGCTACTCTTTCTCCTGCTATTCGTAAAATCGCCAGCGAGTCCCTTTCGTCGAATCACAAATACATAAATTGTGTTTCGGACGATGCCCCTCCCACACATGCTCACATCCCGCAATTTCACACTGTCCTTCCTTCTGCCGAAGGCCAGTTTCCTCATATCCTCCGTCTCCTTGCCCATGACCAGTTCGTCAACCCCAAAAATTCAAAAGTTATTGTTTTCTTCCCCACAACAAAGTTTACGGCGCTTTTCGCCGATTTTCTAAGGGAGGCCAGAAAAGACACACTTCCTGCGGGTACCCATACTTCGATTTACGAGCTGCATTCACAGAGGTCACAGGATTCTCGGACGCGAGCATCTAACGCATTCAGGAGTGATAAATCTGGGGCCAGTGTACTCGTGACATCGGACGTGTCGGCGAGGGGCGTTGATTACCCTGGTGTCTCTCGTGTGATTCAAGTAGGTGTTCCAAAGTCTGGGGAGGTATACATTCATCGTGTTGGACGAACTGGTCGTGCAGGAACAGAGGGGCGGGGAGACCTTGTCATCCTTCCCTTCGAGCGCAAGTACCTCTCTACTCAGATGAAGCACCTTCCATTGAAACCGCTCACTGTCGAGGAGCATACTTCGCAACTCATTGAACTTGCTAAGAAATATGACGAGGATCCACAAGCATTCTGGGGTGGCGAAATACCTGTTGTGAAGAAATCCAGATTCACTGGACGCAGTTCCGCTATTCCCAAATCCCCTTTCTTCCAACTCGAGAGTATGGCACCTGTACTCGAAGACATTCCACGTACGGTAACTGACCTCATTTCGGGGGGCCAGGCAGAGGCATACGATGAAACATTTGCCTCACTCCTCGGTTATTACATTGGCATTTCGGAGGAGCTCAAACTCTATAAATCAGAAATTTTGGAGGCATGCCAGAAATGGGCTGTAGAGGCTTTTGGCATTCCTACACCATATGTTTCAATGTCGATGCGGGAGAGATTGGGACTTGCTGGGGAGCAGAAGCGGCTGGAGCAACAAGACAGGAGAAGAGAAGGCAGGAGGATGGAAGACGTTCGGAGCCGGGGATTCCAAGCACCCTCAAAGACTCCGTGGATGGGCAGAGGAAAAAGGAAACTAAGAGAGGCGAGAGAGAGAGACAGTTCACAGTCGTTCGACAATGGATACAGGAGGAGCTCAAATGACGGTTTTCGGAAAGCGTCCGGGGGAGAGTTTAGAAACAAGTCGTTCCGTGGTAGGAGAGACGACTATGAGTCTTGAGTTGGCTAAAGTTGGAGGGTGATTTCAGGGATGGCTGCTGGCCCAAAGTTTCTATAGACATATGCGTTGTTATTACTTGTACGATGCTTTCTAATTGTTTTGGGTTATTGGCAGTGCACTTAGTACTTATGTTTAAGTACTCGAGGTGCGAAATTACAAGGTTTGAGACTTGAATGGTCCTGTGTTCATGACTTTGGCTTTTTGCGTAGTGTTAGCTGCAGCTCGATAGGTGGGACGAGGAGTTGCTCAGCTCAGCGCAGTTGTCTCTGAATCTGATGGTTTGGCTGAGAAGATAAGAAGGATTGTGGGGATTGAGTGCAGCACACATCATTCTAATAGATTCCGGTAAGTAAGGATAAGTGATGCACAAAAATTACATGAAAGTTTGAGGAGCAGTAGAAATTATGATTATACTCAAACCTTTCTCTAAGAGAACTCAACCTGCCCCAGTAGGGGCAGTACTGGTTATCATAGACAAGACAAAGGAGGTCTATGACAACTATAACAATTTTGAAAAAGAGATCCGCAATTTTGTCGAACGTTGAGACTCGAAGCTAGTATCTGAAGACGATGACTTTGGTCTAGATCTCCTAATTGAAAACACCCATCTCAAGGAGGAACGATGATTATCACGATTCTCTTTCCTCTCTGCCAATCTCTTTCGATAGGAAACAACCACAGGACACTCGACGTCGCTCAAGCTTCTGAACTCTGACTCTTTGATCATCCATGCTAGGGCTATTGCTGTGTCTCTATTCACGCAAAAGGAGATAGCGATGTGAATGTAGATGAGATCATCGACATCGACTCCTGAGATTTTGGCTAATGCAGATGGAGAGTAATCCTTATGGTATTCGCGAAGTACACATAGGAGTGCCCCTATAAAAAAATGGTGTGCTGTCCAGAGAGGTCGGAGAAGTCGCTTGAATGGGTTGTTGGCCAGGAACTGTGAGAGATGGTGTGAGAGTATCGAAGGCAGTTTAGATGAGCTGTCGCAAGTATTCTTGTATGAGATCTCGCATTCGGGACCTATACGTCTCCCGCAGTTGCAAGTTCGAGAAACTGCAGCGAGCAGATAGAGAACGGCGTAGGGTACGATAGCGGGTACTCGGCAGACGTGGATCACTCGTGCAATATAAAGGTCGATAGACATGTAGAAGAAGGGTTCGGAGGCATTTGGACGACGGCGGCAGAGAGCAGGACTTTCGGTAACTTGTTTTGCAAGGGCTATGGATATGGATTGGTGCCCATAATAGGGATCGGTAGTCGGAGTTTCGAGGCCTTAAGAAAGGTATTGATGAATACTGAACAGAAGAGTTTGTGGATGAACTTGTCGGCGTACGTCGTGGCGAGATAGCCCTGCAGAGCATCATGTAAGACCTTGAAGATGGGATACGATTCTGAGTCAAGTCAATGACTGGAGAGCTCCATGCAGATGGCGTGTTTATAAGTGGTTTGAGTAGGAAAGGAGATTGTGGGCTCCATGGTTATGGATATTTTGACTTCACGTGTGCAGAGCTAGGATGTTTTTCGGATGAGCGAAGATGTATATGAACCAGGAGAAGTAGAATAGATTTCCAATATCCAAAGGAGATATAGGCGAGGGAACATTATAAAATGGCGAGGAGGATTGATGAGTTGACGATCATCCAGAACATCGGCGAAGAGTTTTTTCTGAGCTAGATTTTAACAAAACGAAAAACCACAGTGCAGACCACCCTGATCGCAAGTCACTTTATCACTTCATTTCAAAGGCAGAAGGGCTAGCTTTGAGACCCTTTCAAGTGGATCAACGATCGGTAATGAAAACATGAATTGATGCTATAAATAACCCAATGGAGTCGATTATTAGCTGAGTTTGAGGCTGAAGGAACAAGGAGGATATTGGGCAGGAGAAAGGCCAGACTCTGAGAACGGGTTGCTGAGGCATTAGATTTCTGCCTACACAAATTAGGTTACTTCTATCCTCTAATGATGACAGTTGCCTCACACCGCCGATGGCAATCTGCAACCGTTTCTTCTAACTCGAAGCCCAGATTAGTTTACTTTGTTGAGCGGCTTCAAGATGTTGTAAAACATTCCGCTTATATATATATGTATTAGCGCAGCCTACATGCTGCTTACACACGTTGTTCTTAATATGGCATTATACATAGGTATATAAACCTCAGTAGATACACTGTCATTCCTCAGTTCAAGTAATATCACTTGTCTTATATTGCTCATACTACTAAGCTCTCTACTACAGAACTTACTATTGGTAAGTGGTTGTCAGTTGTCCACACTTTACCATACTGTTCTCTGTTACAAGAAACATCAGCACTGTAGATATGTATAGTGTTATGACTTAAGCCCAAGAGTTAGGACAAAAGGGGAATCTTGTATTAGTTAACACAAGAGAACTCAATAGAGTTCCTAGTACAGGTAAGTCTACTTTATATACCTCTAGAGCATGATCTGTGCATGCTTACATCTAGCCTATCCTAAATGTTATGAGTCATGTATATAAGAGTCATGTTAGATGCAGTTCATTATCTGAGATGAGCCTCTCAGAAGGCTAAATAAGTTAATTATGCATTATCTGAGAATGTGGAATGTTATGACCTTAGGCTTGGCTCAGGTTGCAACTTAGGCAAAGGTTTGAGTAAGAGATGGGATGATGTTCAATTGGTAAAGCATAAGGATACAGTAGAGTATCTATGCTATATATACTATCAAGCCATGAGGAATACACCAATTGTACATGAGGAAAGTGAGTCATAAAACATGAGGATCAAGCAAGGTTATTGCACCTATTACATGAGGTGCTGACTGAGACAATTGTGGCACAGCTGATCATGTCCTCATGAATTATATCAAGACCTCCAATTCTCCTACCACATATGTGGCCACCATCTTCTTGTTAGGACCAATGATTACTTGTCCTCAGTTGTTGATGGCAATAAAGTACAGTTCATGTGGTGGACCTCCTTGAAACATTGTGATTGGATAACTGTTTCTTGATGTTTCAGTATTGTACTTGTTATCCACTAAGGCCTTTGCAACTTCATTCCAGAATTCAGTATCTTGTTCACCTCTGGATTTCAGTGATTGATAATGTGGCAGTGGTCAGAAAATTCTTGTTTGTGTTGGTGCTCAAATGAATTTCATATACTTGATGAGATTATCAACTTCATCCATTATAAATCTGGATTGAGTTGTTGATGATGTCAATTTGGAGACCTCATAGGGCTTGATTAATATCACTTCTTCATCCTCAATCCTTCCTTTGTCTTTCTTTACTTCTTTGTCTTTGTATGACTCTTGGATCTCCTGAATATTACTGTCTACATATGCATTTCCCTTTCCTTTGTATGTATCCAATTCGTCTGCCAGCATTCTTTGAATTTGAAATACTCAATCCTCCATATTACTTTGAATAAGATATCATAAGTCTTCTGATATCTCTGCAATATTCATTGCATTGATGACTCGATTGTTGGTACTAGCTTTCAATATTGAATCTTCTATTTCTATAATCATCATATTGGTCTCTGCTACAATCTTCAACATGTCCTTGATTTGTTTTTGCATGTCTATCATTGCTTCCAACCCCTTTAATGTTTTGTAGTATGTTTTAGTCCAATCATTTCTCTCTACTTTCATCATCTTGGCTTCATCTGTTATAAGACGAGAGTGTGGACAGACTTTGACTAGGGTTAGGGTTAGCCGGACATAGATAAGATAGTAATTATTAGTCTACAACGGATGGAGAGCACGTGACTAGGAAGTCATGTGATAGAGTCTAGAACGGTCTGGAAGGACTAACGGTCTAGAAGGATCGAGAGGAGTCTAGATTAGAGTTAGGGTTAGGGATGACGTCAAGGGACATGGGTTCCTCATGGTGTACACATGGTGTGCACATGTACAGCGGAGATTAAAGGTATGA
>Ga0157368_1000798_pt1 | contig 14334 bp, 10 predicted proteins | sample AttbisABBM3_FD_113146 | JGI IMG/M metagenome (GOLD analysis project Ga0157368, IMG submission 113146) | Fungus gardens microbial communities from leaf cutter ant in Botucatu, State of São Paulo, Brazil - Atta bisphaerica ABBM3 | ecosystem: Host-associated > Fungi > Mycelium > Unclassified ...
AAGGTAGACAATCCTGTACAGAGTTCTCTATCGAGTTCTCTTGTGTTAACCCAATACAAGGTTCATCCTTTTGACCAACTCTAAGGTCTTAAGTTTGTAACAACTATAGTCTGAAGTATATAAGATAGTCTATCTTATACTTGGAACTTTATTGAGTTTTTTTGTGTTACTCAATACAAAAATTGTCTTTTGTCTTTACTTAAAGATAACAATCTCACTTGTTAAGCTAGTTAAGTGTCCTGAAAGCTAGGCTAATATTCAGGTAAAATTAGATCTACTTATACAAGCTTCTATATATACTATAGAAGATAGTCTATCACATGGTATTGTCATATCCCAAACTCCAAAATATGTCTGAGACATGTTTGACTTCAATATGATATCAAATCCTCATGGTTGTTTGGTCTTATTTGTGTCCAAAACTCTGTTGGTAGTTTGATACTTTATAATAAACTAATTCTACCAAAAGTCCACAGTTATTTCACTTTATTTGAGTCAAAATCCACAGTCATATTCATCTGTATCCATTACCTAATTATCTCCTTCAAACTCCATAAATTTACTCAGACTTTATGTGGAGTTTTCCCCTCTCCAAATATAAACTCCTATATATTATTTCACCAATAAAACACTCACTCAGAGATCTGTTTTAGTTACTCCTTTTGTTATTTTATGTATTTAAGGCTAGTGACCCCTTTGTAATAGCTAGCCTGATAGTTGACTAAAGTTAATGCTAAATCTCTAGTGTCAATAGCAACAGGCTTTACTCCTCTCCTTACAACTTTTTATAAGACCATTCTCTGAAATTATGACCACATGACTTGTAGGAGGCACAATACATAAGTTGAGGCCAAGGTCATTCTGATAAGTCTGCATTACTGAGCTCATCACATGAAGTTTCTACACTCTGTACATGTCCAAGTCAACTCCATAGACTTTCACCTTTAAGTACAAAGCATGCCTAACAGATATAGTATTTACAATATAGACTATCAAGTTTAAGCATAATAATTGATAAAGGGAATAGATAGGCATTATTGTATGTCAAGTTCACCTGTCTGGAAAATACATCTCTGTGGTGATACTGCTTTCTTAATATCTTTTATACAAGCTCATCTTCTATGATAGCTATCTTTCTCATAACATGTTCTTATAGCAGTAATGCAACTATCCAAATATTCCATCTTCCATGGTAGGAATACTTTTATCTGACTTGGTCTCCCATGGTAGAGTCTTTACTTCTATCAGTATCTCACTACTAAAACCTCCACTTGGTACAATAGAGGCTATACTACTAGAACCCTGAGCATCTCCTATAGTTCTAACTTGTATATAAAACTAGTAGTTATACATTAATTTACTAGTCTGATAATCAACAAAGATAACTCTTATTAAACTCGATTGCTGGTGTTCAACAGTGACATACCAATCAGTACTCACTTCTATCTTGGACTTCTTCCTTTTATCTGAAGCTGCAAACATGCAGCAGTCAGACAGCACAGTACATAAGCTGAAGCCAAGGTTATTTCACAAGTTCATACATCTCTAAGCTAACTTTATAGACTTTTACTCCCAATGTAAGCTACATCTGATAGATATATAGTAATAGATCAAGAGACATGAATAAGATCACCACTAATAGTATTACATAAGCATTACCTTAGAATGAACTTTTGGAGTTCTCTTTACAGAGTAGTTTACTTTATATATCTCTAGAAGTTAGTTTATATATATCTAATCTATTTTAAAGCTATAACTAAGTTCTTTTAGTAGTTTCTATAATAATCTACCAAATTATATGACTGTGTGACAGTGACATGTGACATGTGACATCTATGTAATATATCATGCTTCTATTATGCTTTATGATATTTGTAATCATCATATATAATATATTATTACATCTCTTAGCAAAGAAAATGAGAAAACTAAATAATAAAAGAAAAGAGAAATTATAAAAGACCAGAAAAAGAAAAAACAGAAAAAGAAAAAACAACTAAGTTCACTTGGAGAATTTCTAACACAAGTAGGTACTCTGTAGTTTTCTAGTCTAAAATTAAACCCAAGTAACTGTTAGTGAGCAATTATCACATATCATCTGAATATATCCAATCTATTTGACTTCATCATAGATAATATATACCTAAGCTCCACTCTGCTTGAAACATCTGCAGAAGTAGATATATCTTTCTTCTAGTTTATATACTACTTTTAGTATGGATCAATCTGGTTTCTTTCTATGTCCAATCACTCTATTACTAATTATATAGTTCCTTACGATCTCTATAGAATTCTAGATCTGATTTTCAAGGACTTTAGTATACCTAGAGTAATAACAGTTATTCATCTCCTCTGATTCTTAAATAATCTTAGTCTTAGTATTTAAGACATGTAGATACTCTGTAATTTCTTAGCTTGAAAATTAACTAGTGTAATGCACTGTTCTAAATACTAATGCTTGGAAGTTTGACTTCTTTCATGATTTGCTTCTTGCTATAACTCTCTTTCTATATATGACTATTGTAACATACAAAGGTATAGCATATCTGTTAGGAATAGACTAGCCACTGAACTAGTTATACTAAAAGTGTGCAATGTCAAGCTTAGCTTTGACATCTGGCTGGTACTATATATATACTTCATACTGTACTTCTGACAACATCTGCTAAAGCTAAGATCACTCTAGGTTTATATCTGTATGCATTAGATAACATTCCCATACTTTTCTAATGTCTTCTGGAATTTTCTCATAAATAGTTTCTTCTTATGGGCATGTTCTTTATCTAACAGCAATTTATACTCATCAAGTAAATTTGTAAATGTAGTATAGAAGACAGATTGATTTGGGAACTTAGTAAAAATAAATACAAAAGTGATATAAAAGTGAAGTGCTATATAGATAATGGTCTTGACTTTAACTATAAGATGTTGTGCTTGCTCTAACTTCATTATATGGTTGTAATTTAGGACAAGAAGATTTGGATATTTACTAAGAACAAGTATAATACTTAATCCAAATTGATTATTAGACTAAGAAACTGTATATATTACATACTACCTAATATCTGCATTCTTTCTATCCTTTTCCAGTGTGAATCACACTTCATTCCAATCACCCATCAACTTGAGAACTAAATTCTGTATTCCCCATCAATTTCATAGAGTTCCAAATAACAACCTAAAGTATGTATAGCAATAAAATATTATTAGATTTACACTTCCATATTTAAGAATGTTAGCTACTATGTACTATTTCTTAGTCTGATAATCAATTTAGACTTGTGCCATACTTGTCTTAAGTCTTTCCAAGCTCCTATTATCTGAAATTATAATCATACAATAAATAGGCTAGGTGTAACACTATTTGTTGAAGCCAAGGTTGATTATCTATATAGCATTACTTCTGATACTCTTTTTTTCCCTATATTGCTAAGTTACTCTTCCATTTTCTATCTTCTATACTATATTTATAGATATTTATGGTGAGTGTAAATTTCCCCTAATATGATAGAATAATCCAGAGTTTAGATAACAAGTTACTAGAAAATAAAATATAAGAGACTAATCTATATACAAGTGAGCATAGATGCAAAAGTACACTTGGAACTAGTATACTTGGAACTGATTAGAGTCTTATTTAGAGTTAGAAAGTAAAAGTCTCAAATGTTATAACTTAAGTCTAAGAGAACAAAAAAGTAATCTTATATTGGTTAGTACAAGAGAACTTAGTAAAGTTCCTAGTATAAATGTGTCTACTGTATAAATGTGTCTACTTTATATATCTCTAGCATATAGTCTATGCATACTTTATATTTACCCTAAATGTTATAAGTTATATATAAAAATCATCATATTATATAATATATAATGTTATCTTTCTTTTTATGTGTTACATGATGTTATGACAGTAACAGTGACAGTGTGATGTGTGTAACAGATATGTGACAGCTGTCACATTTTGTCACATTACTATGACAGTTGTAATAGTTATATATAATATCATATTATTTCTTTTTACTAAGTCCAAAAAAAAGAATAGAGAGAAGTCAAAATGGAAAAATAAGAGAAACTTAAATAGGAGAAAAATGAAAAATGAACAAGTCTACTGTTATCAAGTCTGACATCAGAAGTCTCAAAAGTCAGGCTATGACAATATATTATTTATAAGTCTACTATACCTATACTATAAGACTAATATACCATAGTTGTGTACCCTGACATCATTGTTCTAGTTCCTTCTACTATCTTCTGGACCTATGATGTCACATTGTGTGACATGCCTCTTTATTGACTAAAAAAATGAAAAATCAAATCAAGAAAAATAGAAGAAAAGAAAAGAAAATCAAAATATGAGGGTCCAAGCATACCATAATATATCCCAGAGTCTTTGAATAAGCCTACAGTAGTAAGCCATAAGCCTGACATTGTCCCAACTGGTGGTAGCTACAACACAAGCATAGAGAGTATAAAAGTAAAGTGGATAACCTACAATTATAGTCCATACCATGAATTGCATTTGAAAGGAAATCATAATATTTTGGACAATTAATGACAGATATCTGTGGTCTAAGAGAAGGTCAACTCCATTCTCTGTGACCGAAATCAGTAGCATTATTGTCCAACACAGGACCCTCCGATGACCCCTCGATCCGACGTCAACATATTCTGTCGAAAATCAGCCCGGAGTTTAGGGTTTAACCAGGGAAAAACTATGAAATGTGTTGTTCCGCAACAAAAAAAGGTTAAACAAAAGTTATTCGTTGTGAAGGAAACGTCACATCTCTCATTTACCAGTAAACTTCGCCCCCACTTCCTCCCTCTAGCTATTTACCCTTTGTTGATGATATCCTGACATCGGGCCTTGTAGACTAGTCCTCACCGTCTTGGCACTGGTTTGCTGTAGTTTGCTTGTAATTTTGCTTGTTTGCTTGTTACGGAATCCACGTGTGACACCGCGGCAACTGAGTCATATTGTTCCAAAATAAGCAGCGTTGTTCACCTTTGTCTTGAGGGTGCATAATAAAGTTCAAGCGGGTACATAATGAACTTTTACAGTTACAAGTATCTACTCGCCATCTACTCGCCACGCTCCCGTTGCCAACCTTCAACAAAAAATGCCTCGTCTGGGCCTCTTTCAATATGTCACCAATACTACGCTTCCTCATATACGAGACAATGTGGGCATACCTGTAATGCCCGTTCCTGGTCACAGGAGTAGTCGAAACCGCTTAACAGTCAGGTCTGAGGCATGGAGATGCCTAGAAACCATATTTCAGATTGACCCCCCTGATTTCGCTCGAAAAGTCATCAGTTGTGAGTATAAATTGAGGCGCACGATGACAAGCTCACCTCATGGCCGATACAAGGGACGTCATTCAACATTCGTAACGTAACTTTCGAGTACAGAAATGCTCAATCTACAGAAGCCCTGTCGCTCGGTACCCGTAGGCGGGATGGCCATTCCGATAGAGTAGACTATCCCATCGATACGATTGATCGGTGCGTGTGTAGGATGGCTTCCTTCGAACACCCGTTATCATGTTTTTGGACAGGCTCGCAGCAATTTTAGATGCTCTACCTCTGAAGTCATCTCAGAGGCTACTTCATATTCTCTTTCCCGACACACGGCAATGGAAATTCAAAAAACAAGAAGGCTTTGATGTTGACCACAAAATTTTCGGTTACTTCCTATGGGCGAAGACTCAGCGAAGTGGTCAAGTCCCACAAAACGCGCTTGTCGTAGCGTATCAACCTCCCTGGATTTTGAGTCAAGTTGATTTTGAGGATTTTATCAAATGCGGTTCGGTGAGGTGTGTTATCCTTTCCAGAAGACGCGTACTGAACTTCCCAGCTTCCTCCGCACATACCCCCGGGGCATTTATATCCTAGTGACCTTCAGAGTAAACATAAAATATGGGCCAAAGTGAGCATTCTGTCAGTGACTAGTATTTTCCTCATCCAGGTTCAGCTTTGGGACACTTGTGTCAAACATAACACAAAGTGGTTTGTGATCACATCTTGGAACACCTGGGCGTTTGGTTGTTTTTCCGATGGTGAGCACCATATCACTACTGCCCGTCTTGAATCTTGACTTGGTGGTAAGGTTGGTGTTCAGGAATGATTTCTGATGTCTGGCATTTGGATGAACATACACCCAATGTCCTTGAATGTCTGACCTATTGGATAGCCTCTGCTATGGGACGCTCGGGTGCCTATCAGAGACCCAAGGTGGGTCGTATCGGCTCCAGTGACCTCAGGCACATCAATAGGCCTGCTCAGCTTTGCGACGTCGCTTACCAGCACCGTGACATCTTCTTTGCCCTCTCGAAGATCTCGGCTTGACTGATCACTGGCTATATGTAGGTTCCTGAGCCACTGAATGCACTACGAGCTGAAATCATACTTCCCGCCAACCAGGCTGAAATCGCTGCACTGGCGGTCTCAGAATTCAATTGGAAGGGAAAGAGCCAAGGTATATCGCACAGTCTTTGAAACAAGTATTCTATATACTAATTGGAATCCAAGTTGCAGGCACTTCTGCTCATCTAACCTTGCTGTCAGCTATTACATCCCAACAGGGGATAGAGGACTATACAGCGCCACCCACTGAGAGGGATTTGTCCCGATCAGTTGATTTCATCCTAGAGTGGCGTGATTCGATCGGGGACACTGAAGGAGATTCCAGTGGTACAGCTTGGAGGCTCAACGGAGGTGTACCAATGGCGGGACCACTTGGTGAATGGTTGATCTAATTGTATTCATTGGGCTTTCAAGCCGTCGTCGCGGGGGTGCAACCACCATGGGAGGAGTTGGGTGTTCTGCTCTCAAATAATTCTTGTGCACTTACGTCATTGGATGTTGATTGTGCCATCACGGAGAACGAGTCATATAATCCATTAGAGAGAGAGGATGTTGGTGGCATGACCTACGTGAACATAGAATTATCAGACGTCTAATCCACGCCATGGACATGGACATACTGTGTTAATGTTTGAGATGTATGGATAGGAATCTACGTCTTGTGCATTGTAGAAATCAAGAAGTATCACAACAACAACTGTGTAGAGAAATCAGAACGAAAAACACAAACACAAATTGACTTTACCATACCAGCAACGGATGACAATTCATCCTCAATAAGTTGGAAATGCTCTATCGCAAACCTCGTTGCATCAGGAGATGGAGGTTTATGGGTGGGAGGGGTTGGCAAGGACATCGAAGAAGCAGTAGCAGAGATGCGAGCATCTAGCGAGGGCGAATTAGGTCCGTCGTGGATTCGTTGAGCGAGAACGTAACAGGCAGCTGCGATGATTTTGGGGGAGAAAAAGACACAGAGGGGTGTACGGTATCTGGATACAGCTCGAGTTGTTAAGCAGCTGATTGCGTGTTCCGAAGAACTTACGAGTCATGTGCAATACTCCATGCGTACTCTTGTACTAGGTCATCCGTTGAAGCGGCGTCGAAAATGTCGACCAAGTGAGAATGAGGATTTTCTATAACAAAATCAAAGCAAATCGCCTCCAGAAGTACTTCTTCTATGAAGAGAATAGTTGCCTGACATTGTTCAACATCCTATGAAAGGATTCAATTCACGATAATCAAGCGATTACTATGGTTCAGCGTACTTTACCATCAGCGGGAATGTTGCTGACATCCGTGCTATGTATTTTTGCTTGACATATCCTAGCTACATCTCTGAGCTTTCTGCCGCATTCTTCCGTTTTTGTAGCTAAAAAAATGCAAGTGGCAGCAACATCCTTTTAAAAATGGGTGAGCTATGGTAAAGTATTTCGAGCGATGGGGATTGAGGTACTTGACGGTGAAAGTCGTTCATGGAGTATCTCATATAGAAGCGATGAAACCAAGTTGCTGCTGTGCACATAGCTGAAGTAGGACTGAGGACAGCGTCAGATAATGATGACTGAAATCATAAAAACTGACAGAGCCAGAGATGAACCCAGCCGAAAGAGGAACTCAACACCTCTGGCTCTATCATAGAGCTCCCTTGGCCTCGGAGAAGCGGAAGGGGTCGATGCAAGAGCTGATAGAGGGAAATACCACTGTGAGTTGTCTCCCATGGTAGAGTAATTGTTCTAAACTGGTTCTTCTTGATAACGTAATGTACCAGAAAATCTATTGACATCCTGGGTTGGAGAATTAGAATTCTTGCGGACATCGACTATCTTGCTCAATAGTCCATTTTGCTGCTTGGAACATCTTCTTTCGGTATCCCGGTGACAATATCCCATCACCCCAGCGCTGGTTCCACGAGGACAGTCAAATTCTCTGGTCCCCTCAAACCGCCGTCCGCTCCTACTGCTCTGGTCACACTCTCTGATAGAACCAGTTCCGCGGCACTCCTGTACAAACCTCTAATTTGATATTAACCGCTTCAACAGGACATCTCAGATTCACTTATGAAGTAATGTCTTTGCTATTCTCAAGTAAAGCTCGAAGGTCACGCCACGATGTTTCCAATCTGAGCCTTCTTAACAATATGACATATCCTCGACTCAGGGTCATGCGACGGAGGGAAGATTTTAGTCTCCTGGAATGCTATTGCCTTACTTTAGTCTTGCTCCAAGGTGGTGCGTGTTGCAGGCGTGCACAGGTACGCCAATGATCAGTTGTCATCGTTCTATGCGTCTTGTGTCCCTTTCTGCGACTTGGTGATCTATGTACCAATCAACAAGTCTGGTTCCTTGGCGGACTTGGAAATCCCGGTTATTCGTATCCGGCCTCACCTATCACAATAATTGTATGATTGATGCCATTCCTCGACTGCATGATCCATAGCGAATGGGTTCTTCGCTCGCATTAGTTTGGACATATTCTAGCTTCTTTCTCCGATTCACACCTCATGTACCTTCCGAGGCTTTCGCGGTATTCTCCACAAACAATCTCCAGTATGGTTTCAGACCGTCCTCATTACTACATAGCTCTCATAGCTTTCAAAGTGGTTATTGTTTTCCCACCTTTTCAAATACTCAGAGCCCATATCCATTGCGTCATCATGTCCTTTAGGGCCTTGCTCCTACTGATCGCAGTTCATGCATTTGCAGCACATCTCGGACAAATCCCCTGATGCGTAACGTCTACCAATATGAGCAAATTCCAAGAGCGTCCCATCAACAGGGACGGAACTTACCATATTGCTCTGGAAATTGACGACTGAAGAATTGATATTAGAGGTGAGTGAATCCATTTGCGTCTAATTTTCTGGGAAGCTCACTATTGCCAGCAGGTCGAGGCACAATTGGGCCCACAATGTGGAGGATGATTTGGACTAAATTTACAGAAGCGGTTTCCGCACTCGACCTGGAAGTCACCTCAGGAACAGAAAGAGGTTCCATATGCTCAAGCGGATTACCAGTTCATCAGGCTATTCAGATGTCATTAACTAGTGACGCAGAAGGAGCTAAATTTGACGTACCATACCCGCAGAATGTTCACACTCAGCATATAGATGTCTCACTCTGTTAGTCCTGATTACGTCGGACGTTCCTTTGTGTGTTCATTATCCACTCACTGTCGCCAGCGGCACATCACCAGAAGATAGACCGTTTGGGTGGAAGAAATGAAGCTAGAAGACACGTAGGTATTGCCATATGGTTTTCAGTTTTATACTGCTATGGTCCTCAAAACTCCCTTGATGTCGCCGAACAGATCAATGCAAGCACTAATTGAATAATGATAACCACACCTGGCCACAAACTTTTTCGAGTTGTATCAAGATACTCGTCATATGCTTATGGGCAAGGTTCTCGAAAATCTAGGTCCCAAATATCGATCCAACGTTTCCTTAGTGAATTGTCTGGAATCTGTACTTCCGCAACGGCAGCGCATGTCAAGAACTCAAAACATATTCTTGATCCCGGAACATGATTGGTTCTCAGAAACGAACTATGACACCATCTTCTGAATATAATGGGTCGCAGACGTCACGATAGTACGCGGGATCCAGCCGAATTCTTCTTAGTGCTGCTGGTTGAGGGCATACCTCATTACGGTGGTATCCATACATAGGTCGTAGACAAGTGAATGCCCGCCGCACTAAGATCATATCGTGGAAGACATGAGACATTAATACTCGCACATGTGGAAGTTGCCTCCTATTCAAAAACAAAATCCTCGGAAAACAACGGTTATCAAAAGACAGTCAGGCTCGGTGCCAGTTTGGTTACTCAACCTGCACCTATGATAGTGAAGGAGCACAAACGGATACATTTCTCACTCAGCAAACATGCCGACAAGGTACTGACTAACGCCTTCGGGTGTCAGACTGCCCACATCAGAGAATACCAAGGAGATCAGGTCCGGCCTCAAATGAACATCAGTGGACTGAGGGAACACTTAAGAGCCGGACGTACCTTGTATAGTCAACGTCGGGACTGTTTTCACAAATGTGTTCTTGTGTAAATCTTACGGGAGAATCCGTAGCAGAAGTGTTGAAGTTTTTCTGACTGTCATCAGCAGAAGGTGTAATGACCAGATCCTCTGCTTTAACAGTTTGCATGAACGACAGTATTTTGGTACTGTGACTCGGCAGATCGTATTGTGACAAAGGAAAGAGGCGATGAAACTTGTAACTACAACAAAATTAGGCCGCGGGTTACATGACAATGCAATATAAACACTCACCTTTCCGCCAAAGCGTAAAACGGTTTGTTGGCAGCTTTTGCAATGATCGCTATCTGGTTGCTGCCCACTGCGTTTATGAGCCCTCCACTTTCCACCACAGCTTCTGAGCCAACAAGGACGAAATCGACTTTGTCCATGACATATGCCACGGCTGCGTCCAATATTACAGAACATGGTATACCAGCTGCAATTAACGCCTCGGCTGTCTTGATTCTGAACATCTTATTAGCATCATGCTTCAAAGATCCGAAGAGACGCACCCAAGTCCTCGGGGGCGCGCTTCTGTCACAAAGACTATGTAGTGACACAGGATAAGCAGACAAAAAGACAGTATTCCATCAGGGGGAACAGACCAGATATTCTTTTGCGCTTGTGAGCCAGAAGCAAGGTCTGCATGACCACCCTGGAGTGAGAATGTGTCAAAATCTATGATACCGATTAAAGCAAGCTCATTTGATTGATCATAGTGGCACCCACAACAGAGCCATCTTTGATGAATCCAACAGCCAAATCGGCTATCTTTTGGCGGTAGGTCAAAGCCTCTGCAACATATTGTTGGCCTTGCCGAACGAGTTCTCTCTTGAGATCCAGGAAATTCTGGTTTCTTGGTGAGATGGCGAACCTGTAGAAATAGCTTTGGAGACGCACAACAGAGTTGTGTGGGAATAAGGTCACAAAAGCAATGAACAACTCGCAACCTGCATTAGGACTAATGGGGTTTGGGACCTGAAGTTTCAATACTTCTGCCCCATGATTGAGAGCTTTCACCAGCTCAAACATAGTGTCAGCTAGAGAAAAATGAGCTATAGAAGCTTTGGCCGCATGGCGAGTCATTCACCGTTGGATTTTTCAATAACCTCCGTGAGGGTTAAGATTGCAGCAAGGGGCGGGGATATCTTTAAGGCGATAAGAAACAACTATAGGTATGCCAGTGGTAGATACACGCCTGTTCATCCTTCAAGATACGTTGGAAAGTAGCATAGATATTGATTTCATCTGTGTGACCCGCAAGAGAAATTGGCCGTGAGGACGTCATAGTTGCTGATAGGTCCCAGCTATAGATCTTAATATTTTGATCTGCTTATAGTACGATTCAAATGAAGCTTCTGAAGACAAAAGAAGACAAAAAGTACGTATGGTTGAGTCATCCTCCGCCGCTCAGCTGGTAAACGCCGACGTGACATGTGCAACTCCCTTTCTACATAACTGAATTTTGAACTATTGTATTGGATATTGTACCTCAGCCAACACTCCCCCAGACACTATAGTCACCTAGATCATTTTCTCTGCTCCACCTGCTCCTCTGCCTTTCCTAGCTCATATAGTCCCAAAAGCATTATAAAGTTCCTTGTCATATCTCTTGGAAGTGGCTGGGTTAATAAGTCAGTGATATTTTCTTCACTAGGAATATAGATAGGCAAGAATTCTCTGATTTTGACTTTCTCTTTTACAAAATGGTGTTGCACATCAATATGCTTTGCTCTTTTGTGCCCTCAGTAGGTCTTTGTCATGTCTATTGCTCCATTATTGTTGATGTTGCTACAGTCTCCTGTTTCTTGGTTGACTATGATACCAGTCCTCCCCCTACATAGAAAACATGTTCATCAGTTGATCTTCTTGTGACATGATTATTAGCATAGTTAGAATCGACAAAGCCTATGGGTTGAAGCTTTGCACCATAGTAGTATGTATTGGGGTGACTAGTGGAGTCTGTGGGGTTACACAGACTTTCATAACCTCCAGGAGAACCTAAGTTTCATTGACATATTGCAGTAAATACACTGCCTACTTTCAGAAGAACCTAAGAGAACAGAGTAAGGTTTCTGGAGGCAACAGACATCCTATATATCTATAATAAACATTCCAATCTCCTGGATTAATTTACATGATGAGTTTCATATACTAAGTCCAACCCTGACAATAGCCCATCTTCCATGGCAGTGTTATTTCATGACTTGTTTTCTGTAGTAATGTTATGCTTTGTTCAAACTCTATGAGTACTTAGTCTTCCATAGCAGAGTTTACTCTGTAGGAAAATACAAGTACACACTGAGCCATTGTGTGTGAGTGTATATATTGATGCCACTGTACTATGTGCTTGCTTTATATTACCTTATACTGTTCTGAATATTTGTTTCTATTTCATATATGTATTGTTCATCTCATAGCATAAATATTAGACTCTTGTAGACATTCACCTCAGTTCTTGTCTGTATTGTGAGTGAATGATGTGAGCCAGTTAACTATTTCTTTGTATTAACTCAGACTTATACCTTTGTAGTCTTTTAATTACTATAGATCAATATACCAAGTTCTTGTTTGTATTGCAAGTGACTGAGTCTTCTAATCACTACAAATTATGGGCCCTGACCATTGCTAAATCTACAGATTGTTATTGATATACTTGTGATCAATGTCTACTACTATGAACAATATGTTATCTACTACTGTACCTATGTTAAAAAGGATTTGTGAGGCCACTACAATAGAAGAAAAGTTTGGCCAACTACTGGTAGCTTACCTACAATGACAGTTTTTTCCCTTATCTCACCTGCCTTAGCTGTGTCTGTTGCATCCCTCTTATTGCCACACTGCCTACATCCTCTACTGCTCCAACTGTCCTGTTCAAAACTACCACTGAGATTCTTGAATAGGACTGAAATAAAAACCTAGCAAAATCACTCTTATTCCAATAACTACTTAATTCAATATTAATAGTTACAGGCAGAAAATAGTCAGCTGTGGAAATATGGGCAGCTGTTGTAAGGAAATATACATATAAGTGTTATGGTTCTAAGCTTGGCTCAGGTTACAACTAAGATAAAAGTTTGAGAAAGAAGTAGGAAGGTGATCAATTGATAAAGTATAAATATACAGGACTGTATCTACTACTATATATACCTAGTGACTATAAAGAATAAGTAAGATGTCCTTGAGAAAACAATAAAGAGAAAATGAGGAGATTTCTACTATTATATGAGAGAAATGGAAGATACAGTTGATTATGAGATAGTAATTCATAATAAGTTCTGTCCTAACAGTCCAAGGAAAATAACAAGTAGTACTCTATTATATTTTTTAGCAAGTTTTTATCTGTGGTTAAGTGTTATATGCTAAGTCTACCTATTCAGAAGACTGCTCCCATCAGAGTTGTGGATGATGGACTTGACTTTATTTTATTTTCTTGCTCTTTTATTTTTTCTTTTCATTTTTCTTTCATTTTTTTTTGGGTTCTATTTTTATTTTTATTATTTTGGACTTAGACAAAGAAGTATGATAGTTACACAAGTTACAAAGAGTAACACCAATCACAGTCACAGGTTACACAATCATGTGATACAAAGAAGGACATAGAAGATTCTGGAATAGATAATGTTATAAAGTTGTCATATACAAGTCCACCTGTCTGGAAATAATGTTCCCATAGTGAAACCACCTCTGAACCATACAAGCCCGTCTTCTACGGCGGCCACCTTTCTTGCAACATGTCTCATGGTGGTGCTGCAACCCTCCAGATATTCCATCTTCCACAGCAGAGATACTTCTATTCAACTCAGTCTTTTATGACAGAGTTACTTCTGTCAGTGTCTCAACCCTGAGCATCTCCTATACTATTAGTTTGTATATAAGACTAGTAGTTACACTGTAATTCACTAGTCTGATAATCGACAAAGATAATCTCTTATTAAACTC
>Ga0157368_1000799_pt1 | contig 14313 bp, 10 predicted proteins | sample AttbisABBM3_FD_113146 | JGI IMG/M metagenome (GOLD analysis project Ga0157368, IMG submission 113146) | Fungus gardens microbial communities from leaf cutter ant in Botucatu, State of São Paulo, Brazil - Atta bisphaerica ABBM3 | ecosystem: Host-associated > Fungi > Mycelium > Unclassified ...
ATATATAAGGTAAACAGTTTTATACTAGAAACTTCATTGAGTTCTCTTGTAATTACCTAATCCAAGGTTCTTTTTTTGATCCACTATAAGGTTTTGAGTTTATAATATTAGAACTTAATATCTATACTCTGAGAATGCCCAACATAGGACCTTCTCATCATTTCTTTTACTCTCTTATCATCTTTGACCAAAAGACAGCTTATTTCTCTAGTCAAGAAGGATAGCTGGGCTTAAGGGATATACTAGCTAGGCAGAAAAAGCTTAGCCATTTGGTTATACCAAATCTAACTGGTATAGTTAAATATATTACCTTTTGTAGACATATTAGTTAGCTTTTCATATAGTAGTCTCATACTGCTAGTCTTCTTGTGATCAGTTTATACAGAGAAATAGTGGAGATCTTTAAAACACTATCTGGAGTAAGCATTCTATTTTTAAGGATATTTATATACAAATTCAATTAGGGCAGTAGTTAGTAGTTGAGATAATCAGTAGATGGTGTAAAGTGGGATAGGAAGAGGGCTTACTAGTACCTAGATTCTAGTTCTGAGTATGAGTTTGAGAGGAAAACCAGCACTAATTCCACCCTTTTCTTATATATATCATCACCTCCCACCCCACTACCACTATTATTTCACAACATCATGAGTCAACTCAACCAGAAACAAATAGAGCAAATTATCTGACAATATTAAAAGCAAATTTCCAATATGCAGACACAGTTCCAGACATTGACAGGGCCAAGAGTAGAAGTAGAAGTAGTAGCAGAGATCTCTTGACCAAATACTGGGTTCAATGTAGAAGTGGCTAAGCCACACAAACATTTGACAGGGCTGCAAGTAAGGTTTTAAAATTTTTGACATCATGCAAGTTATTTATAAGAATAAGGATGAAAGATATAGAAGTGGAAGAACAAATTCAGTAGGTTTTGTTATACATGTAAGAGAGATCAGCAGATATTTGGAAGAAAAATATTTTGGAGGATTTGAAGATAGAAAGCTTCAAATATGAGATAGTTGGGGAATTTTTAGCAGATCTGAAAAAAGAGTTTAGAGGAGGAGATAATGAGATAATAAAGATAGCATAGTTAAAAAAGATTGAGTAAGAAATAGAATGATAGAGGAGTTCATATAAAAATTTAGAAGAGCAGCAAGAGATAGTAGGTATGAAGAAAGACCATTAGTGGAGGAATTCAAAAGAGAAATGAATGTGGTAATCAGAAGGAAGTTGATAGAGATAGAATAGCCTCCAAGTAGCATAGGACAGTGGTATGAGAGGACAGTAAATTTAAACAAGTATTAGAGAGAGAGTAGAAGAGAAGAGAAGAGGCTAAGAGGAAGGAGAGAAACAGAAGCTTCAGCTCAAAGAGTAAATGCACCAGTAACTGCTGGAGAGGTACAAGGGTAATGATTGCCTCAGCCCTAAATATGGCCTGGAAGACAGGAGACTCAGCAGTAGATACTAGTAGAGCCTACTCTAATAGAAGGAGTGGAAAGGATAAATGTAGTTATTGTAAACCTGAACCAATGGGCAGGGATTGTACCAAGATATGACCCATATGTAATAAAGGTGAACCATAATAGAAATTGCTATATTTATAGAGAATTTAAACATATAGTGAGAAATTGTAGAAGTTGGGAAATAGTAGAATGAGAAAGAAGGATTGATTATGAGAACAATAGACAAGATAATTTAAATGGGAACAAAAGTCTAGTAGTCCTTGACTAAGCTCTAATAATTACAATAGGTTTGCAATACTCTCTAGAGTAATAGAAAATACATCCTACTGTAACCTAGATAATAAGGACATGCTAAGAGAGATAACAGGTTGGAATGACTTGATACACAGAAAGGGGTAATGGTTGAGGCATTGTTGGATAGTGGAGCACCTAGGTTGGTAATGAGTTTGGAGTTTGCCAGGAAGTAGGGGTTTAAATTGAAGAAAATTGAAAGACCTATATATATAAGAAATGTGGACAGTTCCTTTAACAAGGAGGAATCTATTAAGCATATAGTAGAGGTAAATATTTATTACTAGAGGCATAGGGAAAGAATGAAGATAAATTTGATTAGAGAACAGAAGTAGAGTGTGATTTTGGAAATGCTATGGCTTGCTTGCTACAATTATGAAATTAATTGGAAAATAGGAGAATTAAAGATAACAAGGTATCCAAAGGAGTGTGATAAGCAGTGGAGGCCAAAGCAGGAGAAGTCAGAATGGCAAAAACAGAAGGAAGAAGAGAAGAAAGAGAAAGAGAGAAAGAAATAGGAAAAGAAGGAGTAGAGAAAGAAGGATTAAAGGAAAAAGAAGAAAAAACAAAAAAAGGAGAGGATGATAGAAGTGAAGGGGGTGGCTGAAGAATGGGAGATTTGAGATAAGGAGGAAGAAGTGGGAAAATATGAAGAAAAAGCTAAAAAATTGGTATCTTAAAGATTTTATAAGTGAATTCATGTCTTTGGAAAGAAATAAAAAGAGATTTCAATAAGAAAGGTATAGAACCATGTGATAGAAACAAAGGAGAGGTCTGTACTAAAGAAAGGAAAGGAATATTCATTATCAAGAAAAGAAAGAGGAGAGGTGTATAAGTTCATAGAAGAACAATTTAGAAAGAAGTATATTAGACTCTTAAAATCACCTCAAATAGCACTGGTATTTTTGGTAGGAATGAAAGATAGTAAAAAGCATATGGTGCAGGACTATTAGTATTTGAATGAATGGACAATTATAAATAATTATCCTTTACTTTTGATTTCAGACATTGTAGAAAGTATGGGTATAAAGAAAGTATTTACTAAATTAGATTTATGATGGGGTTATAATAATGTATGAATAAAGAAGGGAGATAAGTGGAAGGCAGTTTTCATGACTCCAGAAGGGTCATTCAAACCAATGGTGATGTTCTTTGGGCTTATGAACTTCCTAGTGACATTTTAAACAATTATAAATAAGATCTCATAGAACTTGACCAACACTGGGACAGTGTGAAGTTTTATTGACAATATAATAGTAAGAGCAGAGGAAGAGGAAGGACATAATAAAGTAGTAGAAGAAGTAGTGAAAAGGTTGGCAGAAAATTATTTGTATGAAAAATGTAAGTGGAAGGTCAGAAAAGTAGGATTTTTAGGAGTGGTAATGGGACCAAAAGAGATCAAGGCAGAAAAAGGGAAGGTAAAGAAAGTATTGGACTGGCAGACTCTGAAAGAAGTTAAAGACATACAGAAGTTCTTAGGACTTGCTAATTATTATCAGTGATTTATCAAGAATTTTGCAGCAATAGCTAGACAATTATATGACCTAGTTAAGAAGAATCAGAAGTGGGACTGGATGGAGAGGCAGGAGAAAGTGTTCAAGAAGTTAAAGGAAAGGTTTACAAAAAAACTAGTGTTAGTAGTACCAGATTTAGATAAAAAAATGAGAATGGAAGTTGATACATTGGACTATACAATAGGAGAGATATTACTTATAGAATGCAATAACAGACAATGAAGGCTGGTAGCATTTCTCTCAAAATCTCTAAATAAAATAGAGAGAAACTGTAAGATTCATAACAAGGAGATGTTGGTAGTTATCAGAGAGTTAGAAAACTAGAGACATCTATTAGAGAGCATAAAGTTCAAGTTCAAGGTCTAGACTGACCATAAGAATCTGGAATATCTTATAAAGGTGCAAAAGTTAAACAGAAGACAAGTTTAATGAGTACTTTATCTATCAAGATTTGACTTCACTCTAAAACAAATACTAGGAACAAAAATAAGAAAAGCAGATAGACTGAGTAGAAGAGCAGACTGAAAAGTAGGAGTAAAGAATGATAATAACAATTAAATACTAATTAAAGAACAATGGATTCATAATTTATCAGAAGTAGTAATAAAAGAACTAGAGGTAGATATAATAAAAAATAAAAATAGCTTGGAGTAAGAATGAAAAGGTAGTAAAAGAGATGAAGAAGGCAGATGTTAAAGTATTGTGAGAAGATGAATGGCAGATAGAGAGAGATCTAGTGTTAAAAAAAGAAAAGGTGTATATGCTGAAGAATAAGATATTAAGAGTGGAAATAATCCAGTTACATTCATGATATACCAATAACTGGATATAGAGTAAGGTGGAAAATAATAGAGTTGGCAATGAGGAATTATTGGTGGCTGGGGTAGCAATAGATGTGGGAAAATACATGGAAGAATGCAATATATGCCAAAGAATGAAGAATAGAATGGAAGTACCAGTGGGAAAATTAAAAATGAGTGAGATACTGAAGAAATACTTGACAGTTGACTTCATTACAAAGTTGCCATTGGTAGCTAGGAAGAATGCAATCCTAGTAGTCTGTGATAGGCTATCCAAAATGACTCCTTTTGTGGTGACAACAAAGGAACATTGGCAGAGTGATTAGTGAGACTGTTTAAAAACAATGTATAGAAGCTATATGGATTACTGGAAAGTGTGGTATCAGATAGAGGACCATAATTTGTAGTAGAGCTAACAAAGGAGTTGAATAGAATGTTGAGAATTGAGATGAAACTGTCAACCTTATTCTATCCTTAAACAGATAGTCAAATGGAAAGAATGAACTAGAAACTAGAGCAATATTTATAGTTCTTCATCAATCATAGGCAAAAGAATTGGCCAGAGTGGTTAGTAATGGCAGAGTTTGCAGTGAACATTCAGTGACTAAGATGTCTCTATTTATGGCAAATTATGGAAGAGAATTGAGAATGGAAGCAGATATTAGAAGGAAAGGCAAGGTGGAAAAGGCAATGAAATTTGCAGAAAGAATAAAGAAAGTACAGGAGAAAGCTGGGATGGCATTAAGAAAAGCACAGAAGGAGATGAAATGACAAGCAGATAGAAAGGGGAAAGAAATAGAAGAATGGAAGAATGAAGATAGAGTAATGTTGAGTATAAAGGATTTGATGTTCAAAGAAAGGCTGACAAGAAAGCTAGTAGACTGATATGTTGGTTTATATTTCATTAATGAGGTAGTTTCTACCAATGTAGTCAAATTACAATTGCCCACTTCAATGAGAACTCACCTAGTTGCAAATATTAGTCAAATAGTACAATACAAGGAACAGGCAAAGGGATAGAAAGTAAAAGAAGTGAAACTGATAGAGGTAGATAGTATTGAAGAGTAGGAGGTGGAAAGTTCTAAATAAAAGAAAAATATGAGGAGTAGTTAAGTACTTAGTGTGATGGAAGGGGTTTAGAGTAGAGTATTATACATGGGAAAGAGAGTAAGACTTAGAAAATGCAAAGGAGATGGTAACAGAGTTTGAGGGAAGAATGAGTGTAGAAGTAAGACAATAGGAGAAGGAGTCTGTTGATGTTCAATATATGCTCGTTAGCTTATGAAATGATTGCCTCAGAGTTGTTTGTGCTAATAGATATGATTATCTGTTTCCTGGAGGGATCTTTGGTAGTCATGTTGAATTTTGGTTTACCTTTCAACCCTTTGTTGTTAATGACATTATAAATTTCAATAATCTTATCAAAGGACAATTTGAGAAAAGTATTCTTGATTCTGATGATTTCTTCAATGTTACCTTTAGAGGCCTATATATATAAGCAGTTGTTTGAATTAGAAGCTTGAGTATATAATTGGTTGTTTGAATTTAAGGATTGAATTTTCTTGAAATATTTGGATTTGGCTAAAACACTTTTGCTGGGCCTGGTAGAAATAAGAGAAGAAATTCTTGAGATGTCAGTCTGTTTACCTTTTGTTGGCTTCAGGATTGGTATAAATTTCATAGGTTTCTTATTGAATTGGGATGAGCTATTGCCTAAAAGATGTATCTTTATTATTAGCTATTAACTTGTCTCATTCAGATTCATATATAGCAGTTATAAATTTCCAGGCTGCAAGCCCAAATTCTGCAATCTGAGGAATATTCTTAGCTGTTCTGTTACCTAATGGACATTGTTTAATGAACACAGCCATCCTAAGAAGAGAACACATGCCATTTTTTGCATCACTAGCTAAGTATTCATCAACACTAAACAGAGAGATTAAAAAAAATTACCATCCCACAGTTGTAGGTTTGCTAGTTGGTTAGCCTGATATAGAATGACTGAAGGTTCCAGGCTTTGAGAAGATGACACATTATTAGTCTCAGTTCCATGAGATACATATGGTTACCTGTAAGCTCTATAGGTGTAATTTTCAAAGGTGCATAGAATAGAGAAGGGTCTTGTATTTCCCCATTCTCAACTTGTTCTGCCTATATCAAGTTTTCAGACTGAGTTTGTAAGTGTTCTTCATATTCCATTGATAAAGTAGCAAAATTGACAGATATTTCCTTTAAACTATTCATACTAGGAGAAGAGAATTGTTCTCTGGATAAGTTGGTTTCAATATCCATTGAATGTTGTTTGGAATAGTAAAGTTGGTTATTCTGAGGTTTAGAAGTAGAAGGATTCAATGTATTCACTAATTCTCTTTTGGGCACTACTATGCAAGATGGCAGTAAGAGAGAAAGAAGCATGTATGACTCCTAACCCTATCTATAGCTTCTGTTAAGTCTGATTTTTATAATTGCTATATCTAAGGTAGATTGTGACAATGCCAAGTACATATATATATGATTGTATCTTGGTTCATGCATGATTAACTTTAGCCTACTCTAATATATGCACTATATGTCCTATATGTATCTTATATCTGGCAACTATAAGATATAACTGTTATAATCTCAATTTCTGCCTCATATTTGACAGATGTCAACCCAGATAAAAGAAAAGAAATAAATGTTCATTAGCCAGGCACTTCATAATATTTTGTCTCTCGCAAATCTCTGGATAAACAATTGATAAAAGTTGCAAAATCTCAAGAATTGACATATTTCTCTCTTGTCTTTCAGCTCTAGCTGTTCAATAGTTCTTTTTACATTGGTTGGGTCAACTTCTGCACTGTCCTCAAAATTATCATGCCTAGATAATTGATTTTTGTTTGATAGAATAAACACTTCTTGGACTGTAAGGTAAAATTATCCTGTTCCAAATTCTTAAGTGCTCAATCAATGATTTCAGCATGTTCATTGAGAGTTTTGGTGAAAATTAAGATGCTGTCCATGTATATGACTGCTTTCCCTATGTTTATAAGATCTCATCTAATCACTAGTTGGAATGTTGCAGCAGTTCAAACAAGCCTCAGTTCATCTTAAATGCTGCTTTTCACTCATCTTCCCTTCTCATTCTGATGCTGTATCCCTGACAAATGTTCTTCACATTTAATAGTAATCTATTTTGCTGGATGATCGTGGGAACTATGATTTTTTTTTCGTGGTCGGTTTCTAGTCCCCCATGTGAGCATTCATTATATTGAATCCAACCATTGCTATTTCTCCAGGAACTGTATCCTTTTTTGAGGACGACCTCAGCGAGTAATGTCACTGCTCGCATCACTCTCAGGGCGCGCACTTGCTCGTACAGTCGTTGCCATCACTTCTACCAATGTTGCATCGAGTCCAGTGTCCTCACTAGGTGCAGGTGTCACAATTTATCTAGAGTCCAAACGATATGTCAGTCGAAGACGTGCCAAGGAAAGAGCTGCGAGTATGCTTTTTGCTTTGGTCTCTATATATCTGGACTTAGGATGTTCTGTAGAGAAAGGTACCATAATCCAACGAGATGTGACGGGTAAACCCATTGTGCCGACAAAAGAACGCCCACCGCCCGTCAGTTCAGTTTCGTTGTTCTGCTATGATTGTATGAAGTACTGAGAAGAGCACACCTTGATGTTTCCGATGAATAGCTGTTCACCTGGCTTCCGCCAGACAGCCTACATGATCCAATATTTGAGGTCACGACTTCTGAGGAGCCTGAGTTTCCAGTCTTTTCAACTGTGAGTTATATACCTTACTTTAGATGGGTGGCTGACTCTACCTACTGGCCTGGTAATTTTTTGTGTCATATAGGATACAGTGAGTCAGGACCACCTAGGTAAAGCCATGCAGTTTTCCGCTGCTGTCAATCCCCAGGCAGCTCGTAAAGAATTTGGGCTGCCAAAATCTATCTGGAAAGATGTATGTGATATGCTGCTCATATTCCCTTCACCCACAACCCAACGGTCCACATCCTCTTCCAGTTCCAACTCCTCTCTCACCCAGCTTCCGTTATTCGTGGTGTTACCCTCGACTTAGTTAACTACCTCAATCAAGTCCAGAAAGAACACTTGTCTAGTGAGGAAGCACGGCTCGTATTCAGCGGGAGGATTGGTTCGGGCAAGAGTTACGTTTTATATCAAGCTGTGGAATGGTGTCTGACAACCGGATGGATCGTGTTGTACATCCCGAGGGGTGCGTATTCTTTGGCCTATACTCGGCAATGTTTCAGTGATCTGATGCATATTCGCCTTTGCAGCCGCAAATTTCGTAAATTCAACTACTCCTTATACGTACGACCTCCGCACGCAAACATATTTCCAACCTAATGCGGCCTGTCACATTCTTCATCGGGTGCGTTCGGTTAACGCTCAGAAATTCAAAAACCTCAAACTTCAGAAAACGTTGGACCTTGGGGAAGGGTATAAACCTGCGCAGCCTGGAACGAGTTTGTATGAGTTTTGTGATGTATCGAAAGAGGAAGTTGCAAAAGCCCCGGTGGTACTTGATCTGTTGACAAAGGAATTAGGAGAGCAGACTGTGTAAGTACATTCTGTCATTTTTGATTCAATTTTGATTCCTTGGTGTACCCCGTCGTTAGCTATCCCGTGTTACTCGCTGTCGACGATTTCCAAGCACTCTTCAACAAGTCGTTCTACCGTGATCCGCACTTCAAGCCTATCTCATCATACCACCTCTCTGTACCCCGCCTTCTCCTCTCCCTTTTCTCTCCATCTCTTCGTTCCTTTAATTACGGTGCTGTATTAGGTGCAGTAACGTCGTCTGACCCTGCATTCCCTATTAGCTTAGAGCTCAAGGATATGCTTGATATAACGGATCAGGCAAATCGACCAGTAGTGGAAGAAGAGTACGTGAAGAGGAGCGAGGCATTGAAGGAGTATCTGGAGGGTGTGGTAAGTGTGGAGGTACCGAACCAACTTAGTGTGCAAGAAGCCGCGGGATTGTTCGAGATCTGGATGAAGCAGCACGCATTGGCTTCTAGTTTGCATGATGAGATGTTCATGTCCAAGTATGTTGAATCAGTTGGGAACCCACGTGATTTTGTTTGGAAAGGCCTTCTGCGTACTTTACAGACTTAGTGACCAATTAATAGTAAAGAGCTTCATAAAAAGTGAGATCCATCAGAACCCACAGATCATCAAGTTTTCACCTAATTCACAAATTGATTAGGCACTGCCTGTATCATATCCTGGAGAAGCATTTATTGGTGAGAAAGAAATATACCAACAGTTTTGTGAAGGTTTTGGGCACATCGTCCGTAATTGTAGAAATAGGGGAGGAGGGGGATCAATACCGATGCCCTCAAATAAATTTGAAGTATTGAAGAGTAGAGTGATGAATGTAGGAGAAGGAAGTGGAAGGAAGATAGAAAAGGATAGGAAGACAAGAGATCCAAAGGAATATTGATATTTCACAAATCATCTGACACAGATTTCAATCATGGAAATGGGTTATGCTAATGGATAGGGTTGCTGTGAATCCTGACTTAGTGTTACAATTTCTTTTCCTGTTTAGTAGTTTCCTAGAGTTATTTCATAGTCTTTACAGTACTTATAGAAAGAGGTTGGATAAAACATGGGAACTTCATCTGTGATATATAGATGCAAATCTGGGATAACCTTGGCTTCAGCTTGTGTATTATGCCTCTATTAGTCATAATTTAAGGAAGAAAACTGGAAGAAAGTATATAAAACTTAATCTAAAAATCAACTAGAGTTGGCACCCTCTTGGGTATCAATAGTTGCATGCTCAACTCCCTGACTTCCACTAAGGAATTAAAGTGTAGCTAGCTAACTTAAATACTGTACATAGTAACTAAGATAATATTCAAGAAATAGAGAAGCTAGATAATTACTCTGGTTACACTAAAATCCTTGGATATAGTATATAATTCCATGAGGATGTCATGTGATCAGTTATAGAGTGATTGACTATGGAATGAATCTGTACTAGAAGAAGTTGTATAGATTAGAAGAGAAAGAGAACTTTTATTTGCTCCAGAAGTGAGTTAGAAGTAAGATACCTACTTTTGTAGATGTTTTGGGTAGAATGAAACTTATGTAAGCATTATTCAGGATGGAAATTGGATAGTTTGGATATGCTTAGATTAGCATATGACAGAGGTAATAGGTCTTTTCACAGAAATAGACTATAGAATACTTAGAATAGTTATCTTTAGAAAATCTTATTTTGTTTTGAAGCATCTCCTATAATTCTGTCTAGTTATCTTAATAGTTACTCTATGTGAGGGGGAAATTCACACTTATCAAGTAAATCTACATATAGTATAGATGATGGATCAATTTGAGAACTTAATATTAAAAGCAATTTACACTTACTAGAAAATTTACAGATATAGCATAGAAGACAGATTGAATAGTAGAGAACTTAGTAGATATAGAAACAAGTCAGAAGTAAGATGTTATATAAATAATAACCTTAGCTTTAATAGAAAGATATTGTATCTAGCTTAGCTTTATTATATGGTCATAATTCAGAGAAAAGGTATTTGAATGAGAACTGAGACAAGTGTGACACTTGATCCAAGTTGATTATTAGACTAAGAAACTATACATAATAAATATAGTTCTTAAATATAGAAAGAGACATTCTAATAATAAAATACTATATATACTCTGGGTTTGTTAGTTATTATAGAGATTGTTACTTAGAACTTTATAGGATTTGTTATGGAATAGAAAGGCTCTTGTCTGCAGATTAATGGATGATTTTTCAGACTTAAAGATAATAGACTTTATTTATTTCACTTTCCTTTCTTATTTCTATTTTCTTTTATATTTATTTTCTTATTTGAGACTTAAGGTTAGAGTTAGTGTGATAGTCACTTGTAATGTCACAAGGTTGTCACATTATCACATGACACAGAAAAAGTTGGAGAAAGTTCTAGAATAAATATCATCATATAACATTGTCAAAATTAAAGATAGTGAACTTTATTTCTATTTTATTTCTGTTTTATTTTTATTTTTTATTTTTATTTTATTTTCTTATTTGGGACTTAGGGTTGTAGCATGATATTATATGTGACTGTCACAAATGTCACAGTAACAGTCACACAATCATATGTCACATGAAAGAATATAGAAGGTTTCAAAACAATGATATTATACAGCATATTTATTACATATTGATCTTATAGATAGTATATAGTCTTTAGGATAGGTTAGAGAAGGGCTTGCACAGACCAACTAGCTAGTATATAAGGTAGACATTTTATACTAAAAACTCTATTGAGATCTCTTATATTAGGTTAATATAAGATTTCTTTCTTGACTTAATTCTAAGTCTTGAATTGTAATATTTGTTACAAATCAAAGACCTTAGAGTGGATCAATAAAAAGAACCTTGTATTGGGTTAACACAAGAGAACTCAATAGAGAACTCTATACAGGAATGTCTATTTTATATACTAATATCTAATAGTCCGTGTGAGCTATTTCTAGCCTACCCTAAATGACCATGTGTATGTCTTAAGGTCAACATGTGTTTCACATATTGTATGATGTCATCCTTCCAGAACCTTCTATATCCTTCTATGTGTCATGTGACTGTGATTGTGTCATCTGATATGACCTGTTGTGTGACAGTGTGATCTTGTTACTTTAACCCTAACCCTAGTTCTAAAAATAGAATAAAGGAAAATAAATCAAAAATAAAATAAAAATGAGAAAAGAAATAAGAAAAGTTTAAGTCCACCTCTTTCATTCTTAACACATGCCATTAAGAAACCCAAAACCTTTCCTACCTCTCCATTGAATATTTGTGGCTTAGCCACTTCTATGTTTGACTAAGTATTAAATCAGAGAACTACTACTGCTGCTTCTTCTTCTTCTAGATTTGCTTGAGCTATGTTGACTCTGGAAATTAGTGCCAGTTTTGGTTAATTTTCAGGATAAGCTATTACAGTATAAACTACTGGTTTATATACTAAGTATACTACCTAGTATAGTTATCTAGAATTAAACTACTAAGTGAGTTACTCTAGTTGCTAGTAATCCTCAGATATTAGGAAATAGAGGTCTATGGGGTTAGCAAGAATCCAGCAAGAATATCCAAGGTAAAATAAAGGTAATTGATTTATACTGGAAGAGGTTGAGGAGTGTGAATAAGAGAAAAGGTGTTATCTATGGATAGGGACATATAGCTGGAACAAAATGTAATATCCAGTACAAATCACTCTTCTCCATTCTATCTTGGATTTTCTTGCTGGACCCTTACTAACTCTACAGATATCTATTCATAACATTCAAGGATCACTTGAAACAAGAGTAATGTCTATTCTAAATAACTACCTTAGATAATATACTTAATATGTAAACTAGTAGTCTATACTTTAAGCCTTATTCTGAAAATCAACTAAAACTATTATCATTTCTGGTGTTAGCAATAACACATCTCTTACCTCCCAGTAGACTTATTTGCTAGTTATGTTCTAAACACCTTATCCAAAATATGTAACTAGTACAATTCATAGAGGTACAGTACACAAGCTGAAGCCAAAAGTCATTCCAACTCCCACTTTCCATGTACTTAGATAATATACAAACTACTCATTTAGATCTCTGAGAACTCTCATCAGATTTCAGATAATAAGGTGTAAACTGCATCTAACAGATGACAGTAGTAAACTTAGTGTCCAAGATAACCCACTTCATCCTAATTCACACTATAGTGAGTATAGAAGAAGTGGCCAGACTTTTCCTATATCACATATCAAAACTTTATAGCCTTTCTATGTATATTATATCATCTACTACTTGGCATCTTGTCACATACTATGTTCTAACCTCATTCATTCCAATCTATTAATAACCACCTATCCTCATCTATACCCCCAAACTTCTTCCAGTGTGGATCAAAGTCATTCATTTCACCTCAAATATCCTTACTAGTCCAAGACAACTCCATGAATCTCTCTTTCTTGATATTCAAAAATTACTAGTAATAAAAGTAACTTACTTATCAGTTACATTTCAGATAGCTATCTTAGATATACTAACTATCAGAACCATGAAAGTTGGACTCTGTTTATTTCTATTTTCCTTTTTATTTTTATTTTTATTTTATTTTATTTTATTTTATTTTATTTTCCATTTATTTCTTACTTAGAAACTTAGGATTAAGGTTAGTATAATATCACAGAGGTCACTGTCACAGCTGTCACACAATCATGTGACACAGAGAAGGTTGTAGAAGGCTCTGGAACAAATAATGTTATATAGTAAGACAACTATATGTTAGTCTTGTAGAAAGCACATATACTTTAGAATAGGATAGTTGTTATATATGTACAGGCCATGGTCTGTGGTATATAAGATAGACTAGTTTGTACTTAGAACTCTATCAAGTTCTCTTGTATAAATCTTATATAAGATTTCTCCTTTTGACCAACTCTAAGATCTTAAGTTTGTAATATTAAAACTCAATTTTCTTTCCTAAGATTACTCAACACAGAGCCTTCTCTTATTATCTCTTACTCTCTCATCATCCTTGACCAAAGGCAACACTGCCTTTAGTAAAGAAGAATTTCCAGGCCCTAGACATAAAAAGTATATTAGCTAGGTAGAGAAAGCCTAGCCATTCTTATTGTGTTAAAACCTACTAGCATTTTAGGATCATACTATCTTGTGTGGATGTATTTGTTACATTCTTCCAGTATTGGCTTTATGCTGTTAATCCTCTTGTGATCAGTACATACAGGAGAATAGCAAGTGTTCTTAAGACTTTGTCTAGAATAAAATGGCCTTCTTAGGCCAAAATTATTTACTTTTCTCTTAAGATAGTAGTCAGTAGAAGCAGGTAGTTAGTAGATAATATTAGGTAGGATAGGAAGAAGGCCTACTGGCATTTACCAAGATTGAGTTGAGTAATAAATACAAATCTGAGAGTAAAACCAATACTAGTTCTGCTCTTATACCTTATCACCCTCTATACTACTACTACCATCATCATCAATCTTATCTTTATCACTACCATCATACAATATAAATCAATATGGCTCTATCAATTATAAACAAATAATTCAGCAGCAATAGGAACAGCTTGTGGCAATATAGGTGTAAGAGTACAAAATGATAGACTTCATTTTATTTTATTTTATTTTTTTATTTTCATTTTCATTTAATTATTTTACATTTTTCTATTTTTAGAACTCTGGGATTAGGGTTATAAGTG
>Ga0157368_1000800_pt1 | contig 14312 bp, 10 predicted proteins | sample AttbisABBM3_FD_113146 | JGI IMG/M metagenome (GOLD analysis project Ga0157368, IMG submission 113146) | Fungus gardens microbial communities from leaf cutter ant in Botucatu, State of São Paulo, Brazil - Atta bisphaerica ABBM3 | ecosystem: Host-associated > Fungi > Mycelium > Unclassified ...
ACCGCCGGCGTCGAGCAGATCAACAGCGCCATGATGCAGTTGAGTCAGATCACCCAGCAGAACGCCTCGGCCTCCGAGGAGCTGGCCGCCACCTCCGAGGAAATGAGCGGTCAGGCCGAACAGCTGCAGCAACTAATGGAGTACTTCACCCTGAACGGCTTGCCGGCTATGCAGCAAGAAATGCCTCCCATTGCCAGCCGCTCGAGTTCGAGCCTGGCCAAGAGGGCGTCTTCGCTGATCGACCGGTCCCACCGTGCCCCGCGTGGCGGGGTGCCGACCGGCTTCGCCCGGTTCGAGGAGCAAGCCTGATGCTATCTCGCTAATTCCTGATCATTCGTAGGTGTTCAGCATGGTCGTGGACGCCGTCTGCGAGGTGCTGGAGGTCGCTGCCGACGGTGTCGAGCCGGCGCCGCGTTTCGGTCCGCCCCGATTTCATCCACGGTATGGCAAGGCAGGGCTAGCTTCTGCGGGGTGAAAGGCGCCTGATCAGCCAGGTCGAGACCCAGTACACCGGCTCCAGTACGAGAAAGCCCAGGAGGATACCGCCCAGCCGCTCCATACCTGCTATGGGGTCGATATGGTCATAGTGGTCGGGCACCATCACCACGAGGAAAGCCAGCGCAAACTGCATCCCTAGGTAGCCGATACCGAGCGGGCCATTTTCGATATGCCTGCCGATCAGCACGCCCACTGCCACACCTGCCAGCGTCAGCCAGAGGTTTTCCTGGCTGACCAGCATCAGGATGGCCGCCAGACCGCCGCCGAGGAGGCAGCCGAGCATGCGATGCAATAGCTTCTTGGATACCGCCTTGCTGGCTTTGCTCAGGCCGTCGAGCGGAACGACCATGACGGCCAGGATGGTAATGGCCGCCTGGCTGATATCTACCTCGATCTTCCACCTTGACGCCAATGACAGCAGGGCCAAGGCAAGACCGCCCTGGAAGGCATGGCGTAGCGCCGATGGCTGCCAAAGATGGCGAGCACCGGGCCCTGAGGTCACCGTGGCCGGTGCCTGGGGGCACCAGCGGGCGCGTATGGCGTAGGTGGAAAGGGCGCTCACCAGCACGCAAGCCGAGGTGCCGAGCGCGACCTCCAACAGGCGCGACCAGGCATATTGCTCGATCTGACTATGCAGTTGGAGGCTCGCCAGGATAACCATGGCGTAGGTGAGACCCCCCAGCAACCAGGCATAGCCATAGCGGCCTACCAGCGTCAGATAGAGGGTGAGGCTGCCGATGCTGCCCAGCAGTACAGCTTGCTCGTAGACGTCCAGGTGCAGGTGGCGCAGGACCAGCAAGGCGCCCCCGGCACCGACACAGGTACCCAGCACTCGCAGGCAGCCGCGAGCGAAGCTATCGCGGACATTCGACCTCATCACGATATAGCCGCTGAAAGCCGCCCAGCCGACATGCTGAACCCCGGCCAGGTGGCCTAGCAGGATCGCCAGCAGTACCGAGGCCAGGGTTTCCAATTCGTCGACCAGACGGCGACGATCGCGACCGAACTGCCGGAGATCTCCGGCGAGATCGCGCAGCAACTGCTTGAATTCCGACAACGCCTGGGAAGGTGGCATGGGGCCATGATGATTGCCGTGATAACGACCTATGCTACCGCGCCTGATCGACTTTCGGCAGCTATGACCCATTGCGGGATGCCCGTTCTATCACGGCTGTAGACCTGGACGGCGAGGCCGAAAGGCGTGTCGTTGGCCTGGACCACGGCCTCGATCAGGCCTAGACCTATCGCCCCGTTCCAGGGCGCGGTTGGCGTATGTAATAGATGTCCCACTCTGACTCGTCTACCTGCTCGAAGCCATGTCGCTGATAGAAGGAGTTCGCTTTGCTGCCACGCAAAGCGCCCAGTCGGATTGGGAGGTGTTTAGCGTCAGCTTCGACGGTAATCAGTGTCATCACCGCACCGCCAATTCCCTTCGCCTGGTATTCAGGCAGGAGGTAAAGGTGATCGAGGTGCAACAGATCTGGCAATGGACGGACTACGCAAAACCCAATCCTTACCGCATCGACCTCGATGAAGTGACACAGCGTGGGGTCGAAAGACGCCAAGAAGCGCTCTCTGGCACGCTGGGGATCGAAGCGTCCGATCCGCTCCAGGCTTTCACGCATGGCGGCAATCCTGATGTTCACCAGCAGATCCGCATCAGAGGTTTCTGTTGGTGTGAAGATAGGCTTCATGTGGATGTCAGCTGAGAGGCGTCCTGATGATGCCTCAACATAACAAGCGATGGCGCTTTGGTCGATTTTCTGACCAAGGGCTGCTGAACCTTGCTCCCAATGCTCTACGCGGTTCTGGCTTGCTTTCCACGCTCTGCTTCGCTCAGGGCCTCCTGGGTCAACACCGGTAGGTCAGTGTGACGGTTATTCGTCCTCAGCTGCCTTCGAAAGGCATGGCCTCCTGGCATACCGAAATGATGCAGTTCCTCAGGCAGCGGTGTACCGGATCGGCGTCCATGCGGGGATGCCACATCGCCGATATTTGCACGCGCGGTAGGGTCGTGGGCAGAGCAAAGCTGGCCAGCCCCGAGGCGTAGCCTTCCAGTCGAGCACTGCCCAGACAGGAGCGCGGTACGACGGCGACAAGCTCCGATCGGTAGGCGATCCGCATGGCATCGGGATAGCCCGGTACCACCACGGTCACCCGGCGACTGAGTCCACCGGACTCCAGTGCATCAATGAGCGGTTGGACGCCATCTCCTTCCTGCTGCGCCACAACGTGATTGAAGGCGGCAAGGTCTTGCACGGTGACCTCTTCGCTCGCCAGGATCGGATGCCCTGCTCGAACGACGCCGACATAGGCGTCATGGAAAAGAAACCGGGTACGAATCTCCGGGGCGGAGGTACCGAGCTTGCCGATATCCAGGTCTACCGCGCCGTCACGCAGGGGTTGCGCATCCCTGTGCAGCCGAGCTTCGAATCTCAGGCACAGGCGCGGCGCCAATCGCGCGACCGCCGAGACCACTGGGCCAGAAAGCCACTCCATGAAGGATTGGCTGGCTCTTAGGGTAAAAGTGCCCTCCACCGAGGCCATATCGACGTCCCTGACCTGCGTTCGCAGCAGGGCCTTGGCCTCACGGGTCAGCTCGTGGACACGATCACGCATTTCCAGCGCCCGAGGCGTAGGAACCAGTCCGCGCCCGGCGCGCACCAGGAGAGGATCGCCAGTGACCGCTCTCAAGCGCGTCAGGGTGCGGCTAATGGCTGAGGTACTGAGGCCCAGTCGTTCGGCTGCACGCGTCACGCTGCATTCGGCGAGTAGAACATCGAGGGCCAACAGTAGATTGAGATCAAGGTCGCTCATGGAAACCCCGCTAGGATCTGCCTTCCAGGTGTGGCGTCTTGCGCAACTATATTGTGATTTTCTTGCGTCTACCGCCCTTGCTCTCTCCTGCCTACAGTTGCGGTGTTCGTAATCCTTACCGGAGAAGAGAGCCATGTCCCTGAATGAAGCTACCGCCGCGCCGCGTACGCTGCTCATCGTTGGCGCATCGCGCGGCCTGGGCCACGCCATGGCTGCCGAGTTCCTGGAGCGAGGCTGGAGTGTCGTCGGTACGGTCCGGGACTCGGCCGATACGCCGTTGCATGACCTGGCTGCCGAATACCCAGGCCGTCTCGAGATCGAGTCTCTGGACATTACCCTGCCCGAGGAAATCGAAGCGCTGAGGAGACGCCTCGCCGCAAGACGCTTCGACATGCTGTTCGTCAATGCGGGAACGGCCAATCACAACCAGGATGAAACCATTGCCGAGGTGTCAACGGACGAGTTCGTTCGAGTCATGGTCACCAATGCGCTGAGCCCAATGCGGGTGATCGAAGGTCTGCAATCCCTGGTGCCCGGGGACGGCCTGATCGGCATCATGTCATCGGGGCAGGGAAGCGTTAGCAATAACGAGAAGGGTGGCCACGAGGTTTATCGCTGCAGCAAGGCTGCGCTGAACATGTCTATGCGCAGTTATGCCGCACGGCACAGCGAGGACCCGCGAGCCTTGGTGCTGCTGGCACCGGGCTGGATCCGCACAGCGCTGGGAGGACCGAATGCGCCATTCAGCCTGGACGAAACCGTTCCAACAATCGTCAGCACCTTGCTTTCGCAACAAGGCCAGCAAGGACTGCGGTATATCGACCGAGACGGCAAAACCGTTCCTTGGTGATTGTCTTGCTCATAGGCGAGTTCGGTGACAGTACCGCAGGTTTTCTAGTTCGCCCAGTGAGTAGCGTTGGATCCCGCCGATCCAGAGCCTCCGCCCTCCACCATGCAGGGCATGGTGGGTTCTCAAAACTTTAATACCACCCCTATAGCACGTCCATGTAGCTCGCCTATGGCGAACCTCGGTCGCTCAATAGCGCGGGCTGAGCGGCTGGCCTTCGCTCCACAGTTTCTGGAAGTCCTGGGTATAGGCTCGCGCCAGGTCCGGCACGTTGTGCAGCAGCAGGGCGTTCTCGGCATTGTGCTCGGCGGCGGCCTGGGTGTAGTTGAACGAGCCCGTCTCCACCGCCTGGCCATCGATGACCATGAACTTGTTGTGCATGATCGCGTAGCGGCCATTGAGCCGGACCGGCACGCCCTGGTTGGCCAGGAAGGTCACCGCGGAATACTTGCCGCTGTTAGCCTTCTCGTCGGCTACTACCTGGACGTCGACGCCGCGCTTCTTCGCCGCCACCAGGGCGGTGGCAATGGGTTTGCTGGTGAAGCTGTAGGCTGCCACCAGGACCTGGTGATGGGCGGAGTCGATACCCTGGGTCACCACCTCGAGCGCGGAGGGGCCATTGAGGGCAGGGGAGAAGCCCACCTGCAGATCGTTGGCGGCCAGGGCCGACAGGGTGGCGGTGAGCAATAGGGAGCTGAGCAGCAGGGCGGTCAGGCGCATCGGATATCTCCGGGTTAGAGGCTTTTTTGCAACTGCTGACGGTGAGACGCACCGCGATGATCAGCAGCACCGCGCACGGTAGCGATACCAGGTTGCGATTGGTAGACGACGAGGTGATTCGAGCGGCTGCGATATCCGGCCTTGCGTTTTGAGGGTCGAGGGCTAGGCTCAAATTGTCTGTTTAATTACAGACATAAGCAGCCATGTCTCTACCGTCTATTGCGGGGGTGCCTTTGATGTTCGCACACGAAAAGCTCGGTCTTATGCTGCTTGTCGGTACTTTGGGTGTCGCGGTGTATTTGTTGATTCATCACCTGGTTGCCAGGGGGATCTCAGGAAAGAAATCAGATTCGACAAAGTCCGAGGAAGAGCCTCGCCACAGGACCTAGCGTGAGCTGCCAAGGAGGGTCGCATTGGATAATTCGAGTCATGGATACTTCTTGGACGAAGCGGTCATGAGGTTTACCGCCAGTCTGTTATGGATCTTTGGGAGAGCTACGCCTATTCCAAGGCGGGGATTCCACTAGCCGGGATCTGGGCGCGCGGTGGACCCCCACCAGGGTAGCCGGCTGAACAGCTGGCTACCCTTTGCTGCCGTGAACCGGAAATACAGCGCGACGCCACCCTGGACTGCCGCTGCCTGTGCATTCATTGAGACGATAGGGCTCATCTGAGCGACGATTCCTGGGTTGCTTGCAGGTGCCGCCAGATGATGATCGCCGCGGTATGGGTAAAGGCGGCAGCCAGTTCGAGGTCGATGGCATCCGGCAGCTGGGGATGTTCGAAATACATGGCCAGGGAGCCGAGGCTTTCGCCTTCCGCGGTTTTCACCGGAAAGGACCAGCAGCCGCGGAAATCGTATTGGCGCGCTAGCCAGGCCAAGGACTCCCACAGCGGCTCTTCCAGCACATCGCGGGTGATGACGGGCTCGCCCAGCGCTATGGCCAGTCCACAGGCCAGTGACTCAGGTGAGATCAACAGGCCTTCGACCTCGCAGGCATAGCCTTCGGCCATCCCCACCACATGGCTCAAGCCGGTGCTTTTGGCTAGGAAGAAGGCGCAGCGACGTTGATCGCCCGCCTCGGCGATCAGGGCGCGGGTGAGAATGCCCAGTGACTGGCACAGATCCTCCCCCTTCATGGCGGACTGGAAGGCTTCCTTTTGCGCCGTGAGCCACTGCTGATTGCGTTTCAGTTGGCGCTCGCGTTCGCGCAGCGCCAGTTCCGCCTGGGTGCGCAGGGTGATATCGGCGAAGGTGAGCGCAACACCGGTAACGGGCTGGACATCGCCTGGATCCGGGGAAATCCGCCGGAGAAACCAGCGGGCATCGTGGGATCGCACGACGGCCGTCCGGGGCTCGCTGCCCTGGAGGACCAGGCCGATGTCATCGAACAGCGCCGGATCCTGGAATTTCGGTACCAGGTCCCGCACGTGGCGCCCGATGTCGGCCAGTCGCACCGGCAGCAGATCGCTCATCGCCGGGGTGAACCAACGGATTCTCAGCGCCTCGTCCAGGCAGAGGGTCATCACCGCGCCTGATGACAACACCCGCCTCTGCATCTGCAACTGCTCGATGTGGTCCTGTAGCGAGGCGTTCGCCCGATTCAGATCCTCGTTGCTCAGTTGCAGGTGGTCATTGGTGTCCTTGAGCTCGTCGTTCAGGGCCTTCAGTTCTTCGTTGAGCGCTTGCAACTCCTCCCGCGAAGCCTCCAGTTCCTCCTGTGAGAGACGGATGGCCTCGCGCCAATCGGCTTCCTCCACCAGCACGGCGGCGTCCTGAGGCGCTGCCAGTGAGGGTTGCCCAGATTCGCCCGCTTGGCGGATGAAGGACACCAGTACCTGATCGCGTTCACCCTGGCCTTCCAGCGGGGTGATGCGCAGGGTCACGCTCAGGTCGGCGACGAAGCGATCCGGCAAGCCGCCCACCAGCGACGGTTTACCCTCGTGCAAGGCCCGCGTCAGGTGATGGCGCAGGTGGGCCACCCAGGGACGCGGTACCAGGTCGAGCAGCTGATAGCTCGGTTCGCCGGCGGCCAGGCCGAGAAAGGCTGCGGTATTGCCGTACACGCGCAGCACCTGCCCTTCGACATCGACGAGCACCGAGGGCAGCTCGAATTGTTCGAGGGCGCTGCGCTGGGCTTCGGCGGCACGTGTCGACCGGTTGGCGCCGCGCCGTGGCAGGATGGCCGGCTGACCCGGCAGGGGGCCTGCCTTGCGGTGCAGATTCCAGCGTGCGGCGACCGGCTCGAAGCCACGACGATGCAGCGGATAGGCCTCGCTCTTGCCAAGCAGCAGATAGCCGCCGGGACGCAAGGCCCCGTGCAGCACCTGCAGCACGAAGTCGATGGTCTCCGGGTCGAGGTAGATCAGCAGATTGCGGCAGCTGATCAGATCCATCGAGGCCAGGGGCGGATCGAGCAGCAGATCCTGGATCGCGAATACCATGCGCTCGCGCAGGGCGCGCTTGACCCGGAAGGCGCCATCGACCGCGTAGAAAAAGCGCTCGCGGCGGGCCGGCGACAACGACGCCAGTTGGTTGCCGCGATAGAGCCCGCGACTGGCCCGGGCCAGCATTTCCGGGGCCGGTTCAGTGGCGAACAGCTGGGCCTCGGACGCGTAGTCGTGTTCCGTGCGGAGTTCTTCCAGGAGCATGGCCATCGAATAGGCCTCTTCGCCCGAGGAGCAGGCAGGTATCCAGATGCGCAGCGGCTCGTTGGTCGGCCGCGTCAGCAAGGGCAACAGGACTTGCTCGCCGAGCGCTTCCCAGACGCTGGGATCGCGAAAGAACTCGGTGACGTGGACGGGAATGCCCTTGACCAGGGCGACCAGCTCGGCCGGATCGTCTTCCAGCAGCGCGGCATAGTCGCTGAAGGCCCAGACTCGGCGAATGTCCATGCGCTGTTGGATGCGCCAGAGCAGGGGAGAGGTCTTGTAGCCGCCGAAGTCGAAAGCCGCCTGGCGGCGGATCAGCCCGAGGATACGCTCGAGGGTGACGGCGAGCGGCGTCTGCTGCGTCGCGGCCGTCGGCCAGGCGTGGGCCGGGGCGGCGCAGCCGATCAGGTAGCGGGCGATATCGGCGATGGGCAGTGCCAGGTGATGCAGGCCGCGCTGGGCGACGGCATTGGGCATGCTGTCATAGGCTGCCGTCAGCGGATCCTGGATGATGACCGTGCCGCCTGACTGGCGAATGTGGATGGCGCCGGCGGTGCCGTCCATGCCACTGCCGGAGAGGATCACGGCGATGGTACGGGCAGCGTCCAGGGGCGCAAGGCTTTCCAGGAAGGTGTCGATGGCGTCCGTTCCTGGCCGCCGCTGGCCACCCTCGGCGGGGCGGGTACGAAAACGCTGACCTTCCAGGGTGAGGATGTCGTCGGGTGAGGGCAGATGGACCGTCGCGGGGCAGGGACGGGTATCGTCCTGGGCTGTGTGAACAGGCATCGCCGTCCAGTGCTGCAGCAGGCTGGACAGGCCGCTGGGGCTGTCCGGCGGCAGGTGCTGGAGCACGATGAAGGCAAAGGGCAACTCCGTCCCCAGCGCCTCGAACAGTTGCTGGAGTAAGGTGATGCCGCCGGCCGAAGCGCCGATCACGATGAGCGGAGGAAGCGCGGCGTCTTCGGGTGTTACTGGGAATGGCGTCATGTTCTGGAATCCGTGGCGGCGCAGGCTGGCGAGTCAGTGAGGGCCACAACCTGAGGTGCCAATGGCAAGGCTATGCTTCCAGCCGGGAATGCTGACCCTTCAGGGGCGCAGTCAGCAGCCTTGAGGCAGGCGACTCAGCTCGAAAGAGCCACTGGGGCTTAAGGAAATGGTCGACTATGCACGACGCATGATGAGTTGAGCATAACTCATGGGACCAGGCCTGCTGCCGTAGTGCTACGCCTGGCGCCCGTCCAGGTCGTAAGGAAGCGCCCATTGAGCCCATGCCGAGGTGCTTAGCCTTGCCCGGGCTGGGGCGGGAAGCACGATAGGGGGAGGGCGTCGAACGTGACCAAACCGCTTTGTCGTCCCTGGGGTGGTTTAAGACTAATCCGTACGAATTTGCAAATACCCGCTATTGGGTGTGGGCGACTGCGAGTGGGTAACTCTGAGTTGGTAATTATTTAATAATTATTCGTGTTTTCTTTTTTAATTTTCATGGTGTCTGTGATGAGAATACGTTCGATAGCTGATGCTTTTTGATATGGATTCCATGTTTTGTTGGGTATTTATCTTGCGGCCTTAATAGTTTGCTAAGGAAGGCTGGCTAACTTCTCCTGTGTTTTTTATTTAATGTTTGTAAGGTCGGAGGGATTTGCCCTATGCATGCTGAAATCAATGCACTAGAGGGGATCGGCTGGCTCAGGGCGGCCGTTATGGGCGCGAATGACGGGATCGTTTCCACCGCAAGCTTGATGTTGGGGGTGGCCTCCGCTGCCGAGTCGGCTTCAGGGGTGTTGATCGCAGGGGTTGCCGGTCTAGTGGCAGGGGCCATGTCCATGGCCACCGGCGAATACGTTTCCGTCTCGTCACAGGCTGATGCGGAAAATGCTGCCCTGGCATTGGAAGCCTCTGAGCTCAAGTCGAATTATGCGGAGGAGATTAAAGAGCTCAGTGGGCTGTATGTGGACCGCGGCCTGGATCCGGGATTGGCACAGGAAGTCGCCCGGCAGTTGATGGCGCATGATGCCTTGGGGGCTCATGCCAGAGATGAGTTGGGGCTTACGGAAGTAAACGCTGCGAACCCCTTTCAAGCCGCTTTTTCGTCGGCACTGAGCTTTTGTGCCGGAGGCATTGTTCCTATTGTCGTGGCCTGTCTGGCCCCCAGAGACTACCTGGTTCCCCTGATCTTCCTTTTTACGCTGGTCTGCTTGGTAGCCCTGGGCGGAAGCGCTTCTCTCGTCGGTAAGGCGTCGGCAAGGCAGGCGATACTCCGGACGGTCTGCTGGAGTTCCGTTGCTATGCTGGCCGCTGCCGTAGTGGGGCGATTCTGCGGAACGCTATTGGCATAGCGCGCCGAGTCTTCGCCAAGGCGCGCGGTCGGCCATTCGAGCCGCTCTACAGGGTGCGGATGATCGCCCGGCGGAAGTCGTCGATATGGTAGTGGATGGCTTGCAGCGCCGCCTCGCTGTCGCGGTTTTCCAGGGTGCTGAGGATCTGCCGGTGCTCTTCGTAGATGCGTTCGCTATGGTGCATTTCCGACATGGTCAGGAACCAGAAACGCGCCTGTTTTTCATGCAGGTTGCGCAGCAGTTCGGCCAGTACCCGATTGCGCGCGGCCGCGGAAATAGCCAGATGGAACTGCAGGTCCACTTCCATCAACCCGGTCACGTCGCGCTGTTTCAGCAGCGCCGGGGTCCGTTCGAGGATGCTGCGCATGGAGTTGAAATCGCTCTGCTGCGCCCGCTCCAGCGCCAACTTCACACACAGTTGTTCATTGCACAGGCGCACCTCGATCATATCGAGCACGTCGTTGAGCGAGATGGCCGTGACCATCACGCCCTTGCGCGGCAGGATGGTCACCATGCCTTCCATTTCCAGGCGATGCAGCGCCTGATGCACTGGGGTGCGGCCCAGGCCCAGCAAGTGGGTGAGCTGGGCTTCGTTGATGGCTTCGCCGGGGCGTAGCTGACAGGTGATGATGCGCTGCTTGATCTGCGCATAGGCCAGTTCGCGCAGGCTGGCGCCGCCTTTGCTGGGCGCGTCTTTGATATCGAGCAAGGAAAGCTTCCTGGGGCATTGCTGATATTTCACTCTATTTAAAACTGCCGTGGCTGTCGCCTGCTGGTTGACCGTGCCCAGGCGGCTTGACTGTGCCCGCGATGGGCAGTCCAGGCACTGAAACAGTGCAGGAAAGTAACGGAAGGCGCCTGCCGACCACTGCGGTACTGGTCTGCTTCTTTCGCCAAACCCCTCGATCTAGAGCGACTTACCTCTGGTGATGCAGAGCTGGCACGGCCGTTGCTATCTGAAATAACTGTGATATATCAGACGTTTATCAGTTCGATTTACCTGTCGTTCCACCTTCAGCTCGAGGAGCAAACGATGACTCAACTCAACCTCCACGTGATCGGCCATGGCGAAGTAAGGGTCGACATCGACCATCTGATCATCGCCGGGTGGGCCGGCCGCGACAGCGCGGCGGTCGAACACCACATTGCTGAACTGGAGGCGCTGGGGGTGCGCCGCCCGACGCAGATTCCGTGCTTCTACCGGGTAGCCGCGAGCCTGCTCAATCCCGCTGAGAGCATCCAGGTATCCGGCAAGGATTCCTCCGGCGAGACCGAATGCGTGCTGATTCCAAGTCCGGTCGGGCTGCTGGTGGGACTGGGCTCGGACCATACCGACCGCAAGGTCGAAGCCTTCGACGTGACCGTGTCCAAGCAGATGTGCGACAAGCCCATCGCGACCAGCGCCTGGCGCTTCGACGAGGTACAGGGGCATTGGGATCGGTTGGTGATGCGCACCTGGCGTAACCGCAATGGTGTTCGCGCGCTGTATCAGGAGGGCCCGGCGACCGCGCTGCTGGCACCGGCCACCCTGTTGGCCAAGCTCAATGACAGCGCGGCTCTGCCGGCCGGTACCGCGATGTTCTGCGGCACCCAGCCGGTGATCGGCGAGCTGGGCTATGGCGAAGCCTTCGAGATGGAACTGTTCGATCCGGTGCTGGACCGCAGCCTGCGCCACGTCTACGGCGTCGAGCCACTACCGGTAGCGGGGTAACTCGGATGAAAGCGATCAGCGATCTGGCCCGGCAGCTTGCCGCGGGCACTACCACCAGCGAGGCCTTGGTCACCGCGGCACTGGCCCGCATCGAGAGCCATCGCGCCGCGGGCGGCCACGCCTACATCAGCGTCGAGGCCAAGGCGGCCCTGCAGGCGGCGCGGGCCAGCGACCAGGCCCGCGCCGCCGGCTATGTGCCTTCGCCCTTGGCCGGTCTGCCGGTGTCGATCAAGGACCTGTTCGACGTCTGCGGGCAACCCACCACCGCCGGTTCCAAGGTACTGAGCCAGGCGGCGCCAGCCAGCAGCGATGCGCCCGTGGTGGCCCGCTTGCGCGCCGCTGGAGCGATCTTGCTCGGGCGCACCAACATGAGCGAATTCGCCTTTTCCGGCCTGGGCCTGAATCCCCACTACGGCTCGCCCGTCAGCCCGGTGGCGGCGGGGCGTATTGCCGGCGGCTCCAGTTCCGGTGCCGCCGTGAGCGTCGCCGAGGGCATGGCCGTGGCGGCCCTGGGCACCGACACGGGTGGCTCGCTGCGTATCCCGGCAGCCTTCTGCGCGCTGGTGGGCTTCAAGCCCAGCGCCCAGCGGGTACCGTTGGAGGGCGCCTTCCCCCTGGCCAGCAGCCTGGATTCCGTAGGCGCCCTGACCGGCACGGTGGCCGATAGCATCCTGCTCGATGCCATTCTATCGGGCGAGACCCTCGACACCCGCCCGGCGTCCCTGGCGGGATTGCGCCTGGCGGTGACCCGAGACTTCGTCATGGACGGAATCGACCAGACCGTGGCCAAGGCCTTCGAGCGCAGTCTGCAGCGCCTGAGCGACGCGGGCGCGGTGATCAGCTGGTTCGACTTTCCCGAGCTGCAGCTGTTGCCGACCCTCAACGCCGCGGGCGGCCTGACCGCCGCCGAGGCCTGGTACCTGCACCAGCACTGGCTGAGTGGCGCTCAGGCCGCCGACTACGATCCGCGGGTGGCCCAGCGTATCCGCCGTGGCCAGGCGCTGAGTGCCGCCGACTACCTGCACCTGCAGGCCCAGCGCAAAGCCATGCTGGCCGTGGCCAAGGCCCGCCTGGGCGACGCCGACGCCTGGTTGCTGCCGAGCGTGGCGGTGGTGCCGCCCCTGTTGGCGGCGCTGGAGCAGGACGACGAGCACTTCTTCGCCACCAACGGCTTGGTGCTGCGCAATACCAGCGTCATCAATTTCCTCGACGGCTGTGCCCTGAGCCTGCCGTGCCATAGCGGTGATGAGTTGCCGGTGGGCTTGTCGATCGCCGGCCTCAATGGCCAGGACGCCCGTGTGCTGCAAGTGGCCCGCAGCATAGAAGCCCTGCTGCGCCGTGCCTGATGCCAATCCGCGCTCGCGACCGAAACCGCGAGCGGCACCCCTGTGAATCCGTACCGCCACCACGACCCGCCCAGGGCCGTCCCCCCGCGCTGAATCGATGGAGATGCACCATGAGCCAAAATCCCGTCCTGACCGCCGCTTCACCCGGCATGAACCTGGACAATGCCGCCACCCAGGCGACCTTTCGCAAGATCGCCTGGCGCCTGCTGCCGTTTCTGGTGTTTCTCTTCGTGTTGGCCTGGATCGACCGGGTCAACGTCGGCTTCGCCAAGCTGGCCATGCTCGACGACCTGGGCTTCAGTGAGGCGGTCTATGGCCTGGGCGCCGGCATTTTCTTCATCGGCTATTTCCTGTTCGAAGTGCCCAGCAACCTGCTGTTGGAAAGGATCGGCGCGCGGCGCACCCTGGCGCGCATCACCATCCTCTGGGGGCTGACCTCCATGGCGATGGCCTATGTGGAAAGTCCGTTGTCCTTCTACCTCCTACGCTTCCTGCTCGGGGTGTTCGAGGCCGGTTTCTTTCCCGGCGTGGTGCTCTATCTCACCTACTGGTTCCCGGCGGCGCAGCGCGCGCGCATCAACGGTATGTTCATGACCTCCTTCGCGATCGCCGGCGTGGTGGGCGGGCCCCTCGCGGGTTTCATCATGAGTCGTATGGTGGGAGTCGGCAGCCTGGCCAACTGGCAGTGGCTGTTCATCATCGAGGGCATTCCCTCGGTGCTGGCCGGTATCGCCGTCCTGCGCTACCTGCCGGAAAAACCGGCCAAGGCCAACTGGCTGACCCAGGCCGAGCGTGACCACGTCAGCACGGTGATCGCGCGCGAAGACGCGGCTCCCGAGAAACACAGCGACCTGAAAAGCCTGGTGCGCAACCCCAAGGTATGGTTCTGCGCCCTGGCGTACTTCTGCATCGTGTCGGGCAATGCCACCATCGCCTTCTGGACCCCGTCGGTGATCAAGTCGCTGGGGGTCGACAACAACATGACCATCGGCCTGCTGGCGGCCATTCCCTTCATCGTCGGGACCCTGGCCATGCTCTGGAACGGGTACCATTCCGACAAAACCCGCGAGCGGCGCATCCACTGCGCGGTCGCGGCCTTGCTGGCCGGCCTGGGCCTGATCGCGACCGGCCTGTGCCTGGGCAATGCGACCCTGGCGCTGCTCGCCCTGACGGTCGCCTCGGCCGGCATCCTGGCCACCTTCCCGGTGTTCTGGTCGATCCCCGGGGCGTTCCTGGCTGGTACGGCAGCGGCGGGCGGGATCGCCCTGATCAATTGCATCGGCAACCTGGCGGGTTTCGTCGCGCCCTATATGATCGGCTTCCTGCGCACCCTGACCGGCAGCCTGGCCGCCGGCCTGTATTTCGTGGCGGCGCTGGAAACGCTG